>WBZT01000017.1_pt1 | contig 158379 bp, 156 predicted proteins | sample 5204241 | NCBI WGS metagenome assembly WBZT01 (sample SAMN12344358, study PRJNA552823) | activated sludge metagenome | biome: Activated sludge suspended growth; feature: Nitrification reactor; material: Wastewater; isolation source: activated sludge from nitrification reactor of wastewater...
GAGCCAGGATCAAACTCTCATAAAGGTTCTACTTGAATTGGACCCGAGGGCCACCTCTTCAATACACCTTACCTTACTCATTTCTCGCTCTATTCAGTTGTCAAAGAACCGTTTCGCGCTTCGGAACGTTTTCTCGTCCCCCACGCGAGCCGCGCACTTTACTATGCGCGCCTGACCTTGTCAAGAGGGCCAGGATTTATTTTTTTGATCTGGGGTTCCTGAGAATCCGTCGCAGGTCTTACAACCGCATCGGCCACTAGGCTGGATCAAACGTGCATCCTTATACCAATCTGGCTTTCTGGAGTCAAGCCTTGAAAAGATCTTTTTATTGTCGCAGAGTATTTCTATGAAAAATTGGCTTTCGCTGAAGCGACGAAATCTCCTAAAACTCACTGGAATCGCGGCTGTCGCTGGCATCACCGGCGGTTGCGATGCGGTCGGATCTTTATTCGGTCGCATGTTCGCCATGCCCCCGCGCGAGACAAATTACTTCACAGAGAACAAAAAATTCTACGTGGTGAACTACTCGGATTCCCCTTTTAACGTCTCTCGCGAGCTTCGGCAGGACGAATGGCGCCTCTCGGTGAAGGGAGAAGTGAAGAAGCCCCTGTCTCTTAGCTGGCGAGAGCTATTAAACCGCAATAACTTCGAGCAGATCTCTACCCTCATGTGCATCGATACATTACCCGGTGGCGATAGCCTCGGGAACGCACGCTGGAGGGGGATTTCTCTCAAGAAACTCCTGCAGGAAGCGGAAATTGATGAAGAAACCACGCGCGACATTGTGTTCAGAGGAGCGGATGCCTACGACGATAGCATTCCACTGACACGCGCCATGCAAGACGATGTCATGCTCGCATTTTTGATGAACGGCGAGAAGCTGCCAAAGGAACATGGCTTTCCGTTACGTCTACTGGTTCCGGGACTCTACGGCATCAAGAATGTGAAATGGATTGTGGAAATCGAGGCATACGCCGGGGATTATCGAGGATATTGGCAGCGTAAGGGGTGGACTGATGATGCCACCATCAAGACATTTTCACGCATTGACTCTCCCGGACACTACCAGACGCTACGCGGCCCCGAGCAGCGGTTCCGCGGGATCGCATTCGGCGGTCCGAACTCAATCAGCAGAGTGGAAATCAGCCTGGATGCCGCGAGAACGTGGGATTCTTGCGAGATTGAAACGCCGATGTCGCCCTATTCATGGGTGATCTGGAATTACACCTGGCGGCCGCAGAAACGCGGCAAATACCAGGTCGCCGTTCGTGCGATCGATAGTAAAGGGCAGCCTCAGATCGCCGAACTCATTCGACCGCAGCCGGCCGGATCGAGCGGGCTACACACGATTATTGCGGACCTGGAAAGCCTCTAACCGAGCAGTCGTTTAAATACGTATTTCTACACTTGCACATTCCCGACATCGGCAATCTTACCGCACAAACGACAATCCAAGACCGGAGCGGCTGTAAAACACGGTATCCACAAGACAACCGCCTCTACCGAACATAAGCGGCGGCTCGCACAGATCATATTCCAGCAAGTGCGTCCCCACTGCCCCCTCCTGCCCGATCAGGATGTCGCGATACCGGTCTGCTACAACCAGCGCCACTCTGGTGAGGATGCTGGTCTCCCCTACGTGCGCGCCAACCACGATCGGAATACCTACCGCCTTCGCACGCGCGGCGACCGTGCATGCTCTCAGCAGACCGCCCATCTTGGATACGCGAATATTTAAAATCCACAAGGAAGGCTCGCCTTCAATCAACGGAAATTGTCCGACTCTCATGAAACTCTCGTCCAGAATAATCGGCACGCCACAGTGCCGGGAGAGTGCCCGACACCCCTCGTAATCGCCGACCTGCAACGGCTCTTCCAGTGCGGTAAACGAGCCATGTAAGCTCTGAATATACTCACCGGCTTCATCCACGTGGCGCCAGTGATTATTGGCATCAAGCCGCACGCGAAGGTCTGGTGTGCCCGCAGCCGTGAGCGCCGCGACACGCTCACGATCGGCCTGCAGATCGCCCATGACCTTCAACTTGAAATCGGTAAACCCTGCGGCAAGATATTGCCGCAGCTGTTTCTCGAACGAGGAGAACTTTTCCCCGCCTAGTACTGCCGAGTACCGAAACAGTCCGGACAGCGGCATGCCGCCCACCACCACTTCAATCGGCTGACCCAGCTCTTTTCCCAATAGATCCAGGCAGGCCGTTTCAACGGCGCACCAGGCCGCCGGATTGCGATCGATCAGATCTGCGTGCTCGGTTCCCCACGCCTGCAGATCATCCATCGATGCACATGTCATCCATTCGGCCCGGTGGCTGCGGAAAAAATCCTGGGCGCCAGCCACGGTTTCTCCCGTTACGTAGTGCCGCGGACAACCTTCTCCCATCCCCACCAACCCACGAGCAGACTCTGCGCGAACCAGCACCGCCTCGGTCTTGGCTCGCGTAGCCGAGGCATGCGTAAAGGCCTGCCGGAAGGGGATGTCCAAGGATGTCATGACCAAGCTACGCACGCGCATCACGTCATCACCTCCCCATGCCGCTCAAAATCGAAGGTGGAATCATGGGCGTATTGGAGGCGAATGAGCTTGAACTGCGCCTCACGCTGCCCCTGGCTGACGCAATGTTGTCGATAGGCATCACCGGTGCCGCAACGTAACCGGAGGACGCGGATCGGCTGCAGCCGCCCACTCGCCCGCTTGGCTTTGAATTCGATATTCATCGACGCGAGCCGCTCCTCCACGAGGATCCCCAGATCACCCGGTGACGAGACTTGTTCTACATATAGGGTGTAGCGAGAAATCTCGACGTCGGCCAACATGACAAAAAATTCAGAACTCAGCCCACGCGCGTTCAGAGCCTGCCCCACCGCCTCAGTGACCTGATGCTCATAGAGCTTTTCCCCCGTGATATTGGTCACGCCCTTCCCTTTTTGGATAAAGCGGATTGTGGGCGTTCGACTGAAATACCCCGTCACTTCAATGATATCGTGCATCGCATACCGGTACAGACCGTTTCTAGTCGTCACAATCACGGTGTATTTCCGGCCCGCCTGCAACTGATGGAGCAGGATCGGTTTAACATCTGATGCTTCGTCTCCAACCTCCACAAACTCAAACAAGTTATCCGCCAGGGTCGGCACACATCGATTGTTGAGCACGTCCACATTCACCGTCCCCAAACATTCACTCGAGAGATAGCCCATTTCAATGATCCTGGCCCGTTGCGGCAACAGCGACCGCAATCTGGGTATCAGCACTGCACAGTTTCCACCCATCCACGTCACCACCGCCTGCAGATTCGGCCAAAGCGTCGCGCAATCCAGAGCCTCCTCTTGCCCAATGAATGCCCGAAGCTGGGACAATCTCGTTGAACTGATTGGAACCCTCTCAGGTAGCGGCGGACAACCCCCTCGCGTCTCGCCGGACAACATCTCCAGCAGTAGCGCATATTCCGAGCGCATCACCTCCAGCAATTTCAGAATCGTCGACGGATTAGGTGTGACCAACACTGAAATAGAGGGATCCGCCAGCGCTCGGACTGCGATATTGAGATACCGTTGCCGGTAATCCGACGCTGCGGATTCGCCATCCCGAAGTAGGCTTTTTCTCCGAATGGCGGCTGGCAAACAGTTGAACATCAAGCCCGACATCGATCCGAACGGCGTGCCGCCAGGCAAGTGGCCCTCAATGGTTTGCCCGCTGATCACCAGCACGCTTCCCTGATAAATGGCCGGCACTCCCCGCCATTGCGCATAGGCAAACAGGCGCTGGTAGCGGCGAATCGCGCCGACAGTTTGAGTGAGAATCGGGATGTGCTTCGGCACGCCCGTCGTCCCGCTGGTCTGTGTATAGAGAATGGGACGGGCGGACGTGAGCAGCGGCTTGCCGCTCTTCTCTTGCGCTTCAATGGCAGGTCGTAGATCTTCGTACGTGGAGACCGGCACTTCGCCGGCAAACTCTTCATACGTGTGCAACGATCCGAACCGATGCGCCTGCCCGAAGGCTGTGCCGGCCTGTTGCAGTAGAATATCCCGAAGCACAGCCTGCTGAGCCAGCTCCGGGCAATGGGTTTGGGCAATGAACGGATTCCAATCGCGATACTTCGCGAGGGTCAGTGGCAGTGCAATGCCAGAATCATGGAGGAATCTCGACATCCCGGCTCTCACACTGTCCGCTTATCAAGGCCGGGAGTAAACGGCGCAGCCATTTGATTCAGGAAACCACGAGGGTACTGCCGATTCACCAAACCCAGCGCACCCACCGACCTGTCAGCCGGCAGGTAACGGGACCCGAACACAACATCCCAGACAATCAAATGATTGCCGTAATTGTGATTCGACTCTTCTTTCTGCACGGCATGGTGCCATCGATGCAGTTCCGGTCCACTGACCGCATAGTTCAGCCATCCCAGCCGCACGTCCGCATTAGAGTGCTGAAAGAACCCGTTCACCGCGTACCACACGAAGTACAGGCTCAACACGTCTTCCCGAACGCCAAGCGCGAGAAACGGCAGCGCATCGAGGACAAATTGCAGCCCCTTATCGATAGGATGAAATCGCCCCACATTAAGCGTATACAGCCGCTGCGGCGCATGATGCACCGCGTGGAAGCGCCAGAGGGGCTCCCACTCATGACTGATGCGATGCAGCCAATACCGTAGGCCATCCACGATCAACACCATCAACACTGCCTGAACCGGAACCGGCCAGTCATGCGGCCACCACGAAGCGATGATCCAACCTCGTCCATTGAGGAGATCAAACATCACAAAGACCGACGCCGCCGCCAAGGCCTTCGGCAAGATGACATGCACGAGTGCCAGGAACGTCGAATCCTGAACGATCTCTACTCGCGACGGCCGCCAGTCAGATCGATAGGGCAACGTGGCCTCCAGCGCCATGATCAGTACCGTCCCGATCGTGACCGGCAGATACGTCGCCAGCAGCTCCCCCGTCCCCATGTGAAACAGCACCAGATTGCCGGTCAAGCAGGCCATCAGGATTACAGGATAGGCCCCGTATCGAAACAGAACGATCACGCCGCACCTTCCGGAATCGATGCAACCGAACAGGCTCCTGTTGCCGTATGAAAGGAGCCACTGACGAGCAGGAAACAAGCCAGCACCAGATGAAATATGGTCGGCACAATGGCGCCGAACCAAAAATGATCCGGAGCCACGGTGAGCCCGATCAATAGCCGCAGCCCCATGACGATGAAATAGGTCCAACCAACGATCAGAAGGAACCGCCCCTTCTTGTCTGAAGGGACCACGGTGCCGGACAGAAAACTCCACACGACGCGACCGCAGCCGATGAGAATAATGATCTGGAATACGACCAGCAGCGGATACGGGACGGCCCCGCTTTGCCAGGTGTCAAATGATGGCAGCGCAGTCACCGGTGAAAACGCTTGTATCAGCTGCACCACCACGCGGAAGAGAAACACCAGCAGGAGTCCTAGCAACAGCCACCCGTAGGATCGGGAGGCACTTTGACCTGAGACCGAATCAGCCATAGCTCCCTTATTCTATGTCGCCTCCGAGTGCAGACAAGAAAAAAGGGATTCTTTAGGCGTTCAATGCGGGCATGGTGATGAGACGGTGGGCGTTTGAAGCTAAGGGAGGAACCGTCAGGTTCATGAGACAGAAGCGAGAGATGGGGTATTCTCAGTTGCTCACGTCAGTGGAACAGACCGCAGCGTGACCGAGTTCACCGGCACTACCGGCCGGCGTCCACGCGGGCATTGGCAAAGGTGTTCGCAAAAAGCTCTACCATCGCACGCACCCCTTTTCGGACGGCATCGGAGACTTCGTCCCTCGGCCCGTACCCGAGAATCGCCTGATTCCACAGGCTCCCCGGCGTTTTTTGTGCAGTGTACGATCCCGCATTACAGTCCACATGATAGGCGGCTATATACTGTTCGCCGACGGTCCAGACCTCACAGGTAAAAAATCCAAGCTGGTTGAGCCGCTCGGGAGCATCGGACGAAGGACCACTCGACGATTCGAGCGCGATCCCCGGCACCTTATTGAGCAACGTCGCCCTCGTCACATCGGTCAACTCCGCCCCGTTGATGCCAAGCTTCTCAGCGGTCCCCTGCGTTTGCACTTCGACGGCCACGAACTTTTTAATATGTCGCATATCGGACAATGGCACGGACTCCGGATTAGCAGCCCGCGCAGATACGGTCGGCAGAAGACCGATCCCACACAACACCAGCACCAATGACACCCTGCCTACGGCGATTGTCTGTGACCTCATCGTCACTCTCCTCATTCGACAAAGACGACTCAACAGTTTCACTCCTTCACGCTCTCAGAGGACCTCAGCACCCAGACTCGTTCCCAAGCCTGGGCACGGCTACATGACAACGCTGTCACGCGCGCCATCTTAATCCTCTTCAGTGTTTTTTCCAACGCACAGCGTGCACCTACCGTCGTTACTCCACGGCGCGCTCCAGCCATGCCCCAACCGGATCGAGTTTGGCCGCCAACTCTGTTGCCAATCCGTGCCGCACCGGCAAGAGCGAAGGAGCATTGTACGTGAGCCAGACCCGGCCGGCCTGGTCCTGCCAGGCCAAGGCCTTCATCGGCAAATCGATGGCCACCGTCGGAGCCGCCAACATGAGCGGCGTACCGCCTTTCGGATTACCGAAGATCAGTAACTCCGTAGGAGGCATTTCCACCCCGACCTTCCGCGCCTCGTCCGCATGATTGATGCGAGCGAACAAACGCATTCCCTTGTCGGTGACAGCCCGCTCGATCCGATCGATCGTTTCAGCAACCGTATAGTGACTAGGCTTGGTCACAAGCGTCTCGTCGGCATGAGTCTGGGAAACAAGCACCAGCAGTCCCGGCAGCACGCCACACAGACCGACGATGATCCGACCACGAGTATTCATGTGCGCGACCTCCATATCTCGGACTATTCATGAATGTCTGCTCCGGCGTCCGAACCTCTCGCCAGGCGGGACGGTTCTCGTTCGGCGTCCTCGACGGCATTCATGTATAATCCGGGTCAACCCCCTGCCATCAGGTACGCCCTCCCTCAGGAATAACCATAGATCTCAGCCGTCTCTGCCTTGGTAAGTTCCCGCCACTGACCCGGCAGAAGCGCCCCCAAAGCAATCGGACCGATCGCAACCCGCACCAGTCGCAAGGTCGGATGACCCACCGCTGCCGTCATCCGTCGAACCTGTCGATTCATGCCTTCGCGCAGCGTAAGTTCCAGCCATGCGGTGGGCACATGCTTCCGGAATCGAATGGGCACCGGCCGCTCCGGGATCGAAGGCGCTTCCAGCAGCAGACGGGCCTGGGCAGGCTTCGTGCGTCTCCCGCCGACCACCACCCCCTGTTGCAGCCGCTCCACGGCAGCCGCATTGGGGATATGCTCAACCTGCACAAAATAGATTTTGGGAAGATGGTGCTCGGGATCGGTTATGCGATGGGCCAACGCCCCGTCCGAAGTCAGCAGCAAGAGACCTTCGCTATCCCGATCCAATCGGCCGGCGGCATAGACGCCAGGCACATCGATATAGTCGCCCAAGGTCGGACGCCCATCCGGATCGGTAAAGCAGGGCAGCACATCGTAGGGCTTGTTGAATACCAGCGTGCGGGTAGCGCGGTGAACCGCCATCAGAACGGAGCCCCCCGTCTCGCTGCAGCCCTCCTCCTCATCGCAGCAATGGTTGGGCTGCAACGCAACATGATGAGGGGATACCTGTGACGAATGATCAATAACGAAGGACGTACCGCGACATCGCGACTAATCGAGACGCCGAAAGCGTGCGGAGTACTCCTCATGAGGAACCGGTGTGCTGAAAAAGGCGGATTTACTCTGATTCATGATGCGGGTTCTGACGAGGAGGCTTCCGTCCCCTTCCAGGGTCAATTCCTGCGAGATATCGGAAATGTTGCGCAGCGGCTCCTCAGCCACACCACCTTCCGAACGTGTCCGATGAATCCGGATCCGATTGTGATCGCAGGTCACCCGATCCTCAGGCTGTAGATCCAATTGATGCGCGGTGATGGCGCCATCAAACCGATTCACCAGTTCCAGGGTGTCCTCATGCACTAGTTCCACGCGCACAGCCTCTTGCGCTAGATCCGCAGGCACCGCCACGCCTAGCATGGCATTCAAGGTGAGCTTGTGGTCCCGATTCCGGTAAAAATTCATCGTGCCAGGGAGCGGTTCTCCCTGAAGTTCATAGGTCCCGCCGATCTTGGGACATTCCGGCCAGGCCAGACTCGGCTTCAGGGTCGGAGGGAGTGGCGTTCCCGGTGACTGACAACCGGAGAGGCCGAGAAGCCCCGCCAGCGCCAACACAACGACACGCGCTCGCGTTGCCTCCTGTCGATAAATCAGGCTGGTCATGCAGATCATGTAGTGAGTCTAGCGAAGCCACGACCGGCCTGTCCAGTCAGATTATGCGGGCTCTTCGGGACAACCCATCCAGCGCGTCAACGTGAGACACGCCACCTGACGCGCAGCACGGAGGCGCAGGCTCAAGCCCTCCGCTTCCGATCTCCACCAACGCCGCAATCGCCGCACCACTTGCGCCTTCTGTGCGCTGGGGACACCCCGGGCTTGCTCAAGTATCACAAATATGCTTCCATCAGTGTGCCGTGATACTCCCCAACCAGACGTGACGAACCCGGATATTCAACAAGGAGCCCTGCCATGCGATGGGAAGGTCAGCGTGAGAGCCGGAACATCGAGGATCGTCGTGGGATGGGTGCGGCCAGGCCCGGCGTCGGACTTGGATTAGGCGGCATCGTGCTCGTCCTCGCCGTGAGTTTCTTGACCGGGACGAATCCCTTGACACTCCTCAACATGCTGAACGGCGTTCAGGAGATCACCACGCCGGTGGAACCGGAGCGTTCGGGTCCGAAAGGCGCACCGCGCGACAGCCTCGGCAAATTTGCCTCGGTGGTGTTGGCCGACACCGAAGACACCTGGCGAACCCTCCTCCCCCGATTGGGCCGCACGTACGAAGATCCTCAGATGGTGTTGTTCACCGGGGCAGTGCACTCCGCCTGCGGCACCGCCTCGTCCGCCGTGGGCCCGTTCTACTGTCCCGGCGATCAGAAGGTCTATTTGGATCTCTCCTTTTTCAACGACATGGCCCGGCGGCTCGGCGCACCCGGCGACTTTGCCCAGGCTTATGTCATTGCGCACGAGATCGGGCACCATGTCCAAAACCTGCTCGGCATCGCGGAGAAAGTCACCCGACTTCAACAACGTGGGGCGACCGCGGAGCGTAATGCCCTCTCCGTGCGCATGGAGTTGCAGGCCGATTGTTTTGCCGGTGTGTGGGGCTACCATGCCCGACACAACCGCAATTTGATCGAACCGGGCGATTTTGAGGAAGGGCTGCGCGCTGCCGCAGCAATCGGTGATGACCGGCTTCAGAAGATGGGGCAAGGCCAGGTACAGCCGGAAAGTTGGACCCACGGGTCTTCAGAACAGCGGATGACGTGGTTGCGGCGAGGACTGCAGTCCGGCGACCCTAATACCTGCGACACCTTTGCAGGCGCACGCAGCTAGTATCAAAGACTTTCATGATGCGGGTTCTCGTCATGGGAACCTTGACCATGCTCGACATCGCCTTGTTGAAAAGCACCCGAGGGGGTGAACCACCGACCGGGGGGCACTTGAGCAAGGGGCGGAAGGAGTCAAAGAGTGCCTGACCGGCTCTCTCCTCGCAGCGAAGCCCCGCAGCCCGAGTGTTTTGGGATTCAGAAAAAAAATAACGGGCAGGACACTAAAACCCGATACTGATCCCGCCCCCCGACCTGCTTCCGCCCCCGAAACCGACCCCGCCGAACACGTTCCACCAAGGTCCGGGCGCTCGACGATCATCCACTCGCCTGGAATCCCAGCGATGTAGATGCTTCACGTCCAGCGTGGGGAAACGATAGTCCGCCTCATCTATTTTTTCGACCGACGCACCCGTGATTTCTCCGACAATCGTCACCCTGGTACCGTCCGTCATCGTGGCCGGATCCAGGAATTCATGTTGAAGCGCCAGAAACCGTCCTTTCGACTCCATGCGGTCGGTCACCGGCCCCTGCCCGTCATCGAGCGGGAGCTGGAGCACCTCCAGTTGAGTACCGCCCTTCATGGCTTTCGCCTTGAGCACTTCACCGGCCCACACCACCACTTTCCCGCGGTAAGAGTCGGGTGCTTCCAAGACCTGACTGAACGTCACGGCCTTATCGACTTGCGGCTCAAGCGATTCGGGGATGACCGACGTCGCACAACCGGCGGTCACAGTGAGCAGCCCGATCATGAGATACAGTCCGGCACGTACCAGCATGAGTTCAGTATAGCCATGCGGACGCGAGGATGCCACGGGAGAATCTCTTTGCAGCCGACCGTTCATCACCACTGACGCACGACCACATTTCATCCGCTCCCGCCTCTAGGCTATACTGCAGCTCTGACGACATCCTCACGAAAGGAACGGTTCCCTATGTCGCGTTCGTCACTCGATTACGTCAAACAGATTGTGCGTGGTTCGATCGGCATGATAGCCGCAGTGTGTCTGGCCACAGGCCTCTTCATGAACGAGGCGGCAGCCATTGAGGCCACGATGCTGGAGCGCGCCAAACTGGCCACCATCGGTGTCCTGGAGGACACGCAAGACCAACGTACACCGGATAAACCGGGCAAGATTCTGGTGCGTGGAACCGGCTTTCATCTACGCGACGGCTATATTGTCACTGCCCGGCACGCCGCGGAGAAGCAGGACGTCACGACCGGCACCGTCATTCAGAAACAGATCCACGTCTTGACCACCGACCTCCATGAAATTCCGGCCGACCTCGTCGGCGACAGTGCCTTCATGGACGTCGTGGTCTATCGCATCGCCGAGGCTCATCGTGCCAAGTTACGCGCAACAGTCCCGTTTGCCTCCGGCGACGTGCAACCGGGGCAAGAGGTCTTTACCGTGGGCTACCCGATGGGCTGGGGCCCGACTATGTCGTTCGGACACCTGGGGAATACAAATACCTTCCTACAGACCGTGGACACGAGATTGATTCAAGCCGACGTGGCCGCGTGCAGCGGCAACTCCGGCGGCGGCCTCTTCAACGACAAGGGTGAAGTGGTCGGTATCATGCACGCCATCATCCAGACCGAGCGGGACGACTCCACCGCACATTGCAGCCGGATGGCCTTTGCCATTCCCGCAATGCTGGCCGAACGCATCGTCACCGCCGCCCTGGGCGGAAAACCCATGGCCTTCTCGAAGATGGGCATTCACATGGTCCCAGTGAAAGACGGCACCAGGTGGAGGATGGCGGTGAGAGACGTGATGGAACCGGCCAAGTCCGCCGGCATTGAGAAACACGACATCATCATTGCAGTCGATGACACCGATATTCAGGACGCGGCGCATTTAAAGAACTATCTGATCGAACGAACCAGGCCCGGGCAACAGGTCAGCGTCAAGGTCCGCCGCATCGATACCAATCTAACCTTTACGGTGACGCTGGCAGGGGGATGATCCGACCTGTCACGACGGACCCAGGCAGGGCTTGATACCAGCCGTTGGCTTGGGCGAGCACGATAGGGCGGTCGAAGAGGGTGCTGATGCGGTCGTTCGTCAGCAGGTTTAATTTCGGGCCGTCGGCCAATATTTTTCCACCCTTCAGAAAGATCACGCGTTCGATCTCCGGTGGGATTTCGTGCAGATGATGGGTGACGAGCACAATGGTCTTGCCCTTGTGAATCTGTGCGCGTACCAGGTCCAGATACTGAAAGCAGGATTTGAGATCGAGCCCGCTGGTCGGTTCGTCCAACACCAGGACTGGCGGATCGTGAACCAGCGCTCGGCCGAGAAGAAACCGCCGCTGCTCCCCTGTCGAGAGATGCTCGAAGGCGCGCGTGGCGAGCGATTCGATGCCTAGCTCCCGCATCACCGCATCTGCCCGGTCCATCTGCTCTCGCGTAAACGTCTGATGGTCGTAAGTGTCGCTACTGGCGTAAAAGCCTGAGAGGACGACATTGCGCCCCTCCGCACAAATCAAATAATCCCGCTGCAGATCGTAAGAGACGATGCCCAGTTTCTTGCGCACATCCCACACGCTCCAGCGTTCCTCACCGAAGAGCCGCGCGCGCGTCTCCTCTAAGGCAAGAGGATGAACTTCGGCGGACAACAACTTGAGGAACGTAGACTTGCCTGCCCCATTGGGGCCGAGAATGGCCGCATGTTCGCCAGCATTGAGCAGAAAGGAGAAATCGGAAAAGACGCGGGTCTCGCCCCGGCACACCGTGGCATGTTGAATGTCGAGAATCGGGAAAGGCATCGCCATACAGCAGGTTGGATGCTGACTGCGCAAGCTAGTGCGTACTCACTAGAACAGGCTCTGCCGCGTACCGCCGACCGTCTTCCCGGCCCGGCGAGATTGTTCGAGCCCGGCACGCGCCAGTGCGTCCACCCGTTCGTTCTCCGGGTGACCGTTGTGACCCCGCACCCAGTGCCATTCCAGTTTGTGGCCGGAAGCGAGCGTGTCGAGCCGACGCCACAAATCCTCATTCTTCACCGGCTCCTTGCCGGCGGTTTTCCACCCGCGCCGCTTCCAGCTATGAATCCACTCGCTGATACCCTTTTGCACATACTGCGAATCGGTGTAGACACGCGCCTCCACCGGCTGCGTGAGCGACTGCAACGCCTCAATGACGGCGAGCAGTTCCATACGATTGTTCGTCGTCGCCGGATCTCCGCCGCACATTTCCGTTTCGGCGTTGTCTATGCGCAGTAACGCCCCCCAGCCACCAGGTCCTGGATTCCCGCTACAGGCTCCGTCGGTATAAATTTCGATCATCGGCTCACAGTCCTCTTTCGTTCATCGTCAAGAATAATGAACAGCCCCCTAGCCCGCCGATCGAACACACGAGTCAGACCGAGGACGACTTGCCTTCGCAGGATCAGGCTTGATCTATGCGGTTGATTTCTTACTCTCCGGAACAGGACCATACGTTGAAGAACCCGGAATCTTTGGCGTTCGCGTCTGCACATCGGCGTTTTGCGCGCGATGCAAGAGCGCGTGATCCATGAGCACCAGGGCCATCATGGCTTCGGCAATCGGTGTGGCCCGGATACCGACGCAAGGATCATGACGCCCATTGGTTTCGAGGGTCACCGGGTTGCCCTGCTTGTCGATGGAACGTCGCGGAATACGGATACTTGAGGTCGGCTTGATGGCGATGGTCACGACCACATCCTGTCCGGTGGAAATACCGCCGAGAATGCCGCCGGCATGATTCGTCACAAACCCTTCAGGCGTGAGTTCATCGCTATGCTCCGAACCTCGCTGCGCGACCGAGGCGAACCCTGCGCCGATCTCCACTGCCTTGACCGCATTGATGCTCATCATGGCGCCGGCCAGGTCAGCATCCAGCTTCGCATAGACCGGAGCACCCCAGCCAACCGGCACATGCTCGGCCACGGCGGTAATCTTTGCGCCCACGGAATCGCCTGCCTTCCGCAACTCGTCCATGAACGATTCGAGCTTCCCCACGACCTCGGCGTTCGCCGAAAAGAATGGATTGGCGTCCACGGTTTCCCAGCTCTGAAAGGGAGCCTCGATCGGCCCGAGTTGGCTAAGGTAGCCACGGATGACAACTCCGTGCTGTTCCTGCAACCATTTTCTGGCAATCGCTGCCGCTGCCACTCGCACGGCCGTTTCCCGCGCCGAGGAGCGCCCCCCGCCGCGGTGATCGCGAATTCCGTACTTCTGCCAGTAGGTATAGTCGGCGTGGCCCGGACGAAAGGTGTCGATGAGGTTGCCGTAGTCACGGCTTCGCTGGTCTTCGTTCCGGATCAAGAGGCCGATGGGCGTACCGGTCGTCTTGCCCTCGAATACCCCGGAAAGAATTTCAACGGTATCGGATTCCTGCCGCTGCGTGACGTGGCGTGAGGTACCCGGCTTCCGCCGGTCAAGATCCTGCTGAATGTCGCCGGCAGAGAGGGCGAGGCCCGGCGGACACCCATCCACCACGCAGCCGATCGCCGGTCCGTGGCTTTCGCCGAACGAAGTGACGGTGAAAACTCGACCCAACGTATTGCCGGCCATGGGTTGGATGACTCCAGCCTACTCGACGAGATCCAGCTTAATGCGCAGTTCCTTCAACTGATCGGCACTCACGCCTGAGGGGGCCTCCGTAAGCGGGCATTGCGCGCGTTGCGTCTTGGGGAACGCGATGACATCGCGAATCGAATCGGCTCCGCCCAGCAGCATGATCAACCGGTCGAGACCGAATGCAATACCGCCGTGCGGAGGCGCGCCATACTCCAGCGCTTCGAGCAAGAAACCGAACTTGGCCTGCGCCTGTTCCTTGCCGATCCCCAACAGATCCAGAATCCGAAACTGGATGTCGCTGCGATGATTGCGAATGCTGCCGCCGCCGATTTCGCTTCCGTTCAGCACCATATCGTAGGCCTTCGCTCTGGCCCGTAGAGGCTCCGTATCGAGGAAGGGCAGGTCTTCATCCATCGGCGCGGCAAACGGGTTGTGCATGAAGATGTAGCGTTTCTCTTCCGGCGAATAGTCCAGCAAGGGAAACTCCGTCACCCATAGGGGCTTCCAGGCCGTCTTGTCGATGAGATTGAGTTCCTCACCGAGCAACAGGCGTATCCGGCCCAAGACATCATGCACGATGGCAGGCTTGTCCGCGCCGAAAAGCACCAGATCACCGGGCTTCGCTTCCGGCAAGGCCTCGGCAAAGGCCTTGGCATCAAGAAATTTCGCAATCACCGATTCCAACTGGCCATCCGCAGTGATTTTCAACCAGGCCAGCCCTTTAGCCCCAAAACTTTTCGCCGTTTCACCGAGCGCGTCGATACGACTCCGCGCAATGGAGGCTCCGCCGGACACGACCAGCGCCTTGACCAGTCCCCCCTTGGTCGCCGCCTCTTTGAACACTTTGAAGTCGCTCTTCGCGGCAAACGCTGTGGCATCATGCAACGGCAGGTCAAAGCGTAGGTCCGGCTTGTCCGAACCGTAGCGCCCCATGGCGTCGGCATAGGTCATCCGGGGAAAGGGCGTAGGCAACTGTACCCCGCCGGCATCCTTGAAGACGGAGACGATCATGCGCTCCATGAGCGACATAACCTGCTCACGATCCACGAACGACATTTCGAGATCGATCTGGGTAAACTCCGGCTGGCGGTCGTTGCGGAGGTCTTCGTCGCGAAAGCAGCGGGCGATCTGGTAATACCGATCGACGCCGCTCACCATCAACACCTGCTTGAACAGCTGCGGCGACTGGGGCAGCGCATAGAACATGCCCGGATTCACACGGCTCGGCACGAGATAGTCACGAGCGCCTTCCGGCGTGCTCTTCGTCAATACGGGCGTTTCCACTTCAAGAAACTGTTCCGCGTTCAGGAAGGTCCGCACCGCCTGCATGATCCCGTGACGCAATCCCAGCAACCGCTGCATCCTCGGTCGTCTGAGATCAAGATAGCGGTACTTCAATCGAAGAGACTCGGTAATCTCGATATCGTCCTCGATCATAAAGGGCGGCGTCTTGGCTTCGTTAAGAATCTCGACGGCATCCACGAACACTTCGATCTCACCGGTGGGGAGGTTCGGATTCTTCGACTCATCCGGCCTGGCCATCACCTGGCCAGTCACCGACACAACGCATTCGCTCCGCAAGGTATGCGCCGCCTCGTGAACCGCCGCATTCCGCTCGGCGTTGAAGACCACTTGCGTCAACCCTGTTCGATCACGCAGATCGATGAACAACACCATGCCGTGATCCCGGCGACGTTGCACCCATCCGTTCAATACCACCTGCTGACCGACTTGGGCCTTGGTCAATTCCCCACACCGATGGGTCCTGATCTTCATGCTCTTCTCCGCGTTGAGGGCCGCGATTTTCCAGCAGGGCCTCGTTGTCCCGGGCGCGAAGCTGATGATCCGCCACGCCGGTTCTGTTGAAAATTCTGGCCGGGACTCGAGCGCCGAACCGTTGTGCCACGACCGGGGCCTTGGGGTTTCGCGCTGGCACGAGGCCGTTGAAATCCCCCTCCAGGTTGAGTGCGCTGGATTTTTGGGTCGGACCCGGTCGGACGTGAGCCAGGGCCACGATCAGCCCCCTGCGGGATCGGACCAGCCTGAGTCCGTTGAAAGCCAACCCGTTTGGCAGGACGACGAAATTTGGCACCGGGACTCATGGGCCGCCGAGTGTTTCCACGGCCTGAGCGTGAAGGTTTCGAACCGGCCAGGGACCGCTGCGAACGCGGCCCACGTTCAGAACGCTGGGATTTTGGCCCACGTCCTGAACGTTCTGGCTTGGGAGGGCGAGGCGGAGCCGGTTCCGTCGGGGGCATCCAGCGAGTCGGCTTTCCGGACGCATCCAATTCCGGACGTTCCGCTCTGGCCACCCGATCCTCCACCAGTTCCCGTAGCCGATTCGCCTCGCGGTCGGTCAGGAATCGATATTCCCGCGGTGCCAAATCTCCCAAAAGCAACGGTCCCATGCGGACACGCACGAGCTTAATCACCGAATGGCCCACCGCCTCGACCATCCGCTTCACTTGGTGTTTCCGTCCTTCGTGAATCGTGACCTCAAGCCATGAGTTGCTTTCCGCCCGGCTGACCTTATTCACCTTCGCCGGCGCCGTGAAGCCATCTTCCAGCTTGACGCCTCGTTCAAGGGCTTCGATTTTCGCATCGTCGAGCACGCCCTTGACCTTGATCAAATAGGTTTTCGGGACATGGTAGCGCGGATGGAGCAGGGCCTGGGCCAGATCGCCGTGATTCGTCAGCAACATGAGCCCTTCGCTGTCGAAATCCAGGCGGCCGACAGGAAACACGCGCACGGTAACTCCGTGCAGGAGGTCCTTGACCGTGGGACGTCCCTCAGGATCATCCAGCGTGGACATGACGTTCTTGGGCTTGTTGAGGATCAAATACACATAGGGCTGCGCGGCCCGAAGATGTTTCCCATCGACTTTGACATGGTCGCGAGCGGGATCGACTTTGGTGCCGAGTTCCTTTACCACGCTACCATTGATCGTCACGCGCCCGGACGTGATCAACTCCTCGGCCTTGCGCCGCGAAGCCAGTCCGGTGCCGGCGATGAGTTTTTGTAGTCTGACGTCCATTCAAACTTTCTGTGAAGCGTCTCCCGTCATTCGCGGACTCGGAAAGGTCCTCGCCTCACGAACGACGCTTCACCCACTCTTACTCCCACTCGATCGTGGAAGGCGGCTTGGAACTGATGTCGTAGACGACGCGATTCACGCCCTTCACTTCGTTGATGATCCGGCTCGACATTTTCCCCAGCACCTCGTTCGGGATCTTGGCCCAGTCGGCGGTCATGCCATCGAGGCTCGTGACCGCGCGGATGGCAATGACATATTCATACGTCCGCTGGTCACCCATGACACCGACCGTCCGGATCGGCAGCAGGACGGCGAATGCCTGCCAGATCTCCCGATACAGGCCGGCGGCTCGAATTTCCTGATCGACGATCGTTTCCGCCCCGCGCAGAATCGCCAACCGTTCCTTGGTGACTGCGCCGAGCACGCGGATCGCCAGGCCGGGACCGGGAAAGGGTTGCCGCCAGATAATCTCATCCGGCAGGCCGAGCTCCTGCCCCAAGACCCGCACTTCGTCCTTGAACAATTCACGCAGGGGCTCGACCAGCTTCAACTTCATTCTGGTCGGCAATCCCCCGACGTTGTGGTGCGTTTTGATCGTCGCCGAAGGGCCCTTGAAGCTCACGCTTTCGATGACATCGGGATACAACGTGCCTTGCACGAGGTATTTGATGCCCTTCAACTTTTTGGACTCCACCTCAAAATTTTTAATGAAGAGACGACCGATAATCTTTCGCTTCCGCTCGGGGTCGGTCACGTTCTTCAGGCCCGTGAGAAACTGACTGGTGCGATCGAGAATCCGCATGTTCAGATGCATCTGCGACGCGAAGGTTTTCTCGACCTGGTCACGTTCACCGGCACGCAACACCCCGTTGTCGACAAAAACGCAGGTCAGTTGATCGCCGACCGCACGGTGCGTAAGGGCCGCTGCCACAGAGGAATCCACCCCGCCGCTCAAGGCGCAGATCACCCGCTCCGTCCCGACTTGTTGCCTGATTTGTTCCACGGCCGTTTCAACATAGGAACGCATGGTCCAGGTCGGCTTGCAGCCGCAGATATCGTAGACGAAGTTCTTGAGGATCGTGGCGCCCTCGACGGTGTGCGCCACTTCCGGATGAAATTGAAGACAGTAGATGCGCTGCTTGGCGTCGTGCCGCTTCATTGCGGCGATGGGAGAATTCTCCGTGTGTGCGATGGAACGGAAACCCGGCGGCATCCGTTCGATACGATCCCCGTGCGACATCCACACGACGGTCGAGCCACGAGTTCCGATTCCCTTGAACAGATCCGACCGGTCATCGAGGGTCAGTTCAGCTCGGCCGAACTCGCGGTGCGGAGCCTTCTCCACTTCGCCCCCCTGCAGATGCGTCACCAGCTGCATTCCGTAGCAGATCCCGAGAATGGGAATGCCCTGTTCGAAGAGTTGCTTGGAGACAGAAGGCGCCTTCTTGTCGTACACGCTCGATGGTCCGCCGGATAACACAATACCCTTCGGACGGTAGGCCAATACCGTCGCAAGCGGCACGGTGCAGGGCAGGATCTGCGAATAGACCTGCGCTTCACGAATACGGCGTGCGATCAACTGCGTGTACTGGGATCCGAAATCGAGGACGAGAATTCTATCGTGCCAGAGTTCCATGGAGATGTTTCCGTGAAGCGTCGTTCGTCTAGTGAGGGGATCTGAATTGCGAGATACGCTTCAGGAGAAACGTTTCACGCGAGGCTATTCCCAATCAGTGCGATAGTTGGGAGCTTCTTTGGTGATGATGACGTCATGCACATGCCCCTCGCGGAGACCGGCCACTGTCTGGCGGATGAACGTCGCCTTCTGCTGCAAATCCGGGATAGTCTTACATCCGCAGTAGCCCATGCCGGACTTCACGCCGCCCACCATCTGGTAGATATGCGGAGCAAGCGTGCCTTTGTAGGGCACCCGTCCCTCAATGCCTTCAGGAACCAACTTCGGTGTCGGTCGTCCGCCCTGGCCGTATCGATCGCCGCCACCCCGCTCCATGGCCCCGATCGAACCCATGCCGCGGTACACTTTGTAGGTGCGTGCCTGGAATAGCACCGTTTCACCCGGGGCCTCTTCCGTTCCTGCCAGCAAACTGCCCAGCATGACCACCGAGGCACCGGCTGCCAGGGCTTTTGTAATATCGCCCGAGTACTTGATTCCACCATCGGCGATGACCGGAACACCCGATCCGGCCAATGCCCTGGCGCAGTCTGCAATCGCCGTCAATTGCGGCATGCCGGCGCCGGACACCATCCGCGTCGTGCAGATCGAACCGGGCCCTACACCCACTTTCACCGCATCCACACCGGCCTTCACCAAATCCTTGGCCGCCTGTGCCGTCGCGATGTTGCCGGCAATGATGTCCAGCTTGGGGTATGCTTTTCTCACCATCTTGACCGTATCCAACACAGCCTGCGAATGCCCATGCGCCGTATCCACGACCACCACGTCCACACCGGCTTTCACCAGTAACGCCACACGGTCTCCGGTATCCGGGCCGACTCCTAACGCCGCCCCGACCCGTAAACGACCGTGAGCATCCTTGCAGGCATTGGGATACTTGATCCGTTTCTCAATGTCTTTAATCGTAATCAGGCCTTTGAGTTCGAACTGCTTATTGACCACCGGCAGTTTCTCAATTCGATGCTCATGCAGAATCTCACGGGCCTTTTCGAGGCTGGTTCCCTCCGGGGCGGTAATGAGCTTATCGCGCTTCATCACCTGCGACACCTTCAGTTCCATTCGCGTCTCAAAACGCAAGTCTCGATTCGTGAGGATCCCGACCAGTTTACCAGCCTTGGTCACAGGGATACCGGAAATCCGGTATCGGGCCATGAGGTCGTGCGCATCACGAATCGTTTGATCCGGCGAGATCGTAATAGGATCCAGAATCATCCCGCTCTCGGATTTCTTCACCTTATCGATTTCAGCCGCCTGATCGGTAGGAGAAAGCACACGGTGCACAATGCCGATTCCACCCTCTTGCGCCATCGCAATGGCCAGTCGCGCCTCGGTCACGGTGTCCATGGCCGCGCTGACGATAGGAATATTCAGCTGAATGTTTCGGGACAGGCGAGTACGGGTATCGACCTCGCTGGGGAGGACCTGTGATTTAGCCGGCACCAAGACGACGTCGTCATAGGTGAGCCCGAGCCGAATCTCCTTCTCTAACATCAGTCGCCACCCTCTCCCGGGCCTTTCGCCCGTTCCCCCTACACTCTCGTGGTTTTATCGACCTGTCCCAACTCTGCAGCGGCTTCCGCTTCTTCCTGCAAACGCTCGCTGCCTTCATCCGCCGGCATGAATTGCTGCACCCGAGTGTTTCCGCTATCAACGGCGAACACACTCCCCCGGGAATCCACCACGATGCCGTACGGGAAGTTGAATTGTCCGTCACCACCGCCGAATCCGCCCCACTGAGCGATAAAGTTGCCCTCCCGGTCGAACTTCTCGACACGATGGTTGCCGGTATCCGTGACGTACACATCGCCCTGACCATCGACGGCAATACCCCAAGGCGAGCGCAACTGTCCGGCTTCCTGCGCCAATGGGCTGCTGGCGTGGCCGGCCTCCGAACTGCCGCCCCACTTGGTGAGCAACTGCGGCAACACGTTGGTGCTGGTATCGAACTTCTGCACGCGGTGATTGCCCATATCGACGACATACACCGTGCCGTCGGCCTGATCTACGGCGATCCCGCGAGGGAAATAAAATTGACCGTCGCCGTTGCCGAAACTGCCCCAGGACATGATGAACTCTCCGCTCATGTCGAACTTCTGCACTCTGAAGTTGGCGCTGTCCACGACATAGATGTATCCGCGCACCCGATCGATCGCGATACCCCATGGGGCATTAAACTGGCCTTCGCCGTTCCCTCGCGATCCGAACTTCATCAAATAGCCGCCCAGCTTCCCGTCAAACTTCTGCACGCGGTGATTGTTCGTATCCACCACGTAGACATCCCCCTTGGCGTCGCAGGCAATACCCGTCGGGTTATGGAAGTTCGCATTGGCGGCGCCGAAATTTCCCCAGAGAATGATGAAATTCCCCGTGCGATCGAATTTCTGGATACGGTTGTTTCCGTTGTCCACAACAAAGATCGACCCCTGTTGATCAATGGCCAGACCATACATCGGGGCCATGAATTCGCCGCCGTGCAACAACGAGGCGCCGCGACCAGGCTTGCCCCACTTGGAGACACAAAGATAGCCGGACGTGTTGACGAGAATCGTCGCACTCGCCGGCGTGGAGATATTGTTTCCAAGATCTTTGAACCAGACGATGACGGTCTTCTGCCCGTCCCCAGGAGACAGAATGAAGGGGATCGTTGCGCCGAACTTGATCGCCGGGGGCACCTCGACCCAGCCCGGCGTTCCCGCCATCGGGGTCATTGGGTTCTCTGAGATGTAGTACGCCGCCACGCCGGTATCGAGGTCGGTGGCGGAAATCGTGACGACAATTTCAGGTGAGTTCGTCATAAACGCGCCGTGGTTGATCACCGCATACGGCGTCTGCGGAGCCGTGATATCGATCAGCACCGGCGTAGCGGACACTTCATCCGACAATCCACTCTCCGTGCCGTCCTCATAGACCGCCGTCAGCGCGTAATAGTAGGCCTGATCGTTGGTCAACCCCGAGTGATTGTACGGACTGGTGACGCCCTCGATCTTGGTGCCGCCTTCTTGAGTCAGATTGGCCGAAGTATGGAAGTAGAGATTGTAGGAGACCGCCCCCGGCACATCCATCCAGCTCAAGAATGTTTCGGTATCTCCGGGCTTGATCGCCAGATTGCGGGGAATCGGGTACTCACTGACGGCTTGCGCACGTTCGCGTTCCGCCTTGCCACGGTCCAATTCTTCATCGGTCGGCACGAATTTGATGACCCGATGGTTACCGCTATCAACGACGTACACCGCCCCTTCCTTGTCCACGGCCACGCCGGAGGGAAAGTTTAACTGCCCTTCAGTCTTTCCACGATTTCCCCAGGCACAGAGGAAGGTCCCGTTTCCGTCGAACTTTTGAATGCGGTGGTTACCCTGATCGACGACGTACACATTGCCCAAGGCATCGCAGGTCACGCCCCAGGGGGCTTTGAACTGGCCGGGACCGCTTCCTTCACGGCCCCACTTGGTCAAAAAGCTTCCGCGGGTATCGAACTTCTGAATGCGATTATTCCCTTCATCGGCCACATATGTATTCCCGACGAAGTCCACGGCCACACCACGCGGGAAGAAAAAGGCTCCGTCGAAACTTCCATCTCGCCCCCACTTCAACAACGGAGTTCCATCACCCTTGAACTTTTGAATGCGGGCGTTGTTGGTATCGGTCACGTAGATATTGCCGTCCTGATCGGTGGTCACACCCCAGGGAGCGTCGAACTTATTCATGTCGGCCCCGCGCCAGGCAAACCCGAACTTACCCCAGGCCTTCATGGGATTGCCGTCTGTGTCGAAGCGCTGCACGCGATTGTTGCCGGTATCGGCGACATACACCTGCCCGTCCGAATTCGTGGTCAGTCCGCGCGGATAATAGAAGCCGCCTTCTGCGCTGCCGGCTTCGCCGCCCCAGCGACCAAGGAATTTTCCGTCTTTATCGAATTTCTGGATAGAGTGATTATCGGTGTCGGCAACATAGATATTGCCGTCCTTATCTACCGCAATACCGGTCGGGGAACTGAACTCGCCGTCCTCCACGCCCTCCTGCCCGATGATCTTGGCAATGAGGTAGGGAGCCGGGATCGCCATGACTTCCTGGGATTCGGGACTCTCCCCCTTCTGAGTCACCACGGTCACGACATAGTGGTAGCACGTTCCGTTTGCCAAATCGTCATGCATGAAGGGCGACTGCGCACCTTCGATACATGTCCCCTTTTCCTTGGTCACACCGATGACGGTCTTAAAATCTTCCGCGCTGGCGATGGGACGGGTGAGTTCGGAAAATTTAATCTGCACGCCCTTGGTGGTCATGAAATACAGGTTGTAATACATGGCCTCCGGCACAGCGTCCCAGGTTATCATCACCCGGCCATTTCCGGCTTTGGCGGCCACTCCCGTCGGTGCAGGAGGCAGATCTTCCTCCTCAGCAACGGAGTCCCCGGCGCCCCATTCGCTTTGACTCCCCTCCGCCGTGAGATACCGCCGGTCAAACCGAAACATTTCGTCGAGCAGCCAAGCCTTGATCATGGTGTTCCTCGTGGTACGAGATTGGTGAAGATTGGCGGATGTTTCAATAACTTAGATCGGGCAGTCTAACAAAGCGAAAAGAATGGAGTCAAGGCAAGACCAGCATGGCTTGGGGCGCGCTGGAGGCTCCCGCTTACGCCGCGGCAACAGAAACATCGAGTCGACGAGCGCGCAAGAGGCTGCGTGCTCGGACGACGAGCAGGTAGGCATCCATCCCCCCAAAGCTGGATGGACGCATTTCTTTCGAATGTCATAGGCTCTGCATTCTCGACGTTGGATAACAACACACGTCGCCCGGTAAGATGAACCAATCGGAGGTGTACCATGTGGCCAACACGACTTCTGCTCGCAACCCTCGCCGCGAGTCTGCTCCTTGTTCCCAGCGTGCGCGCGGTCGAGTCAGCCCCGGTAGAAATGTGGGAATGCCCAGGACCAGAGGGAACGATCCTCTACACCAATAAAGAGCGGCCCGATTGCCAGGCCAAGGTCCTCAAAGCGCTCTCCGTTGTGCCCTCTCTACCTGATCTCCCACTCACACCTCCCAGCGGTTCAACCTATCTGCCGCCCCCGAAAGCGAAAGATTTTTCATACGACACTCCCATCGGCGCCTTGCGCAATCTCTCTCAGATACCCGAATCTGGACGCGACTGGTATGCGGGCAACGCCAGCGGCGGATCGGTCCAAGGGGAAGTTTGCAGTATGTATATGGAATGGATTCATCTAAATCAGAACAGCCGTGGCGGTCACTTCTTCGGCACTGATCCGTCGTACGGCAGCAATCCGACAGCTCGAAACTGGTACACCCCGAGCTACTCATTCTATGACAATGCCAGATACGTCACCCTGTCACAGATCTTCGGCGCGGGTTTTGTTCCAATCGGTTGCCACTAGAACCCCACAGCCACGACCGGCTACCGATCGTCAGACAGAAAAGGCCTTCGGGATCCCCCCTTCACAGGAGTCTCTCGAAGGCCTTTTATGCACAACGACTGCGGATCGAATCTCCCGGAACTCCTCAGCAGAGACTGCGAACAGCCGTCAGGATTCTTCGGCGATATCGGCGACTAAAAGGTCCCCTCCGGCCTCATTCTCCAGAACAGATGACTCTGAAGTCTGCCCCGCTTCATCTGCCGGCCCAAGAAGAGCCACAGGCTCAGCCATACCTTCGGATAGGCCTTCTCCTGATGCCTCACTGCCTTGCAGCAGCGGCTCTCCATCCACTGCCACCTCATCAATCGGCAACATCGCCTGTTCGGATTCGCCCAACTCCTTGAACTCACGAAGCGGCGGCAACTGAGATAAATCGCGCAGCCCAAAATGCTCGAGGAAAAACTTGGTCGTCCCATACATGATCGGGCGTCCGGGCTCTTCCTTCCGGCCAACGATGCGCACGAGTTTTCGCTCCAGCAACGTCCGAATGACCCCCGATGTTTCGACTCCTCGAATCTGCTCGACCTCCGCGCGAACGATCGGTTGCTTATAGGCAATGATCGCCAGGGACTCCAAGGCCGAGCGCGAGAGCTTTGAGGGAGACTTTACCTTCTCCAACCGTTTCAGCCACGGGGCGAATTCGGCCTTGGTGACGATCCGGTAACCGCCGGCTACTTCAGCCAACTGCAGCCCGCGGCCTTCCTGCTCATAGTCCTGAGCAAGACTCGCGAGCGCCAGATCGACATCCTGCTTGTTAACCGCTCCGAGCAATGCCAAGAACCGCGTGACCGGAATAGGCTCGGCCGTCACAAAGAGCAAGGCCTCAAGGATGCCCTTCAGGGCCCGCATATCGGACAGCGCAGGATCGGCCGCCGGGGCCGACATTTCAGTGATAGCGCCTTGGCCAACCTCGGGCTCCACCTCGACGGCATCGAGTGACGCAGTCGGCTCGTCAACCGGCTCCCGCACCTCGATCGATTCCTCAATTGCCTCCTCCACGCCGAGACTCATAGGTTCTTCCATTCAGACTCCTCCACTAGATCCCCTTCCGCAACCGCCGAGAAGGCACGCGAGACAAGAATTGCTCCAAAGGTTTCGCTCTGAAACACGCGCACGACCCTGATTCGAATCAGTTCGAGCAGGGCCAGAAATGTCACAATCACCACAAGCCGATGACTCGACTCCTCGAACAGCGCCGTAAAGGCCATGGATTCATGCAGTTCCAACGCCTCGATAATGGCGCTCATACGGGTGCGGACCGTGAGGTTGTCCGGAATAATTTCAACAAGTCGCTTGCCTGGATGGCGGGACAGGACCCCCTGCAGTGCATCGACCAGGTCAAAAAGGGAAATTTCATCGAGCAGACTCTCGTCTTTGGTGACCTCGACCGGCGGACCGGGCTCGCGCGAAAACACATCCCGCCACAAACGTTCTTTGTAGTCCAGCTGGGAAGCGGCCTCTTTGAACTGCTTATATTCGAGCAGTCGCCGGACGAGTTCCTCGCGCGGATCGGGGCCGTCCTCCTCGTCCACCGCCACCTCGTCGACCGGCAACAACATCCGTGACTTGATATGCAGCAACGTCGCCGCCATCACGAGGAATTCACCGGCCACAGCCAGGTTCAATTCCTTCATCACCGACAGATAGTCCAAATACTGCTGAGCGATCAGCGCAATCGGAATATCGTAGATGTTGATTTCGTTTTTCTTGATGAGGTGCAAAAGGAGATCGAGAGGACCTTCGAAATTCTCGATCTTGACTTGGTAGGGCAGTTCAGGTTGGTCCATCAGGTACGAGAGGCTCCCTTGGCCAAAGTTTCAATCTTATACCAATTTATGGGGGGACCGGGCAAGACTAAAACTATATGTTGTGGGTTCAGCCAGGGCTACTTGGCCCTGATGATATAGACCAACAGCCCGAGCGCCATCACAAAAAGGACAATCGTGACCGCCTGGGAAAATGGTGCCGAGGCGGAAACCGTAGGACCCGGCACCGTTGTGCTGACACGAGCGGTTCTGGTCAGCAGCGGTGCGCGCGCGAAAGTCGCCTGCGCGAGATCATCGGCCTGTTTAAATACGGCATCCGAAAAGTCGGCCTGTGCTCCGAACCGCGCGGAGGCAAAAGTGGCCGTACGGTCGAAGATGGCAAATAGAAAAAAGGCTTCCCGATCGAACTGAGACGAAGAGAAGTCGCACTTCGCACGGCAATGTGCGCCGGAGAATCCGGTGCCGAGGTGAAATGCCGCGCGCGAAAAATTCGCATCCTGCTCAAACACCACTTCCAGAAACTCAGTCAACCCCTGAAAGGTCGCCCCGCGAAAAATCGCCGGGCCGGAGAACATCGAGCGGTGAAATCGAGCGTGCGGACCGAAATGCGTATCCGAAAACATGGCGCCCTGTGTAAATCGATCCTGAACAAAATAACTCTCCTGACGGAAGGTCGCCTTCGATCCATCGACCAAGCCGAGAAACACGGTGCGCGAGAGGTCGACGAATCCGGCGAAATCCGTGTGCGCCAAGACCACCGGTCCGGTGATCAACAGAAACCCGCTCTTCAGCCGATTGACGATCCGTCCTTTCACCCTCGACTGCTTGATCACGAATGGCCCGCGAATGACGTGCACCTCCTCGTCATTCAGCCCCTCAAGCACTCGACGGTCCTCGGGTGCCAGGTCGCTCACCTCATGCACCCTCTGAGTCGGCAGCTCATCGAGCACCAGGTCGCCATGAATCACAACCCCCGACAAGTCCAGCCCCTTTCCCGCCACCAGCGCCCGCAGCAATTCTTGCGCGGATACGGCGCGGGCCTCCCGCTCAGCCTCAGTACAGGTATTCGGCAAATGCAGGGTGAACACGGCCGCTGCGCTTTTTTCACCCGTCTCCTCGGTACATTCCGCGCGCAGCATCCCAGGGAGCAGCACCATTCCCCACACCACCGCCATTGCGGCCCAGATCGGAAATCCACAAGGTCGAGATGATCGGGGTGATGACTCCATAAACCCTCTCCGAACCAACCCAGAAACTTGTAATGATGCGAACACTTTACTCCCCCAATGCCTTTGCTACACTTCGACTCATATGATCGCCAGGACGCCTGAGGTTCGCACCAGCAGAGGCCGACGCTTCCTATGCGCCGCCTTTGTCTGCGCCACTGCGCTATTCGCAGCGATTCCCCTCGCCGGCGCAGAATCGGTGGTCGAAGTCCCGATGCTCGCGGCGATCCAAGCGAATAACCTCGGCGTGTTCGAAGTGCTCCTGTTGCGTTGGGATCACCGGCCAAGCCCCTCTCCCATGGAGTTGCAATGGCAAGGCGGCAATATCCGGCCCGGACAGACGAACCTCAGTTCCATGATACTTGCGTTTCGATATGCGCTCGACCACACCCCACAGATTGATCATGCGGGAACGGTCAATGCCATGGGCATCGCATACGCTTCAACCGGGACAGACGGCCCGAGCGCCGGCGCAGTGATGACGGTCGGATTTGCGGCACTCTTGAAGGGGGATCATATCCGGCGAGGAATCGCCTTAACCGGTACGATTAGCAAGGACGGCACCATCGGCCCCGTGGGCGGCATCCCCGACAAGATTCGTGCGGCAGCCCGCGAGGGTTATCGTACGATCCTCATCCCCCAAGGCCAGCGGGACGATCCGCGCTGGAACCTCAACCGGCTCGCCTGGGAACTCAACGTTGAAGTCACGGAAGTCGCCACAGTCGAGGAGGCCTACCGCCTCATGACCGGAGGCACACTCGAATAAGAGTCCCGCGGTCAGTGGACCTCGCGGGCTACCCCTCCACCCCCAACCCTTCGACGATCGCCCGAAACTCCGCGTCCGTGAGACGATGCATGCCGAGACTCAGTCGCCGTGTTAATTCTGCCTGCTCCTCAATCCCCAACACCCGCTGAAGCAAGGCCTGACAATCCGGCGCATGAACCTGCCAACGCCGAAGCGGCGTGATCCGAACGAATCCATATCGGGCTTCTGTTCGGACCTCGTCCTTGAGCAATTCATCCAGGGCTTGAAACGGCTGGACAGGTGAAGCAATTGCAAATTCCGCTCGGATGCCTTCCTTCAGCACATACACCAGTCCATGGGAGTCAGGCGCCAAAAACTTCTGGAGATTGTCGCGAATCAGGGCCGTGCAGAGCCCCCAAATCCCGGCGCCAAACTGCAGCTCGGCACTCTCCTGGGAAGTCCGTTCACGAAGGGCGCCGGCGACAAACAAAAAATGGCTCATGAAATCTATAGGATCAGAATGATGGCCAGAAGCCGCGACCAGCGTAGCACCACAGCAACTGGCACGAGGACTCTCCCCGAGACAGTCCCGGGCCTGTCGGAACGGAAGACCCCCTCAGGCTTGTCCAGTGGAGCCGTTACTGGCTAGGGAGCATGTGACACGGAGAGGCATCAACCGAGCACAACCCGGTAAGCCACGACAGCAACATGGGCTAATTGTTGCGATACTCGTCTGCGTCGTCGAGGAGATCTTCCGATTTTTCCAGATAGTCCACGTCGTCGTCTTCACCATCGAGGCCGAGTTCTTCTTCGATCTCTTCCTCGATTTCTTCCGACACATCCTCAAGGTCTTCAGCCATCTCCTCTTCGTCGTCAAGGTCCAGCGGTTGAAGCTCAGGTTCTACCTTCGCCGCCTTGCTGACTTCCGGTACTGGAGGCTTCGTAGGTTTCGACTCAGGAATCACGGCCGACTGCTCGACCGGAGGTTTGACCTTGGGGGGCGCGGGCTTGGGTTTGGGCTTTGCCGCTGGCTTGACGGCTTTCGGTGCCGGCTTCACCGCTTTGGAGACGGGCTTGGCCTTAGAGGGACGCTTAGCCGTTGCGGCCGCCTTTTTGGCCACTTTTTTTGCCGGCTTGACGGCTTTCTTGGCAGCGGGTGTCCTCTTCACCGCCTTCTTGGCCTTCACAGGCTTCTTAGCCGTCACGGCCTTCTTCGGCTTCGTCGCCTTTTTCGCCGCGACTTTTTTCGGCCGCGAGGATTTGGCAGCAACGCTTTTCTTTTTCACGATTTTCTTCGCCATTCCACGTCCTCCTCTCAGGTCTTCTGCATGGCACGTCGGTGGTAAAGCGGCCTCCATCTAGCATGAACAACCAGGTTCTTGCAACCATCCGGTACGCATGGCAGACTGTGCCAGCCTGCAACGCTGTCGCGCCCCTTCACGCGTTCACATTCGTGACACCGGCGCCACCCCGTAGGCCGCCTGAATCCTTCCGTTGGGAACCTGTCTCTATGTATAATAGACGTATATTGATCCACGGGAATGACAACGCTATGAGCTGGCGACTGATTTTCTTCGTATTGGCGACAAGTACTCTGACAGCCTGGCCAACTTCTGCGACCCCGCCGGCAACGCAAGTCCTGATGGATAGCGGATCGCCCTATTATGTGCCTGCAGCGGTGACCGTCACCGCCGGCGGCGCCATCCGCTGGGAAAATCCAACGCCCACCCACCATACTGTGACCCATGATGCCTGTTTTGAAGACAGCGGCCGCTGCGCCTTCGACTCCGGTGCCGTGGAGCCCGGGGGAGCATATACGATCCCCAACCTTCCGCCCGGCCGTTATCCCTACCAATGCCGTATTCATCCAATTATGCGCGGCATGATCATCGTGACGGAGTCGCCGCTGCTTCCCTCACAGACGTAGCCGGTCCTCCTCATCGAGGTTCTTGCACGTCAACGCCGCGCTCGTGTACGCTGCGGCTTTTCGTGCGCAGGACCTAACCAAATGAAAGCTGCGGCAGCCATCCAAGAGCCCCTCACCCTGAGCGGCGACACCCTCAGCCTGATTGCCTGGCGTATTCCCGACCTCGTGGCCTACCAGCACGCCTTCGACGAATGGTGGCTGGCGCCGCTCGACGACGACTTTCCGCTCGTCCGGCTCAATGCCGTCGGAATTGAAATGCTTACCTCCATGAACGGCCACATTACGGTGGGCGCGCTCCTGGAGAAGTATGGTAATAAGATCTGCGGCCCGGACGGCCAGCCTGGGGCTTGGCACCTGGCACGCTGGTCCACGCCCAATTATTCGCTCTGCTACTTCGGCACGGAGCCGCCCGGAGGCCATCGCCACAAGGCGAAATGGGACCTGCTCCTGCAACAGATCCGGGAAGGCTGGTCGGGGCAGCAGGAGTTCGAAGGTGAAGAACACCTCGAAGACTTCCATGTCCACGAGTTGAAGGAAAGCGACCTGGAGGACGGGCACTTCGATCTGATCGAAACCACCGTGTCCCACCTCTTCCGTGAGCCCTGCGAGGCCCTGGGCGGCACGACCTATGGCCGCCTGCTCATGCGCCAATTACGCCGCCTTGGCTGGTTCAAACCGAAACCCAAAGTCATTGTCGAGATCGGTGGTGGCCTGGGCTATGTCGCCCGCGAGCTAGGACAGGAGCTACTGCCGTTCGAGAAACAAGGCATTCAATACGTTTCGTTGGATGTTACGCGCCCGTTCCTGCAGCTGCAGACCAAACGCGCGAAGGCCGGCGGATGGACCGGCTCCGGCGCCCATGCCAACGGCGAGTGCCTGCCCTTTAGAGACAACTCCGTCGACCTCATCATCGATAACGAAAATATGGCCGACATGACACCGGTGAAGCTCAGCCGCAAGGAGCTTACGGAGGGCAAGGGCGAGACCGAACAACATCAGGAAGCCCTGGACTGGATCAGGCGGCTGCGATTGCCGCTCGAAAAAGAATTGCCGGAGGAGGTGATCTTCAATCTGGGACCGATGCGATTCGTCGCCGAAGTCTGGCGAGTACTCAAGCCGGGCGGTCGGGCTTTTCTCACGGAGTTTGGCATTGAAGAGGGCTGGCCTGCCGCCGTCAAACTCCCGCATCACACGGAATACGAGGTACAGTACAGCCACCTCCGGCAAGCGGTACGGTGGCTGGGCTTTCAGGAGCGGTACCTGTCACTCCCGCAGTTTTTGCAGATCAAACCGGACACAAAAGTCCTCTGCACCGGCGCAGCCTATACGATCCAGCGCTTCTGCGAGGGACTGGGAAAAAGCTTCTCGGTGCGGGCCTATACGGAAGGCGAACTTACCAAGGCCTTGGGCGACATCCTTCCCAAACTCCAAGGTTGCCACTACCACGACATCGCCGACCCGGCCTGGTTCGGCCTCATCGACTTCAAAGTGCTGCTGCTCGAAAAGCCGGGCGGCATTCCCCAACCGACCTTCACCGAACAGAAGAGCGGCCTCCGCTGGTATTCGCAGCAGTAACCTTCTGGCAATTCCTTGATTGTCATTGCCCCGCAATCGCTTGAAGGAGAAGGCGGAATGACTGCGTAAAGATTCAGGACTTACCGACCACAGGCAAGATGTATCAACACCCCCTCCCGCAGCCCCAGGTCGCTCACGAGCACTTTCGTCATTCCCAACGTTTCCATGACCGTATGCAGGATCACCGCACCGGCAGCGATGACGTCTTCTCGACCGCGCTCAAGCCCGGGCAGGCCTTCCCGTTGCGCCTTCGAGCAACCGAGTAGCTGCGCCTCCAACTGCTTCACCCTGTGCAACGTTAGCGTGTAGTTGTGAATCCTTGCCGGTTCATAGGCAGGCAACTGCTGAGCCATTGCAGCCAGAGCCGTGATGGTTCCTGCGGTGCCGACGAACGTGACTCCTGGCGACCATGGCATCGCTGCTATTGCAGTGGTGGTTTCCTTGCGCACCCAGTCCCGCGCTCCGCGCACCTCATCTGAGGTCGGTGGATCGCTGTGCAACATACGTTCGCACAACCGCACGACACCGATATCGATGGATCTTGCCAGCGTCGTCCGACCAGGCCGGTCCAGAATAAACTCGGTGCTCCCTCCCCCGATATCCAACGCCAGGAGATCCGTCACGCCAGGAGGCAAGCCGGATCGGATACCGAGCACCGTTCGGCGGGCTTCCTCTTCGCCGGAAATCATTTCAATTTCGAACCCGGCTTCCCGGCGAACCAAGCTTAGGAATTCTTCACGATTCCCGGCGTCGCGCACGGCGCTGGTCGCCACGGCCGTGACCGCCTCGACACGATAGCCGTCGATGACCTCGCGCCATTCTTTCAGCGTAGCCACCACCCGTGCCATGGCATCGGGACGCAACACCCGATCTCGATCCACTCCTTGGCCGAGGCGAAGGATGCGCCGGTCAGATTGCAATTCTCGCAACGGTCCGGCAGAGGTCAGTTCCGCAATGAGCAAGCGACAGGTGAGGGTTCCGATATCGATACCGGCGAAAATTCGAGGAGGAGCCGTTGTCCGGTTGGCCATCGGTTGAAACTCACTGTCCTTCGACCGTGATGTCGTTCATTTCCAGCAGCAGCTTGGTGCGTTCATCCTGCAGCGTTCGCACCTGTTGCAATAGATGGGTGATTTCAGAATCAGACAGAATACGGTCGGCCGATTCCCCCCGATCGTGCAGCGCGATCGTCCGTTCGCCGATATCAACGTGGAGATCGTCAAGCTGTTGATCCACCTTTCGCAACTCCAATCGATAACGTAGTAACTCGCCCTCTTCCAAGGCACGCGTGGCGGCTTTGGCCGTGCCGTGCCGCAATGTGACCCAGCCGGCCCGCAAATCGTGACTCAAGCGCTGCAACATTCCCATCGATCACCCCTCCGCCCAACTGGCAGCAGCTATGCCGCCTAACTCACATCTCCTAAGGCCAGCTTGCCCCGCCAGCGTCGGAACATGGCGGCCTTGAACGCCTGGTGTTGAGGCAACGTCAGGCCCGGATCCTGTTCCAGCAACGCCACGGCTTCCTGCCTGGCTTGCTCCAACAATTGCGCGTCCCGCACCAGATTCGCGGCTCGAAACTCCGGCACCCCCCACTGACGCAGCCCAAGAAATTCACCCGGGCCTCTGATCCTGAGGTCTTCCTCGGCGATGACAAATCCATCGTTCGAATTCACGAGGGCAGTCAACCGTTGCTGTGCACCGGAGGCATTCTCCTCCGGACGACCGTCACGACTCACTCGCGCCCTGGCCTCCCGCGCAAGGTACGTGGCCATCAGAATACAGAGCGATTGCTGCGCTCCACGACCGACACGCCCACGCAATTGATGTAACTGCGCCAGTCCGAAACGTTCGGCATGCTCGATAACCATAACCGTCGCGTTCGGCACGTCCACCCCAACCTCAATCACGGTTGTGGCCACAAGGACCTGAATTGTCCCGGCCTTGAACGCCGCCATGGTACGCTCTTTTTCCGCGGTCGGAAGCCGGCCGTGCAGCAACCCGACCCGCGCCTGAGGAAAGATCTCGCGCTGCAGATGTTCCGCACCCTGAATGGCCGCCTTGAGATCCACCTTCTCTGATTCCTCGACCAGCGGATAGACGATATACACCTGGCGCCCGGCCTTCAACTCATCCCCCACCAGCTGCCAAGTCTTGTGACGTTGCCCGTCCGTATAGAGCAATGTTCGCACCGGTTTGCGGCCCGGCGGCAACATATCGATCACTGAGACATCCAAGTCTCCATAAACGGTCATGGCCAGAGTTCTCGGAATCGGCGTCGCCGTCATCACCAGCACGTCCGGTCGATATCCTTTCTCCAGCAACGTCTTCCGTTGCAGGACGCCGAACTTGTGCTGTTCATCGACAATCACAAGGCCAAGCCTCGCGAACCGCACCTTCTTTTGAATCAATGCATGGGTGCCGATCGCGACCTGCGCAGCGCCGGACTCCAACTGCTTCAGCGTTTCGTTTCGGTCTTTGGCCTTACCGCCGCTGGTCAGAAGCACTGCCTTCAATCCCACGGCCTCTAATAAGGGGGCGAGATTCAGATAGTGCTGTTCGGCCAGAATTTCGGTAGGGACCATCAACGCCGTCTGGCAGCCCGATCCACAAGCCATCACCAGGGCATGCAGCGCCACCACGGTTTTCCCGGACCCGACGTCCCCCTGCACCAGGCGATTCATCGGCCGCGAACTCACCATATCGGCTTGAATCTCGTGAAACACGCGTTCCTGCGCGGAGGTCAGCGTAAAGGGAAGGACCTTTGCCAGTTGCTTCAACTGCGACACATGAGGGTTGAACCGAAATGCTTTGGGCTCTTCCTTCATCTCCCGCTGGCGAAGCACTATGGCTGCCTGGAGCAGCAGCAGTTCTTCGAATACCAACCGGCGGTGGGCAGACGTCACTCCCTGATCCAGAGCGGTCAGATCCGTCTTCGGCAGAGGAAAATGCACCTGCTGAATTGCCTCGCCAATAGGCGGTAGCCGATGGCGCGCACGAACGGATAGAGGCAGTACCTCCTCCATGTCAGCCCCATACTCCGCGAGTAACCCCTGCATCAAGATCCGCATCTGGCGCGATGTCCACCCCTTGGTCTCATGGTAGATCGCAACGATGCGCCCCACATGGAGTAACTCATCCTCGCCGCCGCCCAGAACCTCAAATTGCGTCGCTTCCAACCGCACTTCGGTCCACCCACCCCGACCGGCCGCCACACGCCCGGACATCATGACCCGCAGACCTTCCTTCAACACATCTTCCAAGTATGGTTGATTAAAAAACACCGCGTGCACAGTCCCCGTTGCGTCCTGAACCGCCACATCGAGAATCGACAGCCGGCGAACGCGCGCACGCGTTGCCTCTGTCCGAGTGATCACGCCGCAAACGCTCCGTGTAGCCCCCGGCACAAGCTCGGCCACCGGCGTGATGACCGAACGATCTTCATAACGCCAGGGCAACGTCCAGAAGGCCTGCTCGACAGTGTGTGCGCCCAGCCGCTCCAGCAAGAGGGTTCGTTTGGGACCCACTCCTTTGGCATATTGAATCGATAGTTCCCACAGCGGTCGAGCAGGACTGGACCGAACCGGTGGAGGGTGTACTTGGTTCTCCTTCGAAGGCCCAGCCGGCTGACTCACCGCTCGTGCGTCCCCTTGCAGGCGGCTGAGCAGCGCCAGCGCTTTCGTGAGCCGCTCCTGTTGTTCGATGCGTGTGAGTCGTGTGTGGAAGTCGACAAACAGGTTGCGCAGCGAGAGCAGGTCCATCTCCATCGCTCGAGGATAGACTCGCTCGCCGAGAGTGTTAATCACCTGTTCCGACACAAAACGGTCAAGATTCCTGACCGTCGGGAGATGGGCATAGGCATCGCGACAAGCAAATTGAATCGGTCTGGTTACACGATGCAGGAAGGCTTGGAACGGATCGTGAGAGTCGGCGGATTCAGGACGTGGCATCCTGGAGCGGGATCGTACCACAGCCACCTTGGCGGCTCAACGAGGGGACTCTTGCCGAATGATAGTCAGCGGACAGACCCGGGCTGTTTTTTCAACTTTTCTTTGTCCGCTCTCGGCTCGGTGGTACAGTGAATTCGCGTAGGATTCACGGAAGGACACCTATGTATCGACGCAATATCAAACATATTCTCGGGCCTCTCGCCGTGTTGATCGGTATCTTTATTTTCTATCAAACCTGGCTGAAGCCTCACTATTTCCACGATACACCGGCGCCACCCCCGCAGGTCATCGTCGAGGAGAGCAACCCTGCGTCGAACGCTCCTGTGGCCCCATCTCAGGAGCGTACCGCCCCGGAGATCAAACGGTCGAGGACCATCGATCCCGTGAGCATTCCAGTTCCGAGACATTCCGAACTGCTCGGAGCCATTCACGAAGAACTCGAGAAACACAATATTGCCTTAGCAGAGACGAAACTGGAGGAACTGCCGTCGTCGATCCTGTCGGAATCCGCCACCAAGCGGCATGTTGCCATCCTGTGGAATAATCTCGGAATCCTCCAAGAAAGAAGCGGGGGGACCGAAGTTTCCGTGAAGGCGTTTAAGAAAGCCGTCGCGCTGGATCCTCAAAATTCGATTGCCCACCTCAATCTCGCCCATGCCTACTGGGGGCTGCGGGACCCCGCACTCACGGAAGATTTCCTCCGGAGAGTTGTGGCCCTGTCTCCCGATGAACCGTTCCCCCATGTTGCCTTGGCAGACTTGCTACAGGAGAAGGATCACCTCCCGGAGGCCGGCAAACACCTCGCCCAGGCCAAGGAGCGAATTAAGAAAGACCCCGGTCTTCAGTCTTACCTGAAGGCAGTCACGACGAAAGTGCATCGCGCCGAGAAAGTTGAAGATAAATTCTCGACGCACAGCAGCATCCACTTCACCGTCAAGTACGACGGAGGTGACGACCCGGACACCTGGACGACTGTGCTGGATATTCTCGAAGAAGCCTATCGGGAAATCGGTCAGAAATTCAATTTTTTCCCGTCAAAGCCGATCATCGTCGTCTTGCACACAAAAAATCAGTTTCAAGGCGCCACGGGGAGCCCCGGTTGGGCGGATGGCCTGTTTGATCCCGTCCTGGGGCGCATTCAAATCCCAACCCAAGGCGCTGCAACGGATCGAGCTTGGCTCACTAGAGTGCTTCGTCACGAATTTGTACATGCCCTGATTCATGAGGAATTGGGGGCAACCGGCGGAATGATTCCAACCTGGCTGAATGAAGGCTTGGCCATGCAGCTGACCGGCGATCCCTGGGAAGAAGTGACCGGCGTCACGTCTGGTGAACACAGCCTGGTTCCTTTGACGGCGCTTGAGGGTAGTTGGGAAAGTCTGCCTGCGGAGAAGGTCGGTCTCGCTTATAGAGAGGCCAATGCCGCCACCCACTATCTCATCGAACGGTTCGGTATGCACAAGGTTCACGAGGTGCTGCTCCACCTGAGGGCCCGACAGACAATTGCCGCCGCCATGCAGGATAGGCTGCTGCTGTCCTACGATCACTTCCAGCAGCAATGGGCGGACAGCCTGGGCTCCACAGTGGTTCCGCCAAAATCCTAAGGGCTATCGCAGCTTCGTCTGATAAGCCTGACGCCCCAGCGAAGCGCTAGGATTCCAAGATGGAATGGCCTGAGGATAGGCACGAAGCTCAGGCTCGGTCGAAGGCTCCTCAATGCGATCCAGTTGCTCGAACGAATCCTCCCATAAGAGCGTTCCGGATGTGCGATCGTAGGTCCGTACAACCAAATCAAAAATATGTCCGATAGGGTCACCGACCGGCCTGACGAACAGCCCACCGAATAACACCCCTTCGACCCGGGCGCGCTTCCGAACCCCTGGAGCGAACTGATCCTGCCAAACAAGTCCACCCGTGAAAGGATTTACGGCGCGAACCGAGAAGAGGATCTGAAGCGGAGTGGTGCTGGAGACCGATACCTTTTGGACCGATGTACCGCTCGGTATGATCGTCGCGCTGGCTCTCGTCGGGCCACCTTCCCCCACTTTGAGCAAATTCAACTGCCCTTCCCAGAGAAACCTTCCCGTTTCTGCGTCATACACTCTCAACATGAAGGCTGATTTCCCTTTGGAGTCGGTTCCAATGCCACCGGCAAAAATGCGCCCTCTATTTCCATCATGTTCGGCGGCGCCCTCTTCCTTCACGTTCACATCGAACGAATCCTCCGACAAGATGGCGCCTGACGGCGCTTCGTACGTCCGGACAGTAATCATTGAGAACCCGGCCGCCTGAAAACCAAACCCTGCCGCCAACACGTCTGAATGATCGGCAGGCGCTTGGGCCATGACCTTCCCGTCAAATCCAGGAGTAGCTACTCTTCCGGGAGATATATGGGAGGGGGCGGCTGAAGCAAGACTGGAACTGAGCACAAGCACACTCGTTGCCCACAAGGCTAGCGCCAACCGTCGCTCCGTTGGTAGACGACCGAACCCTCTCGACCTTCTGCTTGATCGCGTCCCACGAAACCACCCAGCGATGCTCGCTGAAATTAGATATAGGGCCACGTGTACCTCCCTGTCAGAGGCGGATTTTCACTCGAATACTCACACGCGGTAAATCACACAGCAGTCCTGGCTGCCCCCTCAAAGGTTGGGCACATAATTCCATCTTGAGGTGAGCTTGGACTTGCAAAGACAAGAAGATCCCTACGAGACCAGCCAAGATGGTCTGCATTGGAATAGGAGACGGGCCAGGGCAACTTGCGGTGGGTGAGCGCGACAGTTATAGTGCCGCTATGAAAGCCTTTCGTCCGGTCATCGCCCTTCTCGTCGCTCTGATCGCGCTGGAAGGTATCCTCTATAGGACGGGATCAACCGCTTCGCTTTCAACAATCCGAGAGGGAGTATTATTAGGATTTCTTTTCGGTTTTCCGGCACTGTTGGTCGGCGGGCTTCTCGTGATTCGTCAGCACTGGGTCGTAATGGCAACCGTCATGTACGGTACTATTGCCTTGGCGCTCGATCTCGCAACCATTGTCCAGGAAGCAAGTAAGGCGTCCCCTCGCCCGCTCTTCCTGGCACTCACACTTGGAAGCAGCCTCGTCAACTTCCTCCTTATCATCCTCGGAGGCCGTTGCGCGCTTTCCCTCCGGCCGAACGAAAGGCCTCCAGCAGCCCCCCATCCCAATCTTCAGTTCCCCCCTTCATCCTAACCGGTCTGATCTTTACGAACCCCGCAGTTCGAAGCCACTCGGCTGTTTCACTGAATAAATAGGTATTTCAAGCAGGTGTAACGAGCAGCATACTCACGGCGAATAGCCTGGCTTCTTCGAGATAGAGGACTTCTCGGTCGTGAAGAAATGAATCCTGAATGATCAGTCGTCCGCCGGAGATAATGCTGAACATAATTGCCGAAACAGAGCTTGGCTCAATTGAAAGCCTGAGCCAGCTTCGGATCGACCAGTTCCCCGACCTCATGGCGGTAAACAGCTTCAGCTCAGGCGGTGACAATCGCACGCGGCAATCGGTGGCAGCCAGGACGCAACGAAAGGTTTCAATGCTGTTGATGGGAGGCGTGTCACGAGGTAACCCGGCTGAATTGTCTCGTGCTATGGTTGAATCGTGAATAGATTCTGACACCAGCGCACGACAGCCAGGACATCATCAAACCGATCAAAGTCGACTGCCTTGCGGAACGTGATGGCGACATATTCATCGTTCATATCGGTCTGTTCGACGAAGCCTGCCTTCAGGAGAGTAGGACGTTTCTTGGACACCGCAGGACCCAGAAAATATTTGGCCTGTTTCGCCACTTCATCGGTACCCAGGTCTTCGGTTGTCCCATCGCACATCAGGCTCTTCACATCGTCCATGGCGATTCCGTGCTGACAAAGGAGTTGTCCATCCGACCGCACCTCCAACAGCCATCCATCATCCCCCAGATCGAGCGTCAGGGCTCCACCTGGCTCCAGCTCATAAAATTGCGGCACCGTGCTCACCAGCCGTGCTCGAGCCTGTTCCCATGATGGAAGCGCGACGGTATTCATGCGCGTGACTCCCGAGGCTGGGGAGTCGGGTCTTCGGCGTCTAAACGAGCGCGAAGCCGTTCGAGGCGAGTCACATTCTCGGCTAATTTAGGGAGATCGTACTTCCGGTCCATACGCACCACCTGCTCCAGCAACTGCACGGCCATCTGCAATTGGCCTAGGTCCTCATAACATTGCGCCAAGACGTAACGCGCTCCGCCTGTGCGGAGTTCATCTCGGCTGCGCTCCGCGATTGATTGACTGGTATGGCAACAAGCGATGGCGTCATCATAGCGCTTTTGGATTGCAAAGGTCCGTCCCATCATCCGCCAGGCATCAGCAACGCCTCCTTGATTGTTGAGACGTCGCATGAGCACCAGAGACTGCTCATAGTACCGTAGTGCCTCTTCGAACTGGCCTGTTTCACGCGCCACCAAGCCGAGGTCGGAAAAGAGCACCGCCTTTCCAAGTTCGTCATGTACCCGCGTCATGATATCGAGCGCCTCAAGGTAATAGGCTCTCGCACGATCCCACTCCCCGGCGTCGGCGCGGAGATTCCCGAGATTGGCCAGGGTTGTCCCAATGCCCTTCTCGTCCCCCAAAACCTTCTGCAACTCCAGCACTTCCTGATAATAGCTCTGAGCCGACTCACGGCGACCACTAACCGCGCAAATATTGCCGAGATTGCCCAAGGTAGCGCTCAAAGCGCGATGATCACCGGTCAAGCGATCACATTCCAGGGCCTTTGCATAACAGGCGTAGGCATCTGTATAGTGCCCGCGCGCAAAATGCTCGTTGCCCTGACGGTTAAGTTCCTCTGAGAGTCCGTTTCGAAGGGCCATTGTTCCCTACGTCTGAAGCGCCTGCTCAACAGCCTGTTTAGCTCCGAATACGATGCTAACGCCATCGCCCACAAGAATCGAGTCGAAGTTATATTTCAACAATCGCCGGAGCCCGTCTCTGGCCTTCGTGATATCGCCATATTTTTCCGGATCCAGGAGGCTCAAGCTTCCCGCCGGTTTGCCTATTAACGCATCGCCGACGATCAACACGCCCTTCCCCTGCTGAATGTACAACGCCGACTCACCCGGAGATTTTTGATCATTCAAACGAATGACCCAAATACCGCCGGGCAACAACTCGCCATCCTTGAATGTCTTGGACGGCGCCACATTCATCTGCGCGACATCGGCCTCGGGCACCTGTAGCTGGCAACGAAAGTCGGCCTGGTACGAGGCCGCCTCACGGACATGGTCACGGTTAGTGACAATGATGTAATCCAGGGCGCCCTGGCGTCGAACAAATGTGTGAGCCTCGGCTGTCATCGGCGGCGGATCAACCAGAATCTTATGCTCTCCCACACTGAGAAATAGCCCGTTAAAATCGAGCTGCTTGTCTTCTGAAAACCAGGACCATTGCCAAATGCCGGGAAGGAGTTGCTTCACAGATATTGCCTCACGTGGATGAGATTACAACGCTGCCACCGCATCCTGGAGGGCCTTTGTGACCTTCGCGCAGATGCCAGCGTCGCTGGGAAGATCGATGATATCGTCTTCCGAGAGGGTAATAAACTTCCGATTCGGCCCCTTCGTGAGGGAAATAAGGAACATGCTGTTTGTTGGCTTCGTCGGAATCACCACCTGAACGGTCTGATCAATACCCTGCACGACTTCCAGAAACTTCTGCTTTCCCTCTTCCCATTCGTCCATGAATGATCCTCTTTTCCTGCTACATGGCTCCTGCGCCGGCTGGAGTCGAAGCTGTCAACAGCTTTTCCACTTCCTGGATGATGACCTCGGCACCTGCCAATTCCATATTGCCCACCCGCTGCCACCTGATCACACCACGCTGATCGATGACATACACATTGGGAATGAATTTCCCGCCCCCATACAGTTTGTCGGTGGTCTTATTCGGATCGAGCAAATAGGGGTAGGTGACCTTCACGGGAAAGGCACTCAAGAATTCGCCTACGCCCCGTTTGGAATCCCCCGACGAATTGACTCCGACGACGGCCACATTTTTCCCGGCCATCGCCTCGTGGACCTTTTGCAGATTGGTCCCTTGGGTCATGCAGGGGTCACAAATATGAAACAGCCCGAGGACAACCACTTTCCCCTTTAACTGCTCAAGCGAAACCGCATCGCCTGTTACGGACGTCAACGAGAAGGCCGGCGCCGGCTCTCCGACTTTAAAAAATCCGGCGGCGACTACATGGTGAACAGCCCACAGATGCACCAATACGATCGCAATTGCTATGAGAACTCGCTTCATCAGAGCCTCCTTCCTGAAACCAAGCCAACGATGGAAGCCAATACTTCCTCTAGCTGGTTTGCAGCAGCCAAGCATCACTGCTGGTGATGCAGGCATCCTAGCATGCGTTTTTTTTCGGGGGCAACCACTTAGGGAGGCAGGACATTTATCTATTGACGAAGGAGAAACGTTTCATGGCGGGAAGCCTACGATCAGCCGGAGCTCTGCAACCATCGCACGACTGCTTCACGCATCCGGACAGAAAAAAGGCATTTAGCGATAATCCGATGAAACGGTTTCAAACAAATGGCCAGCATACGAAGTCTTCGTTGAAACCGGAACCAGGGCAACGAACGGGTGAGCACCTCTGCTTCCGAACGACAAAACGCGACCCCCAGTCTCCACCGCTCAAACCAGGAATCTTTGAGAGTCATGTATAGAGCGTCTGCAGAATCTTCATCAATCCCATGACGAGGATTCTTCAGCAGTTGCTTAGGCATCTTTCGAACGAGGATGGGGATGTCTGCATCTGCCTCTATCTCCTGAAGTATCGTCCGTGGGACGGCGGTATCGAACAGGCTGTGAGCCATCGCCAGGCCGAGCAGGACCAACCGTCGACATCTCCACTCGCCCGCCTGAAACAGCACACGACTCCAATCTAACGCCGGCCGCCGACGCACGAGCTCCGCCACATCGCAGACCCACTTCAACTGCTCCCAGGCATGTTTTGACCCATGCACGCAAAGAAGAATCAACAGATCCTCAGGGCAGAGGCCCATCACCGATTTTGTTGGTAAGTGAACAGGTTTCAGTCTTCCCCAAAACACGCTCCGATCAAGGCGGAATCCGAAATGCCGGCGAGCCATCATCCACTGAAGATCGACCGCAACAATGCCGTTTCGCCTCTGGAAAAAGTGGTACGGCTCCCCTGACTCCTCCCCGCCCCCCATGTCCTGGCTGGTCAGTTGATACCCCTGAGACCATAAGACTTTCCGAGCTTGAGGAATCGCTCCTTGCTCAACAATCAAATCAATATCCGCACATTCCCGTAAACCCAGATCGCCATAGGCCGTCTGTGCAAGAGTGACGCCTTTAAAGGGAATCGCCGTTACCCCCTTTGCCGCCAACGCCTCCAGTAAGGTCACGAGTTCTTTAGCCAACAAGCTATTCAAAAGAGCGTTCGCTTGATTATGCCGACGAAAAGATTCGTGAATGGAAGAAGGCAGGGCAGCCGGGCAAATCGTGACCAGATTGCGATACACCAGTGGCGCCACACCATGGGTTCTGGACAGCTTCCACACCAACTCCCAGTCAATTCCATCACAGGCCAGATCTGCTACTTCGACTCGAATAAACTCATTCACCGTCGTTCGCGCACAGAGTGCAAGTAATCGTCCCTCCGCATGCATGAGGGCCGAACCTGGCGCCGGCGTCATCCCCTTTCGAGAAATACCTCCCAGACCAGAAGAGTTCCATTGTGCGACGGTGGACCTAGGACGCTGTCCCATGTCAGTTCTCTCTCCTTGCTTGCCGCTTCTCCAAAAGAGGCGTTACCAGCCATGGCAACTCCAGGACATCGCGTCCGAAGTGGAGTCGATAACAGTCAGTTTGCTCGACCAGACGAACAAGTGCTTGAAACTCCCGGCGCGCCACCTCCGTGTCATACACGAGCAACGAATGCGGAAGGATCATTTCCAATGCCACCTTCTTGGACAAGGGCTCCAGGCAACTGTGCGAGGAATTGACCACCTCTGGAAAGAGAATCACGCTTGGCTCGCAAGGCTGGCCTAATGACCCCGGATATATATCCTCAGCATGGAAATAGCGCTTGGGGACACCTGCACGAAGCAGAGATGTCGGGGCCTCTCGCAGTTCGGGAAAGAGCGATACGGTGTGATGGGTCACATTGATCTTGAGCGGATACGGGAGGATTTCCACACGCGTGCCGCTGACCCGAAAGAACGGGTGATCGTCGGAGAGGTAACGATACCCTGCTCGCAGCAGGGATAGGAAGGTGGTGGTTTTCCCCCGCCCACTGAAACCAGGTATGAGCACCCCCTGCCCCTTATGCTCCAGGGCGGTGGCATGAAACGTATACACTCCACGCCGTTTCAGAAGTTCCGTCATGGCGAAATGGACAAAACTCACACGAATATCCGGCGCCATTGCCTCCGGCCTCACCAGATAGCCATGGGCAGATTGCGAGGCCCCCTCGATGACGACCAAGCCTTCTCCATGAAAATCGGCAATCAATAGGTCATTGTCTGAATATATGTCGCATGCCCATGTTGTCTCCCCATCAGGACCGATTGCGAGGCCAGAGCCGCCATACAACAACTTCGCTGCACCGGGAAGCCGGACCGGAACATCTCCGCGCCGTTCGATCGCATCAAACTCCATCCGCATCGGCTGAGCCGCAACGGTATCGCGCTGAAAGTGATGGAGTAACACCTCAACGGAATGGGCCAACTCGGACGAATTGGTGGTGAATTTCATCTCTATGCCATGGACGGAGAGTAGAAGTTCCTTAAGTGACGACGCCATGAACATTACCGCTTCTCCTTTCAACCTTCTGCCTGTCGTCACTACCATACAGGTATAGGGTGAGCTGGCCGGTCTACTTAACCGGCCAGCTCCATGACTCTCACAGGAGCGCCTGACATGTTATGCGGGTGTTCGATCCAGCACGCGGGACAACTGAATGGCCGTCACGTCGCGCAGCAACTCGTGTTTCACGAGCGCAGGCTTGACGTATTCGGGTTTTATCTGTCGCTCCATTCTCCCTCACCTCCTTTCTGTGTGAAGTAATCCTTCCTGCTCCAAAAGCACGATCAACTCCAACATATCGTCCTGAGCCTGCTGTTCAGGCACGTCAAACCTGGCACAGATTGTTGAGTGAATCTGCCGTAGCGACTGTTCCCCTCTGCACAAATCCCAGATGGTTGATCCGGCGACATTGAGCGTGTAGTAGCGGCCGGAGCTCAGATTCAACAGCACACTTTCACCATCAAGAACCGTGCTGTGGACCTGTTCATCCTGCCTGGGAAACACTTCGGACAATTCGAGATGACACTCACTCCACAAATGCACAGTGGCAGGCATAGTGCTACTCCTGGTCAGATTGCTGATAACATGCGACTGCTCTGATACCATCATTCGCTCCCCAACCGATTGTTCCGCAAAGTCACGGTCTCCCCACAAGCAAATCGTGCACATCGCTGCAACACAAGGGCGAAACTATCGTCACCACGCTCGTTTCGCCATTCCCAGTGAGATTGGGATCCACCTCCCTTTGGGGGGAGCCGGTTTTTTTCATGGAACACAGATGAAAAGGGCGTACGGCTGGGGGGCTGATGGGTTTTAAAATTCGCCCAGGCCAGCCAGGTCCAGCCGACCGCAAAAGAACGGTCATGTGCAGAGAAGGTCTCAGGAGATGCGAGAAGATCGAGTACTTGAAGAAACCAGGGATTCGGGGAAGCTGAGCGTCACGGTAAACGATTGCCAGTAGGAGGACGGCTCAAGAAATACATGACCATCCAGCACCAGCCATGCGTGTCCTTCCAGCTGCTGATTGAGCATCATCACTCCGCATTTGAATTGAACGGGGAGGCCGGCACGGCGGGCGAAAAAGAACAGCGCTAACGCTCGGGGGAAACAATTTCCCTTCAGATTGTATGGAAACAGCGCGAGCCATCGATCCACGTAATAGGCCACATCTTCCATCGTGCGCTCATCCGGATCACCTGACATCTCGCATAATAACCAGCCGAGCAATCGCCTGAGACTCGTCAAGCGGGACGCGATGCGGACCCCAACGACCACAACACCAGTGGTAACGATCACTCGATATTTCCGGACCAGCGACATGCCAATCAGTCTAGCAAGGCGCAGGAGGAAGTCCAGACGATCCTAAGAACCGCCGATGACAAGGAGGTCAGCGTGGAGCTTCAAAGAGCCCGAGTTGGAGTTCTTCTGCCCGGGTAAAGGAGATGGGATATTGTTCGGTAAAGCAGGCATCGCAATACTGCCCCGGTGAGCCGGGAGCCGCCTTCACCATGCCGTCCAGGCTCAAGTAGGCAAGGCTATCCGCGGTGATGTATTTGCGAATCTCTTCGGTGGTGTGGCTGGACGCGATCAATTCCTTCTTGGTCGGGGTATCGATGCCATAGAAACAGGGCGACACGATCGGCGGAGAACTAATGCGCATATGCACTTCTTTGGCTCCGGCATGACGCAGCATCTTAACGATTTTTCGGCTCGTCGTTCCCCGGACTAACGAATCGTCTACGACGACGACGCGTTTCCCTTCGAGGACTTCGGGAACGGCATTGAGCTTCACCTTCACCCCGAAGTGACGAATTGACTGCTCCGGCTCGATGAAGGTGCGACCCACATAATGATTCCGGATCAGTCCGGTTTCAAAGGGAAACCCCGACCCTTCCGAGTAACCCAACGCCGCTGGCACCCCGGAATCCGGAACAGGAATCACAATGTCCGCATCAACCCGCGATTCTTGCGCCAATTGCCGTCCGAATGCCTTCCGGATGGAATAGACGGCTTTGCCTCCAAAAATGCGGCTATCAGGACGCGCAAAGTAGACATATTCAAACACACACATAGCCGGCTTGGTTTGAGCGAATGGCTTATAACTGGTGACGCCCTGATGATCCAGTACCACCAGCTCTCCCGGTTCGATCTCCCTTACATATTCGGCATCCAACAGATCGAACGCGCAACTTTCGGAGGCCACTATCCAGGCGTCACGAAACCGTCCCAGGCACAGGGGGCGGAATCCATGAGGATCGCGCGCGGCGACAATGCCCTGATCGGTCATCAGAACCACCGAAAATGCGCCGCGAACCTGGGTGAGCGAATCGATGACCCGGTCCAGCAGCGTATCCGCCCGCGAATGAGCGATGAGATGGATGATGACTTCCGTGTCGGACGTCGATTGAAAAATAGCACCGTAGGCTTCCAGTTCACTGCGAAGCATGGTGGCATTGATCAAATTCCCGTTGTGCGCCACGGCCAGGTTACCGAAGGCGAAATTGACGCTCAAGGGCTGCACATTCTTGAGGCCCGCCCCACCCGCGGTGGAATAGCGGTTGTGGCCGATCGCCATCGTGCCGGGCAGACGTGCCAAGGCCTGTTGCGAAAAAATGTCTGCGACGAGGCCCTGCCCCTTTTCGACATAGAACTGTTCGCCGTCATTCGAGACAATGCCGGAAGCTTCCTGTCCGCGATGTTGCAGCGCGTAAAGACCGAGATAGGCGAGGTTTGCGGCTTCTTTATGGCCGTAGATACCGAACACGGCACATTCGTCGTGGAACTTATCGGGAGAAATCAGCGGAAGTTCGTTGGCCATGACGTTCGTATCCTAGTCCTGACCTAATGCACGAGGGATCGCCGATCCCCAATGGTCATACAGTGCGGTCAACTCGAGATCGATGTTGCAGCCAGCCACCCGCTGATCACCGTCTACTTGAATCACCAGCCGGTCACCTCCGACTGTACCGATCCGAGCGGCATGAACACCGGCATCCCGGGCCGCACCCAAGACCCGCTCGGCCAGCTCCGCTTTCACGGAGAGCAGAATTCGCGATTGGCTTTCCCCAAAAAGTAATGCGTCTCGACGAAGACCGTCAAGCGGCAATTGTACCACAGCCCCCAGTCGTTGAGCTGAACCCGAGATGCAACACTCCGTCAGCGCCACCGCCAATCCGCCATCGGAACAGTCATGGGCCGACAACACCAACCCCTCGCGGATGAGTCGAATCGTGCAAGCCTGCACAGCCTTTTCGGTATCCAGACTCAGCAAAGGCGGCGAACCCTGCTCCCGATGGTGCAACACCTTTAAGTATTCCGTTCCACCGAGATCTTCACGGGTCTGGCCTAGGAGAATGATCGCATCGCCGCGTCCCTTGAACCACTGCGTCACGGCACAATCGGCGTCTTCGATCAACCCGACCATCCCGATCATCGGCGTGGGGTAAATCGACAGGTCGTTCGTCTCATTGTACAAACTCACGTTGCCGCTCACGATAGGCACATTCAACGCCTCGCACGCATCCTTGAGCCCTTCAATCGCAAGCACGAACTGCCACATGACCTCAGGCCGTTGCGGATTGCCGAAATTCAGGCAGTCGGTCACGCCGATCGGCTCAGCTCCCGAGCAGGCCAGGTTTCGCGCACATTCCGCAATGGCAATCTTGGCGCCCTCATAAGGATTCAGGAGACAATAGCGTCCGTTGCAATCGACGGACAACGCCAACGCCTTATTCGTCCCCTTCACCCGCAACACCGCCGCATCCGATCCTGGACGCACCATCGTATTCGTTCGCACCATGTGGTCATACTGCTCGTAAACCCACCGCTTACTGGCAATGGTCGGCGAATCAAGGAGCGCGAGCAATGCGGCATTGGCGTCTTTGACATCGGGCAGCGCATCGTGATTCAACGCCTGCAACATCTCCTGATAGGCAGGCGGCGAACTCGGCCGGTCATACCGGGGCCCCTCGTCGGCCAGAGCCTTGGCTGGAATCTCGGCAACCACTTGGCCATTCTCTTTGAGGACGACCTTGCCCGTATCCGTCACCCGGCCGATCACCGCCACATCCAGATCCCACTTGCGGCAGATCTTAATCACTTCATCTTCACGACCGGCCTTCGCCACCATCAACATCCGTTCCTGGGATTCCGAGAGCATGATCTCGTAGGGCGTCATCCCCGGTTCTCGGCGCGGTACATCTGCCAATTCCAACTCCACACCCGTGCCTTCACGCGAAGCCATTTCGCAGGCCGAACTCGTCAAACCGGCAGCCCCCATGTCTTGAATGCCCACCAGGCAATCACCGGCCATCAGTTCCAAACAGGCTTCGAGCAACAGCTTCTCAGTAAACGGGTCACCGACCTGTACCGTCGGACGCTTCTGAGCGGCTTGTTCATCGAACGAGTCCGAGGCCATCGTCGCGCCGTGAATCCCGTCACGCCCGGTCTTCGAACCGAAATAGATTACCGGGTTGCCGATGCCGGCCGCCTTACCCAGAAAAATCTTATCCTTCTTGGCAATGCCCAGACAGAACACATTCACCAGAGGATTCAGGGCATAGATGTCGTTGAAGACAATCTCCCCGCCGACGGTCGGCACCCCCATGCAGTTGCCGTAACCGGCAATGCCCGACACCACACCCTTGAGCAGATGGCGGGTATTCGCATTGTCCAATCCGCCGAATCTTAGCGAGTTCAACAACGCAATCGGCCGGGCACCCATCGTAAAAATATCGCGCAGAATTCCACCTACTCCCGTCGCCGCACCCTGGTAGGGCTCGATAAAAGAAGGATGGTTGTGAGACTCCATCTTGAACACCGCGCACAGACCATCCCCGATATCCACAGCGCCGGCATTTTCGCCGGGCCCCTGAACCACACGGGGCCCCGTCGTCGGCAACTTCTTCAGGTGGATGCGGGAGCTCTTGTAGGAACAATGTTCGCTCCACATGGCCGAAAACATACCCAATTCGGTCCAGTTGGGTTCTCGCCCCAGGATCTCCAGGATCTTCTTATATTCGTCATCGCTCAGCTTATGCTGTTCAAGGATGGCTTTGGTAATAACCAGTGCGTTCATGAATGACACATTCTCAATCGTAGGGGGTTACCGACAGTTCCGGTATCGCTGCTCACGCGATCCGACCGTCATACTCCAATCAACTTGGATTGCAATTCAGGCTTACCGAACGAGCTCAACATCGACTGAAAGATCAGCCGGCCATCTTCATTGCCCAATATCGCTTCCGCACTGCGCTCGGGATGCGGCATCATGCCCAGCACATTTCCATCCGCATTCATGATTCCGGCGATGTTATCCAGCGAACCGTTCGGGTTCGCATCGGGCGTCACCTTGCCGTCTGCCGTGCAGTAGCGAAAGATCACTTGTGCATTGGCTTTGATGCCGCCGAGGGTGACCGGGTCGGTGTAATAGTTGCCGTCGGCATGCGCGATGGGAATTTTCAACACCTGGCCGGATTCGCATTGATTCGTAAATCGCGTCGCCGCGTTTTCTACCTTCACGTAGACGTCTTTGCAGATAAAATTGAGCGAGGTGTTGCGCAACATCACCCCCGGCAACAAACCCGCTTCCAGAAGAATCTGAAACCCGTTGCAGATGCCGATGACCAGGCCACCCTTATTCGCAAAGGCCTTCACGGCTCCCATCACCGGAGAAAACCGCGCGATGGCGCCAGTCCGCAAATAATCCCCGTAGGAAAACCCGCCCGGCAGCACGATCGCATCCAGGCCTGCGAGCAGAGTTTCCTTATGCCAGATCATTTCCACGTACTGGCCGAGCACATCCTTAAAGATGTATTGGCAATCGTGATCGCAATTACTGCCGGGAAATACCACCACGCCGATTTTCATAATTCCAACGAGCTTGCGGCCCATGGCATAGGGCATGAGACTGGAACGAGGTCACGGCCCCTGCCAACAGCTATAGGCTACAAGCCATCTGCTCCTATCCGAGTTCGTACCGATAATCCTCGATCACCGTATTCGCCAGCAATTTTTCACACATCTGCTTCACCTGGGCGTCCGCCTTGGCGTAGTCCGCTTCGTTCACGTCGACTTCCATGTACTTGCCGACCCGCACGTTTCCCGCATTCTTAAACCCGAGGGAGTCCAGCGCATGTTCGATCGCCTTCCCCTGCGGATCGAGAATTCCCTGCTTCAGCGTCACATGAATCTTGGCTTTCATTGTGCTTTTCCCACTTCCTGCTGTGCTTTGCCGACCCTCTGCACGTACTTCCTGATCCAAAAGATCACGCCGATAGTCCCGAGCCCTGCCAGCGACATCAGGACAAACGCCCAACGCCAGGGTGATTCCGTGAGGTGATAGGCCATCAACGCCACCGTGGCCGCCCACACCAGAATCGCCGCCACCAGACCATAGTTCAAAAACAACTGGAGAAACCGGTTCATGCCGCCCCTATTCGCACACCCGCTTCAACACTTCCTGATACGCCTCTTCGATTTTGCCCAAATCCTTGCGAAACCGGTCCTTGTCCATCGACTCTTTGGTCGTCTGGTCCCAGAACCGGCAGGTATCGGGAGAAATTTCGTCGGCGAGGATGAGTCGATTGTGAAAGACGCCGAACTCCAACTTGAAATCGACAAGCATCATCCGGCGTTCTTTGAAGAACGGCAGCAACACGGCATTGATCTTGTGGCCTAGCTCGCGCATCTCCCGCAGCACGGCCGGAGTCGCCACATTCAACAGACGCAGGTGATCGTCGTTCACAAGCGGATCGCCCAAGGCATCGTCTTTGTAATAAAACTCGATGATCGCCGGGTCGATGGCCGCGCCTTCCTTGAGGCCCAGCCGCTTCGCGAGGCTCCCCGCAACGACGTTCCGGACCACCACTTCGACCGGCACAATCGTCACTCTCTTGGTGAGCATCTCCCGGTCGCTGACGCGTTCGATGAAGTGCGTCGAAATCCCCTGCTGTTCGAGAAGCCGGAACAGCCGCTCCGACACCTTATTGTTCACCACCCCTTTATCGACGATGGTTCCGCGCTTCTGTGCATTGAAGGCCGTCGCATCGTCCTTGAAATACTGCAACACCTGGTCGGGCCGATCAGTCGTGAAAATCTTCTTGGCCTTGCCCTCATAGATCATCGTGCCTGCTGGTTCGACGGTCATCCCTCTCTCCTTCGACTACTGTGCAAACTTTTCCAGGATCTCATCCAGCGGACTCATCGTGCCCAATAGGGTCGGATGTCCGAAGCGTCGATTGTGGCGGAACTCCTTCACCTGCTGCAGCGCCCGCACCAGATTGTGAAAATCCTCCAACTTCTCGGTTTCAAAATAGGTGATGAAATCGACGTCGTCGAGACCCGTCGAATGATACAGTTTTCGTTTCACCGTCTTCAGATAGGGAAGCGCCGCCTGCGTATGCTCTTGCATCAGGGCGGTCCGCGCTTCCTGGTCCAGCCCCCACCATTCCGCGTCCTTCTTGATAGGGATCACAATTGCGTACGGCCTGGAACCGGATTCGCCGTTCACCTGTAACTCCGTCTTCATGGATTCAGGAAAACCGGCAACATAGGTCGGCTTCTTGCTCACGCCATGAAGAAGTCCGCCTGAGGTGAGATGGCGTCCCAATCGAGTTCCCATGAATGCCGAGAGAAACTGCTGCGTGTCCGACAACGTCCGGGCATGCACACGAAACATGAGATCGGCATGGTCGGATAACCCCCGGAGCAGATAGGACTCGACCAAAATCTTGCCGGACCACTGCTCGACTAATCCCTTCACCTCCGCCACTGAAATAACACGCGACTCACCCGGGAGATCCCACCAGTCATGGTCCATCTGGAAGGTCGCAAATGTCCCGTAGACGCCGGACTCGGTCAGTAGATTCTCGCGATCGGCTGCGGGAGCAGGCCAAACCGCGACCAGCACCAGCAAACCGGCCAACACCGCGATTCGTCCTGCCGACCGGAAGTTCATGCCCGTGACCTCCGTCGCTTTGCCGATGAAGCACCACTCGATCCGAACACCCGGCGGAAGACTTGGTCCAGATGCCGCAGGTAATAGGCCGGATCGAAACAGGCGGTGATTTCGTGCGGCTTCAAGTGGGTCGTGATGAAGGGATCGCGACCGACCAGCTCCTGAAACCCGACCCCGCCTTTCCAAGCCGTCATCGCATTGCGCTGAACCGCTTCGTACGACTCTTTGCGCTGGGCGCCCTTATCGATCAAGGCCAGCAGCAGTCGCTGCGAGTACACCAGACCTCCGGTCAGATCGAGGTTGCGTTGCATTCGCTCGGGATACACGATCAGATTTTTCACCAGGTCGGTCACGCGGGCCAACATGTAATCAACTAGAATGGTGCTGTCCGGCATGATCACCCGCTCCACCGAAGAGTGGCTGATATCGCGCTCATGCCACAGCGCCACATTCTCCAACGCGGCCAGGCTATTGCCGCGTACCAGACGCGCCAGGCCGCACAGGTTTTCCGACGCAATCGGGTTGCGCTTGTGTGGCATCGCCGATGAGCCCTTCTGTCCGGCGGAGAAATATTCTTCCGCCTCCAGCACCTCCGTGCGCTGCAGATGACGAATTTCGGTGGCGATTTTTTCAATGGTCGCCGCCAACAGCGCAAGCGCCGAGGCATAGGCCGCATGCCGGTCACGCTGCACGATCTGGTTGGACACCGGATCCGACGCGAGCCCCATCTTGGCGCAGACATACTCTTCAATTTCGGGGCCTTGATGCGCAAAGGTGCCCATCGCGCCCGAAAGCTTGCCGACGGCGATATCCTTGCGGGCCGCCTCAAGGCGTGTCCGGTGCCGGCAGGCCTCCTCATACCAAATCGCTAGTTTGAACCCGAACGACACCGGCTCGCCATGAATACCGTGCGACCGCCCCACCATCACCGTATGGCGATGCTCGATCGCCCGCTTCTTCAGCACCGCGATCAGCTCGTCGAGATCCTCGAGAATCAGGTCGAGCGCTTCGGTCATCTGCACCGCCAGCGAGGTGTCGACGATGTCCGAGGAGGTGAGTCCCATATGGAGGAACCGGTGTTCAGGTCCGACGGAATCCATCAGCGATTCGAGGAAGGCAATCACATCGTGCTTTGTGACCTTTTCAATGTCGGCAATGCGCGCCACATCGATCTTGGCTTTCTTGCGAATCCGGGCGCTGGTCCCGCGAGGGATCTGTCCGCCACGCTCGAACGCAGCGCAGGCCTGCAACTCCACTTCCAGCCAGATTTCATATTTATGTTGAAGGTCCCAGATGGCACTCATCTGCGGACGGGTGTATCGGTCAATCATCTCTTCCTCGTTAGTCGTCGATCGTGAAGCGTCGTTTGTTCAGGAAAGCCGAGGGGGGCGCCCCGCGAGATACGCTTCACGCATCACCCTTCACGCTGCTGTCGCTGCCCACCACCGGCAATTCGGGAAAGGCACGCTTCCGTTCCAACCGTGCATCCGACCCGAGCAGCTTGTCGAGAATGCCGTTCACGAACTTGGAAGCCTCCTCATCGCCGAAACTCTTGGCCAGCTCGATCGCTTCATTCAGCGTGACCTTGGCCGGCACCTCCGGCACATGCAGCAATTCGAAACACCCCATGCGGAGAATATTGCGGTCGATGATCGGCATCCGGCTGACCTTCCAATTGGTCGCATACATGCCGATCAACGCATCCAGTTCCTTCTTGTTGGCTCGGACGCCGGCGACCAATCGCTCCGCGAACACCCGCAATTCTTCGGCCAAGGGATACTGAATCCAGAAATCGTCGAGCCAGGGGCCCGCCTGACCATGGATGTCGTATTGAAAGAGAATCTGTATCGCCCGTTCGCGGGCTTGATGTCGAGAGGCCATAGTGCAACGCCGGTCAGCGTTTCGGCCTCGCTGCCGATCGCCGGGCTCGTCGTGGCTGGGGGGCCGGCTGCGGCGCGTCCCCGCTTCCTTCCCTTTTCAGCAGTCGCATCACATTGACCATTTCGATCGCCGTTTTCGCCGCATCGGCGCCGCGATTCAACTTTTCGGGGTCGGCGCGCTCAATGGCCTGCGCCACGGTTTCGGTGGTGAGGACGCCGAAAATGACGGGGATATTCGACTCCATCGACGCTTGCAGAATCCCACGACTGACTTCGGTGCTGATGTACTCAAAATGCGGCGTATCACCTCGGATCACGGCGCCGAGACAGATGACCGCATCGAATCGGCCGGATCGAGCAAGCTGGCGGGCCACAAGGGGAATTTCAAACGCGCCCGGCACCCGCACCACATCGATCGCCTCGTCCGTCACGCCGGCCTTCGTCAGCGCCTTCACGCACTCCGTCAACAACCGGCTGGTGACAAACTTATTAAATTTGCTCGCCACGATGCCGAAGGTCAGCCCCGTTGCGTCCTGCGAACCTTTACGAAGCTTCATGGGATGAGATAACGAATCAGACGTCTCATGGACTGTGTGTGTACCGAAGAAAGAGGGGGATCATACCTGGAAACGCCCTCAAATGGCTACACGTTTCAGGCCGTCGGCGCACGCATCTTTCCCCCACGAGGATGACTCAGGATCGAGAGCGGCGCGCGACGCTAGACCTTCTTCAAAAGGTGGCCGAGCTTGGCCTTTTTGGTGCGGAGATATTTTTCGTTGTCGGCGCGGGGAGCGATCTCGATCGGCACCCGTTCGACCACCTTCAGGCCGTAGCCCTCAATGCCGACAATCTTGCGCGGATTGTTCGTAATCAGGCGGATTCGATGCAGCCCGAGCTGCACGAGGATCTGCGCGCCGACTCCGTAGTCCCGCAGATCGGCCTTGAAACCGAGCTGCAGATTCGCTTCAACGGTATCGCTGCCGGAATCCTGCAGACCATAGGCACGAATCTTATTCAGCAGGCCGATCCCGCGCCCCTCTTGATTGAGGTAGAGCAACACGCCTCGACCGTCCTTCTGAATGATCTCCATCGCCCGATGGAGTTGCTCACGACAGTCGCACCGCAACGATCCCAGCACATCCGCCGTCAGACAACCGGAATGGACCCGGACCAGCATCGGCGTCTCGGCATCCACCCGGCCCTTTACCAGCGCAATGTGGGTCGCGCCGTCGATATCGTTCTCGAACGCGATCGCTTCAAAATCGCCGAAGGTGGTGGGCAATAAGGCGCTGGCGGCTCGCCGCACGAACGTCTCGCGATGCATGCGGTACTCGATCAACGCCTTGATCGTGACCATTTTCAACTTGTGCCGTTTGGCAAACTTGTTCAATTCCGGCACTCGGGCCATCGTGCCGTCTTCGTTCATGATCTCGCAGATGACGCCGGCCGGGTAGAGTCCGGCCAATCGTGCCAGGTCAACCGACCCTTCCGTCTGCCCCGCGCGTCGAAGTACCCCGCCGACTTGTGACTTGAGGGGGAAAATGTGGCCGGGGCGCGCAAGGTCGGCCGGAGTCGAACGGGGATCGATCGCGACATGAATGGTCGTGGCACGATCGGCCGCCGAAATCCCGGTGGTGATTCCTTTGCGAGCGTCGATGGAGACCGTGAACGCGGTGCCGAAGGTGGCCGTGTTCTCCGCCGCCTGCGGGGTCAGTTGTAATTCCTCGACGCGTTCCGGGGTCAGCGCCAGACAGATGAGGCCACGCGCATGTTTGGCCATGAAATTCACGGCATGTGGCGTCACCTTGCCGGCCGCCATCACGAGATCGCCCTCGTTTTCGCGATCTTCGTCATCGACGAGGATGATGAACTTCCCCTTCTTGATATCTTTAATCGCGTCTTCGATCGAATTAAACGGTGTCGCCATAGTCCCTCGATTGTGCAGGCCGGCCTGCTTCGGTGGCCCAGCTAACTCTTTTCAAACCACCCCTGTCAACGGGAAAAACTACCGGGGCTCGGGGCCGGCACGACGGCCTGCGGACGCCACCGCAGGGCCGGAGCCACCGTCATCGCCGCGGCGGCACTCACGACCGCCAATCCCACGAATCCGAACAGGAAGGTGCCCGTACTTTCCCGCAGCAATCCGAACCCGATGGGTACCAGGAACCCGCCGATCCCGCCGGCCGCGCCCACCAGGCCGGAGGCCAGGCCGATGTCCTTTGGAAACCACTCGGAGACGATTTGAAAAATCACCCCGTTCCCGAACCCCATCACGGCAATCGTCGCCACCAGCAACCCTACGGCCCAGGGCAACGCCGGAAGCGACCCCGCCAGCACCGTCATCGAAGCGAGTGCAACAAACACCCCGACCAGCACCGGCAGCCCGCCCCATCGATCCGCCACATATCCGCCGACCGGACGAATCAGACTTCCCGTAAACCCGCAGAGCGCGGCAATGGAACCACCGACGATCGGATCGCTCCCATACTGATCGTGCAACAATACCGGGAGAAAACTCGTCAGCCCGACGAATCCACCGAACGTGACGCCATAAATCATACAGAGCCAATAGACCGACGGCACCCGCGCCATCGCCCAGGCCGCCTGCCACCAGGCTCCCTCTCCTTCCGCCCGCACGATCGGCTCGCTCTGCACCACAGTAGTAAAGAGACCGATCGCGATCAGAATGGGGACGGCCATGATTCCGCAGGCCCAGTGCCACCCGAGTGCCGTTTCCCATCGCGGCGCGAGCAGCAGCACCAACACGGTTCCGATATTTCCCGAGGCCACCAGGCCCAACACCAGACCTTGATGGGTCGCGGGATAGGCCCGGCTGGCCACCGGCATCGCCACCGCAAAACTCGCCCCTCCGGCACCCAGCAGGAGCGCAATGCCAAGGAGCTCCGCATAACTTCTCCCCCCGAACACCGCCCAGATGACCGCGAGCAGTTGAACGCCCAGCACCAGCAAACCGGTCCGCTTCGTCCCATACCAATCACAGGCCCAGCCGGCGGCAATTCGCAGCACCGCGCCGCCCAGCAACGGCAGCGCCACCAACACACTCTGTTGGGTCGCGCTCAACCCGAGCTCCTGCCCGATCGCCACGGCCAAGGCTCCGAACAACAGCCACACCATGAAACTCACGGTGAGATGCACCCAGGCCCCGGCCAGGGTCGGCCAATGCCCGCTGCGCAAGGCGACCCCCAACGTGTTGAGACTCATCAACGACTTCATTCCGCGCCGGCTGCGTCCATGCCATCCATGTAGTTTTTCAGCATCATTCCCGCACTATACGAGGCGCGATTTCAGAGACGCAAGGGACGCGCGGACAAGCCGGCCTATCACGTTGTTGCCTGACACCCGACATCTGGTATAGTCAACCCCTGCCCGGACGATTCATGATGAGCGTCCTGGCTGGCGGCCCACAGTTTCGACCCCTATGACACAGCGCAAACAGACGCACGACTCGGATTCTCACGCAGACTTGGACGAAGACGCCGACGCCATCGAACCCGAGGCCCTTGAGCCGACGGACGAAGAGGTCACGGAGGAACATGAGGCCGCCGACCGCCAGCCGTCGAAGGAACCGCAGGAGGCCCCGCTCTCAACCTCCCTGGTCCCGGTCACCACGCTCCAGCAATACCTGACAGAAATCCGTCGTTATCCCTACCTGAGCAAAGAAGAAGAACTCCGGCTCTTCGAGGAATACCAGCTACGGGGTAGCCGCGATGCGGCCATGAAGCTCATCCTCGCCAACCTGCGGGTCTCCGTCTCCATTGCCTCGGAGTACCTCCATACCGGCGCCGACCACATGGATTTGATTCAGGAAGGCAACGTCGGCCTGCTCCAGGCGATCAAAAAATTCGACCCCACGAAGAACGTCCGCTTTTATGCCTACGCGGCCTGGTGGGCGAGGGCCTACATTCTCCGGTACCTGCTGAATACCTACCGGTTGATCAAAGTCGGCACGACCCAGGACCAGCGCAAGCTCTTCTACAATCTGAAGAAGGAAAAGGCCAAGCTCGAACGGGAAGGCTTCGCGCCGGACAGCAAACTCCTGGCGGATCGCCTCAACGTGCGCGAACGCGATGTCATCGAGATGGATCAGCGGCTCGGCAGCTGGGAACTGTCACTCGATCAGCCCATCGGCCAGGAGAACGATGGAACGCTCATGGATATCCTGCCTGCGCATGAGCAGCCGGCGGACGAACGACTAGCCGATACCCAACTCAAGGCGCTATTCCGCCGGAAGCTGGCCGAATTCACGAAAACTCTCGATGAGCGGGAAGAAGACATCCTGCGCAACCGCATCCTTTCCGAAACACCGTTGACCCTGGAGGACATGGGCGCCAAATACGGCATCACCAAGGAACGCACCAGGCAGTTGGAAGCGCGGATCATCAAACGCCTCCGCGACTACATCAAGAAGGATGTCAAAGACTTTGACCGCCTTCGGATGTAGGACGGCGACTTTCTTGAGGATCGCCATCGCCGGCTTCCTACTGGCGGCGGTCGGCGAAATCGTTTCACCCGTCCGCTCACTCGCCGACTCTCCCATTACCCGGGAAAATGCCCGACCGGGCGGTACCGACTGGATCCTCACCGACCCGGCCAACCATGAGGTAGAAGGGTATGCCTCAGCGACCAGCATCCAGCGCGGGGACAAGCTCCACTTCCACATCCATAGCACCGACCCACGTATCACCGTCGCCATCTATCGGATGGGTTGGTATGCGGGCGCCGGAGCCCGGTTGGTCCAAGGCGGCATTTCGCTGCCGGGGGTGCGGCAGCCGATGCCGTCGGCAGACCCGGTGACCGGACTGATCGAATGCGATTGGCAGGTGTCGTACACGCTGAATACGGCAACGGACGACCCGGGTGAATGGCTGAGCGGCATCTACCTCGCCAAGTTGACCGGTGCAACCAGCGGCAAACAAAGCTACATTATCTTCGTCGTCAGGGAAGACGACCGGCCGGCCGACGTTCTGTTTCAGTCCAGCGTCACAACCTTCCAGGCCTATAACAACTGGGGCGGCAAATCGACCTATCCATCGAACAGCCGCGAAGAACACTGGGCACGGAAAGTCTCGTTCAACCGTCCCTATGGCCGAAGCCAACATCCTCAAGGCGGCAGCGGCGTGGGTGCCGGAGAGTTCCTGACCGCCATGTCGATCCACCCGACCCGCTCTCTCTCGACCGCCGGGTGGGAATACAACATGGTCCGTTGGCTGGAGCGCAATGGCCACGACGTCACCTACAGCACCGATATCGACACCCACAGCCGATCAGATTTCTGGAAGGGCCACAGGGCCTGGCTGTCGGTCGGCCACGATGAATACTGGTCCGATGAAATGCGACGCCATGTGGAGGGGGCCCGCGACCAGGGCCTGGGACTCGGCTTCTTTTCTGCCAATACCTGTTACTGGCAAATCCGGCTCGAACCCAGCCCAATCACAGGCGAACCGAACCGAACCATGGTGTCATATAAGGAGGTGGCTCTGGCGGAGGATCCCTATGCCCTGGATGGCGATCCGTCCAACGACCACCTGATCACCGTTCAATGGCGCGATCAGCCACTGAACCGACCCGAACACCAGCTAATCGGCGTGATGTTCGAGACCGTCCCGGTGGACGGAGATCTGGTCATTACCCGTCCCGCTCATCCGCTGTTCAGCGGCATCCCTTTGCCGCCTGACCATCGCCTGCCCGGCCTGCTGGGATACGAGATCGACCGGGCATTCCCCGACGGGCCGGCCGGTTTGGTGATCCTTGCCCATTCTCCCTACCTACGGGATGGACAGATCGTGTTATGGCGATATGACCCTCTACCAAACTCCGAGCGGATCTCACGTGTTTGCGTCAGGAACCATCCAGTGGAGTTGGGGCCTGGACGATTACAATGTGCCGGCGCTACGAACGGCCCGTACCAGTGAGGCCGCCCAACAGATCACCCGCCATATCCTGGAGCTGCTGGCCCGTAAGACCCTCTCGGCTGCCCAGTAATCAGGATTTCGCCTTCCTTCTGACTCCGACCTGAGCCCTTGGCGCAACCTTGCGGCGAGCATTTGCGAAATATAGAAGGAACGACTCAGAAAGCAGGCTCTAGAGAATCAATATCTTAGGGGCTATTATCCCATTGCATCTCACCGTAGAATAATTTTATCATCCATCCATTGACTTGCCTCTTGCTAGCGCTATCTATGTCTCGGGTTTACTGCAGGTAGCCCTTGCGGTAACACGTCAAAGCTGATTTACCAGCTTTCACACAACTGTACATTAGGGCCTCGACGCTCATTACCAGAAGGAGGATTGGGTATGGCTACGGAAGCGAAAGACAAGAAGTCCACGGCTGCAAAGAATTTTCAGCCGCTCGGTGACCGTTTGTTCGTCACCTACACCGAGGAAATGGAACGGACCTCCGGTGGGATCTATGTGCCTGACTCTGCGAAGGAAAAGCCGCAGCGGGGTATTGTGCAGGCCATCGGGAAGAAGGTCGAGAACATCAAGGTCGGCGACCAGGTGTTGTTCGACAAGTATTCCGGCAGCAAGCTCCGGATCGAAGACGAAGAGTGCCTCATCCTCAAGGAAGAAGACATCCTCGGCATCTTCACCAACTAATTCTGTCTGACCCCCAAACACCTGAAAAACGACTACTGGACGATTAACGGAGGACGATTATGGCAAAGCAATTGTTGTATAGCGAAGCGGCACGGGCGGCCATCCTGCGCGGGGTGAACCAGCTCGCCGATGCCGTCAAGGCGACGCTCGGGCCCAAGGGCCGGAACGCGATTTTGGACAAGAAGTTCGGCGCCCCGACGATCACCAAGGACGGTGTGACCGTGGCGAAAGAAGTCGAGCTGAAGAACCCGTACGAGAACATGGGCGCCCAGCTGGTTCGCGAAGTCGCGAGCAAGACGAGCGACACGGCCGGCGACGGCACCACCACCGCCACCGTATTGGCCCAGGCGATCTACCGGGAAGGCGTCAAGAACATCACTGCCGGCGCCAACCCGATGGAAATCCAGCGCGGCATCAACAAGGCCGTGGAAGTCGTGATCGGCGAACTGAAGAAGCTCAGCAAGCCTTGCCAGAACAAGACCGAAATCTCCCAAGTCGGCACCATTTCCGCCAACAACGACAAGACCATCGGCGACCTCATCGCAGAAGCGATGGAGAAGGTCGGCAAGGATGGCGTGATCACGGTCGAAGAAGCCAAGTCGATGACCACGTCGCTGGACGTCGTCGAGGGCATGCAGTTCGATCGCGGCTACATCTCCCCCTACTTCGTGACCAACGCCGAGCGGATGGAAGCCGTCATGGACGAGCCGCTCATTTTGATCAACGAAAAGAAAGTCAGCAGCATGAAGGACCTTCTCCCGGTCCTCGAGCAGGTTGCCAAGCTCGGCAAGCCGCTCATCATCATCGCTGAAGAAGTCGAAGGCGAAGCGCTCGCCACCTTGGTGGTCAACAAGCTCCGCGGCACCCTCAATGTGTCGGCGGTGAAGGCCCCGGGCTTCGGCGATCGCCGCAAGGCCATGCTGGAGGATATCGCAATCCTCACCGGCGGCCAGGTGATCTCTGAAGACCTCGGCTTGAAGCTCGAGAACGTCAAGTTGACGGATCTCGGCCGCGCCAAGCGCGTCACGATCGACAAGGACAACACCACGATCGTCGAAGGTCATGGCGATCCCAAGAAGATCGACGGCCGCGTGAAGCAGATCAAGGCCCAGATCGAAGAGACCACCTCGGATTACGATCGCGAGAAGCTGCAGGAGCGGCTGGCGAAGATCGTCGGCGGTGTGGCGGTCATCAATGTCGGTGCAGCCACCGAGACCGAAATGAAGGAAAAGAAGGCGCGCGTGGAAGACGCCTTGCACGCCACCAAGGCAGCCGTCGAGGAAGGCATCGTTCCCGGCGGAGGCACGGCCTATCTGCGCTGTCTCAAGGGATTGGATGCCCTCAAGGATCTGCCCTTGGAGCAGAAAGTCGGCGTGGACATCGTGCGCCGAGCGCTTGAAGAGCCGGTCCGTCAGATCGCCGCCAACGCAGGAGCCGAAGGTTCTGTGGTGGTCGGTCGAGTCCGTGAAGACAAGAACGCGAACGGCGGTTACAATGCCGCGACCGACGAATATGTGGACATGATCAAGCTGGGCATCATCGATCCGACGAAGGTGTCGCGTTGTGCCTTGCAGAACGCCGCCAGCGTCGCGGGCTTGATGCTCACGACCGAAGTCATGATCACGGAGTTGCCGGAAGAAAAGAAAGAACCTGCCGGTGGCCATGCTGGTCACAACCACGGCATGGAAGGTATGTACTAAGGTTTCCGTTTCTTCTTCGCTGTCGAAGACCGGTCCGGCGGTGGCCCCGCCGGGCCGGTCTCTTTTTCGAGCCGAGACGCGCTGCGGCGGGAGTGGCCTTCCGCCGCAGCTACCACGGCGGCAAACAGGGCGGAAGTCTCCGGGTGGTAAAAGAGCGACCGGAACGTCTGATGCACAATCGCCGTATGCCGCTGCCGATCCGCTAGAAACTGGGCCAACGCCTCCTCGCGCAACTCCGCGCTATATCCCATCCGAATCGCACAACGTTGCAGTTCCTCATCGCTGTCGGGCAGAGCGTGCGTCTGCAAATCATGCATCATCTGCAACTTGTGTTCGACATCCCGCAAGAACCAGTAGGCCTCGGTCAGTTGACGCTGATCGTCGGCCTCCACGAACCGGTGTTGGCAAAACCGGTGCAGGGCCCCCACCGTTCTACGATCCAGAATGTCGGGAACCGCCTTGCCGATAAGCACTTGAATCGTTTGGACGAGAAATTCCAGTTCTCGAATCCCACCCGTGCCCAACTTCACATTCCGATGCTGATGCCCGCGCCCTGCGATCTTTTCATCGATCATCTCTTTCACGGAACGGACATCGCGGATGATCGCCAGCGCCCGCTCCCTCGAGAGGGGCTGCAGATCAGGCGGCTGAAAGACAAATCCCTCGACCATTTGCACGAACGCCTGTCCGACCGCGGGAGACCCGGCGATAGGCCAGGCCTTCAGCAACGCCAGCCGCTCCCACACCTGGCCACGTTGGGCATAGTACTTCTCGTAGGCTTCGACTGATCGTGCGAGTTGGCCGACCGATCCCTCGGCGCGCAGCCGCAAATCGACACGAAACACCGCACCTTCCCGGGTTTGTTCGGCCAGGGCCTTCGTCAGTGAACGCGCCAGCAGCTCAAAATATTCTTCATTGGACAGGCCATGACCGTTCGACTGGCGCCCACCCTTTCCCTTCCTGGTCTCACCCTCCGCAGACGAGTAGACATAAATCAGATCCACGTCCGAGCTGTAATTGAGCTCATGCGCGCCGAGTTTGCCCATCCCGATCACAACAAATTCCGTCTCGACCCAGGCACCGCTCGCGTCTCGATGCATCGGGGTCCCATGGACTGCCTTGAGATCCTGATCGACAATTTCATAGGCGGCATGGATGAGGATCGATGCAAGATCGGATAATGAGCCGGTCGTTTCTTCGACCGTGGCCAGATGCAGAAGGTCCCGTACCCCGATGCGCAACATTTCCCGGCGACGCACCCGTCGCAGCACATCCAACTTTAATTCGATCACCTTCAGCGAGCCCAGGCTCTGACGGAGGGCCGCCACCATCCCTTCCCGGGTCGGAGCGGTCGTCAAGACATCCTCTTCCGCGAGCCAGTACACGAGCATGGGGTCGCGAATGAGAGCGAAGGCAAGAGAGTCGCTGTTTCCGAAAATCGTACAGAGCAGCCCCAACATCCTCGGCGAGGCTTGCAGATACTGCAGGAGCGAGGAGCGATTGACACTCCCCGAAAGCAGTCGTTCCCAATGATTCAGGGCTTGATCAGGATCTGCCGTACGAGCAATCTCCGTCAACAGCCCAGGCAGAATGGTGGCCAGAATCCGGCGTGTATGGGGATCCCCGGCCATACTCTGGATATTCGTATCCGCCTCGGCCGGATGGGTGATCCCGTAGGGACTCAGAATCTTGACTACCTGCCCCGGCTCAAGACCGGACGCCACCAGCAAGGGGGATGGATCGGGAAAGGTCCGGGGCGAAACGGAATCCCGGCGCTGGGCAGGCGGGTCGTGCTGCGGTGAACGTCTGGTCATGAGGCCGCATTATACTGGCGCAATTCTTCCGGTACAACGAGACCGCCTTCGGGTATACTCCAGCGACACATGCTGCACGCGAACGCCGACCGCGACCAGATCCTCGCGACCCTGGCTCCGCTCTGCCAGGACATCGACCGCGACATCCTGCAAGACTTCGTCACGCGGATGGACCCGGACTATTTCTCCGCCTTTCCGCCGAAGACACTCGCCGCACACGTCAAGCAAGCCGCCACCCTCACACCGGACCATCCATGCGATGTGTCCATTGAGGACACCACAGGGGGCCACTTCGTCATCACCATCGTGGCCTACGATTACTTTTCGGAATTCGCCACGATCTGCGGGCTCCTGTCTGCCTTCGGTCTCAACATCGAGGAAGGGCGCATCTTTACTTCTGCAGAAAGTGAACAATCCAGCCGTAACCGATCGGCCGATCCGTACCCGATCCGGACAAGGCCGCAAGGTCGCCCCGGACTTACGCGGAAGAAGATCGTGGACGTGTTCACGGTGAGCCCCATCGAGGGGCAGACGTTCGCTGCCGCAAATCGCAAACGCCTGACCGACCAACTCACCCGCATGATCATGCTGCTCGACGAAGGACAACTGGACGAGGCCCGGCAGCAGGTCAACCGCCAATTAGTCGAACACCTGGGCAAACGCCGAAGTTCCTTCAGCGGCCTGCTCCACACCGTCCAGATCACTTTCGACAACAGCCAGTCGGCGACCGATACGATCATGGACATCCGGTCCGACGACACGCCGGCCTTTCTCTATGCGTTCGCGAACGCGCTGGCAATGCGCAACGTCTACATCAGCAAGGCGCTGTTCGCGATCGAAGACGGCAAGCTGCACGATCGTTTTTACATCCGCAACCGCTTCGGACAGAAGCTGCTCGATCCGGGCGACCTGGAGCAGTTGCGCCTCACCGCCGTGCTCATCAAACAGTTCACCCATGCCCTCACCTGGGCGCCCGATCCGGCCAAGGCGCTGGAAGCCTTCGACCAGTTCCTGGACCTCGTGTTTGAAGGTTCTCGTCAGGCCGGGCGAAAACAGGCCTGGGCCTTCGTGAAAGACAAGAACACCTTTCCGCTCCTGGCACGGCTGCTCGGGGCGAGTGATTTTCTGTGGGAAGACTTCCTCCGCCGGCAACACGTCAACTTGCTGCCGTTGCTGAAAGATTATCGCGATGCGCCGCTCATCAAATCCCAGGCAATGTTGCGCAAGGAACTGAACCGCGCCATCGCCAAGGCCAAGACCGACGAGGCGCGGAAGGAAGCGCTCAACCGCTTCAAAGACCAGGAACTCTTCCGCATCGATATGAAACACATCGTCGAACCGGGGACGAGCCTGCCCGACTTCTCCCTCGCCATCTCAGAACTGGCGGAAGTGATCGTCGAACGCAGCCTCCTCGACTGCCAGGCCAAGCTGACGAAGCTCTACGGCAGCCCCCGTTTGACCAACAGAAAGCCCTGTCCATTTGCCATCCTTGGCGCGGGAAAATTCGGCGGCAAGGAAATGGGCTATGCATCCGACATCGAGGTGCTGTTCGTCTACGGCGGACCCGGACGCACAAGCGGCAAACAGGGGATCGAGAACAGCGAATACTTCGAACGCCTCGCGCAGGAATTTTTGCAGTGGATCGAGGCCAAGCAAGAAGGCATTTTTCACATCGACGTCCGGTTGCGGCCCCACGGCGGCAAGGGGTCCCTTGCCAATGCCTTTGATGAAGTCTGCAAGTATTACAGCGCCGAAGGCCAGGCGGCTCCGTTCGAGCGGCAGGCGCTGATTAAGCTGCGCCATATCGCGGGCGACGCCGCACTCGGCAAAAAAGTCGAAGCCCATCGCGACGGCTTCGTCTACAGCGGCGCACCCTGGGATCTGGCGGTGGCGCTCGACCTGCGGCGGCAACAGGTCAAACAACTCGTCGAGCCGGGCCAAATCAACCTCAAGCACAGCCACGGCGGCATCGTCACGCTGGAATACGCCATCCAGTACCTGCAGGTCATGCACGGCCACCGGCACACGAGCCTGCGCACGCCGAACACCCTCCGGGCCTTAGCCGCCCTGATCGACGTAGGGCTCATCCCCCGCGCCACCGGCGAGAACCTGCGCAAATCCTATCTCTTCATCCGCATGCTCATCGACGGCCTGCGCATGGTGCGCGGCAACACCAAAGACCTCGTCATCCCGCCGTCCGACTCCGATGAATTCATCTTCCTCGCCCGCCGTGTCGGCTACCAGACCGAAGATTGGCAGGCCGGGGCGAGACATCTCCAGACAGATATCGAAGAGCACATGAAGCAAAACAGACAGTTCTTCGAGAAGACGTTTGGGAAGGTGTGAGGAAAGGGAGCTATGCGGACAAGGCGGAGTGTCGGGATGCTTGGCGTGTTGCTTGCAGTCTGGCCGGCCAACACGCAGGCTTCGCAATTCGAGCACAAACAACAGGGTCGGGAACCTTTCCCGATCTGCCCTCGTTTTCTCGGCGACGGCGTCCCACCTCGCGCAATAAGTGAGCTCAACAATGGGAACATTCTTCGCTTCGCGGCACGCGGCGGTGCATTTCCCGAGTACCGGCACTTCAAGACTCTCGCCATTGACACTTTTCACTCAGAAAAGTAGCCTGCCCCTGTTTGTCAGCTGAGGCTCCCCGTCTCATGGCGATGTACCGCATGATAAATTGGCTGCGACGGCTCTATGAAGCGGACACTCCTCGTGGCATCACCTTCCGCTACGCGCTGCTCCTCTTCGATCTGGCGGTCATCCTGTTCCTGATCCTGTCGTCCTTTTTCCAGGGAAACCGCCTGATCGAACTCCTCGATGTGGTATTCGGACTCCTCATCCTGGCGGACTTTTGCGTCCGTATGCTGATCACCCGGTCCCGCCTGCGTGAGCTCACACACCTGTACAGCATGGCCGATATCATCGTCATCATCTCCCTGCTCGCCCCCATCGTCGGCGAAAACCTGGCATTCCTGAGAGTCGCTCGATCCCTCCGCCTGCTTCGGTCCTATCAATTGGTCAACCGACTCCGGCGTGACTTTCCCTTCTTCAACCGGCATCAGGACATCATCTTCGCAACTCTGAACCTGGGAATCTTCATCTTCATCATGACGGCAATGGTCTATGAGACCCAGGTGCACACGAACCCATCGATCATGAACTACGCGGATGCCCTCTACTTCACCGTCACGACCCTTACGACCACGGGGTTCGGGGACATCACGCTCCCAGGGACATCGGGACGACTCCTGTCGGTCGCCATCATGATCTTCGGGGTCTCCCTCTTCATCCGCCTGATTCAGTTGGTGTTTCGCCCGGCACGGCTCCACGTTGAATGTCCCCACTGCGGCTTGAGCCGACACGATGCGGATGCGGTCCATTGCAAACATTGCGGAAGGATCGTCAAGATTCCTCATGAAGGAACGGACTAACTGCCGGAGCCCTGCCTGTGGTCCAGCCGTACACATACGAGGAAACGCGCCTGGGATGCTCAAGTTGATGAATCGGGGGCAGGCATGAGTAGGAACGTGTCGATATGGCGCGGCCAAACCATTGTGGGGACACACGGCTGGCCGAAGGCATGACCGGTTCTCGCTTTCTCGTCGGATGGCGCGCTAGTGCTTCTCCGGCTGGATGCGTTGAGAGGTGACGCAACGCCACACAAAAGGGGTCGGGAGTCTTTTCTCGCCTCGATAAGACACCGCCGACGTTCCTGCATCCCTGTGACTCGCCTACAGTTACCGTTCCCGACGGCGGCGGATCCACTTCTCCCGATGCGGCTGAATCTGTTGCCTTGACTCCCTCACCACCTCGCTTATAAGTTCTCTCACTTACGATTCACCTGCTTCTAAAAGGAACGCTCAATGACTACGCTGTTTACCCCGCTGCAGGCCGGGGACATCCTCTTGCCCAACCGCATCGTCATGTCCCCCCTGACCCGTGCGCGTGCCGGGGCCACACACATTCCCAACGACATGATGGTGGACTACTACTCCCAACGCGCGTCGAGCGGGCTCATCATGACGGAATGCACCATGGTCGATGCCCATGCCTGCGCCTTTATCGGCGAAGGCGGCATTTACAGCCCCGCGCACGTGGCGGGCTGGAGACGAGTGACGGATGCCGTGCATGCCAAGGGTGGCCGCATCTTCATGCAGATCTGGCATCCCGGTCGCGCTGCGCATTCCTTGTTGAACGACGGGGAGCAACCCGTCTCCAGCAGCGCCAAGGCGATTCGAAACCAGGTGACTCAAACCCCGAATGGTGCCAAACCCTATGAAGTCCCGCGCCCGCTTGGCACCGATGAAATACCGGGATATGTGGAGATGTTCAGGCTCGCCGCGCAGAACGCCCGGCTGGCCGGCTTCGACGGGGTACAAATTCATGGTGCCCACGGCTATTTGATCGATAACTTTCTGCGCGACGGCGTCAATGATCGCACGGATGCCTATGGCGGCTGTATTGAAAATCGTGCGCGTTTTCTGCTGGAGATCACCGATGCCGCCATCGGCGTCTGGGGAGCCGGCCGTGTGGCAGTGCGCATCTCGCCATTGGTCCCGTTTAATGACATGATCGACAGCCAGCCCGAAGCGTTGGTGACCTATGTCGCACAGGAATTGAACCGGCGAGGAATCGCATTCCTCGAAATGCGGCACGAAAACCATGCACTGCCTGAGGAGCAAGCCATCTTGCGTGTCGCCCGCCGACATTTCCGGGGTGTGCTGATGAGCAACGGAAGCTACACACGCGAAAGCGGCGAATCGACGCTGGCAGGCGGAGCAGCCGATGCGATCGTCTATGGGCGTCCGTATATCGCCAATCCGGACCTGGTCGAGCGCTTCGCAAAGCAGGCTCCGCTCAACCTGGTCAATTACGATCGGCTCTATGGCGGAGGGCCGGACGGCTACAACGACTATCCCGCCTTGGCCGCAGGCTGATCCCCAACAGAACCGATCACTCGATCAGATGCCGTTCAGACCTACCTCTCCGGAAGCGGAAACCACACTGTTGTCTCTTTATGTCTACGTAGCGCATTGCCCCGCGTCGAGATTCGGCAAAACCATGTTACAGTGGGAGCTGCGGAGTGATTGGAGGAAATCATGCTACGACGACTATCTGTGGTCCTGCTTTGCTGCGCGGGTCTGACTGCATGCGGGGAAAGCGGTGACAGCGCCGGTTCCGGCCTCAAGCCGGTGGGAGAATGGGCGAAGATCGGCGAGACGGACACCTACGTCTACTACGCCGATTACGCCAGCATCAAGAAAGCCGATGAAACCGTCGTGATGCTCGACCTCTTCGATTACAAGAGCGCACAGACCGAAGGTGGAAACGCCCCCGCTCTTTCCAAAGCCACACAGCGCGAATACGACTGCCAAAACAAGAAAAGCCAGTCGCTCAAGTCGAGCTGGTTTTCCGGGCAAATGGGAGCCGGTACTATCGTGCGCTCCGGCGGCACCTCAAACCAGTGGTCTGCAGCCACACAGGGCACCGCCACCGGAGGGCTCTTGAAAGCCGCCTGCGGGAGTTCCTAGGCCGACTATCGGATTGGGCCGTCCAAGGCGATCTCCACCGCCGCCTCTGCCCAGATGGCCTTGGCACTCTCCGGCTGCCCCTACTCCACACACGACGGGTAGACCTTGGGACAGGTCGGATTGAGCCCACGGGCCTGGCCGTCCGCCGCAGACAGCCCACTCATAAATTCCAACACCTTGGGGTAGTGGTTCGGGGCGCGGGTCCAAAAAATGTAATTCGCCCGTAACCGGTCTCGCGCAAACGCGAACAACTCGCCGATGGTCGGTACTCTCCCCCGTCCGTCGTGCTGCGTGTTCTCATAGTTGGACTGCATCACCGACGGCGTCAGCGGCACGATCCCCGACACCGACGCATAAAAATGATAGATTCCTTTGGGCTGATTCGGGTGATCGAAATTCAAGCCCGGGTCGTCGATGAACACATCGGGCCCGCCCAATGCCGTCCCGATTGTGCGCATCTGGCCGACGAACGAGGGCAACATCTCGCGCGGATAGTTGACGAGCTGATACGTCATCGTGTTCGGAAACGCCGCGCGCATGGCTCGCTGCACGCTGAGCAGATGGTCATACTGTCGCTCGACGTCCCGCTTGGACACCGGGACGAGCGGTTGTCCCATCGCAGTTTCCGGAAAACCGATGCCCTCGAAAGACGCGTGGTCATTGAAGCGCTGTCCCAACTCACGAATGAGCGCAACGAGGCGATCACGAACCGCCGGGTTCCAGAGTTTCAGATTATTTCCGCGTGGCGCATCCTTACCGTAACTGCTGAACGGGAAGGCCCCTCCCTCATATTTCTCGGTTGCCATGTAGGATGGCACGGGCGACACCTGAGGCTTGAAGGATTTCAGCTCCAACAGCACAATCAGCCGCTTGTTCTGCGGCGCCAGTTCAGCCAACACCCGCTCGATTGCCGTGAAGTCATACCGGCCTTCTTCCGGCTCCAATTCAGGCCACTCATAACGAACCTGCAACCCGCGCAAGGCAGGTGTCGCTTTGAGTTCGCTATACACCTGCGTCATGATTTTGGGATTGGTCCTCATGAAATTCATCAGCGCATAATAGTGGCCGGGGTGCCACTTCACCGCACCCTGAAGCGACGATCCGGCAGGGCCACTCGTTTCTGCCCACCCGCCGGTACATACCGCGCAGAAAATAAAAATCGCGAGGCCCATGGCGACGCCATGCCGCTGAATGGCCACCGGATATCCGAAACGACATTTCCGAGATTGCTGTCCGCCGCCGTTCATCCCACCTCCGTCTCTCAACCATTTCAAAACCCCGCTGACATCGGAGACGGCCATCATCTGGGTGGCCTCTGACGAGGACCGATTCTGGCAGGAAGGCCGTGGTGCCGCCATACCAGTCAGCACGGCCTTGACGTAGTGGAAATGAGGACGGTGGTGCAACCGTCCTACATGGGATCGAAATCAGACTTGGCTTCGCGCGCCCACGCCGAGGCGATAGGTGAAGCAGTAGAAGAGAGGGGCTGCGGCAATATATACACTGAGGCCGCGGCAGCGAGGCCTCAGCCGACGCGGAGGCGACACGTACCCTCTGCGGTATGGTCAGCCTCCGCATGAAGAGCGAATGGACTGAGGAGACTTCCTACGTAGGCCTACAGTTCCAGCACCTTTTGATAGGCCCGGAGTAAGTCGCCCACGGAGAGCACTCCGATGATCGTGCCGTCCTCCGTGACCGGCAGATGTCGGATGCCTTCTTTTTTCATCAAACTGAGCGCTTCCATCAGCGGCTCACTGTCCTCGATGGTGACCACGGATTTGCTCATGCAGGAGAGCACCGTGGTCGTGTTCGGGTCCAGTCCCTTAGCGACCGCCTTCCGGCTGAGATCCGTATCCGTGATGATGCCGATATACCGCGATCCGTCGTCGACCAGCAGGGAACCGATCCGCCACTTCTGCAGCAGCCGGCCTGCCTCCTTGATCGAGGCCTTCTTATGCACGCTCCGGACTTCGGCCGACATGAACTCGGCCACCGTGTGACCGTCGATCCGCTCACCGAGGGTCCGCCGCCAATCCCGACCGGCTCTGGTGGCCTTTCTCAACTCAAGCTGGGCCAGACAACTTTCCAACACCTGCTTCCGTTGATGAAGGCTTTCACGATCCACGTTGTGCGTGCCGGCCTCTTGCGCTTCCTCAGGCAGGATCGCGGCTTCACCCAGCTTGGCGTACTGATAGGCTTCGAGTTCCTCGGACGCTCCGCCGAAGGTTTCGCTCAGCACCTCTTCAGTCTGCTCATCGAATCCGTCCAGTGAGGCGGTGGCCTTACGTCGGGATAAGAATGGCTGGATCGCCACCAACGTCGCTTGAATCTGCTCTATGTGCCGGCTGAGAAGATCCGCCGGTTCCTGACTCGATTTCACTCTCTTGGCCATGCTGCCTCCTTGTTGAGGGCAAGAGAATAACGCAACTGTGGCAGCGGCTCAAGCCTTCGCGCCCGGCAGGCTGCTGAAAAAGTCCGTCGGCGTTGAAGGGCGCTCTAGGCAGGAAGCGGTTGGGGCGTGAGCCCCGTCGTCTCGTTGCCGGATGCCGTCGACTTTGAGGCTCCCGTGCCTTTTGGCACGGCCTTCCCGCGTACGCGATGCATTTTTTCGCGCGTGTGGTAGGGCATGATCATTTCCAACACCGCTGGAAGCCGGTCGCAGGGCACATCCTCCATGATTTTAGTGGCGAGCTTGGGATCGGGGCCCGAGCGCCCGCCCACGAACACATCCACGGCATCGACGACCTTGCCGCCCACCTTCGCCTTCTTGCCCAAGAGTCCAATATCCGCCACCAGATGGTTCCCGCACCCGGCCGGACAACCGGACCAATGCAAGGTGATCGGCTTGAGGGTATCGCCCAGCTTCCGCTCCAGCACCCGGGCCGTTTCGACGGCCCGGCTTTTGGTTTCAATGACGGCCAGATTGCAGTAGTCGCTTCCCACACAACTGACCAGTCCCTTGTAGAGGGCGGACGGGTTGTAGGCGAATTGCTTCACCAGCGGCTCTTCCGCCAGTTCACCCACCAGCCGGTCGCTGATATGAGGGATCACGAAGGCTTGCGCCGGCGAGAGCCGGACTTCTCCGTTGCCGTACCGAACCGCCAACGCGGCGATGCTTCGGAGATCAGCCGCCTTCACCCGGCCGACCAGCACCTTCAGCCCGACATAGTTCATGCCCCGTTGTTTTTGACGGAAGATGCCGATGTGGTCGCGCTCCGCCGCTCCCCTCGCATCCACCCCCGCCGTGGGCAGGGTTCTCCCGACCAGCCGTTCGACTTCGTGCCGCAACCGAGCTTCGCCCCAGGCCTCCACCAGAAAGGCCAGGCGCGCTTGGGTGCGATTCTCACGCGGTCCATGATCGCGATAGATATGCAGCAGCGTCCGGCAGACCTCGAAGGCTTCCGCCGGATTGACGAACATGTCCAGGGAGCCGGCAATGCGGTAGCCGCCGGACCCCAATTTTCCCCCGACCAGCACGTTGTACCCGTAACACTTGTCATGCCCCAGGTCGTGATAGGCCGGGACCAGCGCGATGTCTTGCGTCTCCGTGTGGAGACAATTGTCCGGGCAACCGGTGACCGCAATATTGCACTTGCGTGGCAGATTCGTATAGGCCGGATTACCCAGTACTTCGCGATTGATCGCGCGCACGATGTCCGTCCCGTCGAGCAACTCGTTGGGATTCAGGCCTGCCACGGGACAGGTCATGATGTTCCGTACCGTGTCCATTCCGGTTTGCAACGACGTCAAGCCGGCCTCCTCCAATTTGCTGAACACTGACGGCACATGGCCAATCGTCAGATGCCGGAGTTGGACTTGTTGTCTGGTGGTGACATCGACCACGCCGTTGCCGTATTGCAGCGCGATGTCGGCCAACGCGTCGAGTTGAGCCGACGTGGTTTGACCACCCGGCAGGCGTACCCGCAACATGAAGTGGCCCGGAGTCGGATTTCGCAAAAATAATCCGTACCACTTCAACCGTTGAATATCGTCTTCCGGAATAGCCTCCCATCCGGCTTCCGCATAGTGTGCGATCATGTCCCGCACCGTTAACCCATCCCGCTCAGACTTGATTACCTCGATCTTATTCATCACGTGCCTCCCAATGCGACGGAATAGTCCGGTCCGGATTTCCTCAACACCACCGCTCCTGCCCGACTCAACTGATCCACGACCAGCAACACCTGTGACGCGCTCAAACCGGAGAGGGCCATCAGTTGCTCGAATGTCTGAGGAGCCTGATGCTCCAGGACCGTCAGTACCGCAGTTTCAGCATTCGTGCTCATGATGTCCTCCTTTCGGTTGATCGCCATCCGCGCATCAGGAACCGGTGCTTCTTAAAACGTTTTGTACTCGAGCCACTTGCCGTTCAACGTGATCTTGCACCGGGCCTCGCCCTGACTGCCGGTGACCTTTTCCATATCCAGCGTAAAGTCGATGGCGCTCATGATCCCGTCGCCGAACATTTCATTCGCCATCTCCCGCATCGAATCGCCGTACACACCGATGACCTCCAACAGGCGATACTTAAATGGATCCGTCGCATTCGGGAAATCGGCCCGGACGGGAAATGCACTCAGGGAGCTGATTTGTTCTTTATCCAAATCCAGCAGCTTCCCCACTTTGCCCGCTTCCTCCGGTGACAGGCGGTGATTCCCGTTCAACGCGGCGGCGACGAACGTCGGATTCTTCCCGACCGTCTTCGCCACCTCTGCAATCGTGACCTTCTTGTTCAACCGTTGTGCCTTGATCGCCTTGCGTACTGCTGCTTTTTCCATTGTGATCTCCCTTTAGTGATTCGCCCGTGAAGACACTCCCGCACCGCGCTTCATTACGATCCTGCCACCGCCGACACCACCGGTTGAGCCACCGGGGCCGCCGTCGCTTCCGTCACGCGATAGGGGCTCACCATCCAATAGAGCCCCCCGACAAACAACCCGCCGCCCACCAGGTTCCCCAGCACGACGAACAGCTGGTTGTACCAAAAGGCCCCCCAACTCACAGCCGCGTCATGCGGCAGAAACAACGCCATGCCCAACAACGATTGATTCGCGATGCTATGCTCGAACCCGGTGCCGATGAAGGCGAACAGGCACCAGAAGATCAGGAGAATCTTCGCCGTATCGTTGTTCGTTCGCCCTGTCATCCAGACCGCCAGACAGATCAGCCAATTGCAGAGAATGCCCCGCACGAACAGCTCCCAGGCAGGCAGCGACATTTTTACCGCCGCCACTTTCTCGATCAGGTCCGTCGTCGGCCCTTTGGCAAACACGCCCGATTGGACAATGAGCCAGGCCAACCCCAACGAACCTGCCAAATTGCCAAGCCAGGACCAGGCATTGAGTTGAATGACTTGCGCCCAGGTGAGACTTCGTGTCAGACCACCGATCGTGCCGATGAGGTTGTTGCCGGTGAATAACTCAGACCCCGCGAAGATCACGAGCGTCAAGGCAATCCCGAACGACACCCCCATCACGAGTTTGACCACCGGAGACGCGGCCGCCGCCAACGGTCCCCCCACACTGAAGATCAACGCAATTCCAAACCCGAGATAGATCCCGGCCAACGCCGAGAGGATGAGATATCCGCCCGGTGACCGTTCGAAAAACGACCACTTCTTTGCTGCCACCCCTGCGATCCGCTCGTGATCCGCTGTATGCATGAGGCTCTCCTTTCGGTGGTCATGGTGTCCGCACAACTCAAAAAAAAACGTCCTCATCCCGCATTCGGGAAGAGGACGTCGTTGTCCTGCTCGGCAAGGTTGCTACGACCTCGCCCGGTGCTGTGTGCCGACTTCAGCGTCGACAGCAATAAAAACGGCGTCCGCCACTCTTGAAAGAATGACGGACGCCATTGTCCGTTTGCCGTATTTCATGCGGGTGTGATTTCAGGCGTCGTTGCCTGTTCTCACCCAACCCCTGCATGTATACCATCGCCTCGTGGATTCGTCAAGCGCTCTCCACGAGGAAACCCCGACTACACGTCATAATACAGGAAGAATTCGTACGGATGCGGCCGCAACCGCATCGTATCCACTTCCTTGGTACGCTTGTACCCGATCCAGGCTTCAATGAGGTCCTCGCTAAATACCCCGCCCTTGAGCAGGAACTGGTGATCCTTCTCCAGATGATTGAGGGCCTCGTCCAGACTCCCCGGCATCGTGCGAATCTTGGCCGCTTCCTTGGCTTCGAGATCGTACAGATCCTTCTCAGCCGGCTCTCCCGGGTTGATCTTGTTTTCGATCCCGTCCAGGCCGGCCATGAGCATGGCTGCAAAGGCCAGATACGGATTCGCCGCCGGATCAGGAAAGCGCACTTCGATCCGCTTCGCCTTCGGACTCGGGGAGTACATCGGAATCCGGATACCGGCCGACCGGTTCCGGCTTGAATAGGCCAGCAACACCGGCGCTTCGAACCCCGGCGTCAGGCGCTTGTACGAGTTCGTCGAGGGGTTGGTGAAGGCCGCCAGGGCCGGTGCATGCTTCAGAATCCCACCGATGTAGTGCAAACACATCTGCGACACGCCGGCGTATTCCTTCCCGGCGAAGAGCGGCTTCCCGTCCTTCCAGATGCTCTGGTGGGTGTGCATGCCCGATCCGTTGTCCCCGAAGATCGGCTTCGGCATGAAGGTGACCGTCTTGCCGTGCCGACGCGCCACATTCTTGACGATGTATTTGAACATCATCATCTTGTCCGCGGTTCTCAGTAGACTGTCGAAGCGGATATCGATTTCAGCCTGGCCTGCCGTGGCCACTTCGTGGTGATGCTTCTCAGTGGCGATGCCCGCCTTTTCCATCTCGAGAATCATTTCCGTACGGATGTCCTGCTGGGTATCGGTCGGCGGAACCGGAAAATACCCTTCCTTATGGCGGATCTTGCCGCCCAGGTTGACGCCCTCCTGCCCCATGTTCCACACGCCCTCGTCGGAATCGATGTGGTAGTAGGCGCTGTGGTTCGTCTGGTCGTACCGCGCATGATCGAAAATGAAAAACTCGGCTTCCGGCCCCCAGTAGGAGGTGTCGCCGATCTTGGTGCTTTGCAGATATTTTTCCGCTTTCTGGGCGATGAACCGCGGATCGCGATCGTACATTTCACGTGTGATCGGATCGACGACATTGCCGATGAGGCTCAAGGTGGGCACCGAACAAAACGGATCCATGCAGGCGGTTGCCGGGTCCGGCACGAGCAGCATGTCGCTGTTGTTGATCGCCCTCCAGCCTCGAATCGACGATCCGTCGAGCCCGGACCCGTCCTTGAACAGGCCTTCCGTCAGTTCGCTGACTGGAATCGTAAAATGCTGCCAGGTGCCGATCAGGTCCACGAACTTCATGTCCACGACCTGGACCTTATTCTTCTTTGCAAAATCTAACACCTCACGAACGTTCATCCCCTCCTCCTTTCAACCGCCGATAAAATAACCGCACCACACGCTGTCGCTTACGCCGCATGAGCCCCGAGAAACAGTTCTATCTCATTGAGAATCGACGCCCGAATCGATTCCAAACGACCGGCCTCCTCCACCTTCTTCCCATCCATACCCGTGACATAAAACACGTCGGCCACCTGATCGAGCCGGGTGGAGATCCGGGACGCATGCACCGACAACCCCAACTGAAAAATCGCGTTCGTGATAATGTACAACAATCCCTGCCGATCATCCGCAAAAACATCCAGAATGGTAAAGCGGTCGGACGTCTCATTGTCGATCCGCACCTCAGACGGCTGCCGGTGGGCAGGCAACGATCGCCCCATGTTCAGCCTGGTCCCGCGACGCATCAGCGCCTCAATGGCCTGACGCCCCGTCAACACCTCCGTAATCGTGCCGGCGATCGATTCACACCGGTCGGCAGGCGGAGCACCCTGGTAGTCAGGATCAGCCACCTGGAAGGTATCGACGACCACGCCGTCCTTCCGGGTTACGATCTGGGCATCCAGAATTTGCAATCCGCCTGCGGCCATGACACCGGCGATCTTCGAGAACAACCCGGGGATCAGATCGTCGTGCGCAATCACGGCATATTCGCAGGTTCCCAACAGGGCATTGAATTCCGTCTCCACCACCACCCCACCGGCTTGCAACCGGCGAATGGCGCCAAGATGCGCGGCGATGCGTCGGGGAGAGGTTCCGTAGACGTATCGCAGAGGGAACTGCTCCAGCTCCGACCGGATCCAGGCCTTGTCGGAAGGGAGCTCCCGATCGACTCCCTGTTGTGAAACCACCTCGTCGGCAATACGCGCGAGGCGCTGCGGTTCATCCGCCGTCTCACGCTCGCCGGACACTTCCTGCATGGCCCGCAGGTATAACTCGATCAACAGGGACTCTTTCCACTTGGTCAGGACATCCGGGCCGACCGCGGCGATATCTGCGGCCGTGAGAGTCAGCAACTTGCGCAACACTTCCGGCGTGCCCACTTCGCGTGCGAACGGCAGCAACACTTTTTCATCGTAGGGATCGCGACGAAAGGCCGTATGGGCCATCAGCAGATGGCGATGCACCAACATGACCAACGTCCGCGAGTCCCGCTCGTCAAACCCCAATCGCGCGGCCGTTTCTTCCGCCAACCGCCTCCCGACTTCGCTGTGGTCTTCTTCGTGGCCCTTCCCCAAATCGTGAAGCAGCAACGCCAGATGCAGCAAATCCTTCCGCTTGATCTCCCGATAGACTTCACCGAGCACACCGGTATGCTCAGCCAAGGCTTCGGCCTTCGCCACTGCCAATAGACTATGCTCGTCGACCGTATACTTGTGGTACTGGTTAAATTGCATCAGCCCACGCACGCGCGAAAAGGCCGGCACCAGTTTCTCCAGGAGATGCGCTCGATGCATCGCCTCCAATGTCCGCGCCGTGCCGGGCCCCGCGAGAATCGACAAGAACGTACGGCCGGTCTCCGGTGTATGAAATTGCTCAGACGACAGCGTCTCCGCCTGACGATGAATGTCTTCAAGGAGCGACGGATCGATCGTCAATCGGCGCGATCGCGCCAGATCGAACAGGGTCAGCAGCGAAGCGGGGCGTTCCAAGACCTGGGATCGCAACTCAACCGGCACCGTCAACGCCTCGCCGTCGACGACGAAATACCGATCGATCCGGGGAGACGGCAACCATCGAGCCACCTGCTGCCACAAGGAGCGACGGCGACACCGCTCGACAAAGCGCATCAACGCCGCGTGCAGCCCCATCGTGTGCCGATAGTATTGCTGCATGAACTGTTCGACGGCGAGCAAATGCGGCCGGTCGGTGAAACCCAGATGTGTGGCCAGCCAGACCTGCTCATCAAACGTGAGAATCTCCTGCGCCATACCGGCCCGAATGTGGAGAAACGAGCGGACGCGCAACAAAAACTCTTTCGCCTCCTTGATCGCCCGATAATCGGCTTGGGACAGAATTCCACGATCGGACAATTCACGAATCGTCGCGGTATGGAAGCGCGCAGCCCCGATCCACTGCAGGAGATGGAGATCCCGCAACCCGCCTTTGCTTTTTTTGACGTTCGGCTCCAGAAGGTAGACTGTCTCGCCGAACTTCTGGTACTCGCGCTGCCGCTCGGCCACCTTCTGGTCGAGGTAGGTATCGAATCCATGCGAGACGACTCTCCGCTCATACCGCGCATGAAACTGCTGAAACAGGTCGGCGCTGCCGGCCAGGAACCGAGCCTCCATCATCGACGTCCGGACCGTCAGATCGGCAAGTCCCAAATCCACGCAGTCTTGAATCGTCCGTACGCTATGGCCGACCTGAAATCCGCTGTCCCACAACGGGTGGAGGACCTGCTTGACCAGCTCGGGCATCACCTTCGCGGCGTCCGGGTGAAACAGAAACATCAGGTCGATATCGGAGTACGGTGCCAACTCCCGCCGGCCGTACCCGCCGATCGCCACCAGGCAACAATGTTGAAAACCCGCCGTCGTGAGCGCCTCGCCGCCGGTTCGCGCCGCGGTCCGATAGCGGCCGATGATCAATCCATCGACCATGTCGGTTGTCGCCGTGACCACCTCGTCGCCAGAGGCGCCCGCGAGCAGCCGTTGCCGGATCGCCTGTCGTTGCTCGACCAGCAATTGGGATACCGACGCGGAAGCCGCGTCGTGGGCCGAATGAGAATCCGCATTCACCGCGTGCGACATACCTAGAGGGCGCTTTCCCCCGTCTCGCCCGTACGAATCCTGACGGCCGAGGTGAGTTCCCGCACAAAAATTTTCCCGTCGCCGATGCTGCCTGTTTTGGCGGCACGCGTAATCGTTTCGAGCACACGCTGCACCTGGCTGTCATTCACCGCGACCTCGATCTTCACCTTCGGCACGAACTCGATGGTGTATTCCTGGCCACGATACGTTTCTTTATGCCCCTTCTGGCGGCCGAAGCCCTTGACCTCCGTGACCGTCATGCCCTGAATGCCGATTTCCAGCAGGGCGTCCTTCACCTCGTCGAGCTTGAATGGTTTGACGATGGCTTCGATTAATTTCATCCTTGCCTCCAGGGAGTAGCTCTCAGCCGTCAGCGGTCAGTTCTCAGCGGGAAAAGAGTCCTGACAATCCTGCTGACGACTGATGGCCGATTGCGCTGAGCTGGCTTCACGAATACGCCCGCTCGTTATGTTGGCTCAAATCCAAACCGGTCGCTTCTTCCTCAGACGAGACCCGTAGCCCGGTCATAGAATCCACCAGCTTGAGGATGACAAACGTGCCGATGATCGAGAAAATCGTCGTGACGGCTACGACCAGGAGTTGGATGCCGAAGAGGCCGGGGTTACCGAAGAACAATCCATCGGCGCCGCCCGGATTGACGACTTTGCTGGCGAACAGTCCTGTAGCCAGAATCCCGATCACCCCCCCGACTCCGTGGATTCCCACGACGTCAAGCGAGTCATCATAGCCGAATCGCCCCTTCCAGACAATCGCGGCGTAACACGTCATGCCGGCGACTAAACCGATGGCAATGGCCGACATGGCGGAAATATAGCCGGCGGCCGGGGTCACGGTCGCCAATCCTGCCACCGCGCCGCTGGCGACTCCAAGCACCGTGGGTTTGCCGCGATGCGCCCATTCGGCGCCGCACCAGGCAATGGCCCCCATCGCCGCCGCTGCATGAGTCGCGATAATCGCGGAGACCGCGATCCCGTTGGCACCGAGCGCGCTGCCTCCATTGAACCCAAACCAGCCGAACCAGAGGAATCCGGTTCCGAGCAAGGTCATCGGCAGGTTGTGGGGCGCCATATAATCTGTCCCGTACCCTCGGCGCTTCCCCAAGACAATGGCGCAGACCAGGGCCGCCGCGCCGGAACTGATATGGATCACCGCGCCGCCGGCGAAATCCAAGGCACCCAGCTTGGCCAGCCAGCCTCCGCCCCAGATCCAGTGCGCCAGGGGCACATAGACGAACACCGACCACAAGGCAGCAAATAGGACGACCGCGGTAAACCGCTTCCGCTCGGCAAACGCACCGGTGATCAAGGCCGGTGCGATAGCGGCGAACATCAATTGGAACAACATGAAGGCCTGGTGGGGAATCGTCGGTCCATAGACCGGGTGCGGCTCACTGCCCACTCCGCTGAGCCCGACCCATTCCAAGCCTCCGATCACCCCGCCCTTATCCGGCCCGAACGCCAGGCTATACCCGAACAGGATCCACAGTAGACTCACCACACTCAGGATCATGACACTTTGCATGATCGTGCCGAGTACGTTCTTGGTCCGCACCAAGCCCCCGTAAAACAACGCCAGTCCCGGCATCAGCATCGCCAGCACAAACGCCGAGGACACCAGCACCCATGCCGTATCACCCGTATCGACCTTCAGCGGCGTATTCTGCGCCCAGACCTGAGTCCCCCATGACTCCGCCAGCAGGATCAACGCCCCTGCCACGCCCACGACGACCGTTTTCCGCTGTGCCGATCTCTTCACCATATCCTCCTTCGGCTGCGCCGCTCACCGATCGGCCTCCTCCCTGACTCAGCAGAGGAGGAGGCCCGGGCGAGAGACTAAAACGTCTTCGTGAACTTCAACTTATAGAAGTCCTGATTATCTGTCAGGTCTTTACCCGCTGTGAACCGAAAGGCCATGTTCCCCGGCAATTTCATTTCGACGTACGGTCCGATCCAGCGATAATAGTCCTGAGCCGCCCCGGGGGCGCTGCTGTCTCTCGTCGTCAACAAATGCTCATAGTGGGCCCCGAGGGACCACATGCTGTTCACACGCATGCCGGCACTCACCCAATAATGCAAGAAGTCCCAGGTTCCTCGACCACCGGTCTGACTGGTGCCCAAACAATTCGTGTCGACAAGTCCGCTGCACCCGGTTGCACCGCCGCCTCCGCTGCCCCCTTCACTCCGGATAGCCTTGTAGTAGCCCAGATAGAACTCGCCTTCGAAGCGATCATCCGTATAATTCGCGATAATGTTGGGCACGACGCCTTCAAACGCCGTCGTTCGCTCGTTCACACTCCCACCGCCGTTGGGAAAGAAGCCGCCGCGCGAAGAGAGCAATTGCCCGTGCACGAATCCGATCATAGGAGTGACCGATAGCCGCTTTTCCAGGAAGGTAAAATTCAAACCCATGTCAGTTTCCAGCCAGGGCGCGTTGTCGTGCACCCCCACGCCGTTGATCATGGTCCAATAGGTGAAGTTGAAGGCCAGGGCGATGTTGTCGGTCAATCCATAGGTCCCGTAGATGGAGGGATTGAACCCGAAGAAACTATCGGCTTGCATCGCCATGGTGACCGACACGGGGTGTTTGGTCGTATCCATGAGGTCATCTGTTGCCCCGGCTTGCGCCTCGCCAAGCGCCCCACCACCGACTCCGGCAAGTAATGCCAACCCCAACACCCATGTCCGTGCCTTTCGGCCAACCAGCATATTCATGACGCCTCCAAAGAGAGAAGAAGTAAAAGTGCCCGCTCAGAAGACCGTCGTATAGAACGGTCTGTGAGCCCCGACTCTCTGGCGCCATTGCCAGTGTTGCCGACCGACGTCGTTGTCGGTCCTGATGCGGCCCCTACTACCGATACCCGTTGGTGATCGGCATCCGCCGATCCTTCCCGAACGCTCGATGCGTAATCTTGATCCCCAGCGGTGCCTGCCGCCGCTTGTACTCACTCCGGTCCACCAACGCGATCACCCGCGCGACCGTCTCCCGATCGAACCCCATCGCTGTAATGTCTTCCAACGCACGGTCCTCCTCGACGTAGGCCTTGAGAATCGGATCGAGGATGGCATAGGGCGGCAAACTGTCTTCGTCCTTTTGATCGGGCCGTAACTCCGCGGTCGGAGCCCGCTCGAGCACACGTTTCGGGATGACCGGAACCGGCCCGACCAGGTTGCGCATGTGCGACAACTCATACACCATGGTCTTCGGCACATCCTTGATCACCGCAAACCCTCCGGCCATATCGCCGTACAGCGTCGCGTATCCGACGCTCATCTCGCTTTTATTTCCGGTGGTCAGCACCAGATGGCCGAACTTGTTCGAATAGGCCATCAGCAGATTGCCCCTGATCCGTGCCTGCAAATTCTCTTCAGTCGTGTCCGGGCGCCGGCCCTTGAAGGATCGGCCGAGGGCGCGCAGGTAACTCTTGAACGTCGCCGTGATGGACAGGGTATCGACCTGAATATGCAGCCGGCGGGCCATGTCGGCGACATCTTCCCGGCTGGCTCGGGACGTGTACGGCGACGGCATGAACACCCCGAGCACATTCTCCGCGCCCAAGGCGTCTACCGCGATGACTGCAGTGATGGCCGAGTCTACCCCTCCGCTCAATCCGATGACGACGCGCTTGAACCCGTTCTTGCGGACATAGTCCTGCACCCCGAGGACCAAGGCGCGATAGGCCTCGTCGAGACGACCCAGCGGAGGCTCCAGATCCGGCACCACGACCGACTGCGACTTTCTCGCAGGCAGGCGCACATCGACCCGATCGATGAGGGCCGCCACACGCGGCGGCAGGGGTTTCCTGCGGCCCTGGGCCAGTCGCACACGCCCCACGGCCGCGACATCGAGATCCGCCACGATGAGATCCTGCTCAAACGCCTTCCCCCGCCCCACGATCTCCCCCGCCTGGTCCACAATCATGCTGCAGCCGTCGAACACCAGTTCGTCCTGCCCACCGACTGTGTTGGTGTACGTCACGATCACGCGATTTTCACGGGCCCTGGTCGCCAGCACCTGTTCGCGCATCCGGCCCTTCCCGACATGGAACGGAGATGCGTTGATATTGACGATGATCTCGGCGCCGGCCGAGGCCTGCAGCCGTGTGGGCCCGTCCGAAAACCAAATGTCTTCGCAAATATTGACCCCGATCGTCGCGCCGTTCAGGACCAGCAGCGGCAGGCGAGAGCCTGGGTGAAAATACCGGCTCTCGTCGAACACGCCGTAATTCGGCAGATGCCGTTTCCGGTAGGTGGCCAGAATCCGCCGATCAGACAGCACCGCGGCCTCGTTGTACAACTCATGCCGACCGGCCAGCGGGAATGAAGGAGCCTCCGAGGCCGAAACAGCCGTCGCCCCCTGGCCGACATACCCGACGACCACGACTAACCCGCGTGCTTCGGCCGCGACCGCCTTCAAGGCACGCTGCGTGTCCTCGATAAAGCGAGGCTTGAACAACAAATCTTCCGGCGGATAGCCGGTGACAGCCAGTTCCGGGAAGGCCACGAGATCGGCCTTAGCCCTGCGCGCTTCTTTGATCCACCTCTGGATCAAGCGCGTGTTGCCGGCAATATCCCCGACGGTCGGATTGATCTGGGCCATGGCAATTCTGAGCGGACGCATATTTACAGCCTGTACCCCTCAGCGTTCAGCCTGCACACGAGTCATCGGAACTTCTGGCCCCTGAGCTGACGTCTGATCGCTCGGTGCTGATAGGAGTCATCAACATGCTGATAAAAAAAACGTCCTCAGACCCACCTCAGTGGATCGGAGGACGTCGTTGTCCTGGTTCCAATGTATCGTTCGGAACGAATTGCTCGTCGGAGACGCCGTTGTCCCCGGAAATGATCCCGTGTGTATACCACCGGCCTAAACTGGCTGTCAACCACTTGAATCGCACTTTTCCAGCGGAAATCAGACGGTTCCGCAGTCAGCCTGTGGTACAATCCGCCGCCATGCGGCTCATGATTCGCCGTCCCGCCCCGACACAATCACGACTCAGCAGTTTCCTGCTCGCCTGGCAGGTGGCACTTCCCTGCCTCCTCCTCTACGCCTGCAGCCTCGGGACGAACCTAACCCCTGTCGGACAGGGTCCCCTGGGAACCGTCGCCCTTGAACGCCAGGCCACCCGTGGTACCACTGCCAAATACGGTACCCCGCAGACTTTTCAGGCATCGCATCCTGCCCATCTCACGGCTTCGCTGACGGGACGCCTGCTCACGGGCCTCTCCGTTTCAGGACTCAATCGACCGGGAAGCAGTATGGGGCAAGAGAGTTATCCGCTGTTCTCTCACGAGGAAGTGGAGTTTCTGGCCCCGCTCATCGTCACCGCACTCGCACAGGCCCAGCCCGACCAGCAGGTTCGCTTCACCATGCAGGATGACGGACTCACGACCCAAGGCGCACTCTACGTGTACAAGACCACTCTACGAGTGATCCTGTCTCGCTACCGATCGACTACCGCGGATGGACAAACCAGACCCGAGACGCTCAGGCTCTCCTTCACGCCCTCCCAAGCCCTGGTACCAAGCGACGCCCCCCAATCCTGGATGATCGTGGAGCCGGAACGGCCGCGTATCGCGGTCTCCCTTGAGGCGCTGAGTCAGCTTCCTCCGCCATCTCCTGTCGCGGCAGACCACAACTCAACTGCCGAGGCAGCATCGACAGAAACTTCGCCCGCGGTCGAACAGCGTCGCATGCAACAGGAACTCCAATCCACGAAAGATGTGGTGGTCAAACAGGCGGAGGAACTCCAGAAACTCAAGGTGGAGTTGGAATCGGTACGGCGGCAGTTAGCTGAGAAGGATGCCGCTGCCTCCAAGGCAAAGCCGAAAGCCGCGCCCCGAAAGCCGACGGCGACACCCTAACGACGAACGAGAACCGTCATTGGGTGCCGGGAAGAAGGTCCGGCTGCGCCAGGACCTCCTTCGCGTCATAGACGTCATCGGCACTCACCGGCTTTCTGCCCTTATACATCGTCACCGTCATCGACGTTCGTCGTGAGAATGCCAGCACATCCGCACGCTGGGCGAGGTGAAAGAAATCGTAGCCCTCGCGCAAGGTCAGCTCCGCGCAGCGCCGCCGCAAATAGGCATCCAGCTGTTCTTGCGACGTAAACGAACTGACGCGGTATTCCACACGATAGACATGCTCCTTGAGCTGTTCGACTTGGTCCTTGTCGGCTCCGGCAAGCGGGGTGTAGTGACCGGTAGCACAGCCACTTGTCACAAGTGCCAGCAGAAACGCTGTGGCAACACGTCGTCTTCTCGCCATCCAACCTTCACCATTCCCGGACAGTCTCGAACATGTGCTGTTGCGTTCATTGATGGTGGACATTCAGCGAAATCACTTCACTGTGGCCCTTGGCCATGAGGCTGGTCACAAGTCGATCTCACCCGGAGCCTTCCAAGGGAGTACCGCCAATGAAGCACAATGAGATGCAGCAGACAAACGGAGCGTGACGTAATCTGAAAGGCCCGGTTCGGATTCAACCCCGGCACTACGAAGATCGATCCAACTGTCAGGGCCTGCGCCGTGCCGTATGGTCGTCAGGTTCGCCGAGTGGCGATCAACTCCTGCCCTTATCGGCCCGTTCTTCGATTTCTCCGGCCAGGAGAATGGCTTCTGCGATCTCTCGCATGGATTTGCGAAGATCCATGCTCTGGCGTTGAATCAATTTGAACGCGTCTTCTTCCGACAGCCGTTTCGACCGCATGAGATATCCCTTGGCCCGGTCGAGCAACTTGCGAACCTGCAACGCTTCCTGCATCTCAAACGATTTCTCCAGCAACGTGGTGTGCTCAATGGAAATCGCGGCCTGATTGGCAATCGCCTGCATCAGTTTCACATCCTCAGCCGTGAAGGTATGCGGCTTGGAGGTATACGTATTAATGACCCCGATGGCTTTCTCCCTCACCAGCATCGGCACACACAGAAGTGAGCACAGACCTTCCTTCGCGGCCATGTCCGGATACATATAGGTGCCTTCTTTGGTGACATCCGGCACGATGATCGGCCGACGATCCTGAACGGCGCGCCCACTGATGCTCTGGCCGATCTTCACGTTGGGTTTGCGCCGGTATTGCTCGCTCAGACTTTGTGTGGCGGCGATGCGAAGTTCACCCGTGGTTTGGTCCAACAAGATGATGGAACAAATCTTCGACCCCATCATCTGGGCCGTCATCGTCACAATCAGTTGCAGCACATCTTCGATCAGTCGGTTCGAGGACACGGTTTCTGAAACCTGGGAGAGCGTGTCGAGTTGCAGGGCTTTGCGTGTCATTTGATCGTACAAACGGGCGTTCTCGATGGCTCCGCCGACCTGTGTGGCAATGGTCGAGAGCAGCGCCAGTTCGTCGGGCCGGTATCGGCGCGACCGCTTGTGCTGCACATTGATGACGCCGACGACCTCCTGCTTCGTCGTAATCGGCACGGAGACAAATGCCTGGTACCGGTCTTCCGGCAGATTGTGAAAGAACTTAAACCGTGTGTCATCGCTGGCGCTGTTGGGAATGACGACCCGCGTCCGCTCCCGGGCCACCCACCCGGTGATGCCCTCGCCCATCCCGATGGTAATCCGTCCGATCAGCTTCGGATGCGGATTCTTGGAGGCCCGCAGGATCAGCTCGTCCCTGTTGTCCGACAACAAATACAGCAAGCAGGCATCGGCTTTGGTCACTTCAACGACCATATCCACGATATGCCGGAGCACAGCCTCCAAATCGAGGGTATTGCTGATCGACTCGCTGATGCGATGGAGCACATCCACCTCGCGGGTCTTTTCACGCAAGGCTTGCTCGATTTGGGCTAACGTTCGTTTTGTCGCCATTCCACTCCTAACGTGCCCGTCTGACAGGCCTGGCACGCTTCGATTCGGTTGCTTGCCTGGCGCGGACATCCTGCAACCAGGCGCGGGTCGTCTCCTTCTCCAGCGGAACGATTCGTACAGCCCCGATTTTCTCGGGCACCACACAATAAATCGTCCCGGCAGACACTTTCTTGTCCTGCTGCATGGCGCTCCACAAGGCTGTAAACGCAACCTTCGGCAGCCGGTCAGGCAAACCCGCGGCCTTCACCAGGGCACGCAATCGTGCGACCACCTCTTCTCCACAATAGCCGAGATATCTGGCCAGATCGGCCTCATAAACCATCCCGACCGCGACGGCTTCACCGTGAATGAACCCCCGATACCCGCCGAGGGACTCCAGCGCATGGCCGATCGTATGGCCGAAGTTCAAAATGCGGCGCCGGTCTGCCTCCCGCTCATCCTCCGAGACAACTTGCGCTTTGAGCTCACAGGACCGTTTCACGATGTGTGCGACCACGTCGTCGGTCAAATGCTTGATCGATTCGATGTTCTGTTCCAGATACTCAAAGAAGGCCGCGTCCTCAATCACGCCGTACTTGATCACCTCGGCCAGACCGCCCACCCATTCGCGCGTCGGCAGAGTCGCCAACATTGCTGGATCGATGAATACCGCGCGCGGCTGGTTGAAGGCCCCGATCAAATTTTTCCCCTTGGGGTGATCGACCCCTGTCTTCCCGCCGACGCTTGAATCGACCTGAGCCACCAGACTCGTCGGCATTTGCACGAAGGGGATGCCCCGCTGGTAGATCGCGGCGGCAAACCCCGTGATGTCGCCGATCACACCTCCGCCCAAGGCCAGCAACGTCGAGGAACGCTCAAATCTGGCATTCACGAGGGCATCCATGACTGTCCCGATGGAGTGAAGGGTTTTCGTCCGCTCCCCGGGGGGCAGCACGATGGGAACAACCGTAAACCCGGCGGCCTTCAGCCTGCGAGTCACCTGCGGAAGATAGTGCTTGGCAAGATTGCGATCGGTCACGACCCCTACCTTGCCCGCGCATTTGAGACGCTTCAGCTCCTCCCCGATCTCCTGAAGAAGATCGCGGCGAATGACGATGGCGTAACTTCGCGCGCCGAGGTTGACATGAATGGAGTGGGAGGGCTTATTAATAGCAGAACGTGTCATCAGGTATCACGCAGTGTGTGGACGCAGGGCTGAGTCTCAAGTCCATGATGGCGGCACGGCCCGTGAAGCGAGCCACGCGAACAATCCAGACACCCGATAGGCCATGAGGCGAAGGAGACTGGATCGTAACCTGCGATATTAGGGGAAGAAGACACCCGGAAGGAGCGCTATCAGATAGGGGGAGAAGACACGTTCCGCAGGATTCGCCCCCATTGAGATAGCGTACCATCTTCAATGGGGGCGATTATTAACTTGCCGCGCTGGGACCTGTCAAGTTGTCGAGCGCACGATCGTCGGCGTCAGGAAGATCAGCAACTCTTGCTTGGAGACGTTCTCGGTCTTGTTCTTGAACAACCAGCCCAGGACCGGGATACGTGACAGGTAGGGAATTCCGGCCACGTTGTTCGACTGAGTATCGACGAAGACACCGCCGATGACCATGGTTTCCCCGTCACGCACCAGCACCTGGGTCGTCGCTTCACGACGATCGATGCTCGGACCGGCCGGGTTGCTCCTGGCGCCGACGGCGTTCCGGGTGGCCCGCACCTTCATGAGAATCTGCTTGCCGATCTCTTTCGGGTCGCGAGAGGTAATTTGCGGCGTCACGTTCAGCTCCAGGTTCGCATCCACGAAGGTCGTCTGTGTTCCCTGCAACGACGTGGTCTGGAACGGAATCGATTCACCCTGGGCAATCTTGGCATCCCGTTTGTCCAGCGTCGTGATCTTCGGCGCCGCAATCACCTTGGTCAAGCCCAGCAATTCACCGGCCGACAACCGCACATCCAACATCGCTCCGTCGGTTTTCCCGATCGAGAACCCGGCTCCCGGCACCGACGGCAATCCGGGGTTAGCCGGCAAGTTGATCAGGAAGTCCGAGACTTGGGCGCCGAATGCCCCGGTGGTGCCGGTCTTGAAGGCAGACGTTCCGCTGGAGCTTCCCAGCTGATTGACGTTCTGAATACCCCACTGCACACCAAGCGAGCGGGTATAGGTCGTGTCGGCCTGTACGATGCGGGCCTCAATCTGCACTTGCGGCACTTCGAGATCGACGCCATCCAGCAACTGACGCAGGACTTCCAGCTTGGATTCCGTGTCGCTGATGATGAGGGCATTGCTCGCGGCGCTGACCGTCATCGTCCCGCGCGGACTCAAGTTCTGTCGCAACGACGTTTGCACTTCCGTGGCGTTGAGATTACGGATATAGAATACCCGGGTGACGATCGGCTCTGCCTTCGCCTTCGAGTCCTTCGCCCGCGCCTCTTCATCCTGTTGCTTGGCGATATTCTGCAGGGTATCCACCCACACGATGTTGCCCTGGCGGATCATTCCCAACGCATTCATTTTCAGCAGCATCTCGAGGGCCTGATCCCACGGTACATTCGCCAGCTTCATCGTGACTTTGCTTTTGACACCCTCCCCGACCACAATGTTGAAGCCGCTGACCTCCGCAATCAACCGCAACACATTGCTGATATCGGCTTGCTGAAAATCGAGGGAGATACGCCGGCCGACGAATCGGGACGCGCCGTTCACCACCTCATTACTCTCAGGCTTCCGGTCTTCTTTCTGGACCGACTCCGCCGTCAATTGAATCGGCTGGATACGAAACAAAGCTTTCGGTGATTTATTCGCCACCAGCATGGGATGGGACGCCGGCTGCTTCGGTTCGAGCGCGCCCGGCTGTTCCGCCGACGCCTCAACATGGGCCAAGGTGCCACCGTCGACGGCTTTCGGTTCAACGAGAGACGCCACAGCCTTCGGCTCGAGAGTCAGGACCAGGCGGCCGTCGGTTGAATCGATGGTATGTTCGACGGACTGCGTTAAATCCAGCACTAACCGCACCTTATCCGCGTGATACCCGAATCGGACTCTCGACAGCAAGGCATGCCCGACCATCAGCTGTGACTGGTGGCCGTCCGACTGAATGTGCGGCATGTCGACGACCATCCGACGATCCCCGATCATCTTCACGGTATGCGTAAAGACACCGTTCCCGCTCAGAATCAAGGCCATCCGACTCCCGTCAGGCTTCGCTTCCACTTTTGTCAGCATTGTCGCAGCCGGGGCAACAGCAACGGCGCGCTCCGGAACGGGTGCGGCGCTCTCCACGGACACGGCCGCACTTTGATCAACGGCCTGTGTGAATCCAGTCAGTCCGGTCGTCTCGCCTGGCGCCGCAGCTTGCACATATCCGGCAAGCCCCAACACACCGGCCATCACAGTGACACTCAGCAGCGGATGTACACCAACCTGTGCTTGTTTCATTCTGTACCCTCTTTCGGGTGCAGGAGCTTGACGTATTCCCGCTCCTGTTTATTCCCGTACACGTCCGTGAACCGCTCTTGAACGATGATGCCTCGTTCGGTGATTGAACTGACCACACCATTGTTGGGCCCGATCCGTGTCCCGCGGCGGATGCTGTAGCCTTTGCCGTCCGGCGTCTGAACCATGGCCGTGTAACCGTAATTGCCCCAGAGCACCCCGATCAAACTCAGTTCCGTGAGGCCGACACGCTGCAGCGGGGGAAGAGTCGCATCCTGCTCTGTCTGCTGGCCCAGTTGGATCATAGGCAGGAAGGGATCCCGACGACCCGACGGATCGTAGGATGTCCCTGAAAATTCCGTCGATAGTGAATCCGCTGAGGCTGAGACCGCCGCTTCGGAACGCGAGGCTGGAGCTTCAACTGCCGGCCCTGAGCGCGACCCCTCCGGCAACGGCATGATCTTCAGGGAATCGGCCGGCCGCATGGACGCCACTTGGCGCAAGTGAGGAAAAGTCTTCGCCTCGACAGACGACACCGCGCCTCCACTCGCCAACAGAACCGCTGCTACGGCCATCGACCCGCGCCACCAGATTCGTCTCTTCACGGTGCTTCCCCTCGCGTTGAGCATAAGCTGGGCTCCAATCCTCACTTTGGCTTCGCCGCAGGAACGGGCGCGGCGGCTTTTTTCTCTCCCGGGGCGGCGTAGGCCACCAAATCGAACACCGTCTGCGTAACCACACGTCCTTGATCGACGCGAGCCGCACCGATCCGCACATCCTGAACCGTCACGATCCGGGACAGCTTGCTGATACGATCGAAGAAGATGGCGGCCGTATGGTATCCTCCTGCCACTTCCACGTTGATGGGCATCCGAATAAACAGCTTCGACGGATCCTCGGCTTGCGTGCCCGGCTTCCAGAGACGGACATCCAAACCCAGTCGCATGCCAAGATCGGACACTTGCTTGAGCAACATCACCGCCTCTTCTTCCGGCGGGAGGCGCTCCTTCTTCGCGGCCAGTTCGATTTCCAGCTGCTTGCTCGCCGCCACCAGTTCATCCAGATGTTTGACCTTCAAGGTCAGATTCTGAATCTCGGTATCCAACTGGGCGACCTGCCCCTGAACCGCTTCCAACTCCATGGTCTTGGGATCGACCACGTAGAAATAGAACCCTACTAGAATCGCCGCCACCAACAGTCCTAGCAGCGCAACTTTCTGACCTGTCGGAATGCTGCGGAGGCCGTCTAAGCTGATTGCATTCAGACTCATGTTAGCCTTTCATCGACAGGTCGAGTTTGAATTGATAGGTGTTCATCTTGTTGTCCAGTCCCGCCCGGCTCTCCATCAACTTGATGGCGCCGAATTGATCGGTCCGCCGCAGGTTGTTCACGAATTCCACCACATCATCGTTCGTCAGCGCGCGACCTTCGAGCTCGACATTGTTGCCCTTGAGATTCAGCCGCACGAGCCAGACCTTCAGGGGATTCAGACTCTGACTGACGTGGTCCAACACCTTGACCGGTCCTGTCCGGCTCTTTTCGAGCTGGTCGATGATGCGATTCTTCGCTTCAAGCTGCTTCTTCTTCTCTTCAAAGTCTTGCACGGCCTTGACTTGCTCTTTTAGCTGCGCAACCTGCTTGTCCTTGACCTGCTTCTCGCTCTGCTTGGCCTGGATCTCCTCATCAAGGGAAGCGGCGTAATACCAACACCCCGTCAAGGTGACCAGCAACACCGCGATGCCGATCAAGGCCTCAGCACGTACATCCCACTGCGGTTTGGCTTTTCTGGACCGGGGCCCAGTTGCGAGTAAGTTGATTCTAATCATCGGTCCCCCACCGTCCGGAGCGCGAGGCCTACCCCCACCGCCGCAAGCGGCCCCATTTCGGTCAACTGATCGGGATCGACGTCGCACTGCGACGTGTCGATCTCATTAAAGGGATTCGCGATTTCCACCTCGACATGCATGCGATCGCGAAGCTGTTGAGCCAGGCCCTTGACCTTGGCTCCCCCGCCGAACAGCAAGACCCGCGCAATTTCGCTCTCCGAAGAGGTTGTCTTGAAGTAATCGATCGTGCGGGCGATCTCCGACGCCACTTCGGCATTCACGCTCTCCATGACCGCTGCTAGTGTATGATCGTCGTCTTGGTCGCTTTTCTTGAGTTGCTCCGCTTCTTCGAACGAGACCCCCATCTCGCGCTGCACAGCCTCGGAATACCGGTTCCCTCCCAGGGGAATATCGCGAGTAAAAAGAGAGACGCCTCCTCCCACGATATTCACGTTCATCACGCTGGCCCCGATGTTCACCAGAATCGTGGTGTCGTCTTGCGTGGAGGGGGAGGTCACGCCATACATGTTCTCCACCGCAAATGCGTCGACATCCATCACGACCGGAGTCAGTCCGGCCGCCTTCACCAGTTCGGTCAATTCGTTGATCTTGTCTTTTTTGGCCGCGACCAGCACAATCGACATTTCGCTCTGCTCGTCCGGGTTCTCCGACGGGGGCAACACATGAAAGTCGAGGTTTACTTCATTGATATCGAAGGGGATGTACTGTTCGGCAGACAACTTCACCTGGGCATCGAGTTCTTCATCGGGCATCGGCGGCAGAGAAATCTTCTTCACAATGACCGCATGGCCGGAGATGGAGATGGCAACCTGCTTCAATTTGACATTCTGTTCGGCCAGCAATTCCTTGATGGCCGTCACGACACGCCCTTCGTCCATGACCGTGCCGTCCACGATCACCTCGGGTTCCAACTCCTTGACCGCGAACTTCTGCAACGTATACCGGCCCCGATGTTCCTTGATCTGCACCAGTTTAATGCTGCTCGAACCGATGTCGAGCCCCAGCAACTGCCGCTGCGGGGAAAACATCGAGAGAAATTCCATATCAGCCAGATTTTTCAATGAAGCCAGCATGCTCGTGCCCTCTCTACGCAACCTCTTTTCGCCCACCACCCATCACGTGCCTGATTTGTTCGACATTTTCGGCGGTATACAGACGCCAATTTCGCCAGTCGCGGGGCGGTCCGGTGATCAATCCTTCACGCTCCCAGCGAAATAACGTCGCGCGCGAGATGTCGAACATCTCGCAGACCTCGTTGGTCTTGTACAATTTCTTTTTGGGGACATCGCTGACTTTCTTCACAAACCGCCTCAAACGCCTCTATTCATCGCATGTTTCGAGCCCACGGAATTAAGTATAGTTGATATAGTCCACCTGTCAAGAAAGCGGACCTCGCAGGGATTTCTCGTAAGGAAACGGCGAAACAGCGCTCAGGAACTAGGGTTTTTGCATGTCGCGGTGGGTGACGGACACATCATAACCGAGGGCGGCAAATTGTTCCCGGAGATGCAACGCCATGGTCACAGACCGATGACGCCCTCCGGTACAACCGATGCCGATGCTGAGGTAGCTTCGCTGATCCCGCTCATAGAGCGGGATCAGAAAGCCGAACAAGCCTTGCAGATGTTCGAGAAATTGACCGGCCGCGGGATCTCCCAATACATACTGCTGCACGCGGGCATCCTCCCCGGTCAATGCTTTGAGCTCGGGCACGAAGAACGGATTGCGAATGAAACGCACGTCGAAGAGCAGGTCGATGTCATAGGGCACGCCGAACTTGTACCCGAATGTGACCAGCGAGATGGTCATGCGGCGGGCGGCCGTTTCCTGGCGGAACTGCCGGATCAGCAACTCGCGCAATTCATGCACCGTAATGTTGGAGGTGTCGATAACCCGGTCGGCATGCTTCCGCAGTTCGCTGAGGCGCTCACGCTCGAACCGCACGCCTTCCACCACCGGCATGTGCGGCAACAAGGGATGCGGACGGCGGCTCTCAGAAAACCGGCGAACCAGCACCTCCTCTCGGGCTTCCAGAAACACGAGTTGCAGCGCGTGGCCCTGCGCTTTTAGCTCGCCCAAGACCTTTGCCAAATCCCCGAAAAAGACTCGCTCGCGAATATCGATGCCCAGGGCAACATTCTTAATTTCCCCGCCCTGCTGGTGGCATAACTCGACAAAGGTGGGAAGAAGGGCCGGAGGAAGATTGTCGACGCAGAAATATCCGGCGTCTTCGAAGGCTTTCAAGGCATGGCTCTTTCCGGAGCCGGAAAGGCCGCTGATTACGACGAGATTAAGCGCGGCCATGAGCAGTGCGAGCACGGTCGCTGGCGGGATCGATCAGAGACACTCGTCCATTCGGCAAGCGCTGGAGAACCTGAACCGTGCCGGACAGCGCATTCACAAAGACCAGCACCGCGAGTTTCGCGGAATTCAGCGCCTCGACAGCCTCTTCGACCGTCAACACTTCGAGAGTCGGTCGAACCACTTCGACTTCGTTGCGCACAGCCCGGGGAGCCTTTCGCGTGATTGCCCGCACACGTGGTTGATCGCCGAATTTGTGGTTAACCTTGCGCTCTTTCAATTTCCGTAACTGGGCACCCAGTTTATCAACGACTTCATCGATCGAGGCATACATTTCCTCGGTTGAGGTTTTCGCTTGTAAACGCCGGCTCTGCACGACACCCACCACTTCAGCCACATGATGAAATTTTTCCACGCTGAGCAAAATCTGCAAGGTCCCGAGCTTCAGCCCGTAGCGGTCCAGCCGCTCCATGCGTGTTTCGATATACTCCCGTAGAGCAGGAGTGACTGCCACATGCCGCCCCGTGATCATCAATCGCATTCCATCCTCGTTTCTCAGGCTGCCCGCACCACCGTACGTTCGAGCCTGTTGCGACGATTGTTGTACCACCAGAGAGGCTCCTCCCCGGTGCCAGACCCGACCAGCTTAGAAAAACTTCCTGCGTTGGGTGGCGGAGGGAATGTTGTCCTCCGCGCGATACTTCGCGACGGTGCGACGGGCGATCAGCACTTGCTGCGTCCGCAGCCGCGCGGCGATCTCCTCATCTTTGAGCGGTTTGCGCGCGTCTTCCGCCGCGACCATTTGCCGGATCATTTCGCGCACCGTGAGGGACGACAACATATCCATCGGCTGATCCGCGCGCTGAAGCCCGGCGTTAAAGAAAAATTTCAACTCCAACATCCCCTGTGGACAATACATATATTTATTGGCCGTCACCCGGCTGATCGTCGACTCGTGCATCCCGATATCCTCGGCGACTTGCTTGAGAACCAACGGTTTCAAGTGCTGGATCCCGCGCTCGAAAAAACCCTCTTGAAACTTCACGATACTCGACACGACCTTCACAATGGTCTTGTTGCGCTGTTCGATACTCCGAATCACCCACTGCGCGGCCCGCAATTTGTCGTCCAGATAGGCCTTGGTCTCCGCCGACCCCGATTGCCCTGACGACATCAATTGCTTGTAGTACGGGCTGATGCGCATACGCGGTAGGCCGTCGTCATTGAGCAACACTTCCCACACCCCTTCGTTCTTGACGACAAAAACATCCGGGACGATCGCATAATTCTGCGTGTTCGAGAAGGGGCGTCCAGGCTTCGGCTCCAACCCTTCGATGATCCGGGTCGCTTCAAAAACGTCGTCCATCGAAATATTCAGCGCCTTGGCGATGCGGTTGTACTGTTTCTTCTCCAGATCCTTCAGATGGTGGAGCACGATGGATTCCAGCACCGTCCCCTTCAGCACTCCCGGGCGCGACCCCAAGGAGCCAATCTGGCTTCGGCCCAAAAACTTCAGTTGAAGCAGCAGACATTCGGATAAGTCCCGTGCCGCCACACCATTTGGATCGAATCCCTGAACATCCTTCAGCACCGACTCAGCGTCCGCCACCGAATAGTCCGTGCCGGCGACCAGCTCATCCAAACTCATCCGGAGATACCCGTCGTCGTCCAGATTTCCGATGATCAGGCGTCCGATCGCTTTTTCTCGATCCGAGAGGCCCGATAACGACAACTGCCAGACAAGGTGATCTTCTAACGACGTCGACTTCGCCACGGTTTGTTCATACGAGGGGAACTCCTCCTTCGAGGAAGAACTATACTCAGTCTCTCCGCGGCGCATGTCCGTATCGAAGTAATCTTCCCAGCTGGAGGCCGAAAATTCCTCGGCGTTTTCCCCGCTTTCGGCAGGCTTATCGTCCCCCTCTCCTCGCACTTCACTGGATACGGTGGTCGACGTGTCGGGCTGTTCTCGCTCTGCCGTCGCCGTCTCCTCACTCTCTTCCGTCTCCGTCGCCAATTCATCCAACAACGGATTTTCCATGAGATGCTGCTGCAGACTTTGCTGAAGCTCCAAACGAGACAGTTGCAGCAATTTGATCGCCTGCTGCAATTGCGGCGTCATAATCAGTTTTTGACTGAGCCTGAGATCCAGTCGCAGCTTCATCGCACACTCACTCCCTGCCGCTACAGGCGGAATCCTTCGCCCAAATACACGGCCCTGGCCATTTCACTTTTCTCGATTACCCCGGGTGGGCCCGCTTCCAAGATCGTGCCTTCATTGATGATGTAGGCTCGATCGGTAATCGACAACGTCTCCCGAACATTGTGGTCCGTAATCAACACGCCGATATTCCGCTGTTTCAACCGTATAATGATTTGCTGGATATCGGCCACCGCGATGGGATCGATACCGGCAAAAGGCTCATCCAGCAGCATGAATGAGGGGCTGGTCGCCAATGCCCGCGTGATCTCCAGCCGTCGACGCTCTCCCCCTGACAAGGCATAGGCCTTACTTTTGCGAATATGCACCAGATCCAGTTCCTTGAGCAATGTCTCGACCCGCTCCATGCGCTCACTTCTCGAATAGCCCAGCATCTCCAGAATCGCAAGGATATTGTGTTCCACTGACAGCCGGCGAAACACCGATGACTCCTGCGGCAAATACCCGATGCCCTTCCGGGCCCGCTTATACATGGGCAAATCGGTTATTTCCTGGCCGCTTAAGGCAATCGTACCTTCATCCGGCTGACACAACCCCACCATCATATCGAAGATCGTCGTTTTCCCTGCGCCGTTCGGCCCGAGCAGACCGACGACTTCGCCGGCCTGCACATCGAGCGATACACCCTTGACCACTTTTCGTCCGCGAAAACTCTTTACCAGGCCGTTGGCAGCCAGACGATCCGGCATGCCCGTTGATGTCGTACCCTGGGCGACGGACGGCTGGGCGTCAAAAGATGTCGGGCTCACCGCTTGCCACCGCTTTCGCCCTCGATGACCACCTGAGAATCCCCCTCCACCACACTGCGATCCTCGTCCAGAAACATAATGATCCGCTTGCCGGATACGCGCGTCCCTTTCTGCCAAGCCACCGGATCGCCTGTCAGAATGATTTTCTTTTCATCTTCGTAATACACGGCCTTCTGGCAGGTCGCGCGCCCATCTTCTTTCTCAATTCTCACTCGGCCCGTCGCTTCGACCATCCGGATACTACGCTCCGAGACCGCGGGAGCCGCATCCTGCCCTTGTGGTTCCGGCTTGCTCGCACTCGAATTGTTCTTCGGCTTGGTTGCACCGTTAGCATTCTTGCTGTCGGCCCCATTGCGGTTGGGATGAAACGAGACCACCATATGATCCGAATGCACCACCAGCAAGCCACGAGTCAAAACAACCGCCCCATCAAAAATCGCGGTATTTGCCTGGTTACTTACCGTCATGGTGCGAGACGTAATCGTCGTCGGTGCGGGATTGGAAGTGGCCCCTTTCGCAGCGCTTGGCTCTGCCCCGTGCGCCCAGGGACTGGTCTGCAGCGCGACACCGCTAAGAAGCAGGCACCACATCGACGCGCACGTCGTCCAACACCTGAAATTCTTCTGTATCCATTTTTCCCAGCAACCCCCTGCCGGTGACTTGCAATCCATGTCCGTTAATCGTGACATGGTCTGGAGTTTGAATTTCATGCCGCGCATCAGTCCACACGAGATGATTTGTCTGAATGGTATAGCCACTTTGCGTTTCAACCACAATCGGCGTGGTCCTGTTGGAAAGTTGAAAATTTTTGGTCTGCGTATCAAGCGTGCCTTCATCACCCGACAAGGTCAGTTCTTTTCCCTGAGCCCCGTACATAGTAATTTGGACATTGTTCAGTATCGCCCGGCTCTCCTTTTCAAACAGACGCGCCTGTTCAGCTTGAACTTTCCACTGAACAAGATTGCCTTTTGTCTGGGTGAAGGTAAAGTCTTGAATTCTGGCGTCGGCCGATTCGGTGCCAACCGGCGCCACCGAACGCGATGAAGATCCAGGATTGGAGCGTGTGACGAGCAAATACCCAAGGAATGCAGCAAGTACCACACTCAGAGCTAGAAGGCCTCGTCGAATCCAACGTTCCCACATGGCAAAAAGCTCCTAATTTAAAGAGCTTCCCAGGTCACAGTCGGTGGCATGATAGTAGCATTCCACCCTGGCCAAGTAAACCTACAGCCCGCGCATGGCCTGAGAAAATGATCGGGGACAACGATGTAGATTGAGGTAGGGCGGGAACAAGGCCACGACGACCCTGAGGTCGTCGTGGCCCTCGATGCTTAGCTTTCTGCTTGGGCAGAAGGCTTTTCTGTCGTATCTTTCTTGTCAGCGACCGCGACGTCCGTTGATGGCACGGCCTTCGGCTTCTCCGGCCTGGTCACCAATTCAATGGCCACCATCTCCGCGGCATCACCAATTCGCCGACGAGTACGGATGATACGAGTGTAGCCTCCGGGACGTTCGCGAAAACGTGATGCGACATCGCTGAACAGCTTCGCCACCACTGCCTTGCTTCGCAAGAAGCTCAGAGCTCGGCGACGGGCAGGAAGCCCCCCCTCTTTCCCAAGGGTAATCATGCGATCGGTAAAGCCACGGACTTCCTTGGCCTTGGCTTCCGTCGTTTCGATTCGCTCATGTTCGAGCAACGAAGTCACCAGACTCCGGAACAGAGCCCATCGGTGTTTAGTTTGACGTCCGAGCTGTCGACCCTTCTTTTTGTGGCGCACGGTAGTCCTGTTCCTTTCTTACTCTGAACGTACGCCCGCATCGCCTGACGGCAAGGCGTCGACTTTCATTCCAAGGCTCAGTCCCATTTCGGTCAGGATTTCCTTGATTTCATTGAGGGACTTTTTCCCGAAATTCTTGGTCTTCAACATTTCTGCTTCTGTTTTTTGCACCAGGTCGGCAATCGTCTTGATATTGGCATTCTTCAGACAATTGGCTGCCCGAACGGACAATTCCAACTCATTCACGCTGCGATAGAGATTCTTATTCACTTCATCAGACAAATCTTCACTGCCCGCAGCCGGTTTCGCATCAGAGCGCTCTTCAGGATTAATGAAGATATCCAGATGTTCGCGGAGGATCCCTGCCGCGTTGGACAACGCGTCACGCGGAGAGATCGTGCCGTCCGTCCAAATTTCAAGCGTCAACTTGTCATAGTCGGTCATACGACCTACACGCGCATTCTCGACATGGAAATTCACTCGCTTGATCGGGGAGAAAATGGAGTCCACGGCGATCACCCCGATGGGCAATCCTTCCTCTTTATTTCGTTCGGCCGGCACAAATCCACGGCCATGCTTGATCGTCATTTCCAAATCCAGCGAGGCGTCTTTGTCCAGAGTCGCAATATGCAGATCAGGAGTGAGAATCGTGACATCCCCATCGTGAGTAATATCAGAGCCCTTCGCTTCGCCAGGTCCTTTTTTCTTGAGCCGGATGGTCTTGGGCTTGTCACCCTGCAACGCCAACCGCAGACTTTTCACATTCAAAATAATGGATGTGACATCTTCTGTCACGCCAGGAATCGTGGAGAATTCGTGCAACACTCCTTCGATCTTGACGGTGGTCACCGCAGCCCCCGTCAAAGAAGACAGCAACACACGACGCAGGGAGTTCCCCACCGTGGTGCCGAATCCTCGCTCAAATGCCTCGGTCGTAAATCTGCCGAATGTCGGGGAAAGAGTGTCCTTGTCGACTTCCACCCGCATGGGGATCTGAAAGTCTTTCATCGCTTTAATCATGACTCCCCCTTCATTAACTCGTGTGTGCCCATCTATCGTTCAGCCATGGCCGTAATGAGCAAGCGGCTCTCCAGCCACGTATTCTTAGCGCGAGTACAATTCCACGACCATCTGTTCGTTGACAGGGAGCACGATGTGCTCCTTGGTCGGCAACGAACGAATGGTGCCCTTGCAGGCTGCTCGGTCCAATTCAAGCCACTCCGGAATACCCCGTCCATCCACTGCCGCCAGTGCGCCTTGAATGGGGAGGAGTTCACGGCTCTTCTGTCGGACTTCCACGGAATCCCCCGCTTTGACAAGGGCACCGGGCGCCTTCACTTTGCGACCGTTGATCATCATGTGACCATGATTGACCAACTGCCGGGCCTCTTTCCGAGAGGCTCCAAAGCCGAGCCGATACACCACATTGTCCAAGCGGCATTCCAGGAGGCGCAGCAACGTATCGCCAGTGACGCCGGCTTGCCGTTCCGCCCGTTCAAAAATGCCACGGAATTGACACTCTTGCAGTCCGTAAATCCTCTTGAGCTTCTGTTTTTCGCGCAACTGCAGACTATAATCCGACGTCCGCTGACGAGCTTGACCATGCTGCCCAGGGGGATAACTCCGGCGCTCAATCGCGCACTTCTCGGTCATGCAACGAGACCCTTTTAAAAAGAGCTTCTCGCCCTCTCTCCGACACAAGCGGCAGACAGGTCCACTATATTTTGCCACGCTACTACCCCTCCTCTACCTCAACGACTCAAGTACGACCAACTCAGCGATTACCTTGTTCTGATGACGTCGCGATCACAACTAAACACGTCGGCGCTTGGGAGGCCGGCATCCATTGTGGGGAATTGGCGTCACGTCTCGAATCAGATTGATGCGCAACCCGGCGCTTTGCAACGAGCGAATGGCAGACTCGCGGCCCGCCCCCGGCCCGTTGACATACACATCAACCTGCCGCATGCCGTTCTCCATGGCCTTTCTCGCCGCCGCCTCTCCCGCTCGCTGCGCCGCAAACGGTGTGCTTTTACGGGAGCCTTTAAACCCTTGATTCCCTGAGCTGGCCCACACCACGGTGTTACCGCTCATATCCGTAATAGTCACAATCGTATTATTGAACGACGCTTGAACGTGAGCGACTCCGCTCTGAACAATCTTCCGTTCTTTCTTCTTGCCCTTCTTCACACTCATAGAATCTCCCTCAGCGCATGGCGCCTGCTCGGTCTAATCTCTTATGCTCTTGAACCAGCGGGCTTCTGCGGTTTGCTTCCAACACCGGATCGGCGCCCCTTGCGGGTACGCGCATTGGTCTTGGTCCGCTGTCCACGAACAGGCAACCCCTTGCGATGCCGGAGCCCACGAAATGTTCCGGTATCTACCAGTCGCTTGATGTTCATCGACACTTCTTTACGCAAATCGCCTTCCACGCGATAGTCACGTTCGATGACTTCTCGAATCTTGACGATCTTGTCCTCACTGACATCCTTCACGCGGATGGATCCATCGACTCCGGCCTTCTTCAGAATCGCCTGAGCGGCAACCCGGCCAATCCCGTACACATAGGTCAGACCGATATCGATCCTTTTGTCTTTTGGCAAATCCACGCCCGCAATACGCGCCATAATTACCCCCTAATTCCTTCCCTTGATTGCACCGTGAGCTGGCTTGAAGGGCCCTCGCAACACCGTTCAGATGTCGCCTCGACCAGCCCCTTGCGGGCTCGACCTCCCCCTGCCAAGGCAACCCACATTCCGGTCAACCCTGTCGCTGCTTGTGACGCGGATTGGCGCATAATACCCGAACGACACCACGCCTGCGGACCACTTTACATTTCGCACAAATCGGCTTGACTGACGACTTGACCTTCATAGCAATTCCATTTCTCCACTACTTGAAGCGATAGGTAATCCGGCCCCTGGTTAGATCATAGGGCGACAATTGCACAGTCACCTTATCGCCAGGAAGAATACGGATGAAGTGCATCCGCATTTTTCCAGAGATGTGCGCTAAAATTCTGTGCCCATGTTCCAGTTCTACGCGAAACATTGCATTCGGGAGCGTCTCAGCCACCGTGCCGGTCACTTCTATGACATCTTCTTTTGGCACGTATCCGTAGGCCTCCCAGTCTTAATGTGATAACTGTGACAGAATTCGCGCAGGGCCATTCGGCTGAATGGCGATCGTATGCTCGAAATGAGCGGACCAGCGCCCGTCCTGAGTCACAGCCGTCCACCGATCTTCCAAAATACGAATCGCACTGCTACCCATATTCACCATGGGTTCAATCGCCAACACCATCCCGACCTGAAGACGCGGTCCCTGCCCGGGCCGTCCATAATTCGGAACCTGAGGTTCCTCATGGAGCTGTCGCCCTATCCCATGCCCGACGAATTCGGTCACCACGGCAAATCCAGCCTGCTCAACATGAGATTGGACTGCATGAGACACATCGGACAGTCGATTGCCGACTACGGCTTTCGCGATGCCACGGTACATCGATTCTTCAGTTATTTGAATCAGCCGCAGTGCCTCGCTGCTGGCCACACCAACCGGTACCGTCACTGCGGAATCACCATAGAAGCCTGAAACGATCGCTCCCAAATCAAGGCCGATAATATCACCTTCCTTGAGGCGACGCTTCGATGGAATTCCGTGAACAACCTGCTCGTTGACCGATGCACACAGCGTCTTGGGGTAGTTCCGATATCCTTTGAAGGCGGGAATGGCGCCAAGACCTCTAATCGCCTCTTCAGCCATGCGATCCAAATCATCAGTTGTAATGCCGGGTGCCACCTTCTCCTTTAACAACTCCAACACTTCTGCTACCACATGAGAAGCCTGCGCCATCAATGAAACTTCGTCCGGCGTCTTGAACACGATCATTTAGCGCCAAGCCCGACGAGCACCTTCGATAGCCTATCGTAAACGTGAGTCATATCGCCAGACCCATCAAGCTCACTTAGGACTTTCTTCTTTTCATAGTAGGCGATTAACGGCGCGGTCTGTTCATCATAAACTTTCAAACGGGCTTCAATGGTCTCCGGCTTGTCATCACTTCGTTGAACCAGCAAAGCGCCACAGCGGTCACATTGCCCCTCAATCTTCGGCGCGGCAAAATCTACATGAAACACGCTCTGGCACTTGGGACAACTCCGGCGACCACTCAGGCGTCTAATCACATCTTCGCGAGAAACCCTGAAATTAATGACCCGATCGAGACTTACTCCTCGCTCAGCCAGAATTCCACTCAACTCCTCCGCCTGAGGAACAGTCCGTGGGAATCCATCTAAGACGAAACCGTTCTGACATAACGGCTCAGCTACTTTGGCGCGAACCATACCGATAACAACATTGTCAGGAACGAGTTTCCCGGCATCCATACTCTTTTTTGCCTCGATCCCTAAGGCGGTCTGGTTCCTCACGGCCTCTCTTAAAAGGTCTCCGGTAGAAATCTTGGGCCAACCAAACTGAGCGGTTACCCGATCAGCCTGAGTTCCTTTACCCACCCCTGGTGCACCAAGAAATACGAGACGCATGAATTAGCCTTAAGTCGTTCTGCCGCGAAGTTTGCCCTTTTGAAGGAACCCATCGTAGTTGCGATTCAACAGATGGGACTCAATCTGTTGGGCTGTATCCAGCCCGACGCCGATTACGATCAACAGAGATGTTCCGCCGAAGTAGAAGGGCATATTAAGCTTATAAATTAAAAACTCAGGAATCACGCACACGATGGCGAGATAAATCGCCCCGGCAAAAGTGATTTTCGTCAAAACGGAGTAAATATAGTCGGAAGTACGCTGCCCAGGTCTGATGCCAGGAACGAACCCACCGTATTTCTTCAGATTATCCGCCATATCAACGGGGTTCATCACCACGGCAGTATAAAAGAAGCAGAAGAAGACGATCAGGCCGACATACATCAACGTATAAAGAAGGGAACCCGGTGCTAATTGTGATCCAACGGCCTTGATCCACGGTGTTTCAAAGAATCCCGCGATGGTTGCTGGAAACGCAATTATCGAAGAGGCGAAAATTGGAGGAATGACTCCAGCTGTATTAATCTTGAGCGGAATGTGGGTACTTTGCCCACCGTAAACCCGTCGCCCAATGACTCGTTTTGCATATTGTACCGGCACTTTTCTTCGTCCGCTCTCCAAGAAGACAATGGCAGCTACCACCCCAAACATGATAAGCGTCAAGACGACCAAGAGTGGAAAGCTCAGTTGGCCAACCTTGTAGAGATCGAACGTTTGTGCCACCGCTGCGGGAAGCCTTGCCACGATCCCGGCGAAAATGATCAGCGAAATGCCATTCCCGATTCCTCGCTCGGTGATCTGCTCGCCAAGCCACATCAAAAACCCTGTACCCGCGCAGAGCGTAATGACGGTCATGAATCGGAATCCCCAGCCCGGGCTGAGCACGAACGCACCTTGGTTCATTTGTTCAAGGCCGACGGCGATGCCGAAACCCTGAATCAATGCGATGACGATCGTACCGAATCGTGTGTATTGAATAATCTTCTTGCGGCCTCGCTCACCCTCTTTCGCTAATTTAGAGAGATGAGGAATAACCACCGTCAACAACTGGAGAATAATCGATGCGCTGATGTAGGGCATGATCCCCAGCGCAAAAATTGTCAGTCGTGAGAGGGAGCCACCAGAGAAAATATCCAGAAAGCCGAGAAGCGCACCACCTTGCTTCTGCAGGAAGTCAGAGAGAGCTTCTCCATTGATACCCGGCGTGGGAATGTGCGCGCCGACACGATAGACAATAAGCATCCCGAGCGTGAATAACACGCGCGTACGGAGCTCGGGGATCTTGAAGATGTTTTGAAAACTAGTCAGCAGACGCTCAAACACAGGGAATGACCTCGGCCCTCCCCCCGGCTGCCTGAATCTTTGCCTCTGCTGACTTGCTGAACTTATGAGCCTGAACCACGAGAGGCTTCGTGAGCTCTCCCTGGGCAAGGATCTTAATCAGCTCTCCCTTTCGTCGCACAAGGCCTTCATTCATCAAGAGTTGGGGCGTAATGGCTTCTGTCGTCTCCAGATCAGCCAGACTTTTCAAATTAATGATCGTATACTCAGTTCGAAATTGATTCGTGAAACCATACTTAGGGACTCGACGAATCAAGGGCATTTGGCCACCCTCAAACCCAGGGCGCTTCCCACCACCTGAACGAGCCTTGAGGCCCTTGTGACCCTTCGTAGCGGTCTTTCCATGACCGGACCCTGGGCCGCGGCCGATTCGCTTCCGCTTGTGTTTCGCTCCTCGAGAAGGAGCTAGATCATGCAGCTTCATTGGGGACTCACTTCCAGTAAATAGCCCACCTTTGCAATCATGCCCTTAACCTGATCACTGGCAGGACGCAACACAGTGGCATTGAGTTTTCGAAGCCCCAATCCCCTCAGCACCAATCGATGCTTATACGGTGTCCCGATCGGGCTCCGCTTCAAGGTGATACGAAGGCTCGCCTGAGCACTTGTAGATTTCTTTTCAGTAGCCATTAGACATGTACCTGCGCTTCGCTTCCAGCACTGCGGCGTAGCCTCATCATTTCTTGAGGATCGCACAATTGCTGGAGCCCGTGGAGAGTAGCTCTGACGGCATTGAACGGATTGCCGCGGCCCAATGTTTTGGCGATAATGTTATGCGCTCCTGCGAGTTCGACCACCGCCCGCACAGCGCCTCCGGCAATGATTCCCGTTCCATCCGCAGCAGGCTTCAGCAGGACATGCTCAGCGCCAAAAAGTCCGTGCACTTCGTGCGGGATAGTACCCCCCTTGATCGGAACGCGCACGAGATGCTTTTTCGCTTGCTCAACAGCCTTGGAAATTGCGACGGGGACCTCTGCCGCCTTGCCCTTGCCCACACCAACATACCCCTGCCCATCTCCTACCACAACCAAGGCGCAGAAGTTAAAACGCTTGCCGCCCTTAACTACTTTAGCGACGCGGTTGATAAATACCACCTTGTCTTTGAGGCTCAATTCTTCGGGATTGACTCGCACAACGTCATTCTCCTTTAAGTCGTCTCAATGTGCTCCTTACGAGCAATCTGCCTTGACTAAAACTGCAGTCCGCCTTCACGCGACGCATCAGCCAGGGCCTTCACGCGACCATGATACTGCCTGCCTCCGCGATCAAAGACCACCATTGAAACCTTGGCAGCCTTTGCACGCTCGGCGATAAGCTTTCCAACGGCCTTCGCACCCTCGATACTTCCCGTCGACTTCACGGTTTTCCGCAATGATTCGTCCAGCGTTGAAGCGGACGCTACCGTATGCCCGCGAAGGTCATCGATAATTTGCGCGTAAATGTGAGCACGGCTACGAAACACATTCAAGCGCGGCCGTTCACTCGTCCCGATGACTGTTTTCCGAACACGCTGTTTACGGCGTGCTAATTTTCTATTTTTTTCTTGAGTATTCATCAGATGCCTCTACTTGCCGGTCTTGCCCGCCTTCTTCCTCAAGACTTCCCCGGCGTATCGAATTCCTTTTTGCTTGTACACATCAGGTGGCTTAATCGAGCGGATGTTCGCGGCAACTTGACCGACTAGCCGCTTATCAATGCCTTTAATGGAGATGAGGGTCTGCTTGTCGACCTTGACATCAATGCCCGCGGGAACTGTATACGTTACGGGATTAATGTACCCTACAGTAAAACTCATCTCTCGGCCCTGAAGCTGCGCCTTGTAACCGACACCAGTAATCTCAAGAGCTTTCTCATAACCCTTCGTGACACCCTGGATAATGTTACTGAGCTCAGCACGAACCAACCCGTGCATCGCGCGTATCTGGCGCGCATCGCCGGAACGGTTGACAACTAACTGCCCGTCATTGACAGCAACGCTTAATCCATCGGTCAGCTTCCAATCAAGTTTCCCAATCGGACCCTTGACCGAAACAACACGACCGGCAACCTTAATGTCCACACCAGCTGGAACTGAAATTGGTTTCCGCCCTATCCGCGACATACGAACCCCGTTACGTTACAGCGACCCCAGTTATTACCGCGTCTCAGCCGACACTATTACCAGACGGAACACAGAACTTCACCACCTAATCCTGACCGCCTGGAATCACTGTCGGTCATAAGACCTTTCGAGGTAGAAATGACCGCCAAACCAATCCCATTCCTTACCTTAGGCACGTCATCCCGACCGACATACACTCGACGCCCAGGCTTGCTGATTCGACGCATGCCCGTGATCATCGGTCGCGCCTCTTCAACATAGCGAAGCTGGACGGAGAAATAGGGATGACCGCCTTCTTGCATTTCGCCGTAACCAAGAATGAATCCTTCCTTGCCAAGGATGTTGAGAATCTGCCGCTTCACCTTGGAAACTGGGACCTTCACTACATCTTGACGCCGGCGAGCAGCGTTCCCTAATCTCACTAACAGATCAGCAATTGGATCAGTAATCATGCATTCCTCTTCTACGCTTACAGAGACAAGCTTCCAGCGAGGCGACTACCAGCTTGACTTTCGCACTCCTGGAATTTCGCCCTTCAGGCTGAGCAATCGAAAACAAATACGGCACATCCGAAAACGTCGCAAGAACCCGCGGACCCGCCCACAGAGCCCGCATCGGTGATAGTCTCGACAGCTAAACTTTGACTTTGCGGCGGCCTTATTCTTGAGTGCTAATCTAGACACTGAATCCCCCTTACTCCTACTTGCCTACAACACCACACCTAGCGAACTAAATGCGCACTAGGCCCGAAACGGCATACCCAGGTGCTTGAGCAACGCCTTACCTTCGTCATTCGTTCTCGCGGTAGTGACAATGGTGATATCCATACCATGGATTGAGGCGACACTATCGTACTCAATCTCGGGAAAAATCAATTGCTCTTTTAAGCCGAGCGTATAATTGCCACGGCCATCAAAAGCCTTGGGTGATATGCCGCGAAAGTCACGGATTCGTGGGAGCGCGAGAGAAATCAACCGATCGAGGAACTCCCACATGCGACGGCTTCTAAGCGTAACCTTCGCACCGATTGGCATCCCCTGCCGCAACTTAAAGCCAGCAATGGCCTTTTTTGCTCGTGTAGTGATTGGCTTTTGACCGGTGATGATCCCCAATTCATTCGACGCACTCTCAAGTAACTTGACGTTCTGAATCGCCTCACCCATACCCACGTTTAAGACGATTCTTTCAAGTCTTGGAACTTGCATCAAATTGCCGTAGCCGAACTCTTTCATGAGAGCCGGAACCACCTGCTCGCGATAGGTCTCCCTGAGTCGAGGCGCGAACTGATGCTCATTACCGGAGTCCTGAGAGATCTCAGGAACCACCGCTTCCTTCTTTGTCGACGACTTTGGAGTAGCTCCTTTGCCGCCCTTACCCTTCTCTACTTTTGCCATGAACGTCTTTCCTGTTCCGACTATTCGACGATTTCTTTGGATTTCTTACTCAGCCTGGCCCGCCGACCATCTTCCTGGCGCTTGACCCCCAACCGAGTTGGTTTCTTCGTAACTGGACACAAAAACATCACATTGGAAATGGCAAGCGGTGCTTCGCGCTCAAGAATCCCACCCTGACGAAGTTTTTGATTCGGCTTGGTGTGACGCTTGATCATGTTAAGCTTTTCCACGAAGACCTTGCCGTTTACAGTGTCCACAGACAAGACCTTGCCTGACTTGCCGCGTTCACGTCCGGTCACCACCACGACGGTGTCGCCTTTGCGAATTTTCGTTTTGATTCGTGCCATCCCTACCAGAACCTTTCTTCCTTCAACTACAAGACTTCCGGCGCGAGCGAGATAATTTTCATGAACTTCTTCCAGCGAAGCTCACGCGCGACTGGGCCGAAAATACGGGTACCAACAGGCTCGCCTTGCGCGTTGATCAGCACGCAGGCATTGCGGTCAAACTTGATGTAAGACCCGTCGTCACGGCGAACTTCCTTCGTCGTGCGGACAATGACTGCCCGACTCACATCACCCTTCTTCACACCAGCCTGAGGGATCGCCTCCTTGACGGCCACGACGACAATGTCGCCTAACGATCCATACCGACGCCTGGTCCCCCCAAGCACATGAAAACACATGACTTGCTTCGCGCCTGAATTGTCGGCCACATCCATGTATGTGTAATTCTGAATCATGCCCTGCCCTACTCACTGCCAAGGATCGAATCACCTCAGCGGTTCAAGTGTATTCCGTGGTTACTTTTCAGGTTGCCCCTTGACCATCACGCGCACCACACGCCAATGCTTATCTTTGCTGATGGGACGCGTCTCACTGAGCTGCACTCGATCCCCTACTTTGCACACGTTAGCTTCATCGTGCGCCTTAAGCTTTGTCACTCGGCGCAGAACCTTCTTGTAGATGGGATGAATGACCGACCGTTCCACGGCAACGACCACTGTCTTATTCATCTTGTTGCTGACGACGTTGCCATACCACTCACGTCGATGTTGTTGGCCTTCCTTCATACGCCCCTTCTCTCCTACTTGGCGACCGGCTGATCGGCCTGTGCCTGCAACAATTCCAGTTGACGCCTGACTGTTTTAAGCCGAGCAATATTGCGCTTCGTAGCCCGAACTTGCATCGGATTCTCTAACCGTCCGATCCCGAGTTGGAAACGAAAGTTAAACAGCTCATGACGCAACTGCTTTTCTTTTTCGGTCAACTCATCAATTGAGAGACCGCTCAGTTCTTTTACATCCATCACATCACCACTCAACACGCGCTACAGGTTACTGAAACTCGCCGCGGACAACAAATTTAGTTGCGATAGGAAGCTTGTAAGCAGCTAATTTCAAGGCCTGCTTCGCGACATCGGGAGCCACGCCACTCATTTCGTACATGATCCGACCAGGCTTGACCACGGCCACCCAATATTCTGGGTTTCCTTTTCCCTTACCCATGCGCGTTTCAGCCGGCTTTTTGGTAATAGGTTTATCCGGGAATATCCTGGTCCAAACTTGCCCACCACGCTTGACGAACCTGGTAATGGCAATACGCGCTGCCTCAATTTGGCGGCTAGTGACCCAACCCGGCTCCAATGCCTTCAAGCCGAACTCTCCAAGCGTAATGGCCCCTCCACGGTAGGCTTTCCCCCGCATGCGACCCTTCTGCATTTTTCTGAACTTAACTTTCTTTGGCGCTAACACAAACCCACCTTTTCCTTATCGAGGCACTTCAGCCAAGCCGGCCTAGTGCCGAGTCTGGTTTCAGTTGAAGGGCAGGCAACAGTTCACCCTTGTAGATCCAGGTCTTCACACCAATCTGCCCCATCGTGGTATGAGCCTCAGCGAAACCATAGTCCACCTCGGCGCGCAAGGTATGAAGGGGGACACGCCCTTCTCGATACCACTCGGTTCGAGCAATTTCCGCCCCGCCCAAACGCCCCGCTACCATAATCTTGATTCCTTGGGCCCCCAGACGTAGAGCAGACTGCACACTCCGCTTCATCGCACGACGAAATGCAACGCGCTTCTCCAATTGAGTCGCCACATTCTCGCTTACCAATTGCGCATCCAATTCAGGCTTTTTAATTTCTTTGACCGTGATGTACGCCTGACCAGAGTATTCCTTCTCCAGAGCGGCCTTGAGCTTGTCAACCTCGGCCCCCTTGCGTCCAATGATAATGCCTGGACGAGCCGTATGGATAATTACCCTCGTCTGGTCGCCCGAGCGCTCAATTTCCACTTTGGCGACACCAGCATGGTACAGTTTGGCTTTCACCATCTTTCGAATCTTGATGTCCTGATGGAGAAGCCTTGCATAGTCCTTATCCGCGTACCAGCGAGAGCTCCACGTGTAGTTATACCCGATGCGATACCCAATTGGATGTGTCTTCTGACCCATGAAGAATAACCCTCAGTCTAAGTGTAAAAGCTCTAGCTATTGACCGTAGCGCCAGGAGCAGCAACCGCAATGGTGATATGGCTGGTGCGCTTCTGAATTGAGTTCGCACGGCCCATCGATCGCGCCCGAAAGCGCTTATAAATGGGGCCGCAGTTTACCACGGCTTGAGACACCCACATTTCGTCACTATCGCCCAACTCCTTCTGCTCCGCATTGGCGACGGCAGAACGAAGAAGCTTCTCAATGACACGTGCGGCATGCTTAGGAGTGTGTCGGAGCATAGCCAACGCCATCGGCACCTGCTGCCCGCGAATCATATCGATGACAATGCGCGCCTTCCGAGGCGTCACTCTAACAAATCGTAATATTGCTTTTGCTTCTGCCATAGCTGACCCCACCCAAACCTTCCGATCCTTCAGCGAACTAGCGATTACTTAAGAGCCACAGCTTTTTCGGTCTTTGCCTGTCCATGCCCTTTAAAAAACCGGGTAGGAGCAAATTCACCGAGCTTATGGCCAACCATATTTTCCGTGACGAAAACAGGAATGAATTTCTTCCCGTTGTGCACAGCAAACGTGTGCCCGATCATATCCGGCACAACAGTAGACCGACGCGACCAGGTTTTAATCAGCTTCCGATCCTTCGTCTGATTCATCTGCTCAACCTTCTTCATCAGATGATCGTCAACGAATGGGCCCTTAGTAATTGAACGAGGCATTCTCCGCTCTCCTACTTCTTCCTACGCGAGATGATGAACTTATCGGTCGCCTTGTTCTTGCGGGTCTTATAACCCTTAGCCGGGGTGCCCCAAGGGGAGACCGGGTGGGGATTGCCTTGCCCGGACTTTCCTTCGCCACCACCGTGCGGGTGGTCGACAGGATTCATCACCACACCTCGAACATGGGGGCGCTTACCCTTCCAGCGCGTACGACCTGCCTTACCAACAACAACGTTCTCGTGATCAACGTTACCGACTTGACCGACCGTGGCCATGCAAGTCGACAACACCTTGCGCATCTCACCGGACTTCAGACGAATCTGAACATACGCCCCATCACGGCCCATAACCTGAGCGGAGCCACCGGCACTCCGAATCAACTGCCCACCCTTGCCTGGCTTCAGTTCGATATTGTGAATCGTGGTACCCAGCGGAATATTCAGGAGCGGCAACGCATTCCCTGGACGGACCTCGGCGCCAACACCAGACTGCACGACGTCATTGATAGACAAGCCTACGGGAGCAAGAATGTAACGCTTTTCCCCGTCCACATAATGCAACAAAGCAATTCTGGATGACCGGTTGGGATCGTATTCAATAGACGCGACCTTAGCCGGAATACCAGCCTTATCCCGCCGAAAATCAATCTGACGGTAAAGTCGCTTATGCCCACCCCCACGAAATCGAATGGTTTGGCGACCGTCATTGTTACGACCGCCCGTGCGAAGATGGAAGCCGGTCAGAGCCTTTTCGGGCTTTTTCTTAGTCAGCTTCTCCCCCTGGATAGCCGTCATACCACGCCGTCCAGGAGTCGTTGGTTTATAAACTTTTAATGCCATAGCTTATTTCCACTCTGTCGAGATGCCCCGGCTACACGCTTTCGAATAGCTCCAGCTTCTCGCCTTCTTTCAACGTGACAAATGCCTTCTTCCAATCAGACCGTTTCCCAACAAACCGACCGAGCCGCTTCACCTTGCCGCGAATATTGACCACATTCACGCGGGAAACCTTCACCTTCAACAGCGTTTCAACGGCCTGCCTAATCTGAATCTTATTCGCATCAGGATGCACTAGGAAACCAACGGTATTTCCCTGCTCACGCAGGGCAGTAATTTTCTCAGTCAACAACGGTTGTATCAACACCTGGTGCAGGTCGCCCTTCATGACCACACCTCCTTAACCCGGCTTAGCTCACTTTGCGGGATAATTAGGGAGTGGCACCGGAGGACGTCATACACATTCAGCTCTTCCGGCCTTAAGATCGTAATGCCAGAAAGATTTCTTCCTGCCTGCACGAGATGGGAATTGGCGTCACCAACAACCAGCAACGCTGTTCCGGATATACCGAGCTGCGTGAGCGCATTGGCCAACAATTTTGTCTTGGCCTGATTAATGGTTAAATCAGACACCACGACTACATTTCCCTCCAAAGCTTTTGCCGACAGGGCACTTTGCAGCGCCGCACGGTACTTCTTCCTTGGCATGCCAAACGCATAACTTCGTGGCTTCGGACCAAAAACCGTCCCTCCATGCCTCCAGACAGGAGAACGCAATGAACCAGCACGAGCTCTCCCGGTATGCTTTTGCTTCCAGGGCTTCTTGCCAGAACCACTCACTTCGCCTCTTCGCAAGGTTGAAGCAGTTCCCTGGCGATCACAAGCACGCTGCATCACAACAGCTTCATGCACCAGCGGGACATGCGGCTTACAGCCGAACACTTCGCTCGGCAAGTCCACTGTACCGACTTTCTTTTTCTTCGAGTCAACAACATCAACGATCGGCATGGCTCAACTCTTTTTCGATTTCCGCACAATAAGCAATCCGTTCACACCACCAGGGACTGCTCCGCGGACGAACAACAGGTTTTCATCTGGACGGGCGTCAACCACCTTCAATCGCTGAACCGTGACGCGCTCATCCCCCATATGCCCAGGCAGGGCCTTATTTTTCCAAACACGGGACGGATACGAACTGGCACCAATAGAGCCAGGCGCCCTATGGAACATAGAACCGTGCGTTTCAGGTCCACCCGCGTAGTTGTGGCGCCGAACCACCCCTTGAAATCCCTTACCTTTAGAGACACCGACCACATCGACCCAATCACCCTTCTTAAACATATCCACTTTGACGGTCTGACCAACAGTCACATCCCCGACCTTCGGAAACTCTCGCAACCAACGACTCGGAGCCGCTTGATGCTTTTTCAGATGACCGAGCTCTCCCCGCGACAACCTCTGCTCCTTAACTTCCCCGAAGGATAGTTGCACGGCCTCGTAGCCGTCACGCTCTTTCGTCTTGACTGAAACGACGCGGCAAGGGCCTGCCTCGATCACCGTGACCGGAGCCAACACACTCTCGTCATAAACTTGGGTCATCCCCAATTTTTTTCCCAACAATCCGTTTGTCATCGTCTTCCTGTCAGCCCAAAACAAGATGGGCAGAACCAATCGTCAGAGCTTAATCTCCACATCAACACCGGCCGCCAAGTTCAACTTCATAAGCGAATCCATCGTTTCTGGCGTCGGCTCCATAATATCTAATAGCCGCTTGTGAGTGCGGATCTCAAATTGCTCACGAGACTTCTTATCAACGTGAGTCGAGCGCTGCACTGTAAACTTCTCAATCCGAGTCGGCAAGGGAATGGGTCCGACCACTCGAGCACCACTACGTCTCACAGTTTCAACGATCTCGACTACCGATTGATCAAGCACGCGATAATCAAAACCGCGCAGCCTGATTCGAATTCTTTGATCGACTTTCACGCTCAACTCCTCACATGCCGGCCAATGGACCGGGACATCACTACGCTAAAATTTCCGTGACGACGCCCGAGCCGACGGTCTTGCCGCCCTCTCGAACCGCAAACCGCAACCCCTGATCCATGGCGATCGGACTGATCAATTCGCCCGTGACCGTCACATTGTCCCCCGGCATCACCATCTCCACGCCCGGCGTTAACGTCACGATCCCGGTCACGTCGGTCGTCCGGAAGTAGAATTGCGGCCGGTAGCCGTTAAAGAACGGCGTATGACGCCCGCCTTCTTCCTTGGTCAACACATAAATCTCGGCCTTGAACTTCGTGTGCGGCGTGATGCTCTTCGGCTTGGCCAACACCATGCCCCGCTCCACATCCTCTTTCTTCGTGCCGCGCAACAAGACGCCGATGTTATCGCCCGCCTGCCCCTCATCGAGCACCTTGCGGAACATTTCCACGCCCGTCACGATGGTCGTCTGCGTGGGCCGCAAGCCGACGATTTCGATTTCGTCGCCGACCTTCACGATCCCCTTCTCGCATCGGCCCGTCACGACCGTGCCGCGTCCGCTGATCGTGAAGACGTCTTCGATCGGCATCAAGAACGGCTTATCAATGGCCCGAGTCGGCGTCGGGATGTAGGTATCGACGGCTTCGAGCAACTTCAGAATGGACGGCACGCCCAACGGCCCCTGATCCCCCTCGACCGCCTTCAGCGCCGACCCCTGCACGATCGGAATCTTATCGCCCGGGAAGTCGTACTTCGTCAGCAGCTCCCGCACTTCGAGTTCGACCAATTCCAACAATTCCTTGTCATCGACCTTATCCGCCTTATTCAGAAACACCACGATGTAGGGGACGCCGACTTGGCGCGCCAACAAAATGTGCTCCCGCGTCTGCGGCATCGGGCCGTCCGCAGCACTCACCACCAGGATCGCTCCGTCCATCTGCGCGGCGCCGGTGATCATGTTCTTCACATAGTCGGCGTGGCCCGGGCAGTCAACGTGCGCATAGTGCCGGTTGTCCGTCTCATACTCGACGTGGCTGATCGCGATCGTCATGATCTTGCTGGCATCCCGGCGCCCCTGACTCTCGCTCGCCTTCGCCACTTCGTCATAGCTCACGAATTTCGCCATCCCGCGATCCGAGCAGATCTTGGTCAGCGCACTCGTCAGCGTCGTCTTGCCATGGTCCACGTGCCCGATCGTCCCGATGTTCACGTGGGGCTTCCGTCGCTCAAATTTCGCCTTCGCCATCCCCAATCCTCCCCTAATTCACAAAACCAAAAACCTTACTCGCCCCGATGCTTTGCGGTAATCGCTTCCGCGATTTGACGCGGCACCTGGTCGTAGCGATCAAATTCCATACTGTATGTTGCGCGCCCCTGCGTTCTAGACCGCAAATCGGTCGCGTAGCCGAACATTTCCATCAACGGGACGGTTGCCTCGATAGCCTGAGCACCGGCGCGCACCTTCATGCCCTGAACCTTCCCTCTCCGACCGTTCAAATTACCAATGACATCACCCATGAAATCTTGAGGCACGAGCACCTCAACCTTCATGATCGGCTCGAGCAAGACGGGATCAGCCTTCTTACAGGCATCGGCAAACCCCATCGAAGCGGCGATCTTAAATGCCATTTCATTTGAGTCGACATCGTGGTAGGACCCGTCAATGACGGTTACCTTGACATCGCGCAACGGGAACCCAGCCACGACCCCGGTCTCCATCCGCTCCTTGACACCTTTTTCAATAGCGGGGATGTATTCTTTCGGAATGGATCCGCCAACGGTCTTATTAATAAACTCCAACCCCTTACCCGGCTCCGAAGGCTCTACAGTCATAACTACGTGACCATACTGACCACGACCACCGGTCTGCTTGATGTACTTCGACTCCGCCTCAGCCTTCCGACGGATGGTTTCCCGAAACGCGACTTCAGGCTTGCCAACATTGGCCTCAACCTTAAATTCACGCATCAGCCGATCAACAATGATCTCGAGATGCAACTCGCCCATACCAGCAATAATCGTCTGGGCAGTCTCCTCATCAGTCCGGACACGAAACGAAGGATCTTCCTGCGCCAACTTCTGGAGGGCGAAACCCATTTTTTCCTGATCCGGCTTGGTCTTTGGCTCAATCGCCATAGCAATAACCGGCTCAGGGAACTTCATGATTTCGAGCAAGACAGGCTGCTTTTCATCAGCCAGCGTATCACCGGTCGTCGCACTCTTAAGACCGACGGCAGCCGCAATATCACCGGCGTAGACAATATCAATTTCCTCACGCTTATTAGCGTGCATCTTCAACAGACGACCGACACGGTCCTTCGTCCCCTTAGTCACATTCAAGACCGGCGTACCCGTCTTCAACGTGCCCGAATAGACACGGAAAAATGTGAGCTGACCGGCGAACGGATCCGTCATGATCTTAAAGGCCAACGCAGAAAATGGCTCGGAATCAGAAGGACGCCTCTCGACCTCCTTCGAAGTGTTAGGATCGACACCGATCACAGGAGGAATATCCACCGGAGATGGAAGGAAATCAACGACGCCATCGAGGAGCTGCTGAACGCCCTTATTCTTAAATGCAGATCCGCACAAGACAGGCACGACCTTCATGGCGATAGTCCCAGCGCGAACGACTCGCCGCACCTCTTCCTCACTCAAAGGCTGACCGTTGATATACTTCTCCATAACTTGATCGTCGAACTCAGCCACTGCATCGAGCATTTTCTGACGATACTCATTGGCTTGATCGACCATATCAGCCGGAATTTCACCGATTTTATATTTAGCGCCCAACGTCTCGTCGTCGTAAAAATAGCCCTTCATCGAAATAAGATCGACAGACCCCCGGAACTCAGCTTCCCGCCCGATTGGAATCTGAATGGGGACAGGATTGGCACCCAGGCGATCAATGATCGACTGAACACTGGCATAAAAATCCGCACCAATTCGATCCATCTTATTCATGAAAGCGATACGCGGAACCTCGTACTTATCAGCCTGGCGCCAGACGGTTTCAGACTGAGGCTCAACACCTTGAACGGAGTCAAAAGCGGCAACCGCACCATCCAAGACGCGCAGGGATCGCTCGACCTCGATCGTAAAGTCCACATGACCAGGCGTATCAATAATATTGATACGGTGCTCACGCCAGAAGCACGTCGTAGCAGCAGCCGTGATCGTAATACCACGCTCACGCTCTTGCTCCATCCAGTCCATGGTGGCAGCGCCCTCATGAACTTCACCCATCTTATGCGTCATTCCCGTGTAGTAGAGAATTCGCTCTGTGGTCGTAGTCTTGCCAGCATCAATGTGGGCCATGATGCCAATATTTCTTGTTCGCTCTAACGGTGTCTGCCTAGCCACAACTCCCCCAGAAAAAACGAACGTGCTGCCATCCGAGCCGCAAACCTTCCGCCGCAATGCGAGCCTTATTCAGCAGCATTGCAGCCCGGCTCACCAGCAGCACGACACAACACTACCAACGATAATGGGCAAAAGCCTTATTAGCCTCTGCCATCCGATGAACATCTTCGCGCTTCTTCACTGACGCACCGGTGTTATTGGAGGCGTCCAGCAATTCAGCAGCAAGCCGATCCTGCATACTCTTCCCACCACGCGAGCGGGAGTATTCGGTAATCCATCGAAGAGCCAACGAAACACGACGAGACGGGCGTATCTCAACAGGGACCTGATACGAAGCACCACCAACCCGACGTGACTTCACCTCAACTACCGGCTTCACGTTATCAATGGCAGACTTGAAAATCTTCATCGGATCACCACCATTGGTTTTCTCCTGAATCAAATCAAACGCCCCATAACAGATCCGCTCAGCGGTACTCTTCTTTCCACCACCCATCAGGACATTCAAAAACTTCCCGACAAGCTTGTCACGATACTTGGAATCCGGCTGCGCCTCTCGATGACCGAAAAATTGTCCGCGTGGCATCGTTGTCCTATAAAATAAAATCGGTTTTCACTGCGCAATCACGCAATGACACAATCAATTACTACTTGGGCCGCTTCGCCCCATACTTCGATCGCGCCTGCTTCCGATCAGCCACACCGACCGCATCCAAGGAACCACGAACGATGTGGTATCGCACACCCGGCAAGTCCTTTACACGACCACCCCGAACCAGCACAATCGAGTGCTCCTGGAGATTATGCCCGACACCAGGAATGTAGGTCGTAACCTCCATGCCGTTCGTCAGACGAACGCGAGCCACCTTCCGAAGCGCGGAGTTAGGCTTCTTCGGAGTAGTAGTATAAACACGGAGACAGACGCCGCGCTTTTGCGGACAGCGTTTGAGCGCCGGACTTTTCGTCTTTGACTTTACGAGCGTCCGACCTTTTCGCACCAGCTGATTAATCGTTGGCATGCACTATACTCTTTCTTGAAAAACAGACAGTTGCTCAAAAAGGCTCGTGAGCGAAGCCGTCGGATTATAGAGATGTGTACTACTTATGTCAAGAACGTTCTTTTTCTTTTCATCCATTATTTTCTGAATTAGTCCCGTCGGAACCAGTTGCAGGCTGACCCACGGCAACTGGCAGTGGTTGTCCACCAGACAACTCCCCGGGGGCCTTGGCACTGGCCACGAACGTTTCCCGGTACTCCTCAAATCCGCTTCCGGCAGGTATGAGACGGCCCACGATCACGTTTTCTTTCAAGCCGAGGAGACTATCCTCGCGGCCATTGATCGCGGCCTCGGTCAGCACGCGAGTCGTCTCCTGGAACGACGCCGCGGAAATGAAGCTATCCGTGGTCAGGGCTGCCTTGGTGATACCCAGCAAGACCGGCTTACCGAGAGCCGGCTTCCCGTCTTTCTCCAAGACCCTCTGATTTTCTACATCGAAAAGCCCCTTGCTCACCTGGCTGCCTGGCAAAAACGAGGTATCACCCGGGTCCTCAATCCTGACCTTGCGCAGCATCTGCCGCACGATGATCTCAATATGCTTGTCGTTGATCGACACACCTTGCAAGCGATAGACATCTTGCACTTCATCCACCAGATATTTTTGCAGTTCCTTTGGCCCTAGCACGTCCAGGATGTCGTGAGGATTGGCTGAACCATCCATCAACGGCTCACCGGCCCGAACCCAATCGCCCTCGTGGACGTTGACGTGCTTACCCTTGGGAATGAAATACTCCTTGATGTCCCCCATCTTATTGTCGACCAGAACCTTCCGCATACCCTTTACGAAACCGCCATACGACACTTCGCCGTCGATCTCGCTGATCACCGCCTGCTCTTTAGGCTTGCGCGCCTCAAAGAGCTCCGCAACGCGCGGGAGACCTCCGGTGATGTCCTTGGTCTTGGTCGTTTCACGCGGAATCTTGGCCAGGACGTCGCCGGGATGCACCATCGCACCCTTCTCGACAAAAATGTGAGCGCCTACCGGTAAGAGATAACGGGCAACCGGCGCTCCTCCAGACCCGGACACTTTGGCCGTCTTCCCGCTGTCATCCTTGATCGATACGCGCGGTCGAAGCGTCGCCCCACTCTGCTCAATGATGACCTTTCGTGACAGCCCAGTCACTTCGTCGAACTCTTCCTTCATGGTGACGCCTTCGAGAATGTCGCCATAGGCGACCTTTCCGCCGGTCTCCGTCAAGATGGTCAATGAATAAGGATCCCATTCGACTAATTTTTGCCCAACCTCAACCCGATCGCCATCCTTCACCTTGATCTTGGCGCCATAGACGACCGGATATTTTTCACGCTCACGGCCACTGTCGTCAACGATCGCAATTTTCGCATTGCGGTTCATGACAACCCATTCGCCCTCTTTGTTCCGAACGGCAATGCCCGCGTTGTGCACGTCGGCATTTTTCTTGGCATCCAAACTCATGTATTTCAGATGACCCGCGTGCTTAGCCTCCAACACCGTCTGCTCGACCACTTTGCTGGCCGTACCACCGATGTGGAATGTGCGCATCGTCAACTGAGTACCAGGCTCACCGATGGATTGCGCAGCGATAACCCCCACAGGCTCGCCTTTTTCAACGAGACGTCCGCGAGAGAGATCACGTCCGTAGCAGAGCCTGCACACACCCCGGGCAGATTGGCATGTCAGCACTGATCGGATCTTGACCCGATCGACGCCGGCTTCCACCACCGCCTTCGCCTGCTCTTCGTCGATTTCCTCGTTAAAGGAAACGATGATCTCACCGGTCACCGGATCGCGAATGTCCTCGCCGGCAAGCCGTCCGAGGAGGCGCTCCTCCAATGGCTGAATGATTTCCCCGCCTTCAAGCAACGCGCTGACCAAAATCCCATCGGTCGTACCGCAATCCTCTTCGGTCACGATGACGTCCTGGGCGATGTCGACCAATCGACGCGTCAGATAACCTGAATTGGCCGTCTTGAGGGCCGTGTCTGCCAAACCTTTGCGGGCACCGTGCGTCGAAATGAAGTATTGCAACACCGTCAACCCTTCACGAAAGTTCGCCGTGATCGGGGTTTCGATGATTTCGCCGGATGGTTTGGCCATGAGTCCGCGCATACCGCCGAGCTGACGAATCTGTTGCGAACTACCTCTTGCACCCGAATCGGCCATCATGAAGATCGGGTTGAAGGACTCAATCTTCGCTGGATCGCCTCCGGCGCCCAACTCCTTCATCATCTCATTGGCCACCTGTTCGGTGACGTGCGCCCAAATGTCGATGACTTTGTTGTATCGCTCACCGTTGGTGATCAGACCTTCGGAATACTGCTTTTCAATTTCATTGACTTCATGTTGGGCCTTCCCGATGAGGTCTTCCTTGCGGGATGGGATGTGCATGTTATCAATGCAGATGGACATCCCCGCTCGGGTCGCATAGTGGAACCCGAGATCCTTGATCTTGTCTAGGAACGTCACCGTCTCTCGATGCCCCGCCTGCCGGTAGACTGCGTCGATGAGTTTCGACATTTCCTTCTTCGTCATCAACTTATTGGCGTCGGCGAACGGCATCATCGGAGGCAGAATTTCGGCCAGAATGACGCGGCCGGCGGTCGTCTGCACCATCGAGCCGTTGACCCGGACCTTGATCCGCGCGTGCTCGTCCAGCGCTCCCGCATCGTACGCAATTCGCGCTTCTTCAGGTGAGCCGAACAACTTCCCCTCACCCTTCGCGCCTACTCGCTCCTTGGTCAACCAGTAACAACCAAGCACCATGTCTTGCGAAGGAACGGCAATCGGCTTCCCGTTGGCAGGAGACAGAATGTTGTTGATCGACATCATCAGCACACGAGCTTCGACTTGCGCCTCCACAGACAACGGCACGTGGACAGCCATTTGATCTCCGTCGAAGTCGGCGTTGAACGCGGCGCACACCAGGGGGTGCAGCCGGATCGCCTTGCCTTCAACCAGAACCGGATCGAATGCCTGAATACCCAGTCTGTGCAGGGTCGGCGCGCGATTGAGCAGTACCGGGTGTTCCCGGATCACTTCGTCCAACACATCCCACACTTCAGGTCGCTCTTTTTCCACTAGCCGTTTGGCGCTCTTAATGGTCGTCGCCGCACCACGTTCTTCCAGCTTGTGGAAGATAAAGGGCTTGAACAATTCAAGGGCCATTTTCTTGGGCAATCCACATTGGTGCAAGCGCAGCTCCGGACCGACGACGATGACCGTTCGACCGGAGTAGTCCACGCGCTTTCCCAACAAATTCTGCCGGAAACGCCCCTGCTTGCCTTTAAGCATGTCACTCAACGACTTTAACGGACGCTTGTTTGGCCCGCGAATGGCCCGACCGCGTCTGCCGTTATCAAACAGCGCGTCCACGGCCTCTTGCAACATCCGCATTTCATTGCGGATGATGACACCAGGGGCCTTCAACTCAATGAGGCGCTTCAAGCGATTGTTCCGGTTGATCACCCGACGATAGAGATCATTAAGATCAGACGTCGCAAAGCGGCCTCCGTCCAACGGGACGAGAGGGCGCAGTTCAGGCGGGAGCACCGGGATGACATCCATAATCATCCACTCCGGCTTATTCCCGGAACGGCGGAATGCCTCCAAGACCTTCAACCGCTTGGCATACTTCTTTTTGAGCGCAGCGGATGCGGAGGCCTTCGCCTTCACATGCAATTCATCCCACTGCGTATTAATGTCGACCTTCCTGAGGAGTTCGCGAATCGCCTCGGCGCCGATACCAACCTTAAACGCACCGCTCCCATATTCAGACTGCAGGGACCGCAACTGCTCTTCCGAGACCAACTCCTGCTCGCTCATGCTGGTAGAACCGGGATCGACCATGACGTAGCTCTCGAAATAGAGGATCTTTTCGAGCTGCTTGAGGCTCATGTCGAGCAACGTCCCGATACGGCTCGGCACCCCCTTCAAGAACCAGATATGCGCCACCGGTGCCGCCAGCTCGATGTGCCCCATCCGCTCACGACGCACCTTCGATTGAATGACTTCGACACCGCACTTGTCGCAGACGATGCCGCGATGCTTCATCCGCTTGTACTTGCCGCAATTGCACTCCCAGTCCTTGATCGGACCGAAAATCTTCGCGCAGAACAACCCGTCCTTTTCAGGCTTAAACGATCGATAATTGATCGTTTCGGGCTTCTTGACTTCGCCATAGGACCACGACCTGATTTTTTCTGGCGACGCAATGCGAATCCGCATCGAGTCGAACGACACCGAGTCGCGCGGCTTTTCGAATAATGTGTATACACCTTCCAAGGTTGATCCCTCCTTAACGGCCGCCTGAGCGCAGTTCTGAGTGGTGAGCTATCCGGCTTCCGATCTCAAGACTCAGCACTAGAATCAGTCCTTTGATTTAACCAACTCGACATCGAGCCCAAGACTTTGCAGCTCTTTGACTAACACGTTGAACGATTCCGGCAATCCAGGCTCCAGGAACGGTTCGCCCTTCACAATTGCCTCATACATGCGGGACCGGCCCGGCACGTCGTCGGATTTCACAGTCAGGAATTCCTGGAGAATGGACGCGGCCCCGTAGGCCTGAAGTGCCCACACTTCCATCTCTCCCAAACGTTGACCACCGAACTGCGCCTTTCCTCCGAGTGGCTGTTGCGTCACGAGGGAGTATGGGCCGATGGACCGAGCGTGAATTTTATCGTCCACCAGGTGGTGGAGCTTCAAGACATACATATATCCGACCGTGACGGGGCTGCTGAAGGATTCACCGGTACGCCCGTCCATCAACATCGTTTGACCACTTGGAGACAACTTCGCCTTCTTGAGCAGTTCCTTGATCTCTTTCTCAGAAGCCCCGTCGAACACCGGGCTCGCCACCTTGATCCCCAACGCTCTGGCAGCCCACCCCAAGTGCGTCTCCAGGATTTGTCCAACGTTCATACGGGACGGTACGCCCAACGGATTCAGAACGATTTCCACCGGAGTTCCATCCGGCAAATAGGGCATATCCTCTTCCGGCAGCACGCGTGAAACGACACCCTTGTTCCCGTGACGTCCCGCCATTTTGTCGCCGACCTGGATCTTCCGCTTCATCGCGATGTAGACCTTGACCAACTTGATCACACCGGGCGGAAGTTCATCGCCCCGTCTCAATCGGCCAACTTTTTCGTCGTACAGGGTCTGCAGGATTTCAATCTGCTCCTTGGCGCGGCGCTCGACATCCTCCAGCTCCTTCTGCTCATCCGGATCGCTGAGAATGATGTGTCGCACCATGTCGTCCGGAAGCCGCTTCAAAATTTCCGCGGTGAGCTTGCCCTTCTTCTTCAGAATGACATCGCCCGTTTCTGGATCCATCAGGTCCCGTCCGACCACCTTACCGAGCAGCAGCTTACGGACCTTCTTGGTCTTTTCATCTTCAATGATGCGCAGCTCTTCCTGATGGTCGCGCTGCAGCTTCATATGATCTTCGCTCTCGATACTCTTGGAGCGTTCATCCTTATCCAAGCCTTTGCGGGAGAAGATCTTCACATCGACGACGATGCCTTCCACGCCGGGCGGCACCGTGAGAGATGTATCCTTGACGTCCCCGGCCTTCTCACCGAAAATTGCACGCAACAGCTTCTCTTCCGGCGTCAGTTGGGTCTCGCCCTTCGGAGTCACCTTCCCGACGAGAATGTCGCCAGGCTTGACCTCGGCGCCGATTCGGATGATTCCGCTCTCATCAAGGTCACGAAGCGCTTCTTCGCCGACATTCGGAATGTCGCGGGTAATATCTTCCTTACCCAATTTGGTATCGCGGGCCTCGACTTCAAACTCCTCGATATGAATGGACGTGAAGGCATCTTCCCGCACCAGCTTTTCACTCAACAAAATCGCGTCTTCGAAGTTGTATCCACCCCACGGCATAAACGCGACGAGCACATTCTTTCCGAGTGCGAGCTCTCCATGATCGATAGCGGGACCATCGGCCAGCACCTGCCCCCTCTTGACCGGCTCACCGATCCGAACCACGGGAGTCTGGGTGATACAGGTGTTCTGGTTCGAGCGCTGGAACTTGATCATCTCATACACATCAAGGCCGGAATCGTTGCGCTTGCGGCCCTCTTTGGCATCAGCCCGCACCACAATTCGGGTGGCATCGACACTTTCCACGACACCTTCACGCTTGGCCTGGACAACATAACCTGAGTCACGCGCAACTACGGCTTCCATGCCGGTGCCGACCAGCGGCGACTCAGCCTTCAACAGCGGCACCGCCTGGCGCTGCATGTTCGATCCCATCAAGGCGCGGTTTGCGTCGTCATGCTCAAGAAACGGTACCAGCGCCGTCGCGACGCTGACGACCTGCTTCGGGGACACGTCCATATATTCGATCTTGTCCGGGGTCGCGGTGATAAAGTCCCCGGCTGAGCGTGCCGACACCGTCTCGGACACGAGGCGACCCGACGTATCAACTTTCGAATTCGCCTGGGCAATGATGTACTTGTCTCCCTCAATCGCCGAAAGATATTCCAGTTCGTCACTGACGCGCCCCTTCACGACCTTCCGATACGGCGCCTCGATAAATCCAAATTCGTTGATCCGCGCGTAGGTTGCCAGTGACGTAATCAAGCCGATGTTCGGACCTTCCGGCGTCTCAATCGGACAAATGCGGCTGTAGTGAGATGGATGCACGTCGCGCACTTCGAAACCTGCGCGCTCGCGAGTTAAACCGCCGGGGCCAAGAGCTGACAGCCGGCGCTTGTGCGTAATCTCGGCAAGGGGATTCGTTTGGTCCATGAACTGGGAGAGCTGACTGCTGCTGAAAAATTCCTTCACCGCCGCCACCACGGGCTTGGCGTTGATCAGGTCATGCGGCAATACGGTCTCCATATCCAGCAGATTCATGCGCTCTTTAATGCTTCGCTCCATACGCACGAGACCCAACCGGAACTGGTTCTCCAACAGTTCACCGACCGACCGGACACGCCGGTTGCCCAAGTGGTCGATGTCGTCGATCTCGCCGCGACCGATCTTGAGGTTCACCAAATATCGCACCACCTCCACGATATCCTGCGCCGTCAAGGTCCGTTGTTCGAGCGCGAAATCGAGGCCCAGCTTCTTGTTGAGCTTGAGCCGTCCAACGGGCGACAGATCGTATCGCTTGGGGCTTAAAAACAAATTGTCGAACAGGGCTCGCGCAGTTTCGACAGACGGTGTCTCACCCGGCCTGAGGCGGCGATAGATCTCGACCATCGCCTCTTCCTTCGATCCTGTGCGCTCCATGTCGAGCGTATCGAGAATGACCAGCGTGGCATTGGTCGTATCAAGATAAATGACCTTGAATTCCTCGATATCGCTATCAAGGATCTTCTCCAGAATCTCTTCGGTCAGACGCTGGTTCTTCTCGGCCAGCGACTGCTTCTTGCCGCTGTCGACCAACTCCGTCAGGACCGCACGTCCCACCAACTCTGCTGGGGTGACGGGAATTTCCTTGATGCCCGCCGCCTTCAGCTTGGCGATCAAGACTTTCGTCAGCTTCGCGCCTTCTCGAACGAGCGGGTCTTTGCCGCCCTTCTCCATCACTTCCGTCGAACACTTCAACCCGTGATGGATTTCAGGATCGAGCTTCCGGTAGAGCTTTCCCTTGGAAACACGAATCTCCTCCACGGGGTAATACATCCGCAATAAGTCGTCGGTGCTATACCCGAACGCCTTCAACAGGATCGTCGCAGGCATTTTGCGACGGCGATCGATGCGAACGTAAAGAATGTCCCGTGCGTCGAACTCGAAATCGAGCCAGGATCCGCGATAGGGAATAATCCGGGCAGAATACAACACCTTGCCGCTGGCATGGGTCCGCCCCTTATCGTGCGTGAACGACGCGCCCGGCGAGCGGTGCAACTGGCTGACCACCACTCGCTCGGTCCCGTTGATGAGGAACGTACCGCGCTCAGTCATGAGCGGAAGTTCGCCGACATAGACTTCCTGCTCCCGAACGTCCAGCACCTTCTTCTTCGGCCCCTTGTCCTCTTTATCGAAGACAATCAACCGCACACGCAACTTCAAGGGAACGGCAAACGTCATGCCCTGCTCAAGGCACTCCCGTTCGTCGTACTTCGGAGTTCCCAACGAATAGTTGGAGAACTCCAAGGCCGCCGTGTTGTTGTAGTCCGTAATGGGAAAGACGCTGGCTAATGCCGCCTGCAAACCCTGATCCTTGCGACGGTCCGGCTCGACTTCCATTTGGAGGAACTCTTCGTAGGACCGCTTCTGGATTTCGATGAGATCGGGAATATCGATGCTCGTACGAATCCGAGAAAAATCCTTACGTTCGACAAACTCCGAAAGAGTCGATTCCGACATTCGATAGCCCTCCAAGCTCATAAGGAGATGAACGCCCCGCGCCATCCCAACGGACAACTCACACAGCCGCCCAGCAAACAGTTACTTAACTTCGACCTTCGCTCCGCTTTCTTCGAGCTTCTTCTTCATCGTGTCGGCTTCTTCCTTGGTGGCACCGGCCTTGATGGGCTTCGGAGCGCCCTCGACCAGGTCCTTCGCTTCCTTCAGTCCGAGGCTGGTGAGCTCACGCACCACCTTGATGACCTGGATCTTCTTGTCTGCCGGAGCACTGACCAGGATCACATCAAAGGCCGTCTTCTCTTCAGCGGGAGCCGCTGCCGCCCCGCCACCACCCACAGCCGCCACGGCCACAGGCGCCGCCGCCGTCACACCAAAGCGCGTCTCCAGCCCCTTGACCAGATCGGCCAATTCCAACACGCTCATGCCCTCGATTGCCTTGATCAATTCATCTTGTGACAACTTGGTTCCTGCTGCTGCTGACATGTCGCCCTCCCCTTTCTTTTTATCCTGAATGGCTGCAATGACTCGCACGAACTTGCTTAACACTCCGCTCAACGCGTACACCACGCCGCGAATCGGGCCCTGCATGGCCGATAGCAGCATCGCAATCAACACTTCCTTTTTCGGCAGCTGCGCAATCGCGTTCAGATCCGCAGCCTGCACCAACCGGCCTTCCAACACTCCGACCGTCACCTTGATCTTCTCAGACCGCTTTTCAGCCTGAATGAAATCGCGCAAGATTTTCGCCGGAAGCACGGGATCGTCATATCCGATCACCAGGCCGGTCGGCCCCTTGAAGTGATCTTTGGCGTCGGCGAGAATCGTTCCGGTCGAGGCGCGCACGGCCAGAGTATTCTTGATGACGCAATACTCCGCCTTGGCGCCGCGCAACTGCCTGCGCAACTCGGTCATCTGATTGACGGGCATTCCGGCACACTCCGTCAGAATCGCCAAGCGTGCGCGACCGAACTTTTCTGTCAACTCTGCGATCGCTGTTGCCTTCTCTTCTTTCTTCATGCCTCTCCCCTTACTGAGAACCTGCCTGTTCTCAACTCCACAACTTCGACAGCGCCACAGGATCCAGCTTCACGCCAGGTCCCATCGTGCTCGACATCGTCACACTCTTGATGTATCGGCCCTTGCAGGAGGAGGGCTTCGCTTTCACCACAGACTCCAGCACGGCCTGCGCATTGTCATACAGTTTTTGAACGTCAAACGATACTTTACCCACAGGCACTTGCACGATTCCGGCCTTCTCGACCTTGAACTCGACGCGGCCCTTGCGAATTTCACTGACCGCCTTGCCGACCTCAAACGTGACCGTGCCGGTCTTCGGATTGGGCATCAATCCGCGAGGACCGAGCACCTTTCCAAGCTTACCGACTGAGGCCATGAGATCAGGCGTGGAGATGGCACAATCAAACTCCATCCACCCGGCCTTGATCTTTTCCATCAGATCATCCGAGCCCACATGATCTGCACCCGCCTGGCGAGCCTCCTGCTCTTTTTCGCCTTTGGCAAATACGAGCACGCGGAGCTTCTTACCCGTCCCATGCGGCAACGCCGTGGTCCCGCGTACCATCTGATCCGACCGTTTGGGATCAATCCCCAGCCGAATCGCCAGATCGACGGATTCATCGTACTTGGCAAAGGCCGCCTGCTTAACGGCCTCGACTGCCTCTTTCAACCCATAAAACCTAGGCTCGACCTTCTCCTGAGCCGCGGTCATCTTCTTTCCCATACTGCTGCTCCTTCACATCCGCCGGAGGTTCACTCTGCAGAAACTTACTGGACGGTGATGCCCATACTGCGCGCGGTCCCCTGGATAATCTTGATGGCGCCCTCAAGATCGGCCGCATTCAGGTCGGACAATTTTTTTTGCGCGATTTCACGGACCTGGGCCTGACTCACTTTTCCCACTTTGTCCTTATGCGGCACGCCCGATCCCTTGATGATCCCGGCCGCCTTCTTCAGCAAGTCCGAGGCCGGAGGCGTCTTCATAATGAAGGTAAAGCTCCGGTCCTTATAGACCGTAATGATCACCGGGATGATGCTATCCCCGTCCTTCTGCGTCTTGGCGTTAAACTGCTTGCAGAACTCCATGATGTTCACGCCATGCTGTCCCAATGACGGACCAACCGGCGGAGCAGGATTGGCCTTGCCGGCCGGAATCTGCAATTTAATCTGCGCTGATACTTCCTTGGCCATGAGTTACTCCCTGAGAACTGCGGACTGAGCACGAGGGCTGAGAACGGCTCTCAGTCCACCATCTCGAATCCAGTGACCTCAAATACGTTCGACCTGCAAGAAACCAAGTTCGACCGGCGTAGACCGGCCAAAAATACTGACAAACACTTTCACCCGGCTATGATCAGCATCCACATCATCGACCGCACCATTAAAGCCGAGGAACGGACCATCCACAATGCGAACATTGTCGCCCTTGATAAACCGGACCTGCTCGCGCGGTCCCGCCGCGCCGGCATCTACCTGCTTAAGCAGAGAGTCCACCTCTTCCGAGGACAGTGGTGTAGGCTGAGCCCCTCCCCCGACGAACCCGGTCACCTTGGGGGTCTCCTTAATCATCTGCAAGGTTTCATCAGCCAGCGGCGCCTCGAGTTCGATCAGAACATAACCCGGAAAGAATTTTCTCCGGGACGTGCGTCGCTTTCCGTCCTTGATCTCGATCACATCTTCCGTCGGAACCAGGACCTGCCCAAGTCGCTCAGTGAGCCCCATTTGACTTGCGCGCTCAAGGAGACTGGTCTTCACGCGACCCTCAAACCCCGCATAGGTATGGATGACGTACCAGTTCTTATTGCTCATCATCTCCTCTCAGCTGAACATCCAGCATCGTATCGTCCGGGCAACGCCGGACCTGTCCAGCCGCACCACGCAACTAAATGACCTTGCGCATCAGCCAGCCCAGCACGGAATCCATCATCGACAGATAAAGGGACATGAGGATACAGAAGACGATCACGACCGTGGTGGCGCCGATCGTTTCCGCCTTCGATGGGAACGAGACCTTCTTGAGTTCACCACGCACACCATCGATGAATTCTCGAATAGAGGCGATCAATCGCTGAAACACGGTTACAATCCTCTCTCAGAACTTCCCAGACAGTTTAGCGAGCCAGCCCCGCCGGCGCCGGGCACCCGCTCATTCACGCACAAGGGCTTGGCAGGGGCACTAGGATTTGAACCTAGACTCTCGGTTTTGGAGACCGATGTGCTGCCGTTGACACCATGCCCCTCCAGCCGGAACATGAGCGCTGCCGAGCCAAAGACCATGCCCAACCCAGCAGAAGAGCTCTACTTCACTTCCTTATGAGCAATGTGCTTCCGGCAGAACTTACAGAACTTGTTCCGCTCCAGGCGATCCGGATCGTTCTTTTTGTTCTTGCGGGTCGTATAATTTCGCTGCTTGCAGACCGTACAGGCCAAGTCGATGATATCTCGCATTTGCCATCCCCTGAGCCGTCAGCGCTCAGCCATCAGCCTTAAGTCACAAGCTGACCGCCAACCGCCGATCGCGCATTCTTACGCTAAAATTTCCGTGACGACGCCCGAGCCGACGGTCTTGCCGCCCTCTCGAACCGCAAACCGCAACCCCTGATCCATGGCGATCGGACTGATCAATTCGCCCGTGACCGTCACATTGTCCCCCGGCATCACCATCTCCACGCCCGGCGTTAACGTCACGATCCCGGTCACGTCGGTCGTCCGGAAGTAGAATTGCGGCCGGTAGCCGTTAAAGAACGGCGTATGACGCCCGCCTTCTTCCTTGGTCAACACATAAATCTCGGCCTTGAACTTCGTGTGCGGCGTGATGCTCTTCGGCTTGGCCAACACCATGCCCCGCTCCACATCCTCTTTCTTCGTGCCGCGCAACAAGACGCCGATGTTATCGCCCGCCTGCCCCTCATCGAGCACCTTGCGGAACATTTCCACGCCCGTCACGATGGTCGTCTGCGTGGGCCGCAAGCCGACGATTTCGATTTCGTCGCCGACCTTCACGATCCCCTTCTCGCATCGGCCCGTCACGACCGTGCCGCGTCCGCTGATCGTGAAGACGTCTTCGATCGGCATCAAGAACGGCTTATCAATGGCCCGAGTCGGCGTCGGGATGTAGGTATCGACGGCTTCGAGCAACTTCAGAATGGACGGCACGCCCAACGGCCCCTGATCCCCCTCGACCGCCTTCAGCGCCGACCCCTGCACGATCGGAATCTTATCGCCCGGGAAGTCGTACTTCGTCAGCAGCTCCCGCACTTCGAGTTCGACCAATTCCAACAATTCCTTGTCATCGACCTTATCCGCCTTATTCAGAAACACCACGATGTAGGGGACGCCGACTTGGCGCGCCAACAAAATGTGCTCCCGCGTCTGCGGCATCGGGCCGTCCGCAGCACTCACCACCAGGATCGCTCCGTCCATCTGCGCGGCGCCGGTGATCATGTTCTTCACATAGTCGGCGTGGCCCGGGCAGTCAACGTGCGCATAGTGCCGGTTGTCCGTCTCATACTCGACGTGGCTGATCGCGATCGTCATGATCTTGCTGGCATCCCGGCGCCCCTGACTCTCGCTCGCCTTCGCCACTTCGTCATAGCTCACGAATTTCGCCATCCCGCGATCCGAGCAGATCTTGGTCAGCGCACTCGTCAGCGTCGTCTTGCCATGGTCCACGTGCCCGATCGTCCCGATGTTCACGTGGGGCTTCCGTCGCTCAAATTTCGCCTTCGCCATGATTCACTCCTTTTCTCAGAACACTGTTTTCCCAGAATCCCAACCGTATATTCCGGCTCTCCAGCAGCAGACAGCGACCCTAACCGGACAAATCTGACTCTGGAGCCCACGACGCGAATCGAACGCGTGACCTCGTCCTTACCAAGGACGTGCTCTGCCAACTGAGCTACGTGGGCCCTGAACTCACAGTCTTAGTCCACCCTCGCACGCTCTGTCCGCATCCGCGGTCGAGCACGCTGTATTTGGAGCGGGCGATGGGATTTGAACCCACGACAGCCAGCTTGGAAGGCTGGAACTCTACCACTGAGCTACGCCCGCCCACGGTGACCCGACCAACACTCCAACGATCCGACGCGACACGCTCGACCACACAATCCTGCGCATCGCGCCCAGCACATTACCCAACCGGACGCACACGTTTCACGTGATATTCGGTCGAATACGCTCAGTTTGGTGGGCAGGCAAGGATTCGAACCTTGGAAGCCATAAGGCAGCAGATTTACAGTCTGCCCCCTTTGTCCACTTGGGTACCTGCCCGCTAGGCACGCGTTCCCAAACTCAAGCGAAGACTATTTATTTCAAGTAATTCCCGAACCAGAGCGACTTCATTCTCCGGAAAGAAGAATGAAAGTAAGCCCCACCATGCACAGCTCCCCAGCAAAACAACAGGGCTGGAGCGCTGATGAAATGAGGATTGACCTGGCTTCGAAAGCAGCCGATTTTATTTGCGACGCGTTCCATTGTCAAGGGGGTATGTTCTATGCAGGAACAATTCTACGATGCGGCAGGAGTATCACAGGCTCCACGTGAGGCCGGCACAGCCCTCGTGCGCTTCAATACCTGATCGGCCTGGCGAATCATGTCCGCCGAACTCCCCAGAACTTCCCTCATGAGCAATAAGAGTTCCGGGGCAGATAGACGAAAGTCCGGCGCAAGAAATCGCTTGCGTGCCAGCGCCTTTTCACCCGGATCCTCCGGCTCGTAATATCCACTCAGGCTTGCGTCCTGCTCCGCCTGACTGAGCCGGGCGGTCCAAGCCGGAACATTCAACGCCCGGCCGGATGATCGAAGCTCACGTGCCCCCCTCTTTTCCACTTCCAGCTGGGTCCAGATCGCCCACCCCACAAACACAGCCCAGGTTTCATTCAACGCCTCCCACGACTCGGTCTCGCTGAGAAAGCGCTCCTCTTTCAAATCTTTCTTTTGGAGCACCGGCGTGATGAGGACCTGCTGATAGCGGCACCGTTGCTGCTCGCGGGCGAACGCCATAAACGAGGCGTGGGCAGCCGACGGCGCACGCTCCTGTTCGAGAAAATCCATGTAGGCATGAAACAGTTCGTGATACAGCGTTTCCAACTCCTTGTGCGTCAACCGCGCCAATGGACGCAAGGTCCTCCCCGCTGCATTCAGGGAGAGGGATCGATCCAACACCATGCGATGCTCGGCCGGGTGGTACTCCGCGGCAAACGCGTGCAGATCCTCAAACTCAAATGCTACAAACTGGGATGGAATTTGCTCGAGGAACCGAGTGGGAAGATGTAGGGCTTTTGCTTCCGCCACCAATGTGCCCCAGAAGCGCGAGGAGTCCGAAGCCGACGAGGACGTCCCTGCTCTGGCCTGGCCGAAGACCAGAAGTCCCAGCAGAAGTCCCGCGGCCATCGCGGGCAGCACAGCTCCGAACCAACCGCTATGGACGGGCACCCGACGCATGTTCATCCTGAATCGTGGAATGGAGTAAGGCAGCCCAAACCAGAGTTATACGGTGGGAACGATCGACCTAGACGTACCGATCATGCTCGTGCCCCCATTCATGCCCATGGCCTTCCTCGACCAGAGCCAATGTTTCAAACAAGCGGGGCGACACGTGATCCAGGAATCGCGATGGCTTAGATAACAACATACCGGAACTCCGGTCATACACATTGATCGGATAGGTCAAGAACAGGTAGCGTTTCGCCCGAGTCACCGCGACATACAGTAAGCGCCGCTCCTCTTCCAGCTCTTCATCGGTGTTGAACGAAAACACAGAGGGGAACTTCCCGTCGACGACCCATAACAAAAATACGCACTGCCACTCCAGCCCCTTCGCTGAATGAATCGTCGATAGCACCACCTGCTCGTCGTCCCGCCCCGACGGTTCCACGCCCACCGCACTGCCGTCCGGCGGTGCCAACGCCAAATCAGCCAGGAACTCAGTCAACCCGGGATAACTTTCGGCAATAGTGTGCAAATGGTCCAGATCCCGAATCCGCTTGGGATAGTCGTCGTGATGATCTTTGAGGATCGGTAGATAATATTCATACACCCGATTCACCTGTTCGGTCGGACTCAAATCATCACTCTTCGACAGGTTTTCGAGCACCACCCCCAACTCTTTCAACCCCTTGCCCGAGCGACCGCTACTGTCCCGCAACACCTGATACGGATCGTTCACCCTCACCATGGCCGCAACCAGATCCTGCGCCTTCTTGGGACCGACCCCTTCGACCAGCATGAGCACGCGATGCCAACTGACCGCATCCTGAGGATTCACGACCACCCGCAAGTGGGCCAGGAGATCCTTCACATGGGCGGCCTCGATGAATTTGATCCCGCCTCGCTTCACAAACGGCAGCCCGCAACGCGACAACTCGATTTCCAGATCGAAGGAGTGAAAGCTGGAGCGAAAGAGCACCGCAATCTCACTCAGCGGAACGCCTTCCTCGCGCAGTTCCAGGATTTTTTGGGCCACAAATCGAGACTGCGCATTCTCTCCAGCTGCCTCCACCAGCGCCGGCAAGGGCCCATCCAACTTGCGTGTGAACAGATGCTTCGTATATTTCTCGGGGGCTTCCTGAATGATTTCGTTGGCGAGGCTCAGAATCGGCTGGGTGCTGCGGTAATTTTCCTCCAGCTTGTAGATCTTGGCGCCGGGGAACCAGGAGGGAAATTCCATGATGTTGCGGAACGTCGCGCCTCGAAATGCATAAATGGACTGGGAGTCGTCACCCACGACCATGACATTGTCGTGCGTGGCCGCCAGTTTCCGAATCAGTTCCGCCTGCAGCCGATTCGTATCCTGATACTCATCCACCAGGATGTAGCGGAATTGCTCTGAGATCGCCCGCCGCTTAGGCTCATCCTTCGTCAACAAGTCCCGCAACAGCACCAACAGGTCGTCGTAATCAAGCAACTGGCGCTGGCGCTTCGCGGCCTGGTAGGCGCGCTGAAGTTTCCCCAGTGCCTCCAGATGGTCCGCAAAGTGGGAAAACTCGTCGAGGACAATCTCCTCCAATCCGCGCAACGTGTTCTCGCACTTACTGTAAATCTCCGCGATGGTTCCCTTCCGAGGGAATCGCTTATCTTTTTCGTTCAACCCCAATTGTGCGCGCAAGAGGGCGATCAGATCTTCGGCATCGCCGCGATCCATGATTGTAAATCCCGGTTCGATCCCGAGCACTCGCCCATGGCGTCGGAGCAGCATGTTGGCGACCGAGTGAAAGGTGCCGCCACAGACTCGCTGGCTGCGCGAGCCGATCAACGCGCCGACACGCTCCAGCATTTCCTCGGAAGATTTCCTCGTGAACGTCAGCAGCAAAATCTGGGACGGGTCCACCCCGGAATCGATGAGATAGGCGACACGATGCACGAGCGTCCGCGTCTTGCCGCTTCCGGCACCGGCAATGACAAGGGCGGGGCCATCCGCCGCCGTTACAGCCGCGTACTGCTGCGCGTTGAGCTCCTTGGCATAATCCAACGAGAACTTCCGGACCTGGTCTTGATCCGGAGTCCGTTTCAGAATGTAGGGCTTGATCTCTCGGTCCATGTTGGCATCCGACCAGGCAGTGAGGCACGTGACGGGAGCGGTCGCGCTGTATAACATACCACCGAAGACCTTGCAACGACAGAACCGCGAGTCGCCCGCTCCGCGCGCATGCATCGAGATCAACACTTGGACCTTCAAATTGAGTTGTATATAATGCCGACCAGCAGGGGACTTCTATGACAACCAGACCGTATTCATTCGCTCAGCAGATGCAAACCGTGGCAGAGCTCATGCTCGCAGTGGCAGGAGAGTCCGTCTCCGTCATCAAACGTGCGGCCCCGGAGCAGGCCTTAAAGCTGAAACACCAGGATGAGTGGACCATTTATCTCGAATTCTTGCGCGTCATGTTCAACCTGACCGATCGTGTATCGGCCCTCCACATTCCACTCAAAGAACAACCGCAATTCATGGACCAGTTGACGGACACGGTCATCGACCAGCTTAAGAAAGCCCTGGAGCCGGCCTTCGGCGCCGGCAGCGACCAGACGGAAATCGTGTTGACGATCGGAACGGCCGTGGCCGAAAGCCGACAGACCTATGAGCGCTACCGGTTTCTCGTGACGGAGGACAGCCCTGCCAAGAACGACCTGTACCGTGACTTCAGTGATCGCGTCGCCCGTGCGGTCGGAGCGCCGCGTAACCCGGCTGTAACCGCCGCGGCCACGCTCTGTGTCAGCGCCGTGATTCCGGCCCTCATCGGGATTTTCGAAGGACAAACGCCCCCGGCTGCCGTCGATGCGACACCCAACCCGGCCACGACCGAGGGAAGCAGCGCGCCTCGAGGAGCTACCGGCGCCGATATCAAATTGGTCAGTGTCATGTCGAGCATCAAAGGCGAGGAAGTCGAGACGCGATGGGGACTCCATCCGCGTTTTCGTCAGGACCTGACGCAAGAGGAGGCCAAACAACTGACGACGACCATGAATCGAGTCGCCAAGATTCTCGGAGAGCGCTACGCCACCGTCGCCTTTTCTGACCAGTGGGCTTCCTGGCACAAAGCCGGACACGCCTGACGCAGCATTCCGGAAGCGTGACCTCGTGGTCTCCTTCCTCACCCATCGATCACATTCCACGGAGGCGTCGTGCAAGCACCCGACCACATACAACCCCCTCAAGATACGGTTCCCCAAAGCCTGCATCGACTCGGCGAACTGGCCCGCAATCTCTGGTGGAGCTGGAACCAACCGGCGCGTCAGCTGTTCGAGTCCATCGACCCGACGCTCTGGTTTCTGACCCATCATAACCCTGTTCAGCTACTCTCTGGCGTGAAACCCGAACGCTTCGCAACCTTGGCCGGCGATCCGAATTTCGCCCGGCAATACTCCGCCGTTTTGCGCGCCTTCGACGAATATCTGAGCAGTAAGAACACCTGGGCGGCGACGGAATTCCCCGCGCTCCAGAATTCGCCCATCGCCTACTTTTCTGCTGAGTTCGGGCTGCATATTTCCATCCCGATTTACAGCGGAGGACTTGGCATCCTGGCCGGAGACCATTGCAAAGAGGCCAGTGACCTGGGCATTCCTCTCGTCGGTATCGGCTTCATGTACCCGCAAGGATATTTCAAGCAGCGTATCAACCCGGAAGGATGGCAGGAAGCCACCTATGTGCCCTTTAATAGATACGATTCTCCGATTCACCAGGCCATGACATCGACCGGCATCCCCTGCTCCATCAAGGTCGAGATCGGCCACCGCCAGGTTACGGTGCTCGTCTGGCAGGTGCGTGCGGGGCGTATGTCCCTTTATCTCATCGATACCGATGTGCCTGAGAATACGCCCGAAGATCGTGCCCTCTCCGCGCGGCTCTACGGTGGAGACCAGGAAATCCGGCTCTGTCAGGAATTTTTGCTCGGGATCGGCGGCGTACGGATCTTACGCGCCCTGGGCATTGATCCCGCGGTCTGGCATTGCAATGAAGGCCATTCAGCCTTTCTGACCCTGGAACGCATCCGGGAATTCGTCACCACCGGCCACAGCCATGCCGAAGCAAGCGATCTGGTTCGACAAAGCACCGTTTTCACCACCCACACTCCCGTTCCGGCCGGACACGATATTTTCCCGTTTCATCTGATGGATCGGTACTTCAGCAACTACTGGGGCCAACTCGGACTCTCCAGGGAAGAGTTCCTACGTCTAGGTGAAACGCCGGAAAGCGCGGGACACGGATTCAACATGACGGCCCTCGCCATGCGGCTGTCGGCCCACGTCAACGGCGTAAGCCGTGAGCACGGACGCGTCTCCCGACAAATGTGGCAACACCTGTGGCCGGGACTGGCGCAGGATCTCGTCCCCATCCGTAGCCTGACCAACGGCATTCACGCGCCCACATGGATCTCCCCGGAAGCGAACTCGCTCTATGCCAAATATCTCAGCCCCGATTGGGCGGAACGGGTCGATGACCCCACCATCTGGCAGCGAGTCACCGATCTGCCGGATGACGCCCTCTGGGCCGTTCGACAAACAACTCGGCGCAAACTGATGCGGTTTATTCGCGAACGCGCGCGAGACGGCTGGATTCGCGGCCATCTCCAGCCCATGCAAGCGATCGCCCGGGGAACCCTACTGGACCCCGAAGCCCTCACGATCGGATTTGCCAGACGGTTCGCGACCTACAAACGTGCAACACTCCTGTTCCGAGATCTCGATCGACTTAAACAGTTGCTCCACAATCGGTGGCGGCCCGTCCAGATCGTGTTTGCAGGTAAAGCGCACCCCGCCGACGAACCGGGCCGCTACTTCATTCACGAGGTGCTGAGTTTCTGCAACGATCACAAACTCGGTGGTCATGTCGCCTTCCTCGAAGACTACGACATGCATATGGCAAAGTACCTGGTGCAAGGCGTCGATATTTGGCTAAACACTCCACGGGCCCCGCTCGAGGCAAGTGGAACCAGCGGCCAAAAGGCCGCACTCAATGGGGTGATCAACCTCAGTGTCCTCGATGGCTGGTGGCATGAGGGGTACAACGGCGCGAACGGATGGGGCATTCAACCTCTGCCCGAGGGAACGGATACCCAGGCGCAGGATGCTCACGATGCGGAACAATTGTTTCGCTTGCTAGAGCAGGAGGTCGTACCCCTGTTCTACCAACGCGACCTGGACGGCATTCCTCGCGGATGGCTTCAGATCGTCAAAGAGAGCATTAAGACCGTTGCGCCCCGCTTTTGCACCAAACGGATGGTCAAGGAATACATGAGGCAGCTGTATGCACCGGCCACCGCGCGCACCCCGAACAAGTGGTAGCATAAGCGGGCCTTGCCCGAATCTTCAGCGAATCCGCCGACACACAACCTGGGCATTTCAGGCTGGGGTTGTACTGTTGGTCTTGTCCATTCCCCACCTGGCAACAGCAGCCCCATCTTCACCCAAGCCCGCCGTCCCCTCACTCGAGCGACAGGCCATGACGCTCTACCAAGCGGCTGAATACAATCGAGTGCTGGAGCTCCTGCAACAGTTGCCCCCTGGCCAGCAACCGGGGCTAGAAGTCTTGCGCTATAGCCTTCTCAGTCATCTCAAACTAGGGAAGCCTGAGGAGGCCTGGAAACTCTACACTAAACTCGTCGCAAACAATCGTCCGGACGAACCCGCGTTGCTGCGGGAGATTGCACGAAGTTTTATTGTCACTCGTGTTCGTGATACGCAGGAACATATCCGTATCGCTGCCTACACGGCGCTGGCGGAAATGGGCGAGAGCGACACATTACCGATCCTCGAAGACGGCTTGCTGGACTCATCGGCTCTGGTCCGCGCTCGCGCGGCCGAGGCCATTGGACGAGCCGGCCTAGCCGGACGCTCCTCGGCGCTCAAACGAGCGCTGCGCGACGAAGCTCCCGGCGTCCGCATCGCAGCCATCAATGCCCTCAGTGATGCCAAGGTCTCCGGGATTGCGGATCAACTGACTGAAATCGCCCGCGTCGATGAGGGCCCGGAATCCATCTTTGCCTTCGCGGGATTGTACAAGCTTGGGCGGACGGATGTCCTAACCGACATCTCCAATGCCGTCACGCTCCCAGACCCAGAGGTGCGTATGGCAGCCCTAGGCATGCTCGGACGATTGCGACGACCTGCAAGCCTGTCGATCCTGAGCCAAGCTGTCTACGACCCCCATCCTGCGGTCCGTGCGTTTGCAGCGGGGGCACTAGGAGAATTCGGTAGCACAGACGGGATCGCTCCACTGACACACGCGCTAAGTGACGAGAACCCGCGCGTCCGCAGTGTCGCTGCTTCGAGTCTCGGCCGACTGGGCGACAATGAAACTCGCAGCGTTGTTCAACCGCTGTTGCGGGACCCTGATGAGCACGTTCGCATCAGCGCCGTCGAGGCGCTCCTCCGACTCGGTGACGCAAGCGCCGTTTTGAATGCCGCAGACCTCGCCCGTCATCCCGATCCCTCAGTACGTGGCGGAGCTGCGCACGCCCTGGCGGCTGCAACCACTCCCAATGCCCTGGCCGTGCTTGAAAGCTTACTTCGAGATCAGCAGCCGCTACCGCGACTCATGGCAGCGCGGGCGCTGGGCAAACTTCAACAAAAATCTCTTGTCTCGCCCCTTAAAGCCGGTCTCCAAGATTCGGATCCCGCAGTCCGCATTGCTTCAGCAGGAAGCCTCATCCGTGTCTTGTCCCCAAAAGACAAACAAGGGAGCGCCCGCTAGGGGCTGAGAATCAGCATGCTCAGATTTATAGGGCTATTGATGCTACTAGCCCTCTCCTTCGGATTCGGATACCTCTGGGGAAAACAGCCGGCGAATAATCTTGAGCAAACGGTGCGGGATTTCTCACGGAATGTCGTGGATACTACCCTGGGAATAGAACGGGACCTGCATCGCCGCCAGAGCCTGGTTGACGCAAAATCCAACGTCGTGCAAGCAAAAGCGGACCTTTACAACAAAAATACAGCCGATGCGGCCAAGGAACTCGCGGACGCTCTCAATTCACTCGAGCTAGTCACACGTGGGGGAAAACAAGTAGATCCTAACGCTTCGGTCAAAGAGCTGGCAGGAAAAATCAGAGAACTTCGCCTTGAACTATCCCTTGGAAAAAAGGTATCCGCCACGAAACTGGAGGACATCCAAAAGGAACTGGACCTTCTTCTCCGCAAGTGACCGGATGCTAAACAGCCGCCGGTTGCTTCTTCCACTTAGCCAGAATACGCTCGACTCGCATCTTGACCACCATATCACTGTCTTTCAACAACGGCTTGATCGCTTCGCGGCCACGCTCATCACCGATCGCTTCAAGTGCCGCAGCAGCCGTCAGCCGAGTAAACCAGTCCTTATTCTGCAACATCTCAATCAGCGGATCGATGGCCTCGGGAGACTTAATCCGGCCCAGTGCTATCACCGCTTGCTTCCGCACTAACTCTTCTTTGTCCTTCAGCGCCTTGATCAGTCCGGGGAGGGCTGGCTCACCAAGATTGACCAATGCGTCGGTAGCATCCTCCATGAATTCATCATTTCGGAGCTGTTGCATCAGAGGCTCAAGCACACGCTCATCACGAATTTTCCCCAAGGCCGTGATGGCCGACTTCCGCACGTCCCAATCTCGAAGCAACTTAAGCAAAACCTCGACGGCGGGAGAACCGATCTGCCCAATTCCCTCAATTGCAACTTCCCTCACCTGCCAGTCACCATCGCGAAGAGCCGCAGCTAATGGTTCAACGCAACGCTCATCGCCCATTTCTCCCAGCGTGATTGCGGCCTCACGCCTGACCACCCAATCAGGATCTTTGAGCAGATCAATTTGAATATCGATCTCGTCCTTGACTTGTTCTTCCTCAAGAACCACTTCCTGCAATGGTTCAGTGAGGTCCTGGCCCCCTGCCGAAGATTCCAAGGACGCAGCCAGTTGATCCGAGACCTGATCTGTCAAGGTCTCATCCCCAACTTGTCCAATGGGGGAAACAGCCTGGGCCTGTTCTTCTTTTTCACCAGTGTGTTTCATATTAGGGTTCCTTGTTCCGCAGAGGGGTGGGCATGGTGATCAAATCACGCCCGCAATCGTTTATGACTTCGCTTCAACCTGCTTGCCAGCCGCATGTTTTTTTCTCGATACGAGCGCACGCCGTTTGCGCTGCACCCGCTTGAGCCGTTTGCGCAAAGAGCGTGCAGCAGGATCACCTGAAAGTTTTGCTTCTTTTGTTACTCGTGCCGCAACTTTTTTCTTGAGTCGGACTTCGTCTGATTCACCGGCTGGTTTCTTTGCCATTCAGCTTTCAACCTCCAACAATTGAGATCAACAAACGTAAGAAATAGGAGCACAATCAGGCTTTGCTCCAGAGGGGGCAGTCTAATCAAGTACGGGCGGAAGTGTCAACTAACGGAGTAGCGCTTACTTAGGATAGGATGAGGACGGGGACGGTGTTGTGAGCCGTGTGATCGGCTGCCAACATACTACCGATACGGCGCTCACGCCTCACATAGAGGGCTTCTTGTGGCATGATTCTTAAAGGAACGGCATGTCGTTCAATTCCCTCATCCGGTCGACGATGTTGCCTTACTGTGCGCATATCCGTATTCAATACCATACCGGCTACAGAAGGAATCTTCGTCGAGGGAATCTGCGCGACCGGACGATGATCTCCAACCACCTCAATCTGCACCGCCGTAGTACCAGCGTCAACCATGCCCAACTCGCGAGCCGCCGCATGCGAAAGATCCAGCATACGCCCTGCAACGTATGGTCCTCGGTCATTAATTCGAACTTGAACGGTTTTTCCGTTGGTCAAATTGACCACACGAACCACACTACCTAACGGCAATTTGCGATGAGCAGCAGTGAAGGCTGTCATATCGAAGGCCTCCCCATTTGCTGCGAGCTTTCCATGAAACTCCTTGCCATACCATGAAGCGACTCCCCGATCTTTAATGCCAAGATCCAACGTAAGTTCACCTTTCGGCAGCGCGGAACAGGCACTCAGGAGAAGACAGCCAGCCAAAGGAATTGCAGCATAACCAGCCTTACGACGGAAGGGGTTTGGGGAGTTCATATCCATAGAAACACCTCGTGTGAAAGCCTACACCTCACCGCCTGCCAGACAACTCTCCTACTCAGTGAAGTAAGGCTACTCAAGATTGCCTTTGGCGACAATACCGTCTGGGTAGCAATGCCCCCTACAAACGGGCAGCGAACTCAATGCTCGACGAAGATGAAGTCCATAATTTTGCTAAGCGGAACGACGAAACAGGGGAGGTTCTTCCGCTCACCGATACGCAGGACGCCTCTGCGCTCAAAACTGACTGATAGTTCAATAGTGAACACAAGTCCAAATTGTCAGGCTCTCGGATCAGCCGGATAAAATCGGACCAGCTCATCGATTTCCCGGCGCGACCTGATCTAACGAAATCGAATAGCCCTGTCTTCGAATTTGGTGTTTACGACGAACCGCTCGAAATTCTTCTCCAACACTTCTGACAGAATACTTTCTCCATCCTGCGGCTCGAACCACAACACATTGTCATGGCTACCAGAATGTGCGTCGGTTCGTACGAGTGAGCTGCTGTCTTCTCGGTTGCTCGCCTGAATGACCAGCTTGGTTCGGGCTTCAATATCAGTAAGAAATACCCCGCGCCGGGCATCGACCGCCAATTCGAGAATCTTCCCGGAAACCACAACATCGGGACCGGCTTCTGAGGCTACGGGAGCAGTCTTGGCATACTGCGCTTGCCATCCCTTGCGCTTGAGATAATCGGCAAATGCCTGGGCGGTTTCCTCGCCAGCACTTCCGCTCGACACATTAAAATATGTCTCTCCTCCCCACATCGAGCTTCGACTCCCTACCTTGGTTCGATCGGCACGCCCATCTTCAAACGGAATGACCATCACTCGAGGCCCCGCCATAGGCTTTACCACCTGCGCAGCACCTGTGGCATCCGCTTGCATTTTCGGGGTTAGGTTCATCGGAATAATGTCGCCTTTTCCGGAGCAGCCCAACAGGAGCAGCAACCCGACGGCCACCGGCGCAGATATCCCCCGCACCACATGCTGTCGAATCATAAAATCTCTCTACCTCCTTGTGAGTAACAAATCCATAACTGGCATCTAGTCACTGGCTAATTGCGGTGGAGCACAATTGACCGAACGGCGAGGCCGTCGCGAGTTTTGACATACTTCAACGTCACCTTGTCTCCAGCGTGAATCCGATCGAGCCCGATCCGCTTTTTCCCGCGCACGATGGTGGCACCCTGCTTGAGCACCGCACCGACCACCGTTTCTTCATTTGCTCCATGCTGCCCTCTGACCACAATGACAGGTGGGTCATCCACTGGATTGACGGCTTCAACCGTACCTTTGATCTCGTGTACCGTGTTACTGGCGGCATAGACCGAGGTCAAAAAACTTCCGAGTCCGGCAAGAGCCACGCAGAGTGCGGCGCCGATCACTAACACGCCGAGCAAGCTGGGTCTCGGCTGATTGAACTCACTCCTCATCCCAGACAAACCTCTTTCCGTTCATTGTGCGAAGCAACTGGATGGATAAAGTCGCGGAACTTTAGCAGTTACGCATCACGCTGTAAAGACGGACCGGGTCTTTCCTGCCATTCCGAACACCGAACCCCTTATGCGTCTCTTGACTGCACCAAGAGCGGTCGGTAATATTCATTTCGATTTGCCACACCACGTGCCGTATCAACAAACAGTAGGAAGCACACCCATCCAGCCGTCTCTCTCGACTGCATGATCGAAGTTCGTAACATCACAAAACGGTATGGCAATCTGACGGCGATCGACCGCGTCACCTTTCGTGTCGACAAAGGTGAGGTCTTGGCCTTCCTCGGCCCGAATGGTGCTGGAAAAACGACCACCATGCGCATCTTGACCTCCTTCATTCCGGCAACGGAAGGAACCGCGCAGGTCGCAGGGTTCGACTGTGCAGAGCAACCGGATGAGGTAAAAAAGCGCATCGGCTATCTACCCGAGACGCCACCGGTGTATCAAGAACTCACTGTCTCCGAATACCTTGCCTTCGTTGGAAAACTCCGCGGACTCAGTGGCACAGAGTTGACGGCCGGCATGGACCGTGTCATGGAACGGCTTTCTCTAGGATCTGTCCGACAGCGACTCATCGCCAATCTGTCACGCGGGTATCGGCAGCGAGTCGGGCTAGCCCAAGCGCTGATTCACGATCCACCGGTTCTGATCCTGGACGAACCCACGGTGGGCCTCGACCCAAAACAAATTATCGAGATTAGAGAATTGATCAAGAGCCTGGCCGGCTCTCACTCAGTGATTTTGAGTACCCATATTCTTCCTGAAGCCACGGCCGTCTGTCAGCGTGTCGTAATCATCAACGGCGGCCGTATCGTCGCCGAAGACACGCCCGACCAACTGTCCGCCCGGCTCCGGCGATCGGAGAAGATCAGCGTGACCCTCAAAACCCCTCCGTCGGATGTCCTCGAGCGTTTTCGCGAGGTCCCCGGGGTCGAGCATGTGCTGACAACCTCCGAGGCCCACACCATTCTTATCGAGTGCGCCCTCGGCAGAGATATCCGGGAAGAAGTGGCACGGTTCGCAGTGGGACAGGACTGGGGGTTGATTGAAATGAAACCGGTCTCCATGACTTTGGAAGACGTCTTCCTCAAATTGACTCAGCGAGAAGACGGCCTCCCGAAGACGAACGATACAAGCGAAAGCGAGCGACACTAACCCGATGCCACCGGTTCAAGCCATTATCGCCAAAGAACTGCGCTCGTATTTCGTCTCCCCGATCGTCTATGTCGTGGGCGGAGTTTTCCTGCTGACCTTCGGTTTCCTCGCCTACCTCTATATTGTTTTTACCGGCGCCCAAGCCATTCAGTTGATGCAGATGCAGGGAAGCTCCGCGCAGATCAACCTGAACGACCTGGTCTTCCGCAATCTCTTTGCCAGCATGCGCTTCGTGCTGCTGTTGATCCTTCCGATCCTCACCATGCGACTCCTGGCAGAGGAGCGAAAACTGCGGACCTTTGAATTTTTGATGACCGCCCCGATACGGGTCAGCGAGATTATCGTCGGCAAATTCATCAGCGTGTACCTTGTTTTTATCGGGATGCTGCTCCTCACCACCCTGGTCCCGCTCACACTGGCGCTCTTCAGCGATTTTGATTGGTACCCCGTTTTGACCGGCTACCTGGGGATGGCGCTGCTCGGCGGGTTCTTTCTGGCCGTCGGCCTCTTCGCCTCTTCCATCACAGAAAATCAGATCGTGGCCGCCTTTACCAGCTTCGGCCTGCTCTTGATGTGTTGGCTGCTGGCCGGTCTCGGCTCGCTCTTAGGTGACACGCCGGCCGGTCACGTGGTTTCCTACCTCTCGTTCATGGAACACTTCGATCATTTGGTCCGTGGGCTGGTCGACACGAAAGATCTCGTCTATTACGTCAGTGGCACCGTCTTAATGTTGTTCCTCGCTCACCGCGTAGTGGATTCGTCACGATGGAAATGACGCGACGCCTCCTTCCCATCGGCGCCATCGGAACCGGGCTGGCCATTGCCGGGGTTCTCGCCTATACCCTCGTGCCCGACAAACTGTGGCTCGTGACAGTCCTGGAAGGGCTGGCCCTCGTCTCCTTGATTTGGGCCTTTGCCATTCACTTTGACCGCCTCAAGACCTTTTCCGCCCAACGATCGACCCGCATGAGCGCCAATAGCGCGCTGATGGTGGCGCTGTTTCTGGGTATCCTCGCCATCGTGAACTTCCTGGCGGCTCGGCATTCGATCCGCTGGGACTTCTCCGAGAATCAGAACTACACGCTCGCGCCGGAAACGTACCGCGTCCTTCGCAACCTCACCCGGGATATCAGCATCACGGTATTCACGCGGGAAAAGGACCCCGGGTACCAGGCCTACAAAGAACGCTTCGACAGTTATCGGCAGGCCAGTTCCAAGCTGACCGTCCAATTCATCGACCCCGAGCGTCAGCCGAAAGTCGCACAAAACTATGGCATCACCAGAACCGATATCGCGATCTTTGAAAGCGGCCCGCAATCAGTTCGCATCACGTCCCCGGCTGAGGTGGAAATTACCGGTGCGCTCGTCCGCGTGTCCAAAGACACCAAGAAGCGGGTGGTGTTCCTGGAGGGACACGGTGAGCGGAGTCTTGACGACACAGACCGCGGCGGGCTGACGCTGACGAAAGAAGTGCTGCAGAAACAAGGGTATGACATCGGCACCGTCACCTTGCTGCAGGAACCGGCCGTGCCTGAGAACACCGATGTGCTGATTATTGCCGGCCCGCGGCGAGCGGTCACCAAAGAAGAGAAGGAACGCATCCAAGCCTACGTCGCGAAGGGGGGACACCTCCTGGTCATGGTCGATCCCGACACCCAGTCGAACATGGACGACCTGCTGAAAGTCTGGGGCATTGAGCTGGGTCAGGGCGTTCTTGTGGACCTGCAAGACCGCCTGGCACAGGGCGACCTGACCGCCCTCCTGGTTCGCACCTTCACCGACCATGAAATTACCCATGAGCTCACGGCTGCCGTGCTGTTTCCGCTGGCTCGTCACCTCACGTTTCAGGAGGAGCAGGGCAAGGAGTGGGATTATGTCCCGCTTGCGCGCACCTCACCGCGCAGCTGGGCCGAAACCGATATGAAAGGGCGCGTGGTCAGCTACACCGAAAAGGAAGACGTGCAAGGCCCTCTTGCTCTGGCCGTCGCATTGACCCCGAAACAGGCTCCCGAGGAGGGTAAACCACGCCCAGCAGTGGTAGTGGTGGGCAACTCCGCATTCGCCAGTAACGGCTTTATCAACTTCGTCGGCAACAGCGACTTCTTTCAACGCACTGTGGGTTGGCTCTCTGAAGAACGCGATCTCATTTCCCTCACTCCCAAAGACCCTGCCGTGCGCCCCTTTACCCCCAACCCGCTCCAGGAACGCATTCTGCTGTATGTCCAGGTGATTCTGCTCCCGGCGATGACCGTGCTGTGCGGCCTCCTGGTGTGGCGGAAGCGGCGTCGTTTGTAATCCCATGGCGCGCTACTGGCCCACTCTCATACTGGCCGTCCTCTTTGCGGGGCTTGGGCTCTATCTGTATTTCATTGAGATCCCTGAGCAACGGACCGAAGTCACGACGGCTACCCAGGCCAAACGAATTCTGCCGTTCGCCGAAGCTCAAATCTCCGCGCTGACAGTCCGCAGTCAATCCGGTGAGGTGATCCTGAGCCAAACTCTCGGCCAACCCTGGACAATTACCGCCCCTATCCAAACCGACGCCGACCAGCGACAGGTGCAAGCCTTGGTCCGCGCTCTGGTCATGGGAAAAGTCTCGCGGCTTGTCGAAACCCATCCGGTTTCATTGACGCCGTTCGGCCTCGACCATCCATCCACGGTCATCACATTAACAGTTGGAGACAAACAGGAGACGCTCTCCATAGGAGACGCGGGCCCCCTCTCCTCCACCCTCTACGTGCTGCGGGCATCCGACGAGGCCGTGCTCCTGACGGATCTGGCGCCGAAAGACTTTCTCAACAAGAGCCTGCTTTCCTTCCGCCGCAAGGAACTTCTGCAATTCAACCAGCAGGAGGCCGAGCGGCTGCGCCTGACATATCCCTCCACGGAAATCGTGCTCTACGCAGTCGATGAGAAACCAAAAAAGAAATGGAAACTCCGCTATCCGATCGAGGCGGAAGGGGACCGAATCGAGGTGCAAGCGCTGCTCTTCAGGCTGGAAGACCTCAAAGCGTTGGCAATCGTCGATCAGGGACCTGAACGGGAAAAGCTCGCGCCATCACTTACCAAGCCCAAAGTAAAGATCACTCTGCAATCCGGCGGCGTTGAGCACGTGGTACGTCTCTTTCAGCCGGACCCGACGAGCGGGGAAGCGTTCGCCCAAACCAGCGCAGAAGGGCCGATTTACAAAATCAGCCCCTCTGCGATCAAAGATCTGACCAAAGATCTCTTCGCCCTCCAGGATAAGCGACTGCTCGGCGTCGATATCGGGGACATCGCCATGCTCTCGATCAAGACACGTGAAGAGCAGTACGTTCTTATTCATGATCGGAACGAATGGGTGCTTGAGGATCAGCCGACCGAAAAACTGCGCCAGGACGTCGCAGACCTGGTTGTCAGCCGTATCGTCAATTTGCCGGCGGAAGAACGAGTTCTGAAGCAGGCCGGTCCGCTTGCCCCCTATGGTCTTGTCTCCCCCGTGGCTGAATTCGTCGCGACCGGAAAAGACGGGCGCATCGCCGGACGACTCGCGATGGGCAATCAGGTCGGCGGACTCGTATATGCCATCGGCCATCGAATTCCGGGGATATTCCAGGTACGGCCCGACCTGCTGAAACAAATTCCCTCCCGACTCGCACTCCTGGGCCAGGGTCCGAGGGCACTCCCCTAAACGACCTTCCGGAGGTGTTTCCAGATAGAGAGGGTTTATGCTACTGTGCGCCCATCGCTCTTGATCAAGGAGGATCCTTCAATGACGTACTCGCGTTCTCACGGTGCTGTAGTTCTGTCCTTATCCCTGTTGTTACTCAGTGCCTGTGCTACGGAAGAGACCATGACCGGCGGCGGATCGACGTCCTCATCGAGCGCGGCCATGAAAGCCTCCGCGCAGGCCTATGACTCACTGCAATCCTGCCTGGCACGCATCCAATCCGGCGGCACGGCGGGCACACGCCAGCTCGCGGAAGAAGGCTGCCAGAGGGATGAGGCGCTTCGTCAGTCGATCGCTGGGAATGCCACCGCCAAGAGTGGGAACCGGGCGGCGGCGGGTGCTGCAGGTGATAGCCTAGACGCCTGCCTGGCACGCATTCCCAAAGACGGCTCAGTTGGGCAGCGGATGTTGGCCGAAGAGAGTTGTCAGCGCGACCAAGCCAATCGACGCTAGCATCCGTTCGCTTCTTAGGATCGACTCACCTCCGAAGGTGGCCACGGCCCCTTCGGAGGCGCGTCACCTAGGTAGACAATCCTCCTCACTTTCAGTATCGTATCCCCACGCCCCCGTAGCTCAGTTGGATAGAGCAGCGGTTTCCTAAGCCATTCTGAAGCACCAATACAAACCGTTCTCAGTGCAGTTAAAACTCGCTCAGAGTGGCGCTTTGCGCTGTTTATCCAGCTTGGCTCATGTCAGGTTAAATGAGCTGGATTTATGCCGTTTTAGCTGTAGATGTGACACGCCCGTGACACGTAGGGTTAGTACCTAACGGAGGACAATTGGCTGTTTCTTGTCGCCAGTGCGGGACGGACACCAATCCAAGCACCGTTGGGTATGCTGGTATCAGCGTGGTAGTAATTCTCGCGCTGATGGCATCCCCAACGGGATTTTCCAAAGCGGAATCAGAAACTTGGTCCTTCAAAATCGGCGTGAGAGTTCTAGCAGCTTGAGCTGGAAAAAGACAAGCCAGCGGCCATTACCGTCTGTATCGTAACGTGGCCAAGACCATCCGCCAGGAGGCTGCCGTTTCGCGTATCTCAATATACCCTCCAATTTGAGCAGGATGGAAAACTCTGATTCGTGCATGAGTCTGCTAATCCGATTCCTTCAGCACATTGCGCTCCTTTTCTTCAGCCAGCACACGCTCCCCTTCTGCTGTGCTCACAAACCACACAATATCTCCTATGGTCGGCTCACCACCCAGCTCATCCCATTCTTGACGTATCCGTTCAATGGCCTGATCCGCAGGAAGGTTCCAGGACACAATGTCATACCCAGGCCCCCATACCGGACTCTCGCCGATCGTGGGGGCGGAAAATCCGGGTGCCCATCTCGGGATGGACGAGCTGCCCCTCGCGACCGACCGCCCTGCATCGATCAACCGAGCCGTGAGCAAAACCCGCAATGCAGAGAGAACGATCTCTTTGATCTCGTCTGTTGAGGCCTCGGGGAAGTCCTGCTGAACAAACCAAACTGCTTCCCACAGACCGACATCGTCCTCAGAACACGCCTGAAGAATATCCCGTTCTAGTGGTGTGAGTTGACTCATGTGCATCCTATTTCGGCAGATGGAAATTTTTCACTTCAAAGCCGGAATGGTGTTGTTACCGAGAAGTCAGAAAATCCGTTCAAAAACAGTCCAAAACGATGACAACCACCCGGACAGGCGAAGGTTGCCAATGAGCCGATTGTGTGGTTGAGTCACTAATAGAAGACCTACAGCCATATCAATCGCCAGCTGTTCGGCCCCCCCTTGTACTCGTGAGAATTGCACTTCCCACCGGAGGGTATTTACTAACCTGTCTCCAGAAGAGTGGCAAACGTTCGCACTAGATTAGGATTAGCCTTCTTCTGTATAGACATTGCGTTTTTTACCTTCACTAAGTGCTCTGTCCCCTTCTACCGTGCTAACGAAACACACGATCTCCCAAGGGTCGGGCCAAGGAACTCCTTCTCGCAGATGTTCGTTCCATTCTTTACGAATTCGATCGATAATTCCATCGGTACATAAAGCCCAAGGCTTCAAGTGAAGCCCCGTTGAATCAACGTCCCCAGCTTGAATCAATTTCGCCTCGAGAAGAGGTTTGAGATTCTCCAAGACTCTTTCCTGTAGTTCCTCTAACGTGAGGTGACGCAGTATCGTACCGGCTTTCGTCATGAAATTTACGATGCTGGAGAGATCTTCAAAATCACCTGAGCAACCGGCCAATATTTCTCTTTGTACATCCGTTAAATCCGTCATACATTTTCTCACTTGAAGTGAATTTTACGAAAATCATCAAAGCCGGTAACGTTGATGTCAATAGCCGGCCCCCCAGAGCTTGAATGAGGTCTGAATCCAATAAATCCTCCTCCAGGCAAATCGATTCCTACTCCATCTTGAACTTGGGGATGGTTACGAATCTGACCTAGCTTCCCTAAGTCTAGAGTTAAATCTTCGGCCGCTTTGATATCGCCAGACAGAACTCGAACTCCTGGACTACCCGCCTCCCCGATCAACTTCCCACCAGGCTTGAGAATGCCTTTTAGATGTTTCAATACAGCGTCGGCGTTGCGAGGGTTTTTGCTAGCTATTCCGCCCATGAGCGCCGACCCAACGATATCCTGCATTAACCCGTTAATAACATCACGGGTTTCTTCCGGTGTAGGCGTCCCACCTCTTCCGTCTCCACCCATTCCTCTCTGACCAAATTCCCCCCAATATGGGGTGTTAGGCGGTGGGGACGAGGGGAATATGGTGATGGGCGGCGGCAACCGCGAGTCGGTCACGTTCACTTCACGGACTGGCACGATAGGCGGAGTGTCGGGAGGAGGCGGTTGTGGTGGTTGTGTCGGTGGAGTGCCAGTCCGGTCCCCGCCGAAAAGATCAAGAAACCACTGCGTGAGACAATCTCTAATACGCAGGTCGTCACACGTAATGTGTCCCGTTGGGTCCGTGTAGTTTAGGGGGCTGTTTCGCACATACGCATACCGGTTGAGATCCTGCGGATTGAACGGATCGGGCACCACCGTATCAGGCGAAACGAATCGTCCTAACGCCGCCTCATATTGTCGCGCCTCATAGTTATAGAGGTCGGTACTGGCATCGAGCTCCTGCCCCGTATACTTGTACGGCACATCCACCGCCGGCGTGACCGGTGAGCTGTTCGTGCGGGTCGCACCGTACGGAAAATAGGTGAGGTTCTGGACCGTGGCGCCGGTCCCGTCGGTGATCACGGACGACGAGCCCAGATGATCCGGGTGGTAATAGTGGATGCCGCCGCTTGGCACCAACGTCGCGACACGTTCTGATCCCGCGAAGATCATCCGCGAGCAGCTCGTGTTCTCGCATTCATAGAGTTGGCTGATATAGCGCGTCGTCGTGCTCCCCACGATCTTCTTGACCCGCCCGTTATCCCCATCATAGACAAACGTCGTGGTCTGCCCACCGATCGTAATCGTGAGCGGTTTGTTTTCGAGATTGTAGGTTAACGACCGGCCTGCCCCGGCAGTCATGTTGCCGTTGCCGTCGTATGCATAACTATTGCTTCCGGCCGTGCTCACGGCATGCGGACGCACGCTGCTGGATCCACTGCTGGGGTAGGTATAACTTCCCATCTGCGAATTGGCCGTGAGATTCCCGATTTCGTTATAACTATAAGTGATCGAGGCCGTCGCGCCACCGGTGCCATACGGGCCTTCGGCTTCGGTCAGCCGGTCCAGACTGTCATAGGTCATGGCCTGATCCCCCGCCCCGCCTGCGACGGTATGGTCCGCAATGGTGGTGAGATTTCCATCTGCCGTATAGGCATACTGCAGGTCTTGATAGACCGTGCCGCTGTTGCTGTTAGTCACGAGCGTCGCCGCTTGCAGGGTGACATTGCCCCATTGCGCTTCATGCATCGTCTCGACCGTCCACTTGACCGTGAGGGTTTGATTCGCCGACGCGGCCCGATAGGTCAAGGTATACACCCGCGCGATGCCATCGGAACTCCCGCCCGGATCGGTGACGGAGGTGTCCACATAGGCGCTGGCACTGCTGTCGCTTAACGTGGCTTCGAGTTTGCCTTGGGCACCCCAGACCCCGACATAAACCTTGACCGTCCGCGAGGTCGTATCGGCCGGGACCGTGATCTGGAAGCCCTTGTTCAGCCCATTGATGTACAGACCCGTCGGCGAGTTGGTGGCGCTGGCCGTGGGCGTGCCATCCGCCCAGCTGTATCCATTGGGATTGGTATCGTACCGGCCCGCCGTGGCCCCGCCAAGCGCGGTGTAGTTGCTGATCTGCGCCGTGATGCCGCTCTTGTGGTTGAAACTGCTGGCAGTCGTCAGGCCCCAATGCGCCCAATCCGTCGTGCCTTCGGTCGAGAGCGTCACCGTGGCGCTGGGCGTGGCCAGACTGCCGGCGAGGGCGCCACTGACCGACCCTGTGACGAGGGTGGCTCCCTGCAGGCTGACATTGCCCCACTGGGGATCATTCATGCCCGTCACCGTCCAGGTGAGCGTGAGGCTCTGATTGGGAGAGGCCGCCTGGTAAGTCAACGTATAGATACGGTTGGTCCCCTCGCCACTGCCGGAGTCGCTGAAGGAGGTGTCGGTATAACTTGCCGCGCTCTGATCGCTCAAACTGGCTTCGAATTTCGCCTGCGCGCCCCACCCGCCCACATAGAGCTTCACCGTGCGAGGGGTTGTGTCAGCTGGCACAGTGACTTGAAAGCCCTTGTTCAGCCCGAGGATGTACACGCCGGTCGGGCTGTTCGTCGCACTGGACGTGGGGGTCCCACCCGTCCACGTATACGTGGTGGGATTGTCGTCAAAGCGTTGCGCCGTGCCGCCGCCGACCGCCGAGAAGGTGCTGATCTGGGCCGTGACCCCGCTCTTGTGATTGAAGCTAGAGGCAGTGGTCAGACCCCAGTGGGCCCAGTCAGTGGTCCCTTCGGTGGACAGATTGACGGACGTTCCGGGAGCCGCCGCGCTGGCCGTGAGCACCCCCGCCGGTCCGGCCGTCTTCAGGGTACAGAGCCGGAAATTCTGCTGGGAACAGACCGTATTGGTGGTCTGGGCGTAGGTCCTGGTGGTTGTCACGCCATTGCCATAGCGGGTCAGCCCTGCCTGAGCGAGTGCATTGTACTGGCTGTATTGGATATAGGTCGTGGTGCCATCGGAGACCGTGCCTAACAGTGGCCCATTGTAGGCATAACTCATCACGGTCGTCGGGCTACCGGGGTAGGTCACGGTGAGGAGGCGGCCCAGACCGTCATAGGTACTCTGCGTGGTATAGGTCGTCCCATCCAAGGTCTTGTCCGTCTGCGTGATGCGTCCCAGGGCATCGTAGCGAAAGACGATGGTGCCGGACGCATCGACGACTTGCTGGAGACGCCCATTGCGATTGTACGTGCCGCCGTCGTAGGTGTAGACGACATCCCCGGCGCCGGGAGACTTCTGCGTCGTAAAATCCTTCTGCGTGCGCCGGTTGAGCGCGTCATAGCGAAACCAAAGCAACTGGCTCTTCGCATCCGTCTGCTTGGTCAGGTTGCCGACGGCATCGTAGAGATAACTCCAATCGCCCATGTCCGGATCATGCATGGCCGTCTTCCGGCTCAGCGTGTCGTAGGTCATGGTCGTGACGTTGCCTTTGGCATCGGTGACGGAGAGCAAACTCCCGAGCGTATCGTACTGATAGGTGGTCGTGGCATAGGGCGTGCCGACGGTGGTGTCACAGGTGGTTGTGGTCCCCTGATATTCATCGACCCGGACCGTCCGGCCATAGGCATCGTTTGTCTGGCGCTTCCGGTGGTTCGCCGCATCGATCGACACGCTGACCCAGGCGCTGGTACAGGCGAGGGTTCTGTTGCCGTCTGGCAAGTCAAGGCGTGTCAGCCGACCCAACGCGTCGTACTGCAGCGTGGACCAACGTCCCGTGACAGACTCGACGGTCTTAAAGTACGGCAGACTCCGTTTGCGCACGGCGCCCCGATTGTCATACTCCAGTTCGGTCACGATCGTCGTGCTATCCGGCCCGCTGGACTCGGTCTTGATCGATCGGCCAAGACCATCAAAGTAGTTCACGCTGCTCAAAGCAGTCGTCACGCCGGCGCCGGAACTGCTGGTCAGCACATGTTGCGTGCCGACGGAAAAGCCGGAGCCATAGTTGTAGGTGGTCGTCGTCACGAAACCATCTGGCGCCGTGGTCTTCGTCCTGCGGCTCAGCGGGTCATACTCATAGGTCACCGTCTGACTGTTGGCGTCCGTGACGTTCTTGACCTGTCCGAAGACCCCGTTCGTGAGGCCTTGGCCGCCCACGCCATAATACTGCGTCGTGGTGACCTGGCTCAGGGCATTGGTGGCCGTGGTGGGAAAGGTGTTGGTCGCGTCATAGGCCACCGTGCTGGTGTTGCCGTTCGCATCGCGGGTACAGATGAGATTGCCATAGGCATCATAGGCCATCCGGGATTCCGGGTTCGTCCCGCCGTTGAGCCATTTGATCGTCCGTGTGAGGTGTCCCTTGGTGGGCGTCTGGTTGGTCGAGGCGGTCGCGCACGTGGTCGTCCCGTCATAATAGAACGTGGACTGGGCTACCTGGGGACTGAGCCCGATGCCCTGATAGACCGTCTCACTGGTCGGAAAGCCCAGCAGCCAATCGGTCGTATTGTTCCCAAACGTCCGCACCACCGTCCGGTCATCACTGATCGTACTCAAATCGCCGGACTGGTCTTCGCGCAAGACGTTGCCGTAGGCGTCATAGCTGGCATAGACCGTCCGGGTCTGCTTCGCACCGTTATCCAGTGAACCGTCTACCTGCGCCACCGGCGTAAAGTAGGGGGCGGCGCTGTCGCTGTCGGCCACATAGGCCGTGGTCGTATTCGAAAAGATATACCCGGCTGCATCGGTGACCTTGACGCGATAGGCCAAGCCCTTGGTGTAGCCGACGGCCACATTGGGATTGTTGGTGTCCACCGCGACATCATTGCCTTGATGGAACCAGGTTTCCGTGATGGCTTGTTCGCCGCTGGGGCCGGTCGGACCGGTCACCTTGACGTAGTTGAACCCCCGAAGATCCCGTTCGGCGATGTGATAGAACCCGCCGCTGTACAGATAGGAGGTGACGGAGGAAGTGCCGGCACAAGACGATCCGGACCAGTTGTCGCAAGTCGTGAGGGAACTCACCGTCGCCAGCGGGATGGGAAGCTGGGTGTTCGTATATTGGGGCGAATAGACATAGGCAATGGTCGTCGCGCCACCCAGACCGTTCGTGACAGAAGTCAGCAGAAACTTACCGGGACCACTCGGCGCGACCCGCAGATTGCTGTTATCCGATTGGATATAGGTAAAGTCGGCCTTGCCATCGCCGGTCACATCGATGTAGGAGAAGCTGGGCTGGCAGGTCGGTGGGCCGACGCAGGAAATGCCCGCTCCACGGGTGCCCCAGAGGGCGTCAGGATTGTAGTCGGCGCCGTTGGACACGACTGCGCGGAGCTCCGTGGAATTATCGCGGTTGTAGACGAAGTCTGATTTGCCATCGCCATTGGTATCAAAATACCCGAAGGCCGGCTGGCAGTTCCCGGACCCAGCACAGGCGACCCCATAATCCTTGTCACCCCAGTCTGTATCGGTGTCGAACCCACTCCCGGTCGAGAGGAGGACACGGAACTGATTGGCATCCACGCGGTGATAGATAAAATCCGCTTTGCCGTCCCCGTTCCCGTCAAAAAACCCGAACGCCGGCACGCAATTCGACGCACCGGCACAGCCAATCCCATAGGCCCGAGCGCCCCAGGCCGTGTCCGTGGCAAAGGCCGTCCCCGTGGACAGCAGGGCTCGGAACTCCGTCGTTCCCGTCCGCTCATAGACAATGTCTGTTCGACCGTCTCCATTGAGATCGACAAAACTAAAACTCGGCTGACAATTGGTGGACCCGATGCAGGCAATGCCGTAGGCCTTCGTGCCCCACGCCGTATCCGTGCCAAAGCTGGTCCCGGTCGAGAGCAGCACACGCCATTCATCGACATCCGATCGATGATAGACAAAGTCCACCTTGCCGTCCCCGTTCACATCCGTCCAGGCAAACCCCGGCCGGCAATTGGATGAACCCAGACAGGCGACGCCATAACTCTTCGAGCCCCACGCCGTGTCGGTCCCGAAGCCGGTGCCGGTCGAGAGCATCACGCGGAACTCATCGACATCGGTCCGCTGATAGATGAAATCGGCCTTGCCGTCCCCGTTCACGTCCGCGAAGGTGAAGTTCGGGAGGCAATTCGACGCGCCCGTACAGGCCACGCCGTAGGCTCGCGAGCCCCAGGCCGTATCGGTGCCGAAACTGGTCCCGGACGAGAGGAGGACACGGAATTCGGTCACATCGGTCCGTTCATAGACCACATCGGCTCGGCCATCGCCGTTCACATCGGC
>WBZT01000018.1_pt1 | contig 156889 bp, 162 predicted proteins | sample 5204241 | NCBI WGS metagenome assembly WBZT01 (sample SAMN12344358, study PRJNA552823) | activated sludge metagenome | biome: Activated sludge suspended growth; feature: Nitrification reactor; material: Wastewater; isolation source: activated sludge from nitrification reactor of wastewater...
CTAATGCAGAGCCGTGGCAGTCATGACTGCCGGCTTTGTTTGGTGAGCCTTTACCAATAATGGTTTTACAGCAGATCAATGAGGGTTTGTCTTTTACTTTTTTCGCAGCAATCACAGCCGCGTTAATTGCGTCAGAATCATGACCATCTACTGATTGCACGTGCCAGCCATAAGCTTCAAAACGTTTTGCTGTGTCGTCTGTGTACCAGCCTTCGATATGACCGTCGATAGAAATACCGTTGTCATCCCAGAAAGCAACCAGTTTGCCCAAGCCCCATGTACCAGCTAAAGCACAAGCCTCGTGTGATACGCCTTCCATCATACAGCCGTCACCTAAGAAGCAATATGTGTAGTGATCAACAATGTCATGGCCTGGTTTGTTAAATTGGTCTGCCAATAACTTCTCAGCCATCGCAAAACCAACCGCATTGGTAATGCCCTGGCCTAATGGGCCAGTCGTGGTTTCAATGCCTGGTGCATAGCTGTACTCTGGGTGGCCGGCACATTTTGAGTGCAATTGACGGAAAGTCTTGATTTCATCCATCGGCAGATCATAGCCAGTCAGATGCAACAGGGAGTAAATCAGCATGGAACCGTGACCATTAGAGAGAATGAAACGATCGCGATCAGCCCAGTTTGGATTGGTTGGATTGTGACGTAAATGGTGATTCCACAATACCTCTGCAATTTCCGCCATACCCATAGGCGCACCTGGGTGGCCAGAGTTAGCTTTTTGCACTGCATCCATAGATAACGCACGGATGGCGTTACATAAATCGTTACGTGTTGCCATGATTCTCTCCCTAATGATTAAACTTGAAGTCTTATATGAAACGTAACGAAGCCCTGACAGAATGCTTAAAAATCCTATTCTACCTAAGGCCTTTAGTAAAGACTTAAATTATTGCTTAAATAGCCCTGTTCGGCAAGGGCTTGAACCCATAATTGATGCCTTAAAAAGGCTTATTTTTGAATTTTTAAGTATTATCTTTTAGGATTGGCTTATTAATCAGAGATAACCTGACTGTTTGGGAAAAAGTTTCATGCCTATAATAAATAATAGTCAAATAAAAATGGCTATTGTAATAACCAATAGCCATTTTTATTTTTTACATTATTATTTAGTTAGCATCAGTCTATTAAGTGAGTTACTGTGGCTTCTCGTCCAACCAAGGAGTGGCACCACCGCCTACATACTGTGTTCGTAACCAAGCCATAATTTTCAAAATGGTATCGGTGTCTAAGCCGTCCCCTGAATGACCTGGCAGTTGATTATGCCATGTCAACATACTGCCTCGAGCAGTTGCACCTTTACCAAGCGTACCGCCTGCGATTGTCTCAAACATACCTTTATCAGTAGTATGTTTTGGGTATTCCCATTGTGCGTCAATAATGCTTGGTCCCATTAAGCCATTCGCGTTACCGCCATGGCAGCCGCTACAACCTTGGAACGCATATTGCTTTTTGCCCGCCTTTGCCGCTTCAGCATCTTTAGCATAAAGTTTTGTGTATGGATTAATACAAGTTTCTATAAACTGTTTTGCTTCTGGGGTATCAGTAGCAACAACCTTAATAACCAATGGGCTATCATCTTTTGTAGATACAAAATTACATGCCCCACCACTAGAACTGGCGGCTGTAGTTTCAGCACTTGCTCCTGCAGCAGGCGTATCTGATGCACCTGTATCAGCTTTGTTACATGCAACTAAAGCAGATAACATCAAAGCGAAAATAACACTCTATTTAAGTTGCTTCATTTATTTCTCCCGAATTATATCTATAGTATTTGTAATGAAAAAACGGCTACTGTAATTATACAGCAGCCGTTTTATTTGTTATTATTTTCTAAGTTAAAAGTTTATTTTAACCAAGTTTTTTCGCCATCACCTTTATACTGTGTGCGAATGTAAGCAATTGCCTTAAGGATTTGATCGGTACTTATGCCGTCACCAGTATGACCTTCTAACTGATTGTGCCAGACAAACATAGTACCGCCTGAAGTACCTGGCGTACCGCCAGCAATAGATTCGAACATACCCTTATCAGTAGCATTTTTAGCATAAACCCATTTTGTATCGAAAGCACCTGTACCGCCATTTTTAATCAGTGAAGGTGCCATCAAGCCGCCTAAATTACCACCATGGCAGCCAGTGCATCCGTTATATCCTAATACTTTTTTTCCTGCTTTTGCAGCTTCTGCATCTGCTGCATATTTTGCAGTGTATGGATTCTTGCAAGTCGCCAAAAATTCTTTTGCTTCAGCTGAATCGGTATCAACCGCTTTAATTTTTAATGGGCTGTTGTCTTTTGTAGAAACCAAATCACAAGCTGCATTTGCTTGAAATGAAAGTGAATCGCCCCTAATGCAGTAGATACTTTTTAGCCTCATAATTGAGGTTAAAAAGGAGCATTAAATGAGCAGCAAACGATTCACAGAAGAATTCAAACTAGAAGCGATCAAACAAATTACTGAGCGGCAATATTCAATTGCTGAAGTATCGGCAAGGCTTGGCGTATCAACGCACAGTCTTTATGCCTGGGTAAAGAAATATGAACAACCTGAACCGGTAAGATTGGCTGCTGCAGATCAGCAAGTAACGATTAAAAAGCTACAAGCTGAATTAAAACGTGTGACAGAAGAGCGTGACATCCTAAAAAAGGCCGCCGCGTACTTTGCCAAAGAATCCCAGTAAGGTACGCATTTATCCGCCAGCATGAGCCGGAGTATGCGGTATGTCGCATATGTCGCGTGATGAATGTGCATCCAAGGGGCTACTACGCCTGACGCAAATCTCCAATATCAAACCGTCAACATGAAGATGGTTGATTGCTAGGATTGATTAAGCAGTTTTGGTTGGAAAGCGCTGGCGTCTATGGCTACCGCAAGGTCACTGACGACTTGCGTGATATAGGTGAGCGTTGTGGCAAGCACCGTGTCTATCGATTGATGCGGGCGGAAGGCTTACGCTCGCAGACAGGCTATCGCCGCCGCCCTGGTCCACGTTATAGCCACCCATCAATCGCAGTGCCTAATCATGTCGCCCAGCAATTTAATGTCACTGAACCCAACAAGATATGGGTGACGGATATTACCTACATTCGTACGCATGAGCATTGGCTATATCTGGCTGTTGTACTGGATTTGTTCTCACGGCAAGTGATTGGCTGTTCAATGAAACCACGCATGGAAAGTGAACTGGCAATCAATGCATTACTCATGGCCGTTTGGCGTAGGCAGCCTGATGAGCAAGTGATCATTCATTCGGACCAAGGCAGCCAGTTTAATAGTTATTAGTGGCAGGATTTTTTAAAAGCGCACAACTTGCTTGCCAGCCAAAGTCGTCGTGGAAATTGTCATGACAATGCAGTAGCTGAGAGCTTCTTTCAGTTACTCAAACGTGAACGCATCCGCCGTAAAACATATTTAACACGGGAGGAGGCAAGGCAAGACATATTTGATTATATTGAAATGTTTTATAACCCGAGACGCCGACATGGTTACGCTAATCGGCTTTCTCCAGTAGAATTTGAAAAGCAGTATTTCACGAGGCTGGAAAGTGTCTAATGTAGACGGGGCGATTCACCTCATTAAAAAAGGCAGCCGTTTCGAGACAGCTGCTAAAAAAGCTACGCCAATAACTCGTGCAAAGAAATCCGCAAATGATGTTAGCAATCAAGAGCGTTATGAATTGATTCAGCGTACTGCTTACTTTATCGCTGAGCACAATGGTTTTGTGGGTGACTCGCATGCATTTTGGGCTGAAGCAGAAGCACAAATTAGCAAAAAGAAATCATAACGCAATCACCTCTTCCATACTCACAGCAGTATGACTAGGTTTTCAGGCGGAAAGTCTATGGAGCTGGTGTAACTGGCAATTCGGCCGGAGCTATCCCCCACCCAAGGCCCCTGGAAGTAAGCCAGGCGTGCAATATTTTACATAGAGTTACTAGACAATATATAAAATGAATCTAGGACTGGATTAGCCCGCTTTTTAGTCTTCGTCCTGATCAGGCGAGTGGGATTGCACATCATTATAAATAGATTGAGCAATAGTGCCAAAAGCATTATTTGCCTCGTTTTCAGTATCTTCACTGTATTGATTTTTATCACGTAATTCACTGCGCGTTTCTACTTCTCTCAGGAGCTGAATATATGAGGCGCCACTGCCTTTGAAAGGGCCTGCTGATCGCTGATTTTGACTGTCTAGAGAAGGATTACTAAAAGTGATTGTATAATTCTTGTCATTTACTAATACATCAAAAGTGATGCTAAACGGGTCGGGATTACCTTTAATGTCCTCATGATAGTCATTCCAATCCACATCATTGATGATTACACCAATATCATTGATGTAAACAATTCGTCTGTTCATGCTCACAGTCTTTCCCTATGGTTTTGTTTGGCATTGTCAAGGTAACCCTCAAAAGGCTGGTCACGATGTGATAGCGAGATAATATTGTACATGTAAAAAAGCCACTTATATATATCAATGTCATCGCGTTCTATCTGATGTCATAAGTCATGGTGTATGGTGGTCTAAATTACCGAAGTATTGAGATAATAATAGCGGAACACGGGCTGATATTAATCTATGAAGCAACGCGTTTTTGGTGCTTAAAATTCGGCACGACCTATACTATAAAACAGAAGGCAGAAAACCTCTAGGAATATGAATTATAAAGAATTTGAATATCGTTAATTAGTCGAATTAACTAGAATGCTGATTTGATAGCGCTGTCAGTAATTGCATATCAAGAATCTCTATATTTTTAATATGCACTTTAAGTAGTCCCTGCGCTTGAAATTTTGAGAATATACGGCTAACTGTTTCAAGTTTCATTCCCAAATAATTTCCAATTTCTTCACGACTCATACAAAGTAATAAATCCTTATGTGAATATCCCCGCATTTGTAACCGCTTGGATAAGTTCAAAAGAAAGGTGGCTAGTCGCACTTCAGATTGTATGCTTCCTAGCATCATCATCATGGTATAGTTACGCGAAATTTCGGCGCTCATCAATCTATAGAAATGATATTTTAACCTTTCAACTTCCTGACCCATTTGTTCAATCCTATCATAAGGAATCAAGCAGATTTCTGAATCCTCAATAGCAACTGCAGTAAATACATGCTCATTCGTTGCAATACCATCAAAACCAAAAATCTCGCCCATCATATAAAAACCATTTATCTGCAACCGGCCATCTGGATGATGATTTTCAATTTTCATGAAGCCTGATTTAACTGCATACAACCCCTGAAAACTTGTACCTGTATGATAGAAGACATCACCTGATTTAATGTGTCTTTTAACAGACACTAATACATCTAAATTCTTTAATAAATCGGATGAAGGATTAGCTGGCATGCATAGTTCAAGTTGACGGCAATTAGAACAAACGCTCTTGTTATTAGCAATATCAGCCTTTACTCTGTGTAAAGCTTTGGCATCCATATCACTCCCCTAACCAAGATTGAGAGATTACTCTTAGGAAGAATACACTCTGTTTAAGCCATTCTCCTACATTACCTTTCCTTATTCAATTAACTTTAAAAAGTCATCATTTACCTTAAAAAAATCAGTAAGAATCGCCATCCCAAAGACTATTACTTAATTTTAGCGGACACCACTGACTCCTTTTGCCCGCATTTACTCAAATATTTTAGAAAATTCCTGCCCTAAAGCCGTCGCTGGCACACATGATTACATGCTCTATAGCGGTCTTTGAAAATCGAGGTTCGCGACCCATTTCTGTCACCCATATTTTTGCTGATTGGCACATATGTTGGACATAGCAGTCATTCTAGTCGTCTAATTTATAAGCAATTAAAATTGTAATAATCCAGATCTCTGTTTTATCTGCATTGATGAGCACAAATTTAAAATCTTGCAGCAACGCAAGGTATTTACTATTAGATAGATTTTATTCAAACTCTTTCAAATGACTTTCAACCGCTATAAAAAAATATTCTTTACTTATTAGTTGCAACTATTGAGTTGAGTTAATCAATCAAGCATATTTGATCCACTTTACAGGCTTCAATACATATTTGACTAAACTCATCGGTTGATAATGCACAGCGCCCAATCAAACCTCCATCCACATCAGCCATTGACAGTAAAGATGATGCATTGACTGGTGCCATACTGCCCCCCGTAAATAATTCTAATTTTTTCAGCAAAATCAGCATCAACCTTGGCAATTAAGCCCCTTATGAACGTATGCATATCTTGTGCTTGACGCGGGGTTGCGGCTGATCTTACCCATTGCCAATCGCCCAAACAGGCTCATAAGCAATCACCAAATCTACTTTTTTTGCTCGTTCAAATACGTCGTCATCTAAACCATGTGTAATGGCTAATATTTGATTTTTAACTACGTTTTCTGATAGGCCTGTAGTGTGTTCTTCTAAGGTTTCGCCAACACAATAAATGGGTGTTAAGCCAGCTTCTACCACTCTAGCAATCCTTCTTGCAGCTTTTTGATTACTTTCATTGCTTAATGTGCGTCGCTCTGAATGGCCGGTAATGACAAATTTACTTCCAAACTCTGCAATCATATTCGCTGAAATTGATGAAGTATGAGCTCCATATTCAAACTGACTCGCATTTTGCGCACCCCAATAAATATTGGTACCTGCTAGCAAAGCTTGCGCCTGAAACAAATAGGTAAAAGGCACACAATAACCTAATATATCGCTACCTACCGATTGTTTATATCTGTTAATTTGTGTTATTTGACACGTGAGTGACGCGTCAATATGCTGATTACAATAGATAATTTGTCTAAGATTGGATAGTTAAATTTTGTAATTTATTTTTACTATTGACAAATAGGTATTGCATAGAGATGATGCATATCACTAAATATCTCTCCAAGATCTTTTAGCAAGTAGTTGAAAGTAAGGAACATAGGGATTAGCTCCTATGTTCTTTTTTTTGCCTGCCATAATCCTATTCATCAGAACAACAATATAAAAAAGGGAGCGACCCCTTTTTTAAGCGTTATTAAACCAGTGTTACCAAAACTTCCACCAAGGCTTTTTACCATTAGCAGCGTTTATAGAGCTAGTAGTTGTGCCAGTTGCCTGGCTAGTTACTTTGAGTTTTCGGCGGCCTTTTTCAAACCTGCTAAACCTGCATCGTAGACATCAGTCACAAATTTCACGGCAGTTTCGTCATCCTGACCTGCTGGAATCGGTGGATTTAATTTGTAAGTACGATAAAAACGTCCAACCCATGTCACAGTGGATTCGCCAGCACCAGGGCCAGCAGTCACTTGCATGAATGAGTTGTAATCGGCTACTGGTGCCACGCCGCTGTCAATTTCATAGCGTAATTTCATAGTTGCGTCATCTGCACCACGCAATTTCTCAACAATATCACCGCCAGATTTTAAAGTCAGCGTTCTAAAAGTGGCCATATCGCCATTTTCGTCTTTCTTTTGTTCGGTTTTATCAGCTGCAATGCCAGGGTGCCAGACTTGCATGTTGCCGAAATCTTTAATCAGCGCCCATACTTTTGCAGGCGGCGCTTTAATCGTTATAGTCTTTTCAACCTTTTGTGGGCTAGGGCCGTGTGCCATAGCGCTAAGCGGTAAAATTGCCAATGCAAGCAATGCTAAAAACTTTTTCATTCAATTTCTCCAGTAAGTAAACCAAGCAAAATACACAAAAAATTACATATAAAAACTGCGTAATAAAACTACGCGTAATTATAAATCAGATGAGCCAATAAGCCCATGATTCGAGTAACGTTTGATGGTGTAGGACGTTGACTCAACAATTAACGGCATGCTGTGCTTGATTAAGAATCTTTCAGAGGTTCCCAAGATTGCGGGTCAAGTCCGTAATGGCATTTATTTTAGAAGCTTTCAAAAACAAACTGCCCGAACGCACGACTTTTATTGCCTGTTTTAATGTGGCTTTTTAGCTTGTTTGTTCGTGCATCAATCACGCCAACAATGAAGCATCAAGGTGAATCGCATTTTTAGCTTTCTTATTTTGATTCAAAAATTCAAAACTTTAAACTACAGTTAAGGGTTTATGATGGAAGTGTACTGTAATTATGTATGAGCCTAAAACAAACTCCAATTAGAGGTTGCTTGTAAACGACCGCTCATGGTCGAGGTTGTGTCAAAACGCGAAAGTCATGCTAAATATACTCTCGCTTCGCGACATAAATCGATATTGCTTAAGGCGCATTTATCTATGCAAAGTAAGTGGTTTTTACATGAGTTTTTCTAAATGGCAGCCTGACCGTTTCATGCGGGTTCTGATCGCAGAATAAGGCCACAGGCCTTAGGTAGCCATCGCCTTCATCATTGCCACACTGCCCATGATACTAATCACTCGTTTCATGTTGTACGCCAGCACATGTAAACTCATTTCCGTACTGACATGCGCTTTGGTTTTCATCAGGAAGTGCGAGGCACCCATCCAGTGTTTCAAGGTGCCAAACGTGTGCTCTATGGTGCAGCGCCTAATCTTCATGGCATCAGGCATGCTTTCCAGGTTCGATTGCATTTGATCCAGGATCGCTTCATTCTCCCAGCGCTTAATCCTTCTTTGCCCGCTGGTCGTACAACTGGATTTCAATGCGCACGATCTGCAGTTTGAACTCCAATAGGTAATGTGTGGCCGACCTTTCTCAAGTGAACGGTAGCGTTCAATCAGCAATTCGCCTGCTGGACATTGATAGGTATTGCTCTTGGGGTCATACACAAAGTGGCGTTTATCAAATAAGCCATTGGCTTTGTTGCCTGAGGTTAAACACTTGGGCATGATCGGGGTGATACCCTCAGCCACACAAGCGGCCACTTCTTCACCCTTGTAGTAGCCTTTATCAGCCACCACTGTCAGAGCTTCTTTTTGCAACACATCTTTAGTCTGCTTTGCGATGTTGGCTAATTGCGTCCGATCATGCCCGGCCGTCGTCACTTCATGCGCGACGATAAGGTGATGCTGCGTGTCCACTGCGGCTTGAACGTTATAACCGACAATGCCTCCGCCACGATGTTGCATGGAACGTGCATCCGGGTCGGTTTGCGAGAGCTGCTTGTCAGGGGCTGCTTGTAATTCTGTCTCTATCGTTTCCAGTGCTTTCATTTGTGCCTGGAACATCGCGATCCGTTCGGTCAAGCGTACTTGATGGGAGGTCGATTGCTTGGGTGATCTAATATCTGCCGCCTCTAAATCGTCCAGATATTGCTGAATGTTTTTCTCCACCTCTTGCATGCGGGTCTTAATCTTCGCCCGTGTGTAGTTCTTGTCAGAGCTGTTGACGGCTTTGAACTTGCTGCCATCAATGGCAATCATGGAATCTGTAAACAAATGCATGCGGCGGCACAATTCTACAAACTGGCTGCAAACTTTGCGTATGGCAGGACCGTTTTCTTTTCTGAAACGAGCAATGGTTTTGAAGTCAGGGTTGAGCCTGGCAACCAACCACATGAGTTCAATATTGCGATTGGCTTCTGCTTCCAGGCGTCTACTGGATTGAATGCGGTTGAGGTATCCGTAAATGTAGAGTTTGAGCATGGCAGCAGGATGATAAGACGGACGACCCGTCTGAGCTGGGTTCACACCTACAAACCCTAATTCCGATAATGCTAACTGATCTACAAATACATCAATCACGCGCACTGGGTTTTCTTCTGCAATGTATTCATCCAGCATCTCTGGAAGAAGAGTGCTTTGTGTTCTGTCTTGACCTTGTATGAATCGCTTCATCGTTAAATATCCAATATAATCAGATAGTTAAATTATACAATATCTAGATTAATGTGGTTATTTCAGATGTAATTTATTAGCGTTTTGACACAACCTCGGTCGGTCTCTGCCTGTCATCTAGACAAAATAAATTAATTTTCAATGACTGCTTTGAAAATTAAGTGCTTACGTTCACTCCATGCAGATTTAGTACATACTAATTCCCCTACCTAATGCAGGATAGGCAAGTTGCCGAGATTTGTCAGACAAATAGATAAATCTTAAAAAAACTTAATCTTGAATGCTCAAAAAGGGTCAATTTAAGTGCTGCCAAAGCCACGCACCTCTTAAACACACCCCTTGCCGCGAGGCTTACCCCAGCATTTGATGTGGCTGATGCATCAACCACTATTTAGAAGTATTTAATACCGATTTTAACAACGAAAATCGCAGTTAGTTTGTTACGCGTCTTGCGTAGTCAGCATTTATCTTTCACTAAACGTTAATGCAGATCATATGAATTAGCTAGGTTTATATTTATACTTATAGATAAACTATAAGTTTATTCCAACATGAAAATATAAACTAATTAATTGACTTGGTTTACAAATAGGCTTATAAATATACTATGAGTGTATTAAATAAAAAAATATTAAACCCGCTAATAAATGACTGGCCTGCTGGCGCAGTTTATTTAACTTCGTGGCTAAACAAAAGAGGTATCTCCAATCAGTTGCTGGATAGATATAAGAAGAGTGCGTGGCTACAGTCTATAGGTACAGGCGCTCTCATAAGGTCAGGTGACCAAGCTTCTTACGAAGGAGCAGTATTTGCTTTGCAAACACAATCAGATTCCGCCATACATCCTGGCGCTAAAACTGCGTTAGCGATGCTAGGAAAGGCACATTATCTACAACTTTCCAATGTCAAAGCTATATTGTTTGGCGGGGCTACAGATAGACTGCCTGCTTGGGTTAATAATGCTGACTGGAAGGTTGCAATAGATTATTATGGCAGTTCTTTCCTACCTCCAAAACTTGGACTGGTTGATCTAGAGCTCAAAACCTTTTCAATCCAGGTATCAAGTCCTGCTCGTGCCATCATGGAATGTTTATACCTCGCACCAGAGAAACAAGAGTTGTCCGAATGCCATGAGTTGATGGAAGGACTGACTAATTTGAGACCGCAGCAGGTACAGGCACTGTTAGAGGCTTGTACTTCAGTTAAGGTAAAGCGTTTGTTTTTATTTCTAGCGGAAAAAGCCAAACATGACTGGTTTGAATATTTAGATTTGACCAAAATCGACCTTGGGAAAGGTAAGCGGAGTGTTGTACCTAATGGCGTCCTCAATACAAAATACCAAATAACCGTTCCTAAAGAGTTGGCATAAAATGCAAAACTATAAAAATCAGGTCAGCTTATTACTTGATGTATTGCCTATTGTTGCAAGAGAAGAGTGCTTTGCAATACATGGTGGTACAGCGATTAACCTTTTTGTGAGAGATATGCCACGCTTGTCGGTGGATATTGATTTAACCTACCTGCCGATTGAAGACAGAGAAGTCACATATATAAATGTCTCTAGCGCCTTAGAACGAATCAAAGCGAATATTGTAGCCAGCATTCAAAACATCAATGTTACTCACCAGCATGATGTCTACAAGCTACAGGTATCATCGAGAAGCGCACAAATTAAAATTGAAGTGAACACAACAGGTAGAGGCACGTTAACATCACCGCAGAAAATGGTGTTATGCGATCAGGCTCAAACTGAATTTGATGTATTTTGTGCAATGCCGGTTGTGCCTTTTGGCCAACTTTACGGCGGTAAGATTTGTGCTGCATTGGATCGCCAGCATCCAAGAGATTTATTTGATGTGATGCACTTGCTAAACAATGAAGGATTTTCTGAAGAAGTTAAAATTGGCTTCTTATTGTGTTTGGCTAGTAGTGGACGTCCAATGCATGAACTCATTGTGCCGAATTATCTGGATCAACGTGCAGTAATGATTAATCACTTTGAAGGCATGACTGTCGAACCATTTAGCTACGAAGAATTTGAAGCTACCAGAGAAAATCTTATACGTACGATCCATAACAACCTCACCGATTATGACAAAGAGTTTTTACTTAGCGTAAAAAACTTAACACCAAATTGGGTACTTTATGATTTTGAGCGATTCCCTGCAGTACAGTGGAAATTAAGAAACTTAGAGAAACTTAAGGCACAGAACCCAACTAAGCATCAAGCGCAATATGACGAGCTCAAGAGAAAATTAAACGCATAGAGATACTCTAGCTTTCATAACTTCGATTAAAGAGCAGGAGCGGATTTTCAAAGCCTGACTGAAGCGATAGAATCGGAGTAAATTTCGCCTTAAATTTACTAAAAACATCCCCTGCTTTGCTATTCATCTATTAACAGCATTCGCTCTTTAGTTTCGCCAAAGCACCGACCATCTCACGGGGCGAAATCCAAACAAGCATAAACACTTCGTGACCACCTGCAATCGGTTCGCATATCGGCTTTGCGACTGCGATTTTGGCTGGTTGCTGGCTTTTCTTTCTTAATCTCCATGAACCTTATCGGCAGGCGAAACAACTCAAGAGCGATGCAGGTCGGGTTGATAAGTCTGCAAATTCGGGGCAAGTCTTTAATTCAAAAGCGGCTCTTCAATCTAAGAACGATACAGTGAGGCAAAAGACTATGACAACACTACACGCAACACCCTATAACATAGACGCAACGGGTTTTTATTTTACCGATGCACACGACTATGAGGCCAAATCAGCCGTGCACGTTGACCGTTACGGCAATTTAGTAGAAGAATTCGAGATACAGTTTATTGACGGTGACGACGCGCAGCTATTTGAAGTTTGTGGCATTAACCAAGCTAATCTGAATATATGGTTTGATGATATTGAGTTTTTAAATGACTATGAAAAAGTAAATCTATATTATCTGGCTGGGGTGGTGGGGTACACATTAAGCCAAGCGCTTGAAAAACTGGATGAACCTAGCATCACAGAGTCTAGCTTACGCGATGCAGCCGAAGAGCTGTTTAATGAATGTTGGTTACCTAGCTTTCCTGAGAGTATTCGTTTTTATATCGATTATGACAAATTTGCCAGAGATTGCGAACTGAGCGGCGATATGACGGAGTTTGAATACAACAACAAAACCTACACTTGTACTAACTCTAGTGCTTTGTAATTGCTAAAAGCAACATGCCTTCTGATTTAGGTCAGCAGGCATGAAATAAGATATTTTTTTGGCTTGCGGCCAATTACTTAGGCTTTTAATTAAATTTATGATCTCAAAAAATATTTGACGCTGTTGGCATTTTATTTTGAGCTATACGAATAATCATCCAATCCAGCTGAAACTAATTAATATTGAAACTGACCATTCTTTCACTTTTAAACAAACTGATTTGTTCTTAAACAGTAGCTGGCAAAAATATAAACTGTGGAACTGCATAGCGGCCGCTCATGTTCGACACTAAGGGCCCAAAGCAGCCAGAAATAATAATTATACGTCTGGCTACTTTGAATATTATTTTGAAAAATTTGTAATATATATAACTGGCTCATTTATGAGCTAGTTAAGTACTTAAAATTAAACATTTACCTAGGAATGTAAAAAGTTGACTGTTCAGTAACTTCCTCATCGTTTGAAAGTGATTCAATTTCAAATTTGACTGGATGAGATCCGCTACTTGTAACTTCATCAGGTAATTGCAAGCTTACGACTACCATGCGTTCACTTGCAGCATCAACAGAAAATTCATTATTCGAACTAATAGTTATCCCCTCAATACCTGAGACACTAATATGATATTTTTGAGGTTTTTCGGTTACATTGGTTATTTGTAGTCGATAAACATTTTCGATATTTCCTTCGGAGGTAAGCCTCGACATAACACCTCTATCTCTAATAACATCAACTTTGAACGACTCGCGTAAGCTTAACGAAACAGCAAAACCAATACAAAGTGTTAATAATATTGCGCTGTAAATTAGTACACGTGGTCTTAATACATTTTTAATAATCTGGTAATTAGTCCAGTGATTACTAGCACCATTAATGGTCGAGAACTTAATTAAACCGCGGGGATACTCCATTTTATCCATCACACTGTCACAAGCATCAACACACAATCCGCAGCTAATACATTCGTATTGCAAGCCATCTCGAATATCAATACCAACCGGACATACCTGTACACAAAAGCTGCAATCAACACAGTCACCCAGGCCTTTTTCTTTTGCATCCACTTTGCGAGAACGGCCACTTCTAGGCTCTCCACGCTCCTCATCATATGTAACAATTAAGGTGTCCTTGTCAAACATTGCACTCTGAAAACGTGCGTATGGGCACATGTATTTGCATACTTGTTCACGTAAAAATCCTGCATTTCCGTAAGTCGCAAAGCCGTAAAAACATATCCAAAAAGTTTCCCAAGGGCCAAGGCTGATTTGAATAATACTTTGAGTCAAATCACGTATTGGAGTGAAATATCCTAAAAATGTGAATCCAGTCCACATTGAAAAGCTAATCCATATAAAATGTTTTAGTAATTTCTTGAAAATTTTATTGATGCTCAAGTTTGCATTATCTAGCTTGATTCTCGCAGCACGATCACCTTCAACTTTGCTTTCTATCCATAAGAATATTTTAGTATAGACCGTCTGTGGACATGAAAACCCACACCAAAGCCGACCAGCAACGGCTGTAAACAAGAATAAAGCCAGTGCAGCAATGATAAGTATGACCGCAAGGTAAATTAAATCTTGAGGATAAAGTATCAACCCAAATATATAGAAGCGATGCGTATCTATATCAAGCAAAACTGCTTGTCTTTGTCCTAATTCAAGCCATGGAACACCATAAAATACGATTTGCGTAATCCAAAGAGTTATCCATCGCCAATTCGTGAAATATCCAGAGGTTGTACGTGGATAAATTTTATTATGTGCTTCATATAATGACACTTCACCATCTTTTCTGTTGTCATTGATAATTGGTATCACTTTCTTAGGGGTTTTCTGGTTAGTTGCCATTTATAGTTCTCGATTTCAGTAGATTAATTCTTTGCATATTTAATTTAGTCATGAGATAACACTAGTAATCATCAAGTCTTTTCTGAATTTATATTTATAGGCTTTGGATATGACTTCTGATAATGCACAGTGAATGTTTCAAATGACTTCAGTGCTAGCGCTGGGTCATGTCCCTCTTTAACTAAGAAACTGTCGAACCCGCATCTTGCTAAGTAGTGAATGGTGTCTATAAGTACATCACCTACGGCTCTAAGTTCCCCAAGCCATCCAAATTGAGTTCTTATAATTTGAGCCAATGAAAAGCCGCGACCATCTGTGTAGGTTGGGAAATCAATAGCAATAAGTGCAATTGAATGAGAGTTAATATTGCTCACTCTTACAGGCAGGAAGTCTTTGGCGTCGGCATTCGCAGGGACTAATATCGCTATTGGATATTTGCGCTGACTAATTGAATCTTGGTTAACCTTCCAACAATCCAGAGTAACCATCCAATAAGCTTCATCTGGCGGGAGTGTTGTTAAGGTGGTGTCATGGAGGCGCCAAATGTCATCTTCTAACACACCATGTCGAATCAATCTTGGATTATTAGACATCGACCACCTCAGCATTTAGTGGCGCTTTTAAAAGGATAGGATCTGTATATACATCTTCTTTGAACTGACCGATACCTAGCCTCTCAACAACATCGATGAAACGTTCTGCCTCGCTATCTCGAAGTCTTAAATAAGTTTGAATCAAACGATAGACGACGTCTGGAATTTGCTCTCTCGCAAATGATGGGCCAATCACACGCCCAATGGCCGCGCCGCCACCCCTAATTTGCGTTTGGCTAGAATCTAGGTTGGCGCCACCATTTTGTCTGCCGCCTATTGTAATTTGGTACCACTCTTCACCTGCTTTATCTACGCCTAAAATTCCAATATGACCAATATGATGATGTCCGCAAGAATTAATGCAACCTGATAAATTTAAATCCAGTTCTCCAATTTCATAGACAAAATCCAAGTCGTCAAAACGTTCTTGTATGGCAACTGCTACCGGAATAGAAACAGCATTTGCCAAGCTGCAATAATCACCACCTGGACAAGCAATGATGTTGGTGATATAGCCAATATTTGGTGTAGCCAGATTGAGCATATCGAGCTCCAGCCATAAAGAATAAAGACTTTGTCTTCTTACATCTGCTAGGATTAGATTTTGTTCGTGAGAAACTCGTAGCTCACCAAAACCGTATTTTTCAGACATGTCGGCAATAGCTTCCATCTGATCTGCTGTAATGTCACCAGGAGGTAAACCAGTGGCTTTTAATGAAACAGTTACGGATGCATAACCTGTGACTTTGTGATTATGCACATTAGTCCGAAGCCATCTTTCAAACTTATGATTACCTGCAGCTTGCAAAGTGATTGCATCATCATTTGTTATCAATAATGCATCGTATTTTGGCCATACAAATCTACTGGATACTGCATTGACATATTCTTTGCTGACTTTATCTGGACCATCTTTAATGAGTTGCCACTGCTCATCAACTTGCTGTCCAAATACTTCTGGCGTTAAATCCTTAACGAGTATTTTTATTCGTGCTTTATATTTGTTATCTCGCCTGCCATGTAGGTTGTATACCCTGAGAGTTGCTTGCAAGTATGTTAATAGATCACTCCAAGCCACGAATGGTTTGATCAGTTTGCCAACAATAGGAGTTCTTCCCAGCCCACCTCCTACCCACACTCTAAAGCCTAAGACACCGTCAACCTCTGCTGCTTGAAGCCCAATATCGTGTACTCCGACGGCAGCTCGATCTATGAGAGCACCACTGACTGCAATTTTGAATTTTCTTGGTAGGAAAGCGAATTCAGGATGCAGCATAGACCATTGCCTGATAATCTCGCACCATACTAATGGATTGATAATTTCGTCTGGTGCTAATCCTGCAAAATGATCGGTAGTCGTATTGCGGATGCAGTTTCCACTGGTTTGGATAGCATGCATTTGCACTGTGGCAAGCTTAGCTAATATCTCAGGCACATCCTCAAGTCTCGGCCAGTTAAACTGTATGTTTTGTCTCGTGCTGAAATGGCCGTAGCCCTTATCCCATCTGCGGGCTACGTAAGCGAGCATTCTGAGCTGTTTTGAAACCAACATGCCATAAGGGATAGCAACCCGTAACATTGGTGCATGGCGCTGAATATAGAGGCCGTTTTGTAATCTTAGAACCCTAAATTCATCTTCGCTCAGCTTTCCGCTTAGGAAGCGAGTTGTTTGATCTTTAAATTGAGCAACACGTTGCTCAACAAGTTGTTGATCTATTTCATCATAGATGTACATTCAGTCACCTTAATTTTTTGACAAATAACAATTGCCAGATACATTTTTAAGAATGACTAAGAATAGTGTTTTGCCGAATGAAAGAACAGAATCAGATGGTTAAATTAAAACCATATCAGTTTGAAGTTTATATTTGAAAGTTATGGGGTTAGATCATCCACAAGTGCCCCGAGTGTGGCCAAGGAAGCCTCGGTCCGTGCATCCCATATATGCCCATAGTTCAACCTAATGTAATCTATAAAGCCCTTATGGGCGGAGAATATCGGCCCAGGAGCTATGCTAATACCATTAACTAGCGCTAAGCGATGAAGCTCAAGCGCATTAACACCATCAGGCAACTTAATCCATAAAAAATAACCACCCTGTGGAGGTGTTAGCCTTGTACCCTTAGGAAAGTATCGCTCTATCGACTCTATGAATTTTATTTGATTGACCAAGAGTGTATGGCGTAAATTACGTAAATGTTTATCGTAACCACCTTTCTGTAAGTAATGTCCCAGTGCAACTTGGGCTGGGACAGATGCACTCAGCGTAGTGGTTAGTTTCAAACGTTCTATTACCTTAGAGTACCGTCCAGTTGCGACCCAACCGACGCGGTAACCAGGTGCAAGGCACTTAGAAAATGACGAGCAGTGCATGACTAAGCCTTCCGTATCAAAAGCTTTAGCCGGTGCGGGTCTCTTCTCCCCAAAATACAACTCACCATAAACATCATCTTCAATCAAAGGCACTTGGTATTTACTTAACAAGGCAACCAAAGCTTTCTTTTTATTATCAGAAAGCAAACTCCCTAAAGGGTTTTGAAAATTCGTCATCAGCCAGCAAGCTTTTGGTTTATGATGTTCTAAAGCCCATTCCATCGCCTTAAGATCAATACCATCTCTTGGATGGCTCGGCACCTCCACTGCACGCAGTCCTATGCGTTCGATGGACTGCAATGCCGCATAAAAAGTTGGAGATTCTATAATTACAGCATCTCCAGGGCGGGTAACAGCCATTAAGCAAAGATTTAAAGCCTCAAGCGCCCCGTTAGTAACAACAATTTCATCTGTAGGGACATTCAAGCCATCTATCATGTAACGAAGCGCAATTTGCCGCCGAAGGCTTGCATCACCAGGACTCAAATTATCTACACTTCGCCAAGGATCCATAACTTGCACGCTAGAGGCCATTGTTCGAGCTAAACTGGCCATTGGAAATAATAATGGGCTAGGAAAAGCCGAACCCAGAGGCACTATATTTCTGGCTCGCATTGATTCAAGCACCTCAAAGACAAGCTCACTGACATCAACTTTAGTTGATTCCTCATTAACTTCAAAACTAGGTTCAGGTGAAGGAGAAATGCCAATAGCGCCACCTGTTACAAAGTATCCTGAACGCTCACGTGCACTTATTAAGCCTCTTGACTCAAGCAGATAATATGCTTGAAAAACGGTTGAAGGACTAATATTTCTATTTTGGCTGGTATGTCGAATAGAAGGTAACTTGTCTCCACGACAAAGTACACCATCTTGAATTGATTCAGCAATTGAATTGGCAAGTTGTTCGTATAGTTTCATAAGGCTGACTGTTAATGAAAACACATCCAATGTATAGACGTTTAACACTATGTGTCAAATTTGATTTGGTTAATGATGAAGTATACTTAGTAAAGGGAAATGAAGTAATTGCCACCATAAGTTGCAGCTTAAAAAATAGCATCCGGCTTCTTTGGGTCGCGACTTGCCCCATGACACCTAAATTGGCTTGCCACAATGCAGACTGTCAAAAAGAAGAATCAACATTCTTTTACAAAATTTAACTACTTTGTAGTATTCCCTAAGTTTTGATAATACTAAAAACTTTACGAATACCATCTTGATTTAATTCCAGTAGACAACTGTTCGGTTGGCGTTGATATGTCGTCGTTGCTTTTTTGAACTGACATATTACCCACCTGCTGAATAGGTTGCTTAGCCATAAAAGCAACAACCTCTTTAGCCAAAGCTCGATCACTTAGGTCTTCAGATTTTGCTAGTATATTAGCGATATTTGCCCAAGCGTGAATTTCTTTGGTATGCGCTTCAACGTTTGTTTTTACGGATTTTCTGGAAATTGGGTGCTGCTGCCTAGCGGATTGATGCAGTTGATATTGATGTAAGGGTTGCTGTGTCACGCCGCGAGTTTTACGCGGTGTGGCGTTGGCCGCAATGCCATATTTACGCAGGCTTTGTGCAAAGCCTTCACGCCAGCGTTGTAAGTCATTTTTACGTGGGTTTAGCCGTTTGCTGCGTGTTTTAATAGGTGCCATTTTGATGCAAACATGCACATGCGGATTATCAGTATCGGTATGCAAGGCAAATACGTACTCATGCTTACCACCGAACTCTTGTTTTAAATATTCACGTACGGCTTCTTTCACTTCGGCAGCAGGCGTACCTTTCACCATAGAAAATATGACGTTAATGGTTTCGCGCCGCTTGGATATTTCAGGAATGTCTTCAGCCCAATCATTTTTAATATCTTTCACATCGGCGCGGCTATTGAGTAGGCGGCCTTCATGGTCTTCGAGCTGGACTTTGCCGTTACGTGAGATGTAATCGAGGTGATTAGCAATAGCGACCATGCCTTTACCTGCACCCATCTTGCTGGTAATTTTAACCATCACTTCAGGTGTTTTTTGAGTGGTGCGGGTTATTTGAGCGCGTATGGCCGCAGGCTTATCGGGCATGATGATGTTAGCCCAGTCCAATGGTTTACTTGTTGGAGTTTTAGTCGGACGCACTGGCGGGTAAAATAAATCGTCGCCCCAATTCACCAACAATCCATCAATGAATCTTTTTGGTCTAGCCATAATAAAAATAGCTACCAGCGATCTAAATTATGGCTAGCAATCGCTTTTAAGGCTTTTCTGTCTTCGTCCAGCACTTTCAATAATTCTTGCAGCATCGGCATAATATCGACCTGCGAGCTACTCAGCTCATGGCTATTCAGTGCGCGGGCGATTTGATTGAGATTCTGGCCTATCATCCGAATTTGATAAAGCCGCTCATCTAGCTTGTCTAGTTCTAGGACATTTAACGGCGTATGTTTAATGAATTGATAGCGCACTAGGGTCACTAACCATTGCGAAGGGCTGAAGCCACTCTTTTCAGCGTGCTCAGCGAGCTTGTCAGACTCTTTGTCAGTAAGCCGAATTTCAATACGATTTTTTAAGGGGCTATTTTCTGGTTTTGGTAGCACGCCTTGAGGAATATTCAGCACCTTATCTAAAGCAGTGCGGCCAGTGAGGATTTTGCTAATGAGTTGGCGTAAAGCTTCACTGGGACTAATGCCACTTTGCATGCAGTACTGTTCCCAATCATTTTTCAAATTTGTCCTAAAGGTAATGCGCCCTGCTAAATTCATTATCTTCTAGGCGCAACTTGTGGCTGTGTAATGCGCTTTTGAATGGTAGAGCTGTCCATTGCATCAATCGCCGTTTTATCACTAATGCCTTGCCCTTTAGTATCGTAGATTTTAGGCTTAGGAATTTCTATTCCCATGGCTTTGAGTTGACTAACCGCAACCGTTAATTTCTGCTTCATAGACGCCTGCAACTTAGGGCTTGCACCTTTGGCTTTGGCAGCTTCAATGATGGCTACTTCTGCAGCGATAGGTGTGTATTTAAATTTGACTGACTTGTCAGCAGTGGTTTTATCGGCGGCTAGTTCTACTTCTTTTTGCGCTTGCGTTTTGTCTTGGTCGATGGCTACCCTAGGTTCAGCAAACTCAATCTTATTTTGTATACGACGCTTAGTGTCTTCAAGTAAGGCAACATCTTGCGCACTAGGTGTGTAGCCTTCTACCTCCAAGCCTTGCATGCTGGCGGCTAACCACACCTCTTTTTTAAACTCGTCTGTACCGCTGATTTTTATTTTTGACCAATGTTTAGCTTTGGCAAGTTCTATCATGGCGCGTATATCATCAGCATCAGACGTTTTGGCACTGATAGATTTGCCTTTGTCTTCAAATGCTAGGCCTTTGGTACGGTCTTTAGAATAGTATAGATGGTCTTTAATGGCATAACGTCTCAACACTGAATCTGGAATTTCATCTACTAGCAGTCGGTGTAATTTAGTATTGTCTTTAATTGAATCTTCATCAACTGCCATAGATTGATTTGTACTTGTTTTTTCTGGGTTGGTTTTTTTATTGCTGGCCATGGTTATTAGTCCTCTGACTTAAGTGAAAGCCAGCCATTGGCATGACCAGCGTTGTAGGTTCATTAACAATGCTTTTAGCAACTAACGTTTGGGTGCTTTTTTCTGAGGCGTGGCTGGCTTAACAGTGTGGCTGGCCGCTTTCGCTTCTTTGGCCGCTACTTTCTCATCTTTGATATGCTTGCGTATTTCTTGGTTACGTTCCCATGAGCGCCCTGCCAGCGAATCAAGGACGTTATCCATGTTAGGCATATTTAATTCTTTAGCGGACTTTTTAAGGCCAGCAACGACGCGCTCTAAGTCATCTTTGGCAGGGCTAAACGGAAATACCTTTGCGGTATCGGTTGGGTTTTTATGGTCATCTTGATAATAGATGGCAACATCAGGACGACGTAAGCTTTCTGCTGTTTTCTTAAACTCTTCAGAAGCATAATCCAGTTTAGATTTTTCATGCAAAATGACCGAGTTTTTACCAATCTCTTGCAGGACATGGGTATCAAGAATGGTAATATCGCCTTTGTATACCGCACCTGGCTTAGCTGGGTACACTTGAGTACCTTGGCCATAAATCCTATTGGCATCCATCTTAATACTGTCTGTCACGGCCAGGCCGTTTTTTGCTGCTGTATCGGGTACTGCTGTTGTTGTAGCCATATTGTTATTCCTATCATGCAAAGTAGGTGTTGATTTATGTTGATTGCTTTAAAGACCATCAACACTTAGGTCTTCAATTTTCGGGTCTTCAATCCTTAAGGTTTCAATTTAACTCCAACCTAGCGAAAGCGTCTTCTGCGCGCGCACGTGCCGTTTCAGTATCCAGGCCTGCAATAGGCACGGGTACCTGTGCTTCATCTAAGACATCCAAGTTAAAATCTATCCTAGCTAATACCTCTTTCGGTATATGCATGGCTTCGAGGCTGTCTAACACATATTGATTGACCGCTTCTTCATCTAGCGGATCGCCACTTGGCGGTAATGCTATTTTGTCGTAAATATCTAGGTATTCAGCGTTAAAAGACGGTCTCAGTGCATATTCGTCTAGGTCTATTTCGCCATCTTCAATCTCACGTTTTTTACCGCTGGTTTTAGCAACAAACAGATCAATATCAATCGCTGCAATTGTGGGGGCTGTGCGTAAGCGACTGGTGAATTCAGGGTCATCAAAGTAGCGAATTTTGTCGCAAAGGATGGGCTTGACGTTTTCGAGTAAGATGATCTCTTTCCATTGGCCAATCTCTTTCACTTCTTGCGGTAGCAGCAAGGCACGGCGTTGGTCTGAGATGCTTTCAGAGCCACCACCGCTTTTGCCGTAGCCATGGCTACGACTGATGCTACGGCTTTTTTCGGTGATGTAGCCTAGACTTTCTGACACGTCATTGGCATCTTTTTGATCACGTGGTGCATACACAATCTGCATAGCATGATTCGTCATCAGTGTTCTCGCATCGTCTTTACCATAATTGCTAGGCGATTCTAATTGCGCGGTGCTTTGTATAATCGGTAATAGACGCAAGTTATAGCCTGCAATGTAGCTCACGGCGGTGGCGATGATGTTCACCACGCCGATACTGGTAAATTCGTCCATCAGTAACAAGCACTGATACTTCAGTACCATTGGATTTTTTTGTGGCAATTCTTTAGTGTTGAGGTTTACTAATTGGCTAAATAGCAAATTGATAATGAGCTTGGCATCGCCTAATTTATTCGGCGTAATGCCAATATAAATAGACATTTTCTTTTTACGCACGTTGCGTACATCAAAGTCGCAGGCACTGGTGGCGGCATCGACAATCGGATTGCGCCAAGGCAATAATGGTGCATTGAAGGTGCTTAATATGGATGACAGCACGTCATCGCTAGAGCTGAGGAAGTTACGCATGGCACCACGACATTCGCTACTCAACCATGCGTAGGGCATAATTTTTTCTTCAAAATATTGTTTTATCGGTAAGCCTGAATCACGACCTGAAGTTTGGCGCAGCACTTCACCCATGGTGACAGGATAGTCGGGTAATGTTGAGGCTAACCCCTCTTCCTTACGCTGATCACGCAGTTCACATAAAAACAGCGTCACCGCTAAAAACAGATTGCGCGCATTATCGTTCCAGAAAGCGTCTTTGCCGCCACTTGGCCAAATGGCATTACCGAGGCTGAATATGTCACCAACGCGGAATACGCCTCTGCTGATGGCACTAAAGAAATTGTATCGGTGCGTGCGAGGTGCGGGTTTGCCGTTGTTGTCTAGGTCTTCAGCGAACGGGTTGAATAGGTAAATTTCTTGTTTCAGTACATCCTTACGGTAACCCGCAGTGATGTCAAAGTTTTCTTGTTTGATGTCGAGTACGCAGACAGACTCTTCATAGCTCAATAAATTAGGAATCACCACACCCACGCCTTTACCGCTACGGGTAGGTGCAGCCAGCATTACAAATTGTTGCCCGGGGAAGCGTAATGTTTGGCCTCTATATTTACCAACCACAATGCCTTGATTGCCAAGCAAGCCTGATTTAACCACCTCGCTGTGCGTTGCCCAGCGTGCGCTACCATGTAGTTCGCGTCTTTGGCGCGTGGCAAGTACTGCTAGCAATGGGATGGCAACGTAAATAAGCAATACGCTAGCGCCACCTGTCACTGCAATGCGTTTACCTTGACCAACTAGTTCGCCATTTAGATAGGCATTCAGATAATCTGGCCATGCCCAAAAATAGACCGCCGCGCCGTAGTGCAAGGGATTAATTTTAAAGGCGGCCAGCACCATTGCTCCAGCTAGGAGCATGGTCAATGGAAATGCCACTAATATAATCAGCAGCACACCCGTGGCTTTTAGTACAGTTCTATGGTCTTTGTAGAATGCTGAAATTGGATGAATCATGGATGTTAGCTCGCAGGCCAGTTTTCAATACACGTTAATTTCTACACGTCTATCGGGTGACAGGCAGTCAATTAAAGCTTGGCGACCTAGTTTGTTGCTACAGGTTTGTGTGGCAGCCGAACCAATGACGCTACCTTTGCCTAAGGTTGTAAATTGAATGTAGCTTAGGTTATTTTCAAACTGAAGATAGGCGCGCACAACGTCTGCTCGCTTAGTTGAAAGTGCATGGTTATATGCCGCTGATCCTAGTTTATCGGCATAGCCAACGACGCTAATGGCTTTAACGTTATTCATGGATTTAACTGATGTTGCAAAGCTTCTTAAGGAAGATTTACCTGACTCTAGTAATGTTGTTTGATTGAATGCAAATAAGGTGCTGGTTAGTAGCGTAGCTTGTGCTATCTCAGGGAATTTAGGCGATTCTGGTGTTGTAGCAATAACTGACACAACCTCATTCTTTGACATGTTTTGAAGGCGGCTTTGCTCTAATTTATTTTGAGTTAGCTGCGCTTCTAATTGCGCGATTTTCTCTTGCATGGTTGCAACTTCGGCTTGGATTTGCATGAACGGATTATTGCTTGTGGCACTAATAGTCGGTATGACTTTCACTTGGTTTTCAGCCTGATTGATCGGTACGCGCTTTGCGCCATCAGGTACGATTAAGGCGCTATTATTCGTGCAGCTTGCCAGCGTGAATGCGCCAGCAATGGTGGCTAATAATGTTATATTTTTAGTCGTGATTTTCATGGTTTGTATCCTTTTTTCTTGATTTTAGGTTTCTAGCGCAACTTCTAGCTTTTTAAATGGATTGAAGTAGATGGCGGTCATTTTGTATTCAGTGCCTATTTGCACTTCATTTTCATTAAAAACGGATCGAGCTTCTAAATGCGCGATGACATCGACGGCGCTTAACAATAAGCGTTTAATCGCTACATCTTGATAGGCGGTAGATTCTGGGTGTTCTTTTGCCATAAATATGAAGCGGCCAATGGCCTCTTCAGGTGAGCCTGCGTGCCAGCTGGTGATGCTGCCACCATGGCCGCTGAGTAACAATTTCAGGTAATCGTAACTTTCAGCACCACGCAATTCAGCCAGCAACACACGGTCTGGGTTCATGCGCATAGTGCTATGAACCAAATCTGATGGCGTAATTTTGGCTTGACCTTGTCCGCCCTTGCTATAAGTTAAATGCACCACATATTCATGATTCGGCAGAAATAGTTCACGCGCATCTTCAATGGTAATAATCGACTCATGCTGTGGAATAGACTGGCATAGCATTTTAGAGAAGGTCGTTTTACCAGAACCCGTTTCGCCGACAATGCTGATATTTTTATCGACCTTGACTGCTTCAATGAAGAATTGACCAAATGACTTATTTTCGAGTAAATCCATTAAACGCAAATCGGCTTTACTTAATTTGCTCATGGCTTGAGCCAAGTGATGCTCATTAAAGTCATGTGCATCAAAGGACATTTCGCGCGGCCGTAACCACACAGTTTCGGAAAACAGCTCATCAGTCTCATATTCAGCCATGGTTTTAGTTAATATCATGGGTTTACGAATAGATAAGTTGACTAAGCCTTTTTGTACAACTGGTGGCAGCACCACTTGAATACGCTCATCGTTCGGCAAGTTGGCAGAAATAATAGGCGCTGACTTATTAATGCCTTGATTGCTGTAATTCCCTACCGCTACCGCAATTTGTTCAAGATGTGCCAAGCTCAGCAATGGTGCTTTTATCTTTTTTCGGCCTTTGTCATTTTTAACGATAATTTCATACGGCTTATTCACAAAAATATCGGTCACACCGTCTTCATTTAAATAATGCGTAATCGGTTCAAGTAACAGACGTAAGGTTTCATCGCCTTTTATTTCACACTCTTGAAACTCATTCCCTATGGCTTGGCCGTGTTGCACTAAATCAGCTTGGCGTTGCTGATTTTTAGTATGTTGAGTATCGTCAGGCATTATTGCTTATCCCTAACGCTCATGCTGTCGTTAGCTTCTAACTGATACACCTCACTAAAATCTAAATCACGCGCCACCACAATCGCTACGCGTTCGCCTTGGTTTTTAGTGAGCGTGGGCGGAATATTGATACTTTGTTTCAATACTTGGCTGGCCAAGTCATTGCCTGCGGATTGGGTGTTTGAGAAACTTGCGCTGGCAATATTGCTGCTGGCATTGCTATTTTTAACGGTTTCATAAGCAACCAAATCTTTAAAGCTGGACATTAAGAAAGCTGAGCCAATACGCTCCAACCAGTGCCTATCTACATCCCCATCAAAACCACCGCGACCGAGCGCATCTGTACCCAATGAATCTAGCGCAATCACCACACCTTCAGGCGTTTTGATTCTGTCCCATAACACACGTAATCTGGTATCGCCATGCTTAAGCCCCGTATATTCACCTGTAAGCAGTGAGCCACGCTCGACTAGCACTACTTTGCCATTATCTGAATAACTATTACTGGTCGTGGTGCAAGTCACCATGCCTGGATTAGAGGAGTTAATTGCAGTATTGAGTGCGCAATCAAATTCATTGCCTTTGGCTAACACGTAATTGCGGTTTCCCAGTAGCCTTGCCTTGGTTTTAGGCGTGTAGGTAGGTGTTAATTGCATACCGTCTGGGTTAGAGCGAGTAGACCTGTCGAACGTACCCTCACTTTCGACCTCTTGGCTCAAGGGTCTTGCTATCTTAATGTTTGTGTTTTGGTTGTACAGCCCTTGATTAGCAGTACCTGTTGCTACAGCTAATTGCGATTCGCCTTGCTCTGGCAGGATGTCAGCATCATAGCGGCTTGGGTTTGGTTTAACTGTAATAGTTTGCCCATGTTGCATTTGTTGATTATTAGGTACTACGCCTATCGGTGTAACACCCATATTTGCGTTATCAGGCATCGGTGTTGTCTGACCCTGCATTTCTGCGGGTTTAAGCAGTGTACCTTCGCCTTCAACACCCATTGGCTTAATGGTATTTTCTGCGGTAAATTTATGTGACTTTTGTTCCTCTTTGCTAGTCAACAAGTGGGCTTGATAGCGGGAATATGCGAAATAGCCTGCACTGCCGAATAACAGTGGAATAGCCAACATAAATAGCATTGCGCCCCAATTTTTTCTGGCAGTGTAAGCTTGATCAATACTGGTTTTATGTGACCCGTCGCGTAGCCCCATCTCATCAGTTGAGTTTTGTTGCTTGTCGTTATGCTCTATGGTATTGGTCATGATTATTCTGCCACCTGACGTGATACGCCTAAGGTCACCGTGCCATTTTTAGGGCTAACACCTTCAATATCGTAGGCATCATTCCAAACACCGACTACTTGCTTGCTTAAGCGCAGGACATAGTGTTTTGCCATACCATGAATGACGATAGTATCTTTACTGTCGCCCTCCATATGGGTATTCACCATGGATTCATCCCCATCGGTGGTGACGCGAAATACCGCTGGAATTTCGCGGTGATTCGGAATCTTAAGATAAGTAAAATTTCCATCATCCCATGCTGCCGTGGGTGCAATTTCATCTGAATTAGTCATCACCTGCATGCTGTATTGCGTGTTGCGTACTGCTTGTGGTGCGGCTTGCAACTGTTTTACTTTGGCTTTGTTAATGGCCTCAATTTGTGCTGGCGTTAATGGTGCAACTTCGGTATTCGGCTTAGGGTAAGTATAAGCAATGCGCCAAGTGCCTTTATCTGAGCTGTGGTCTTTGAGTACATGTAAATCAAAGGCGTAGCTACGCTTATCCGTTTTAACGACAAGATTGCTATCATGAGCATTCTTTTTAGGTTTTAATAGAATAAAGTTGCTACCCACTTTGGCTGAAGTAATCCAATTATCGGTATCGCCGCCGCCCACACCATCCTTCACAATATGTTCATCCGCTTCTAAATCAATATGGGTAGCAAAGCCACGTTTGGCTTTAATCATGGTGACTTGATTCATATCGTAAGGAATGCGCTGTACTGGGTTTGCTATGCTTTCACTGACTTTGGCATTGACTTGAGTATTGGCTTGCGCGAAGCCAGTGATACTTAATGAGGCAAGAACAGCTAACTTGATAGCGTTGAGCGTTAATTTAGTACGTACTAAATTCATGACTGCTTGATTAATTGTAGACTTCATTGTGCGGATACTCCGTTAGCGGCTGGTGACGTGCCGTTAGCTGATGGTGATAAAGAATGAGGGGTATTAATAATAGGTGCAGCGACTGCTGCACCTTTTTCTTCTCTGTCGACCACATAGCCTGTGACCTTGAATCCATAAGGATTGGCATCAAGGTCTTTTTGTAATGTGAGTAGTGAAGGTTTTTCGTAAACATAAGTCATTGAGGCAATGTATTTACCTGCAATTTCAGTGTCGTAGCCACGCTCGCGCGTGGTACGCTCATACCGAATGATGGCAGTACCCTGCGCGCCTGGCGGCAATGTCGTTGAAACGATGTGAATACGACGCTCTGTGTAATTGCCGAGTTGTTTATCAAGCGCATTATCGTGACCAAACATGGCGCGATAGTTTTTGAGTACATCGCCAGCAGATAAAGCCAAAGTACGCTCATAGTCACTTTGTAACAGCATCCAGTTATAGCGTTCACGCGTGTTCACATACTCTTCGACCCAATGCCTATCGGCTGCTTCATTCAAACTAGCTGGTTTGTAACCTGTGGTATCGACCAATTGCGCTTCACCTGTGACTTTATCAACCAAGAAAGTCATGGGGATGACTTTATAAAAGGGCAGCATAAATACCAAACCAGTGATCGCTAACACGGCCAATAATGTCATTATTTTGGTTATATTCCATGCTCTAACCTCAGACTGATGCAGCGCAATCGCAGTGGAGGCTTCCCAATTGAGAGCTTGTTGGTGAATGTCTTTTTTGTTATTAAATAGCATGCTGTTTACCTAGTGAGGAGTTTGATAAAAGTTGTTTTAGTGTTTTCATGGTGCTGGTTATCTATTCCGATAACGTGAAGCGATTGCATGTGCTGAATGTTGTACGGCACGATTGATGCCACGACTAGCCAGTTGTGTGCTTTTTTCTAAACCACTAGCGAGTCCGCCGCCACTGCTATTTTCTATTTTTCCACCTACACCCCCACCTTTACTGCCACCACGCATAGCGGCATAGGTCATTTTTGCAATTTGTGCGGTAGCTAAGGCCAAACCTAAGCCGCTGGCATTGTCGCCACCTCCCACTAAGCTATTGGCGATGTTGTCTAGCTTAGTAAATAAATAGGCAAACAGACACATCACCACCATCAGACTGAATATTGCTTTCAGTGCTGCCGCTTGTTTAGCGCCAACGAATGCGGCTGATTGATCCGTATTAAAGCCTAGGTGAACGATATAGCCGTTGACAATCACAAACACCAATCCCAAAAATATCATCATGAAGAGTTGCAAAAGCAAGATGTAAACAATCTTGTTTTTCCAACCATCAAAGAAATTCTTGCTGGGTTCAAACGCTAATGCACCGATGAATAGTGGGCCTACTGCCAACACTAAACTGAGCGTTAGCAGGTTAGTGAAAAAAATAATGCCAACCGCACCAAACAAAATAAGGACACAAATTAAATACAAATTAGCCACGATGCTGAGTGCAATACCACTTGCCACATCAAGAATATTTAGTTTCATTCTCGCTGCGACAAGGTCATTGAAAGGCGTTAGTAGTTGGTTAAAATTGCAATCTAATGCATTAAACATTGCCGTGTCACCAGTTCCTGTGACAGGGCAAGCTCCTCCACCAGTCGTCGAAACAGCAACTGAACTCATTAAGTTTGCACTGACCGTTTTGACTGTACCTATGACTTCAGCCTGATAAATGCCTGCACCACAAGCGATAAATAGAATCATGGCCATTTTGGCTGAGCGCCATACAATGGTACTGATCGGCTCGCGTACTTCGCCACGCATCACAGCAAAACCTACAAATAGGTAGTACAGCGTTAATGCAGATAGGGCTATTGCAGCCACATAAACGCTTAACTGTGCTGACACTTGATTCACAAAGTGGTCTACATAAGAGAAAAATGTACCGCCGATGTAGTTAAACATGGCGTACCTTTGTCGTTAGTGACTGAGAAAATAGCTTGACAACTATACGGTTAGTCCGTATAGTTAAAGCATGCATACTGTGATTGAAACTGAAGTTTTTACCAAATATGCTGCTGACGTTTGGAATGAAGCGACTTATAACGAATTTGTGACGTACATTGCGGCCAACCCGTTGGTGGGTGATATTATTCCGCAAAGCGGTGGATGTCGTAAGGTGCGCTGGGCGCGGCAAGGCACGGGCAAAAGTGGTGGTGTGAGAGTGATTTACTTTTTCAAAGCAGATGACTGTGTTGTATTGCTGATTGTGTATGCAAAATCTAAATTTGATAATTTGCGCCCTGAATTTTTGCGTAAACTTAAGGAGAAATATGATGAATAAAGACCATTTTACTTTTAGCACAGATCCTGAAATGGCGACATTTGAAAGAGATTTGTTACTTTCTGTTGAGCAAATGAAAACAGGCAAGGTGCGTGTGGCGTTGTCGCCAATTGCTAACATCCGCAATAAAATGCACTTAAGCCAAAGTAAGTTTTCTGATTTATTAGGCGTGTCTGTACGCACCTTGCAAGATTGGGAGCAAGGTCGCGCCAAGCCATCTGGTGCAGCTAAAACGCTACTTAAAATAGCGGAGCTTAATCCAGAAGCCCTTATAGCGGTCGCTTGATTAAAATAAGATTTCATTTTTTATCTAAAATTGCACCTAGTTAAAATTAGCTATTGGTTGAGGTGCAGATATAGGTTTTCCTCTATCCTCTAGCGTGGCGTTTGCTTGTAACTCATGTAAAGCCTGCAAGGCATTGATGCAGTTGGGTGTTAGGCTACGCTCACTAGGGTTTTCGCTGCACCAATCACTTATTTTTTTATAGAGTGCTGGCTCTTTCAATAACTCCTGCACTGTGTAAGTCTTTTGCGAGTCAGCTTTGTCTTGCACAGAACACGCCGTTAATAAAACTGCCGTAAGCGTAATAAGTGTTAGTTTCATGATGCAAATTCCCTTATAGATAGCTTGGTTAATCCCAATTGGTAATCGGTTCTGGTGCAGAAATAGGATTGCCTCTATCCTCAATCGTGGCTTTTACTTGCGCATCTTGTTTAGCCTGTTGCAATAACTTGTTTTGTATTTCAGCCAACTGGGTGCTCAGTTGCAGTTGCACCACGGTGTTTTGAATCTTGGCTTGTTCACCTGCCATACGGGCTTGCAGTTCTGCAATGGCTTTAGGGTCGTCTGTATTACTGATCTGATCAATTAAGCCCTGTATCTGTGTTTGCTCAGTAGTGGCGGTATCGTAGGCTGTTTCGTAATTGTCACGGTCTATGTAGTGCTTTTTTGCTTCGGCTTGGCACATGGCAAAAAACTCACCTGTTTGCCCGTTACAAACATCCATGGATTGCACTGGTCGCATCATTTGGCTATATACTTTTTGTGCGTCAGCGGGTAAATATTGGCGTAAATTAGGATCGTTTAATACCGTACCAAAGCCACGTTTCCCCGTCATTGACTGATATTGTGCAAGTTGTTGTGCGTATTGCTCTTTCATGGCTTGTAGCTGCTTACCCCATTGCACAATATTCTCGAGCGTATTAGCAAGATTCGCCACATCAATAACAGGAATGCCGCCTGCATTGGCAGGCGTAATACTGGCTTGTAAGCTGGCCGCAAGGGTTAGCGCAATAGTGAATGCTTTAATATTCGGTTTTAAGTGGTGTTTTTTCATGACATTTATCCTTTTATGTCCTATATCGGTTATTTTTCATATCAACAATTAATTCAATCAACCCAATGACCGCAAGTTTGAGTGCTGCTTTGACCATTACCGCCAGAGAAACCACTTAGAAAGCCTCCGCCATCGTTTGAATTGCCACCCATGAAGTTATTAAATGGCCAGTAAGTTTGTGACTGCGTCACCACATAATGCGCACCATTGTGCAGGTCGGTATATTCATGACCTTCGTAGTCTGAGCAATACGCAGGCTTAGTGCCTTGAATGCAGCCTTGCAAGCCATTGGTATAGGCTATTAGCGTCGCATTCAGTGAGGCAGCATCACAACGACCTGCGCCATTAGCAATCGCATTGACCAAGCTTTTCATTTGCGGTGTTTCTGATGAAACAGGACATAGATTTAAAAAGTTGATGCGGCCTTGTATGGTGTCGCTGAAATCATTAAAATCAATACTGAAATATTCACTCAGTGATGGTGAACATTCGCCTGGTGGCGAACCTGTAGAAAGGCAAAGGATGGCTTCACAGGCTAATTTAACCTTGCCTGTGAGTTCGCCGCTATCCGCGTGCGCGATACTCATCGCCAAAGTGCTTAACAGGATGACAGATAATTTTAGATGTTGGTTTATGTTCACGATGATGTCCTTAACTAATCAAACTTATTGGGATACTCGCCCTTTATTGGCTTTGGTCATGGCCTTACGCTGGGCTAATCGATTTAAGTAAATGGGCATCCAGTCTTGTACGTCATCACCCACTTCCGCACGAATTGCATCGAGCATTTCCACGTTATCTAATGAGGTGCTGAGTACGTCTAACATTTCATTGAGGCTGCCAAGGTCTAAGGTGACGACTGTAGAGGTATGACCTTGTTTGACTAGAAACTGACGGCTCGTTTCACCAAGTGTGCGGATGGTGTGATATTCCATCTCGGTGACTTTGAAGCCTTCCACGTAGTCGTGGTAATTGGCTTTGGGGTTAGGTAAAAATATTTGCGTAGCACATTGCTCTACCATGGCTGCAACATGTGGTGTTTTAAGGATTTGTGCAGGACTTTGTGTATCAAAGATACCGAATCCATTTTGTTTACGAATGGTGAATTGTTTGTTGACGGCAAAGTCTGTGAATTCTGACAGCTCTAAACGTTTCCAAAATTCAGCCATGACATAGATAAAACGGCGACCATCAATCAAGCTTTCTGTTAGGTGTAGTAAATACATAGTGACGGGCGCTAAGATGTCTTTATCCTCTAAAAAAGCCGTGTCATCAAAACCAAATAGACGACCTTGACTCAAGTCTATTTGGTCTTCCACGTTATCCAGCACCCAGCCATAGCTACCGCCTCTGCACCATTTTTGCAAGTAGTCATGCACGCTATTTTGCTTGGTGTTGGGGAGTTGCTGGTTAATCGCATATAGGCCACGTTTGCTACGCTCAAAGGTCATCATCACGCGTACTGCACGCTCTACTTCATGACTATCAGTGGCATTGAGTGGATAAGGCACGAGACTTTGCACCAGCTTAACTAAAAAGCTAATATTGTGTTCAGTCTCCTCTAGCTGAAATGGATTGAAACCCGTAGGTATCCCTTTTTTAAGGAGGCGATAATTGCCACCTAATGCGCGAATGACAATCTCAGCGCCACGATCTTTATCAAAAAAGACAATCGTGGGTTGGTATTTCAAAGTCATCAGTAGTAAGAACAACTCAAGCACGGTTTTACCTGAACCTGTCATACCAATAATCGTGGTATTGCCAGGCGCTTTTTTATCAGTGGAGTCGTCGCTTTCGTCAGTGCCATGAAAGTTAAAATAATACGGCGCACCATTCGGTGTTTTAAGAATGGTGACCGCTTCACCCCACGGATTGTTATCGCGCTTACCCGTGCCAAAGCCGTGCATAGCCGCTAAACCTACAAAGTTGCGTGAGGTGAGATGTGCTTCACGCGGTCTTAAATGCCAGTGCGCAGGTTGCTGGGCAAACCATGCAGCATCAGCCACTAAATCCAGCAGTGCGGTTTGGTAGCCATCATGACTGAGTGCCGAGCGTGCTTCTGCCATATTGCGTGTGGCTTCATCCATGTTATCGCCCAATACGGCCAGTGAATAATGGTACTCACCCAGCACAAACTGCCCATCAACCAGCTGATCAATGGCTAGGTCTAAGGCCTTAATTTGTGAAGCTGCACCATCTTCGGTTGAAACAAGTTGATTACGCTGTTTTTCTAATTTGTCTTTGGCACTGGGTTTGTCTAATATCGAAAAACTTTGCGTCTCGATGTATTCATATGGTGTGTACAACAAGCTATTCATGCAGCCTGCGTCCGTGTTAGCTGGGTAATCTTTTAAATCCAGCATTGCGGCAAAGCGTCTTTTATTCGGTGCACGAATTTCTATTTTCTCTTCGACGAAAAATAGGCGTGAAGTTTGTAACACGTCACGAATTCGGTAATCTTTGACAGGTACTTTTTCCCAAACAGTGTTAAGCAGGTAGCCGTAAAATGCTAACTGGTTGGAATAGGTAATGTTGTTTTCTTGATAAGTGGCGAGCCGCTCTACATCATATTTTTTGAGTGTGGCTTGTATGCGTGTAGCGAGTTCTTCAATTTTACGTAGTGCGTGCTTATCTGCCTCTTCGATGGCACGCAATGATTTTTCTTGAAGGTCGACAACGCGACCAAAAAGGTTTTTCTTAACCGCACCATAAGGTCTATACACCAGCGTGAGATAGGTTTCGTTTCCCATCATGTTGTAACCATCAAAACTAGCGTAATAGCGTTTCGACAAGGTATTCGCAAATGGATTTTGGTATTCAGTGGTGAATTGGTCTGAGTATTGACGGCGCACACGGTGCGACCAAACAGCGACTTCACCTAGGCCTATCAGCAGTTGATTAAACGCCTCATGCAATATGTCTAAATCAATTGCATCACGTGTTTCAAAAGCAATGCCATCTACCCGCCATGTGGTTAAATAGGCACCGTCTAAAGTTTTGACCACCGCATCGCTAATTGCACTGCTATAACGCAAATACTCGCTAGCACTGATTTCGTTGTTAGCAATTTTCTGATGTTTTGCAGTCATAGTTTTATCTTCTCGCTATCGTGATCTTTTTTTGTGCGTTCTTTTTAAAAGCTTTTAATATATAAAGTCTTTTTAGTAGCGCATGGGTGAACCCTATTAGGGGTTGATACAGTTCGCCCATGAACCCTATTTGAGTTATACACAGCTCACACATGCACCCTATCGATTTTGACTTGTGGATAAAAGCGTAGTTACCCACAGGGAAAAAGAGCTCATGTATGAGCCCTATTGACCTAATACCGCTCATGGGTGAACCCTATCTGGCTCAATATTTGCGTTGTTTGTAGAACTTTCTTTGATAATTACGCCTGATTTTTCTGCAAATTTCCTAATAAGATGTTGCATGTTTTGATCGAACTTCGATAAATCCACCATGCCTTTGGACTGATTATTGATGACAACACCATTGCCATTGACCTGATTGATATTGATTTGCAAGTTCTCAATATGAATCACTTTGGCATCTATTTGCTGTGCCGAATGCACATAATTTTTAATGTCATCGACAATGTCCGAGACTTTGTTCGGAATATAATCCCAAGATGCTTCTGCCACGTTGTTGTCAAATAGGTCTCTTAGCACAATCTTTTCTCGTAATACATAGTGGTTTTTTCTGCCTATTTTTTCAGTTAACAAGTACGATAATTGCCTTAATTCCACGAGATTTCTTTTTACTTGCGAGATCGATAAACCCGACTTCACGGACAAGGTATGCTCAGACGGGAATGAAGCACCAGTATTAAAGTTGGCGTGTGATTTAATAACCAAATACACTTTAAGGGCAGAGCCACTGATATTGGCAAGGTCGCCACTATCTATCATGGATTTAAATACATGAAACCATTGCGTGTTGACTGCTAATGTTTTATCCACGGCAGTCATTTATGAACGCTTTTTATAACGCATAGGTGCAACACTTTTTGCACCCCAAAACTTGCTATTACGATGTCTTGCACTCATTTTTAGCCTAAGTACATACTGCATTAAGCGTTGATCATCACTCTTTGAGATAAGTCGCATTGTCACGATAATTGGAATAATCATCGCCAAGACTGTGACGCCTAGAATTGGCATGAGCCACATTCCCCATATTCCGATGACAAATAGCGGGATGCACGTGAAAGCAAGCGGCTCAAGTGGCACGCCAAATATCATACTGGGGCGCGTACAACCTTTGAAGATGAGGTCGCTCATGTTTTAGAAAAACAAAAGTGCAATCGCTGCTGCACTACCAATCATAATGGCGCCTAACAGCAAGTTGCCATAATCTTGAATTCTTGCACCGCCAGAGGTGCACTTATAGCCTGTCCACATGATCATGAGTGTCATGTATGCTAATCCTAAGGCTGATGCCCATGTGATCACCTGATCAATGATGGTTGCCCCAGGTGTAACACCGCCTGCGGCAGCATAAGCATGTGTAGTCAATAAAAAGCTAGTTGCGGCAATGATGATGTGATTGCCTATCTGACGCGGTGTGTGATTATTTTTGTCGTGGTGCATGCTGTATCCTTTTAATCTGTTTTTAATGGATGTTTAATTACAAGGTAATGCCATTGCCTTTTTATTGCTTGCGGGGGAGTTTTGCGGAAATCTAGGCACATTAAAATACCACCGCATTTTCTGGCTCATCAGCAGTAATTACTCTTATTTGCATTGCCTTGTTCTTTGCAGGTCTGGTATTGATGCTCAGTTTTGCGAGTACCTTGTTAGCGTATTGTGTGCCAACTGCTGAATTCAATTGACCGGAGTAATAACAAGACAGAGCTTTATGCGTAGCATCTGCTTGATAGCCTCGTGCGCTTGCACGATTTAGGCATTCACTGAGTATTTGGCCGCCTGCGTTTAAGTTGGTACACGCATCAAATACATTATTGAAATTAAGGTTAAAACGTCTAAAGTTACTACGGTTTATTTGTGCCAATCCTACCGAATAGTTATAGCCTGCATTTTCTAAAAAATGGGCGGTGGCTTTGGCTTCAGTGAGGTTTTGCGGTTGACGTTGCAAGTGCGCATTCACTACGCCGATTGCGTATGGATTGTGGCTAGACTCTACGCTTATGACGCGCATCATTAACTGCTGATCCACCATGGGCGCACATTGTTGAATAGTGATGGTATCTAGCATCATTTTGCCCTATTCCTTGCCTAGCGCTTCAGTCAGCAGGTTAAGCTTAATCGCTTCAGCAGGCACTTCTAAGCATTCACCCGTGAGTTCGAGCTTGATGTGGATGAAACCAGCCGTTGATGGTTTTTGATGCAGCAGTACCATGCAAGGTTGATGGTCTTGATAGAAACCTAGCAGTAGCGGTTTTTTGATTTTGCTAGGTTCTGTTTTAGTTGGGTCAATTAGTTTAGCAGTGGGACGTTCTTCATTAGCTGGGCTGTGATAAGGCAAATTTTGAGCGACGATAGATGCATGTGCAGTATCTGTAATATCGACATGTTGCGAAGCATTTTTTGTATCAGTATTTGACTCTGCTTTGCGTGCCTTCAATATCAATGCATTAGTAACTTCTTCATTACTATTAATAAGCGACTCCGCCAGTACGGGTGCATCTTTATATAGGTTGATTAGCCTGTAAATAAGCTGTGCGCCCTTGATTTTTCCTTGGCTATAAGCCTCAGCAATCATTTCAGGCATGTCTAACAATGCTAAGTGATAAGTCACATAATTGGCATTCTCTGATAGCTTTTCGGCGATGCTGCTTTTACTGTCGCCTGCTGCAATGCGTTTTTGTATAAATTGTGCAATATCCATGGCCGCCATATTGGCGCGCTTGGTGTTTTCTAGCACTTGGCTGTAATCATCAAACGCGCTTGCATTTGTTTCAATAATGGCCGCTATCGTACTTAACCCTGCTTCTAGTGAGGCACGATAACGTCTCCCACCGTGAATGATCGTGTAAATACCATCAACTGCTGGACGCACGTGTATAGGGGTCTGTACGCCTCTACGTTTTATATCACTGACAAAGTCTTGCCAGTTTTCATCATTGAAATCTTTGCGTGGCTGATGTTCATCTTCGATGATTTGCTTGAGCGGTATCGCCAATACCGCACTAATTTGATTACTTGGGATTGCAGACGGTGGAGTAGCTTCACGCTTAACAGCATCTAGCATTTCTAGGTTAAATATCGGCTTTTTGACGTTGGCTATCATCGCGACTAAGCTATTGTCTCTGCATTGGTAGATTCAACATCCACTTCAAGCTGTAGTCGCGCTAGCACAATATCAAATATCTTACGTACGCTTGCCCAGGTGGTTCTGGCCATGGTGTTGGTTTTAGCCAGTTGCGCGATTGGAATGCCCTCTTTTTGACTTTCGCGTATCGATTGGCGCAATGGCATTAACAGAATCCTGCCCTCGTTATCGGTTAAAAAGTGTTCGCCAATTCGCTCGCTTAATTCGGTTAATGCTTCTCGGTGTTTATCGGTCGCCTCTACCATGTTAGGTAAAAAACCTAAGAAATTGAGCTTAGCGTTAAATACCGTTTTAATGTTAAGCACGCCGCGCTGACCATATAGCGTCGCACTCATGCCCTCAATGCTTTCTTGCGATAACTGGATTGGACTTAATACCGCATCCGCTAGCGTGAGCGCGATGGTGACGCGAATATCCAACGAGGGTGGCCCATCGATAATACAGAGATCATAATGTGCATCTACGCTGGTTAAGAAATTGGCAAAGTGTTGGTGTGCTATAGATGACTTTTCTGTGAGCTCGCCTTCATGCTCAATCTTTACGCGGGCTTGCTCTACTAGCACATTGTTAAACTGCCCATCGGCTTCTAGGATGCTGAACCCGCTACTGCCAACATTAATATCAATGATGTCGGTGGTTTCAAATATGACCTCAGTCACGGTTTTGGCAAGCGGCACAGCCTCACCATTGCGTTTGAAGAACTTAGTGGTGTTCCCTTGATCATCAAAATCAATTACCAGAACACGGTAGCCTAAATTTCTGGCATACAGAGCAAGCTGACAAGCATTGGTCGATTTACCTACACCACCTTTTTGTACGCCAATATAGAGTGTTTTCATTATTTTTTAGATACTGTGTATTGTTGATTTGTGGTGTATAGTTTAGATATATCTAATATATGTGTCAAGCAAATAAATAGATATATCTAATAATAATTGTAGTTAAATCTAATTCATGAATACATGGCAAACTAGATTGAAATATGCAATTGAAATGAGGGCGGTGACTAAACTCGCTCTTGCAAAACACGTGGGTATAAAAGCACCGTCTGTGAGTGCTTGGTTATCATCTAAATCAAAAACCATGAGCGCGGAACATGGGATTGCGGTGTGTGAGTTTTTAGGCATTACACAAGAATGGCTGTTCCTCGGCAAAGGCAGCATGGACGAAGTTAAAAATGATACTTACAAAAGAAAGGTGCTAACTCAGTTGGCTGCTGAGTTACCAGAGTTTGCGGTAGACGAAGCGATCAGAAGGATTGCTGATATTAAGGAATTCGTCGAAACCGTTAAGAAAAATACCGCCCAAGGTCAATAACGTCATTCAACTGTGCATTCAGCTGGAATTAGATTTTGGAGAATCAGACTCTGATCAGTAAAGTCCTAGCGAATACAACTTAGTTAATTACCGTTAGCAGCAATTCTAAAAAAGTAAGCGCCCCGCTTACGATATCGCACCCCGTCACCAAATAATTACTGAATAGTCCGATAAAGACAATCAACTAGATTTATACATATCATCTAATAAAATGTATGTATATTTAATTATATATTAGATATATCTATTGCATAATTATTAGATATATCTAATAATATAAGCTCATTTGATTAACTTAAATCATAGCTTGGTCACAGTATGCAATCACACATAGTCCACTCTTTGTCACTCGTGCTGCCGTAATGAGCTTATTTTTGGCGCAAACAGACTTAATTCAATTGACTGGCTATGCCCGCAAGGCAAAGCAATGCGCTCAACTATCCATCATGAATATCCCTTACCGAGTGAATGTGAGGGGCGAGCCTTTGGTAACCATCGCCTACATTAATGGATTAAAAGCTGAGCCAATTAAAACAGGCTGGCAATCCAATCTAATGGCTGCTTAAACCATGGTGCGGGGTCGTAGGCCAACAGTTCATGCGAATTTACCACCACATATGCGTGCACGCGTGCGCGGCGACACTACTTATTACTACTACGACACTGGCGGTAAGCCACGCAAAGAAATTTCACTAGGTAAAGTTTATGTTGAAGCCATCCGAAGGTGGTCTGAGTTAGAAGGCAAAAAAACCACGCCACTGATTTACTTTAAAGATATTGCTGATCGCTATTTGCTCGAAATTGTACCCACTAAAGCAGCGCGAACACAAATCGACAACGTACGTGAAATGCAAAATCTAATTGCATTTTTTAACAACCCACCTGCACCCATCGCAGAAATTAGGCCGATACATATTAGGCAATACCTGAATTGGCGTACAGATAACGGTAAAAAAAGTACAGTTCGCGCCAACCGTGAAAAATCTTTGCTTTCTCACCTATTTAACATTGCACGTGATTGGGGTGCACTCGATACCGTCAATCCATGTCAAGGCATCAAGGGTTATACGGAAGAAGGACGAGATGTTTACGTCGAAGATAATATCTATGATGCGATTTATCTAGTAGCAAGCCAACCACTTAAAGATGCGCTAGACTTGGCTTATTTGACTGGCCAACGTCCTGCTGACGTTATCGCGATGAGTGAGGCAGACATCCAAGATAAAGTCCTGCTAGTTCAGCAAGGCAAAACCAATGCCAAACTTCGCATTAGCATTACTGGAGAATTAAAATCACTCTTAGAGCGCATACTAAAGAGTAAGCAGGCGCACAAAGTACGTACATCGCAATTGATATGCACCGAAACAGGCAGGCCGATTAGTCAAAATGCATTAAGACTTAGATTCGATAAAGCACGGGATAAAGCCATTAAACAAAACCCCGCAATAGCAAAAGATGTTAAGCATTTCCAGTTTAGAGATTTAAGAGCTAAGGCAGCGAGCGATAAAGCAGAAAGTGAAACCATGCGTGATGCTCAACTGCAATTAGGACACAGTTCTATGGCTATGACAGAACAATACGTTAGACAGCGTCGTGGACAAAAAGTAAACCCCACCAGATAGTCTAAATTTTCCAAAAATACAGGATATTCTTAAAGTTTTTTGTATTGCCAAAATTTAAGGTAATGCTGAAATGTAGTTAAATCTCGTAAATTTAAAGTTGATTTTATCTTCTGACAGTTCGCTTTATAGCAATAAAATTGATAAATTATGGGGCATAAGATTGGTTAAATCGAGACATTTAAAAATCTTAAATGAGGGGCAGGTATTTCCCAAAAGCAGTCCGTCAAACCATGGTTCTAAAAGGCTAATTAGCACCATATAATTGGTAGCGATTCACATTGCAATGATTTTGGTATTCAACAAGGCTTGACTAGCGCCTCTTACTCCTCCCCGGCCATGGAAGTTCTCCAGTGAGTTCGACCAAACCACCATCATCTTCGACGCGAACACCAAATCGATCTATCTCTACTTCTGGCAAATCATCACTATCAAACCAAAGCAGGGCGATAGTCGTATCTGTTTGTTGATAATGCCTTGCTAGCTCCCAGAGCTCCAATCCTTTTCCCCAGTTGTCAAACCATATGTCTTGTGCGACCTCCAATTCATCAGTAGCGTTAACGCCAGCTTCGCGAAGTTTATGAGAAAGTGAGCCTACAGGTATTGATGACTTAGTTCCTACCCAAGCTCCTACGCGTCTCAATGGTGTAGAGCGGACAGCATATCGGACTGTACTTCTTTCCATCGTTACGAAAGCGCATGGTATATCACTTAGGCTTGCAAATCTGGATGCCGCAGCTGGATATGATGTACCAAATGCTTCAGCCATGTGCTGAATAAGTTGCAAAGATGGTTCTTTATTTGGTAGTGCTGATAACCACTGTTTGTAAGGCATTAATAATTCAGCAGCAAAAGTATCGCAGACCACCTCGTTTGGGTCTCGTTTTGCATATGCCCAGGAGGGGACTTCTTCATGACTCGAGGCTAGGTCCAATATGATATGGGCAATTTCATGACAAATCGTAAACCTTTGGCGCTGTTCGATTTCTTGAGAGTTTACTGTAATTATGTGCTTACCATTCGGTTTGGTGATCGTATAACCCGACTCACCTTCATTCAATTCTTCTTTTCTTAGAGAGGCATTGGCAGCAGCAAGGTACGGAGATAAGTCGTTACGAACATTGGATGAATCAACAGAGGAGACAAATGAGCGTGCAAGCTGTTGAGCATCCATTTCATTCATATTCACTCCTCTTCATCTTCCGCAAAGGCTCTTCGAATTCGGGCAATTAACGTAGCTGGATCGGGCCTTAAAGTTCCTCTATGCCTGATTCCTGCGGCTGCTGTAAATTCATGAATGGCAACTTGTGGATCATTTATTGCAAACTCAACCAAATCAGGGTCTGTATCTGCATGATCAACAAGCCATTTAACGAAAGTTATATCTCGCTCGCCAGGTTTTAATACCTTCAATAATTTATCAACAAGATCTTGAGATGGATTTGTTTTTTCACCTGTTTCTAATCGATGTACGTAGGCGTGGTCAATTTTAGATAGTTCACCAACTTCACGTAACGATAGGGTTCGTTTTTCACGTAGCATCTTTAGGGCGACGCCAAGTCCTGTTTGTGACATTTAATACATTCCTCGTATAAGGGGTGGCCTAGCCAAAATTAGCTGAGTTTACCGTAATATTTTAAACGCAATCTACAAATAATATAAGGTAGTTGCAACATTCAAAAAATGCTGGTATCATGTTGTCTGATTGGACAACATTCTAATAAATTACATTGAATTAATTGATTAAAGTATAAAATATCATGTTGCTTACGTAAGCAACGTATTATGCGTTAAAGTTAGTTTGTATGCAATAAAGATATAGGGTGAAAAACAATGGTGGTTTGAATTTTAGGAGATTAATCATGGCAGGCAAGAATCAACACGTAGTTCCGCATCAAGGCGACTGGGCGGTCAAAGGTGCAGGCAATCAAAAAGCAACCTCCGTGCATAGCACACAGCAGGAAGCAGTGGATGCAGCGCGTGAAATCGCGCGCAATCAGCATTCAGAGCTTATTATTCATAGGCCAGATGGACGTATTCGCGACAAAGATAGTTACGGCAACGATGAATTCCCACCTAAGGGGTAATCAATGTCCGAAACACCTACCTTTCATGTCCTTGCGCTATCTGGTGGCGGTTATCGTGGCCTATATACTGCCACAGTACTCGCCGAGCTTGAGCGCGCGCTGGGGCGACCGATTGCTTCACATTTTGATCTTATTTGCGGAACATCGGTCGGCGGAATATTGGCACTTGGGTTAGCCGATGAAATACCTGCTAGTCAACTTCAGGCGTTATTCGAGGAAAATGGTAATCGCATCTTTGGTTGCCGTGACCTTCTAAGACGTTTGCTAGGATTTTGGTTTACAGCTAAACATTCATCCGAGGGATTGAAGAATGTACTCACTGAGCGCTTCGGGGAGAAGACGATAGGCGAACTGAAGCATCGAGTGCTTATACCCGCGGTGAATTATTCGACTGGTCGTGGTCAATTCTTTAAGACCCCACACCATTTAAGCTTCGAACTTGATCATCACATGAGGCTTGTCGACGTAGCTTTAGCTACCTCAGCTGCACCAGTGTACTTGCCTCTATCTCGCAATCCACGAGGTGTGTTTGCTGATGGGGGATTAGTAGGCAATGCGCCTGGCCTCTTTGGACTTCACGAAGTTCGAACTTTTTTGAGTCCTGACAAGAATGCTCAAATCAGAGTTCTGGCAATCGGTACCATGACAATTGGTGCCACAGTCCGCGGCAGTGCTAGCTTGGATCGTGGATTTGGGAAGTGGCGTGGGGGACTCTTTGATTTAGTAATTTCCGCACAAGAATCATCAGTTGATTACATGCTACGGCAGTCATTAGGAGCTAGCTATTACCAAATTGATGATAAAGCTACTCCAGATCAAAGCCTCGACGTAAAGGCACTGGATAGCGTCTCGATTGGGGCAACAAACACATTAAAAGATAGAGCGACTCATGCTGCCCAAAGAGCGCTTGGCGATCCACTTTTTCAACCTTTTCGTGTACATATGGCCAGCACCCCTACTTTCTTCCATGGCCCTAACAAAAATATTTTGGAGGCATGATGCTAAACCTTAGCCCACTTTTTTATACCAGTGAAGGCAGCAATACCTGTCTACATAATGAACTTGATTTGGATTTGACGCAGAAAGCGTACATCGCTGAAGCAAGAACTGCCGTGCGCAATTGCTTGCGATCAGGAATACCGCGTGTACTCAGAGATAAGGGATTTACAGATGATATTCCTCAGCCGCGATTTTTTACCCAAGGTTCTTGGGCTTATAAAACCTTAAATTCACCAGCGCAACATCCACAACAGGCTGATCTAGACGATGGCTGCTATTTACCCTTAAGTTTTGTGTCTCAAACCATAAAGCCTAGCATTGCTGCTGTCGTATTTTTTTCTGTCGTTGAAGAGGCGCTTAAAGACTTGGCCAATGAACGCAACTGGGAACTCGTGACGGATAAACCAACATGTATTCGTATAGTCATTTCTAAATATGCTCATGTTGACGTTCCTTTGTATGCCATTCCTGACGATGAGTTTAAACACTTGGTCAAGGCGTCCATGGACAGCTATGGGTATGTGAATTTGGCGGAGGCTGTGGTTAGAGCTGAGCACGATGCCTGGACGGCTTTACCAAGTGATAAGGTTTTACTTGCACATCGGGAATTGAATTGGATGAGCTCAGATCCTCGTCCCGTGAAAGAGTGGTTTCTTGGTGAAATAGATGCAAAAGGTGAGCAACTTCGTAGAGTGGTACGCTACATCAAAGCATTTCGTGATTGGCAGTGGCCTAGTGGTGGCCCATCCTCTATCCTGATAATGGCGGCAGTAGCGCCTATTTTTGAGAAACGTGATCGACGGGACGATTTAGCATTGCTTGATGTGCTTGCCTCTCTGCCAGATCAACTTCGAGGTGGGGTTAACAATCCAATCGACGATTCTGAATCTCTTACAGACAGACTTGGTCAGAGTGGTGTTGAAGATGCAGTGACAGAATTTGAAACCTTAGAAAAAATGCTTCGTGGAGCGATTAATGCAGGAAACTGTGCTCAAGCTTGCACATGGATGCGTGATGTATTTGGAACTCGGTTTCCGAATGAACCTGATCGCGTGTCACAAGTGTCCGTAGCAGCCACAATTTTATCGACGCCAGCGATAGCGGGGCCCAGTGAGTTAGTAGGTCGTACAAAAGCTGGATGACGGATTCGATTTCTAAAATTGAAAGTGTTATATACGCATTAAAACAAGTCGGCTTCACCTATGCCAGTAAGACAGACATAGGCTGGTTCAAGCTTTACGGCCATTTATTGCATTCAACAACAGACGCTTGTGCATGCGAAATCGAGCTTGATCCAAACTTCATTGAGTTACCCAAAATACGGCTTCTGGAAATTCCAGCAAAATTACCGTCGGTTGTACCACATCTAGGGAATGATGGTCATCTTTGCTATATAGCAAAAGGCAGTGTTGTTCTGGATATATTTGATCCTGCTGGTCAAACTCTAGCGTGCATAAAACGTGCTGAGGAAGTTCTTGAGCAAATACTCAAAGGAAATATGATTCAAGACCTAGAGGAGGAGTTTTATGCATACTGGGGAGGTGAGGAGTTATGCCTAGTCGATATGCAAGAGCAGAATCTAGGTAAGCAGAAAACATTGGTGGTTAAAACTAGAAACGGCTTAATGTCAGTTGTGACCGATGATGAAGTTCGCACAGGCAAAAAACTGAAAGCCCTTGGCTATAATCTTGCCGAATATACAATACTTACTTACCGCATTCGTACAAGTGCAAAACCAAGGCCACATACAACATCTTGGCCACCTAAAACTGTAAGAGATATTATTGCTTGGCAAGGATTGCTTGATTATAGATGCAGAAAAAAAATTGAACAACGCATACAAGAAGGGGCAGCGACAAAAGCCAATGGCGCGTTGATTTTAATAGAGTCCCCACTTCTTACATACGGTTTCACAGTGTTCTACAACCGCGCCAAGTATCAAGATGGTAAAAGTAAACTTTCAAGGCGTAGAGATGTTGTTTATAACCTAAAAATATCCCCTGTATCAGTTATCAGAATTGATGACAGGTATATGGCTGAACGTAATATACCTGGGAGTAAAACACTCGCTGGAAATAAAATTGCCATTGTAGGCTGCGGCACAATCGGTGGTTATTTGGCTGAAATGCTGGTTAAGTCTGGCGCAGGCACTTCCAGAGGTCAATTAATCTTGATAGATTCAGATATTTTGCTTCCACAAAATATTGGACGGCATCGTCTTGGATTTCCAAATTTGTTCGCCAATAAGGCAACTGGAATGTCTGATGAGTTAAAACGTCTTAATCCTGGCGCCGATATTCGCGCTTTACCTGTCGATGTAATGCAGGCACAGCTAGGTAAATTGGATTTAATGATTGATGCTACTGGTGAGGAATCTTTAGGTCACTGGCTATGTGAGCAGTACTTGAAAAGCACAACAATGTTATCTGTCTGGATTGATGGGCCTGGAGTTGCTGTACGCGCATTACTTCACAAAAATTCCGAAGGTGCCTGTTTTCGATGTTTGTACGAAGCCAATAAAAATGGATTGTTTCAAACCGTTATTGGAAGTATGCCAAATTTGATGGCGGGTCATGGATGCGAAGGTTTATATGTCCCTTTTCCAGCAACTGTATCTGTCCAAGCGGCAAGTCTTGGAGCTGAGATGGTCATGAATTGGGCAAACAATTCGCATACCCCGTCATTACAAACTAGACTCATTGACAATAATTTCCAGCTCGCTACTGTGAACTGTGACCCACCTAAGCAGAAAAACTGTCCCGCATGCAATTCTTAAGCTCCTGGACAACCTCAGATCTATCACCTCTTTTGCACTTTTCCGACCTTGTACTTGAGATTTTTGAGCGTCATATGCAAAGAGTTGATTCGGATTTTGAAGCCGGAGGACTGCTGTTGGGAACGATTCATGGGTCAAACATTTTTGTCACAGAAGCAACGACTCCGACTGCATGGGATAAACGTTTTAGATTTTTCTTTGAACGAATGTCATTTGGTCACCGTTCAATCGCTCTATTACGTTGGCGGGGCAGCAGGGGTGTCATCCGTTATGTTGGAGAGTGGCATACACACCCTGAAGACCATCCTAAACCGTCTGGGATAGATCGAGACGAGTGGAATAAACTCGCTAAGCAACGCAAGGATAATCGGCCAGCGCTTGCAGTTATTGTCGGGCGTAAAACGCTATATGTTGAATTAGTGCCAACCATGGGAGAAGGATTAATCATGCATTCATTTGAATAATTTAGGGGGCGTAATTCGGTATTTTTTATCCTCTTATTAGCTAATAACTGAAGTTGTTTTGCCAAACCTGTAGGAAGCTTTAGCCCCCCCATTGTTGCCACTCAATCTTGATGGATGAGCTCCCACATGGGGTCGAAAGTGAAGGCCTATGTCCATCAGTAATTGGGAATTGAAATTCCACAATCAATCATGTAAATTGGGCACCAAAAAAAACAGCAAATCAACATATTTAAAGCACGACTAAAATCTTCTCCAAACTTCAAATATACGCAAATTTACGAAGACCCAAAATATAAAGCACGTTCAAGCACCGCTAGTGCCTGTTTTCGTTTATCGGTTTTCATCATTGATAAGTTATGCAATTTCCACTGAATAGCGGGTAAGTGCTCAACTTCTGGAAGAATGAATTGACTCCAATCTGCATCACCGCGTTTAATTGCTAGTAGAAACTGTTTATCCTGCTCCGTTAAATGACGATGAATATTAGCTATCATCGCTTCACGTGCCTCAAGCAGGCTTTCTACACTGACTTCTTCCAATGTCATACCAACAAATTCTGCATGATATATAGCTTCAATATCTTTACGGCGTGGCATCAACAATTCAGCCATGGGTCTATGATGCCCTAACAGATACACAATAAAGGCATCTTTCAGTTTTGATGAAAATCCCTCATTGGCAAGTAGCAATCTAACATCATATAAATCCCGTGGGTGTTGACGATCCAGTGCGGCACATAACTTGCCGGCATATAAATCTTCAAAGCTAAGCAGTTGCATCTGCACATAGCCAAATTCCGCTTGCACCTTTGGCGCTACTTCACGTAATTCACTTTCATATACGCAACCACGTAACACGGGAGTGACTTCAATCTTCACAGAGACATTGTTACGCGAAACGAGCAATTTAATGCGTTTGTCAGTTCCATGCACAAGAGACGTATTAACTTGAGTATTGGGTACAGTACTCATAATATCTGTGGCGATACTTTCTAAAGCGCGATCAATCTCTCTTAAACTTGCTTCTCTATCGCCAGCTGGCAAATAAGCCAAATCAATATCTACCGATAAACGTGGTAAATTACGTACAAATAAATTAAGCGCAGTGCCGCCTTTTAGCGCAAAGCAAGATTGTTTTGCCACAGAGGGCAAAACACTCACTAACAATCTGACTTGCTCAGAAAAAATTGGATTCTGAGCCATCGGATATTTCTTCTGAGTTTCTCATTTCTCTTGGTACAGTGATTTGATACTGTTTGTCTAATAGACCACCTGTCACTATCACACGCTTGCCACTACCTAAATTAACCTTAGAAACATCCAGACTCTTTAACCAGGAGTGATTATGCCTTGTTGCAAACCATAAAAATAAGCGTTTTGCCTTCACTTGCGTGCAAGCACTGAGCAATGCATTGATCAGTGTAGGCCGTAGCGTCGCAGCAGTCTCAAAAAATTTATCTGCCACAGAAAAGTCTGCGTCTTTATTCACTGCTGCTAACAGTTCCAGTAAAGCCAATTCAGGTGTAGCGTAGCGTATTGACCAATCCCAATGACCAAAAGGTTTGGTTGAAATAGCCTCAGCAGGTAATTGGCTAAATAATTCGACGCTATGAAGTTCCAATTTTACTGGCGCATTGTTTGTCAATAATGATGGTGGTATATGTCTTACACCATATAAATCTATCTGTTGCTTTCCGCCAAAAGCTATATAGTGCGTATAACCCTGTAACTCTAAAGCGGCTCGTCCGCCAACATGTACTGGGTATCCTAGCTCTTGTAATGAATAAACCAAGTGCTCCCACTTAAGCGGTGGGCCTGGACGGCGATATGCGCCACGCGCAACCGCTTGCAAGCGCCCCGCCCTCAAATAATAATCTATACTTGGTCGAGTAACACCGCGCTCATTCAGCCACGCCCTATCCACCACCAACCCTTCAGGCAGCGTGTTTTCCAAAGACTCGCTAGACCCTTCCTGTATTGAGTTCTTAGGGGGTTTAGATGAAGATGGTTTTTGCATACTCATACTATGCATTATTAATCATTATTAAACCAAACGCAAGTTTATTGATGCTCTATTTTGCATAGCTAGGCTATGCAAAAATGGTAAGTTATGAAAATAATTTGGGCGTACAATTAAGCTTTTCTGATAGCAATCAGCCTGATTGTAGAATGTAATAAATTCATTGAAGAATGAGCTATGCAGTTGTTACTCGAACTGGGTAAGTGAAAATTACAGGGCATTACGACTGGTAGCGTCGGGGACAAAAAGTAAACCCAAGCAGATAGTCTAAATCACCTAAAAATGTCTATTTGCGGAAAAGTAAGGTATTTGCGGAAATAAATAGCGCGGCTTAACTTCCGTTAAGCCGCGCTGGTATTGGTAGGGCGTGCGGGGATCGAACCCACGACAAACGGATTAAAAGTCCGCTGCTCTACCAGCTGAGCTAACACCCCATTACTTTTTTGGTTAAGCCCAAAATTGCAAGACCGCGATTATGCTGGAAAGCGCGGTTCTGGTCAACGATTGATTTCATTTTTTTAGACATAATTATCGATTCGAATTGAATAAAAATTGCTTCGAAGCAAATTAAGCGAGATGTTAATCTGCTTTAAGCGCTGAAATCGGCAGTGAGTTAAATGCTTTCCCCTGATATAATTAGCGCCTAATTTAAGGAGCTTTTATGAGAATAATTTTATTAGGCGCACCTGGTGCTGGCAAAGGCACACAAGCCACCTTTATTAAAGAGAAATTCAACATTCCGCAAATTTCCACAGGCGATATGTTACGCGCTGCGGTTAAAGCGGGCACTCCGCTGGGCCTGGAAGCCAAAGCTTTTATGGATAGCGGCGGCTTAGTGCCAGATGCAGTAATTATTGGGCTGGTGAGCGAGCGCATTAAAGAGGAAGATTGCGCCAACGGCTTTTTATTTGACGGCTTTCCACGCACTATTCCACAGGCCGATGCCATGAAGGCAGCCGGAGTTACGATCGATTACGTGGTGGAAATTGATGTGCCTGACAGTGCGATTATCGAGCGCATGAGCGGCCGTCGCTCGCACCCTGCCAGCGGACGTACTTACCATGTTAAATTCAACCCGCCCAAAGTGGCAGGTAAAGATGATGTTACGGGCGAAGATTTAGTACAGCGCGAAGATGACAAAGTAGAAACTGTGAAAAAGCGTCTGGAAGTCTATCATTCACAAACAAAACCGTTGGTAGAGTATTACGCAAATTGGGCTAAAAGCGGCGCTGCAGGCGCGCCAAAACACGTAAAAGTGAATGGCTTGGGTGAAATGAACAGCATTCGCAACAATATTTTTGCGGCGCTAACGTAATATATCTTGAATATCTCTCCAATAGTATATAGCCATGATAAAGCATCTGCGGAAACAATGGCCATTAATACTTACAAGGGGCTAAACCCATGAGCAAAAGCGATAAACCAGTTACTGAAAGTCCTTCCAGCAGTTTCCCGGTAATACGCCGAGTTAAGGCCAGTGCCATCATCGACTGGCTCCACGCTGGTGTGGAAGACACTCGACGCGCCGGTCGCGCCAGCCTGTTCTACGGCCTATTTTTTGCAATCGCCGGATGGTTGATGCATAAGGTTTTTTCCGAAGCATATGGGCTCTTCGCAGGACTAACAACAGGATTCCTCCTGCTTGGCCCGTTTCTCGCGATGGGGCTCTACGACCTGAGTCGGCGCATGGAGCTCGGAGAGCCACCTAAACTTGTTCCCAGCCTCACTGCCTGGCGCCCAAACATTGCCAATATCGGTCTGTTTGCCGCGCTGTTAGTCGTTGTCCTGCTAATCTGGGCACGCGTATCAATCGTTATTTTCACGCACTTTTTTGATGCGGGTTTGCCAACCTTTGCCGATGTCATACTCAGTGTAATTACACTCAAACAACCCACCTTCACCCTTGTCTATTTTTCTGTCGGGGGGTTGTTTGCGGCCTTCGTCTTTGCCATCAGTGTTGTCGCCATGCCGTTAATGGTCGACCGCAAGTCCAACGCGGTCAGCGCCGCCAAGGCCAGTCTCCTCGCCTGCGGACGTAACCCTGTTCCGTTGCTGCTCTGGGCCTTCTGCATTGTCGTGCTTATCGGCTTCGGGTTTGCGACGAGTTTCCTTGGTCTGATTGTGACCATGCCAGTGGTTGGACATGCGACTTGGCATGTCTATCGAGACGTGGTCGAAACGAATAACCACCAGTAAAAAACCGCATAGCAATAGCATAATGAAAAATAATATTCGTTTTCAGATCCTATTGTTATGGATCTTTTTGGTTATTCTCGGCCTTAATAGCCGTTCTTACTTTCCCATTGATGAAACGCGCTATGTCACTGTGGCATGGAACATGTGGCTTAACGGCGATTATTTGGTGCCCTACCTTAACGGCGTCGCTTATAGCCACAAACCGCCATTACTATTCTGGCTGATTAGTCTCGGGTGGAAAGTTTTTGGTGTCAATGATTGGTGGCCGCGCCTTGTGCCTTCTTTATTCGCTTTAGGCAGTGTTTTTATTACCCGTAAAATCGCAGGCAGGCTATGGCCCAGCCAAACAAAAATAAAAGACAATGCTTCGCTCATCCTTATTAGTAGCGGCCTTTGGGTTATCTTCTCTACCACATTGATGTTCGATATGATGATTGCCTTTTTCACCGTGCTTGGCGTCTGGGGTATGCTCATCGCTGTGCAAGACCGTGGGCTCAAAGGTTGGATATTGCTGGCACTCGCCATTGGCGGCGGCCTGCTAGCAAAAGGCCCAACTATTTTACTTCAACTACTACCCTTGGCCCTGCTCGCTCACTGGTGGAATGCTGATAATAAGCCCAATGCTAAAAACTGGTATTTACCCTTATTTTGCTCGATACTTGGCGGAGCCGCAATCGCATTGATTTGGGCGATTCCTGCGGGAATTCGTGGTGGCAGCGAGTACCAGCATGCTATTTTTTGGGGGCAGACTGCAGACCGCATGGTCGATTCGTTTGCACATAAACGTCCATTTTGGTGGTATTTACCTTTGATGCCTTTGTTCTTATTTCCTTGGTTGCTATGGGGAACTTTTCTGCAAGGTTTATTCAACCACACCTACATCCGCAACGAAACTGGCGTACGCTTTAGTTTTGCTTGGATAATACCTGTCTTTGTAGCGTTTTCTCTCATTAGCGGCAAGCAAGTACACTATTTGCTCCCGTTGTTTCCTGCCTGTGCCTTGTTAATTGCAAGGTGTATAGAAAACAGTCAGACAAATCTTCGCATACACCTCTTGCCAATAAGCATTGCGACGATATTACTTGGAGTTATTTTTCTTGGCTTGCCTTACTATGCAAGCACCAACCCTAGTCATTCTGCCTTTTGGTTGCAATCATTACCTGCTTGGCTTGGCATTTTTACAGTACTTTTAGGGTTAACGTTACACTTGCTACCTAAACAATCTGTGTCCATTACAGTGTCGCAAATCTCATTGTTTTCAATCACACTGGTAACCGTTGCCGTGTATGCCTTAACTACCACAGCAGGTGAAGCCTATGATATGCGCCCAATCAGCGCCAGACTCAAGATGCTGGAATCACAGCATATTCCACTTGCACACTCTGGAAAATATCCCGGCATTTATAACTTTGTAGGCAGACTCGAACAATCGCCTGCCATTCTCGAAGCGGGCGATATAGAACCTTGGTTTATCGCACACCCCAATGGGCGTTTAATTAAATACTTCCACAACAAAGAAGATTTGGGAAACCAGCCCTCAGAATACGAGCAAGCTTACAAAGGTGACTTTGTCGTCATCATAACGTACGAACAATGGCTGACAACAAAGAAATAATCTAGATGCCTTCGAGTATAATCTCGTTTTAACTTTTCAATTCCGCAGAATCATGCAGCAGCAATATCCCTTCAAAGAAATCGAACAACAGGCGCAACAATATTGGGAGTCTAATAAGACGTTTGCCGCCGTAGAAGCCAGCGACAAGCCCAAATATTACTGCTTGTCGATGTTTCCCTACCCAAGCGGGCGCCTGCATATGGGGCATGTGCGCAACTACACCATAGGCGATGTGCTGAGCCGTTTCCACAAGATGAAAGGTTATAACGTCATGCAGCCAATGGGCTGGGATGCTTTTGGTCTGCCTGCAGAAAATGCCGCAATCGCCAATAAAACCGCGCCCGCCGCATGGACATACAGCAACATTGAACACATGAAAACGCAGCTGAAACAGCTTGGGTTGGCGGTGGATTGGGATAGGGAAATCGCCACCTGCAAGCCGGAATACTACAAGTGGGAGCAATGGCTATTTACCGAGCTGTTCAAAAAAGGTCTCATTTACAAAAAGACTTCAACAGTAAATTGGGATCCTGTCGACGGCACCGTGCTCGCCAATGAGCAAGTGATTGATGGTCGTGGCTGGCGCAGCGGCGCGCTGGTAGAAAAGCGCGATATTCCGCAATATTTTATGAAGATCACGGCATACGCTGAAGAACTGTTGAACGATTTGGACAAACTTGATGGCTGGCCAGAACAGGTCAAAACTATGCAGCGCAACTGGATTGGCAAGAGCTATGGTTGCCAGGTGGAGTTTCCAATTGTTGGTCAAAATGGCAACTTGAAAGTTTACACCACACGCCCTGACACCTTGATGGGCGCGACCTATGTCGCCGTTGCAGCCGAGCATATGCTTGCCACCCTGGCCGCAGCAAACAACCCGAAACTCGCTGAATTTATTGCCGAATGCAAGCGCGGTAGTGTGGCAGAAGCCGATGTAGCCACTGCCGAAAAAAAAGGCATGCCAACTGGTTTATTTGTTAGACACCCTTTGAATGGTGAGCAATTGCCGGTTTGGGTGGCTAACTACGTGCTCGCCAGTTATGGCGAAGGCGCTGTAATGGCGGTACCCGCGCACGACGAACGCGATTTTGAATTTGCGAATAAATATAAATTGCAGATTATGCAAGTTTTTAATCATGTAAATACATTTACTGATGAGCAGCGAAACACTCGTCCTAAATCGGATTATGAATACTATTATTTCGACGATAAGTTGTGGAAAGATTGGTATGCATCTAAATCAATAGATGATGTTCTAGTGTCCATGCAAGGAAGATATTTTGGCATGAGCCATCAAGAAGCATTTGATGCCATTACGAGAGATTTAGAAACAAAAAAATTAGGTCAGAAACGCACGCAATATCGCCTACGTGACTGGGGCGTGTCACGCCAGCGCTATTGGGGCTGCCCAATTCCCATTATTCATTGCGACAAATGCGGCGAAGTGCCAGTGCCTGCTGAGCAGCTTCCAGTGGTGCTGCCAGAGAATGTAACAATGGATGGTGTAGGTTCGCCGATTAAAAAAGACCCAAGTTTTTACGAAACGACTTGCCCGACTTGCGGCGGCAAAGCCACACGTGAGACGGATACCTTAGACACTTTCTTTGAATCTTCCTGGTACTTTGCGCGTTACGCAAGCCATGATTGCAACACGGCAATGGTGGACGAACGCGCTAATTACTGGCTGCCTGTAGACCAATATGTAGGCGGTATTGAGCATGCGATTTTGCATCTTTTATATGCCCGCTTTTTCAACAAATTGATGCGCGATGTCGGCTTGATTAAAAATGACGAGCCTTTCACCAATTTACTCACACAGGGCATGGTGTTGAAAGATGGCTCAAAAATGAGCAAATCCAAGGGCAACACGGTGGATCCGCAAGCGCTCATCGACACCTACGGCGCAGATACGGCGCGTTTGTTTATGATGTTCGCCTCACCTCCGGAACAAAGCCTGGAATGGGCAGATAGCGGCGTGGAGGGCGCGAACCGGTTCTTGCGCAGGCTATGGAAAGCCGCATACGACCACGTAAGCTTGGGTTCAATCGTAGCATATAAATCTGGCGACTTACCGGCAGAATTAAAACAGTTGCGGTTGCAACTGCATCAAACCATCGAAAAAGTGGGTGACGACTATGGCCGCCGCCACAGTTTTAACACGGCCATTTCCTCGGTGATGGAACTGATGAATACGCTGGCAAAAATTGAAGGCACAGATAAAATTACACGTCAAGTACGTCAGGAAGTATTGCAGAATGTGACTTTGCTACTTTCGCCGATCGTGCCGCATGTTTGCCAGGCACTTTGGGCAGAATTATGTCCGCAAAGCCATATTCTAGAAGCTGTCTGGCCAATGGCAGATAAAACCGCCATGGTGCAGGACACGATTGAATACGTGATTCAGGTAAATGGCAAACTGCGCGGCAATATGACGGCTTCACGCGAAGCCAGCAAAGAGGCTATCGAGAAAATGGCGCTTGAGCAAACTTATGTGACAAAGTTTTTGCTTGAAGGCACGTCTGTGCGTAAAATCATCGTTGTACCGAATAAACTGGTAAACGTAGTTATAGGATAAATGTTGAAACTCAGCCTCCGTGCATTATTTTATATTGCCTTGATTGCCAGCCTGATTGGCTGCGGCTTTCACTTGCGCGGCACAACTGATATGTCGTTCAACAGCATATTTATTCAAGGCAACACGCTGGTCATATCAAAAAATCTCAACAGATCACTGCGTACCAATGGCGTAAAGGTGCTTGAAACTGCCGATAATGCTGAAATTTTGCTTGAGATGGTCGGCGAAGAAAGTGAAAAACGTATTCTTTCTTTAAGTGGCAAAGGCAAAGTAAACGAATTTGAACTGTATTACCGCGTGCACTACCGCACTAAACTTGCTGGTGCAGAGCTGTGGAGTCCAGTTCAGACTATAGAGTCACGCCGCGACTTCTCATACAGCGATGCTAATTTGCTGGCCAAGCAAAGTGAAGAAAAACGCTTAAACGAGGGAATGCAACAAGATGTCATTAGTGGAATAATGCGCAGGTTATCTGCCTTAAAAAACAGCCAATAAACCCACATGGCGCGTCTGGAACAAAACCAACTTAAACAACAGCTTGCACAACAATTATCGCCACTGTATGTATTGGTTGGCGATGAACCCTTAGCGCAAAGCGAATGCCTGGACATGATACGCCAGGCGGCGCGCAGAGCAGGTGCGGATGAGCGCACCGGTTATATTGTAGAGCGCAACTTCAACTGGCAAACCATCCAGCAATATGCGCAAGCGCTCTCACTATTTTCATCACAACGTATTCTCGAAATTTATATTCCCAGCGGGAAACCCGGCGTAGATGGCGGCAAGGCCTTAACCGAGCTTGCTGAAAATTTAATTCCGGACACCACAACGATTGTCGTGTTGCCAGACCTGGAGCGCGAGGCGAAGAACAGTGCCTGGTTTAGTGCATTGCAGAATGCAGCCGTGCTGATTGAATTGAAAGAAATTGCACCAAACCGGCTTCCGCAATGGCTGGCAGGCAGATTGGCACAGCAAGGCCAAAGCACGGATGCAGTTTCGCTGGGATTCATCGCACATCAGGTCGAAGGTAATCTGCTGGCTGCGCATCAGGAGATTCAAAAACTGGCACTGTTATACCCTGCCGGCGAAATCAGTACCGATGCCGTGCGTGAAGCCGTGCTCAATGTCTCGCGCTATGATGCTTTCCAGCTTGGCGAGGCCGTACTGGCAGGCGATGTCGAGCGTACCACGCGTATTCTGCAGGGCCTGCAGGATGAAGGCGAACAGCCGGTCGCTGTAATGAACCCGCTGATGTGGCTATTGCGCCCTCTGGTACGCATTAAGCAGGCAGAAATGCGCGGCGAAAATGTGATGAACGCGATGACGAATGCACGCATTTATGGCGACCGGCAATCGCTGGTAAAACGCGCACTGGCGCGGCTCAGCCTGCGTCAGCTTGAAGCTGCGTTACAAAAGTTGTGCGATATCGACAAAACCGCCAAAGGCGTGATGCAAGCCGACGCCTGGCTGGAACTCTCCAGATTATGTTTCGGTTTGGCTAAAGTGCGAGGACGCTGAAACATTGTTTGCAGAAAAAAAGTATAATGCCGGCTATGGATATTAAACATTACATGCAAAAAGTGGGAACTGAAGCGCGCAAAGCCTCTCGGCTAATGGCCAGCGCCAGCACCAACACCAAAAACTTCGCGCTCACACACATTGCCGATGCAATTCTGCGCAACAAAGCTGCTTTGCTCTCTGCCAACAAACAGGACTTGGACTCCGCAAGGGCAAACGACTTAGACGCCGCCATGCTGGACAGGCTTACTTTAACCGAAAAATCCATCCATTCCATGGCAGAAGGTCTGCGGCAAATCGCAACTTTGCCTGACCCGATCGGTGAAATGAGCAATTTCAAATACCGCCCAAGCGGCATACAAATCGGCCAGATGCGAGTGCCTTTGGGCGTAATCGGCATTATTTACGAAGCGCGGCCAAATGTAACAGCAGATGCCGCGGGTCTTTGCATTAAATCCGGCAATGCAGCCATTTTGCGCGGCGGCAGCGAGGCGATTCATTGTAATCAGGCACTAGCAAAGCTCGTGCATGAAGGGCTGGAAAAAGCCGGGTTACCAAAATCTGCAGTGCAGGTGGTTGAAACCACCGATCGGGCTGCAGTGGGCGAACTTATTACCATGAAGGCGTTTGTAGATGTCATCGTGCCTCGCGGCGGCAAAGGCTTGATTGAGCGCATCAGCAATGATGCACGTATTCCTGTGATTAAACACCTTGACGGCAATTGTCACGTCTACATTGATAACGATGCAGACTTGGCCAAAGCTTTGCCTATCCTGGAAAACAGCAAAACACAGCGGCTAGGCACTTGCAACACGGCGGAGTCGTTGTTAGTTGCACGTTCTGTTGCGAACACCATGTTGCCTAAACTGGCCGATATGCTTATCTCGCATGGCGTTGAAATTCGAGGCTGCGCTGAAACCTGTGCGCTGGTAAAACAAGCCAAACCAGCAACTGAGGAAGATTATTATACCGAATACCTGGCAGCGATCATTTCCTGCAAAGTGGTGGATGGGCTAGAGGAGGCGATTGCGCATATCAATCAATATTCGTCTCAGCATACAGAAACGATCGTGACTGAAAATTATACGCATGCCAGAAAATTTTTGCGTGAAGTCGATTCCAGCAGCGTGATGGTGAATGCTTCCACAAGGTTCGCCGATGGGTTTGAATATGGTCTGGGCGCCGAAATCGGTATCTCAACCGACAAACTACATGCGCGCGGCCCGGTAGGTTTGGAAGGCCTGACTTCACTTAAATATATCGTATTGGGTGATGGGCAAGTAAGAGCCTGATTACGCGCTATGGACACGTTCAGCCACGCGCTTTGGGGCTACGGCCTGTTTGGCTATAAACGCTATGCCTGGTTGGCTGTATTTTTCGGCGCCATGCCGGATTTAATCACATTTGGCGCATTCATGTTAATGCAAATGATTCAAGGTACCTGGCACATCGGGCCCCCTCCTGTGGCAATTATTCCGGCGTGGCTTTTTACCACCTATTCATTGGGTCATAGCTTTGTGATCTGTTTGCCAGTTATCGCCTTGGTTGCTTTATGGCGCAAACCCATTGCATTCGCCATGCTGGCATGGCCGTTTCATATCGTGCTGGATTTTCCATTTCATACCTTCGCATATTTCCCGACACCGATTTTATGGCCGATACATGACTTCAAAATTGATGGCATTTCCTGGGCTCACTGGTATGTGTGGCTACCGAATGTCGCAGGATTGATCTTGCTGTTTTACTATCGTCGTCACCAGAAAAACCGCCAACCGCTCACATGAAAAAATGCATCGGTGTTTTGGGCGGAACATTCAATCCAATCCATTTTGGCCATTTGCGCATGGCACAAGAACTTGCAGATGCGCTTGGCTTCGATGAGGTACGATTCATCCCGTCGGCTAATCCGCCCCATAGAACAGCACCAGAAGTTTCTGCCGAGCATCGCGCCGCGATGGTGCAATTAGCGATTGCTGACAACCCTTTATTTAAGCTGGATATGCGAGAACTAGCGCGCATGGGGGCTTCCTACATGATTGATACACTCATTTCACTGCGGGAGGAATTGGGTGAGCATACCGCGCTGTGCCTGATCATGGGTAGCGATGCCTTTGTAAAACTTGATACCTGGCACCACTGGCAAGAACTGTTGGATTACTGCCATATCATTCTGGTACAAAGACCTAATTTTGCGCCAGATCAGACTAGGTTATCCGCAGAACTTACAGCGTTGCTGCACGATCATTACACAGAAAACCCGGATGATTTAACAGAAAAAACAAATGGCTACATTCACATGCAAAAGATTACGCCACTGGAAATTTCTGCAACCAGGATTCGGGAAAGCCTGAAAACTGGTCACACTGTGCGCTATTTGATGCCGGAGAATGTCATTACATACATTACCACTCACAAACTATACGGATAATTAGCCATACAGTTTGAGCCCATTTTTTGCGTGACTGCCGCAATGTTTGCATCATAAACCGCCATGCCAGGCTCAATCTGGTTGGCAATCCAGCCGTGCAGATCCAGTTGCCGCGCTTTGATGACTTCCGCAGTCAGCAAGGCGTGATTGATGCAGCCCAGTTTCATCCCCACCACCAGTATTACCGGAATATCAAGTGCAATAGCCAAATCGGCCATGCTTTGCCGAAGATTGAGCGGCACCAGAAAACCGCCCGCGCCTTCTACAATCACAATGTCGGCCATGGCGGCTAACTTGTCAAAAGCCTGTTTAATTACTGCTATTTCAATCTTAACCCCTGCCTGTTCTGCGGCAATATGCGGTGCGATGGGCGCTTTAAAACTATAAGGATTAATGAGTTCGTGCGGCGCTTTGACGTTGCTGGCTTGTGTGAGTTTTAGTACATCCTCATTCACCCATTCGCCGTCTACAAGTTCGCATCCGGCCGCAATGGGTTTCATGCCAACTACTTTGTGGCCTTGCGCGACATAATCACGAATGAGTTTACAGGCGACGTAGGTTTTGCCCACTCCGGTATCGGTACCGGTGATAAAAAACGCTTTTTTCATTTACGTTTTGTAAAAACAATTGGGGCAAAATCCTGCCCTACAGGCTGCCTGGATTCTGGCTTGCTTTCCTTTGTCCAGGCATGCCCGTAAATCACTTCAAATGTCGCGGGCAGCTTGCCGTGGGTACGAAATTTTTCATAATGATCCGACAGGTTCTGCAAAAAACCTCTGCCCTGCAAGCCGCGTGCCCGGCCGTTCGTCGCGTTATGCGCGCCAATGGCTTTCAGGTCCTTCATCACACCTTTCACGTCGTCATAAGTCAGCGTGTAGCGCTCCACATCCAGCACGGGTGCGCTAAAACCAGCACGTGTAAGCGCATCGCCAATGTCGTGCATATCAATAAAGCGGCTCACATGCGTGTGGCCATTGCTGGCTGCGGCACGCAGCTCTTTCAGGGTATCCGGCCCAAACGTGCTGAACATCAACAGGCCATTCGGCTGCAGAACGCGCGCCATCTCTGCAAATGCGCCATCCAGATCATTACACCATTGCAAAGCGAGATTAGACCAAACCAAGCCGATGCTGCTGCTGGCAATGGGAAGATGTTCAATATCCGCGCAGATGAGGTTTTTGGCGCCGAATATTTTTCTTAGAATCGGCTGCTGCGCACTGGTTTTTTGCAGCATGCCAAACGCAATATCCAGCGAATAAACCTCTGCACTCCTGAATTTCTTTTGCAAGCCAAAACTGCCGTGCCCAGTACCGCAGCCCGCATCCAGTATGGCCTGTGGGGTGATTTTTACCAAGTCCAAACGGCTCAACATTTCTTCGCGCACCTGTTTTTGCAGCACTGCGGCGGCGTCATAGCTACCGGCAGCACGGTCAAACGAGGCGCGCACACGCGCTTTGTCTATGAAATACTCATCCCGCATATTGGGCATCATAACTGGGTAGGCTCTAAGAACTGGTCGAGCGCTTCAACAAACTGCTCGCCATGCGATAAAAACGGCGCATGCGCGCTGCCCGACATCACGCGCAGATAGCCCATCGGCAACTGCTGCATCATCCAGTGCGCCGCCTGCACTGGTGCGAGCGTGTCTCTATCACCATGGATAAGCAGCGTGGGTTTGCGTATATTGCTGGCCTCCTCGCGCAGGTCGGATTCCAGCAAAATATGCAAAGCGCGCAGTAGAGTGGTTTGCGTGGGCGTAGGTTTGGTATCAAAACTCGCGCGCAACTGTTTAATGGTGCTGCGGGCATCGCTTGCCTTCATGCATTGCAGCGTTAGAAACTGCAGCATGGCATGCCTGTAATTCGAGTTCACGTTGTGCGCAAACGTATTGAAGTAATCGGGGTCAACCCCTGCCTCCCAGCCGGGACGGCTGACAAAACAAGGTGTAGAGCCTACCAGCACCAGGCGGCGAATACGGTCAGGCTGATTCAGCGCGATACGCTGCGCCACCAGGCCGCCCAGCGACCAACCCAGCACATCTGAAACACCGGGAATCACCTGTGCGACTTCCTCCGCTAGCGCGTGCAAGTGGTAAGGCTCTATCGGCCGGCTGCTGCCCATGCCCGGCAAATCTACCAGATAAAGCATGTATTGTTTGGAAAGCCGTTTGACCAAAGGTTGCCAAACGCCACTGTGCATACCCCAGCCATGAATCATGACCAGCGGCTTACCCTGACCGATGATCTCTACATGCGCGCTCATAATTTCAACACCTTTTCTGCCTCGTTTATCGCTTGGGCAAGTTTAATGACGTCTTGTTCACTGTGCGCTGCCGAGAGCGAAATGCGCAGCCGCGCCGTGTTCACAGGTACGGTCGGCGGGCATATCGCGGGCACCAGAATGCCCTGATTTTGCAAGTGCTCACTTAGGGCAACGGCCGCATAGTTACTGCCAACTACCAAAGGTTGGACGGCCGTTTCAGAAGGCATTAACTGCCATTTTTTCAGCTTTAAATTACCTTTTAAAGTTTGAATCAAATGCCGCAAATGTTTGCGTAAATCATCACCCTGCTCTATCAAATTGATTGATACCGCCAACGTAGCAGAAAGCGCTGGCGGCGCCGGAGTGCTGTAAACATAACTGCGCGCCTTTTGAATCAGGTAGTCAATCACCACTTGCTCACCTGCTACGAACGCACCGGCGACACCTGCCGCCTTGCCCAGTGTAGCCATCATGATGATGCGCGGCGACTTTAATTTGAAATGGCTTAGACTGCCCTTGCCATGTTCGCCGAGCACGCCAAAGCCATGTGCATCATCGATGTATAAATAGGCATCATACTGCTCGCAAAGGCGCAAATAATCAGGGATAGGTGCAATATCTCCATCCATGCTGAATACCGCATCCACCGCGATGAGTTTATGTTTTGCCTTGCTCGCCTTCAGCAACTTCTCCAGCACAGCCACATCGTTGTGTGCAAAACGCTGGAAATTCGCACGGCTTAGAATCGCACCGTCATTCAAACAGGCATGATTGAGTTTATCGCAAAACACCGCGTCGTCACGCCCCATCAACGCGCTGACCACGCCGATATTGGCCATATATCCTGTTGAAAACACCAGCGCAGCGGGCATGCCAACGAATTTGGCCAACTTTTTCTCCAACTCGTCATGGTAGCGATGATGGCCAGTGATTAAATTAGAGGCTCCACTGCCTACGCCAGATTCTCCTGCCGCATTTTGCATCGCGGCGATGAGTTTTGGATGATTGGCCAGCCCCAGATAATCGTTGCTGCAGAATGACAAATACTGCTTGTCATTGGCGACGATATACTCGGCCTGCGGAGAATCCAGCAGCCTGCGCTGACGCAGCAAACCATCAACTTTACGCTGGTCTAATTCTTTTTGTAAATCTGAAAGCAGACTTAACTCATTTTGTAATGCCATTAGCATATTCAAATTGGGTGAATACCTAATTTAGCAAATAGCGCTTTATCTGTTTCCGCTTCCGGATTACCGGTTGTCAGCAACTTTTCACCATAGAAAATGCTATTGGCGCCCGCAATAAAGCAGAGTGCCTGAATGCCTTCATGCATGCTCTGGCGACCAGCAGAAAGCCGCACATAACTTTGCGGCATAGTAATACGCGCTGCGGCAATCGTGCGCACAAATTCAAACTGGTCCAGCTCCTCAGTGCCATGTAATGGTGTTCCTTCTACCTGCGTAAGCAGATTAATTGGCACACTTTCGGGCGGTCGCTCCATATTTGCCAACTGCGCCAGCAAGCCCGCGCGCTGATGACGCGCCTCGCCCATGCCAATAATGCCGCCGCAGCACACATTGATATCCGCCTCGCGCACACTATCCAATGTGTCCAGCCGGTCCTGATAAGTGCGCGTAGTAATCACATCGCCATAAAACTCCGGTGCGGTATCCAGGTTGTGGTTGTAATAATCCAGCCCAGCTTCTTTTAATTGCGCGGCCTGACCTTCTTTCAGCATGCCAAGTGTCGCACAAGTTTCCAGCCCCATGGCCTTCACTTCGGCGATCATTTTTAGCACGGGCTCCAAATCTTTCTGCTTGGGGCTGCGCCAGGCGGCGCCCATGCAGAAGCGGCTGGCGCCATTGTTTTTAGCTTCTTGCGCTGCGGCGAGCACATCATCCAGCTGCATCAGCGGCTCATTTTCCACATCGGTGTGGTAGCGCGCCGCTTGCGGACAATAGCCGCAGTCCTCACTGCAACCGCCTGTTTTGATGGACAAAAGCGTGCTGACTTGCACTGCATTGGGGTCGAAATTCTCGCGATGCACGGTTTGCGCACGATGCATCAAATCGCTAAACGGCATCTCAAACAATGCGACTATTTCAGCCACACTCCAGCGGTTCGCAGATTTTGTTTCATTTTTACAGGCTTTGAGCGCATCCTTATTGAGTGAATCCAGGTTTATAATGGACTCCTGCGTAGGTTTTTGATTGGTCTCGAGCATGACGCATCCTTTGTATGTGGCTGTTTATTTAGCGAATTATAAGCTGTAAAGACAATATGAGGCAAACTATAAACAACTGGTTAAAAAATAATCAACTGTTAAATTTTGACGTTTTTACCCGCACCCTGCTAAAGCAAAACTGTCTTTTATGTGCATCGCCACAGGCCAATGGCCATGCGCTCTGCGGGGCATGCCTAGCAGACCTGCCGCGACACCCCGCAACCAGCTGTCCACAATGCGGGTTAGCTTCGGATAGCAATTTATGCGGCAGCTGCATCAGCTCGCCACCGGATTTTGATGCAACTGCTGCCGTGTTTCTATACGCATACCCCATAGACACCATGATGCAGCGCTACAAATACGGCTGCATGCTCAATTTAAGCCAGACATTTGGGCAATTATTAAGTGATAAAATACTATTAGAATCGGTCGATTTGGTGATTCCCATGCCTATGCACCCCGCGCGCATTAAAGAACGCGGTTTTAACCAGGCACATGAGATTGCCAAAGTACTCACAAAAAACCATGCTGAAAAACTAGATTACAAAAGTGTCATTCGGCAAAAACTCACCCCGCCGCAAGCCAGCTTGCCGTTGAAAGAACGAGTTAAAAATATCAAAGGCGCATTTAAGGCAAATGGGGATTTTAGCGGCAAACGCATCGCCATTATCGATGACGTGATGACCACAGGCGCCAGCCTGAACGAACTCGCAAAAACCCTGAAAAAAGCCGGTGCAAGCCATGTAGAATGCTGGGTAATTGCTAGAACTTTGCCGCACTAACTAATAAATAGGTTTGGTTAATAAGGTGACGCCCTAATACTCTTAATTATGTGGAGATAAAGTAATGTTCTTTAACATCTTAGAAGCAAACCAAAATTACACCCACTCAGAAGACACTGATGATTTTGGTATTACATTCACACTTAGCCCAACTGAAATGGACTACATTGAAATTGGTAAGGAATATGCAGTCGCCTCCATGAACAAGCAATGGTTGATGAAAGATAAAAAGCTTGCCAACACAAGCATCACCTTCAATGATATATCCAGCGTTAAAAAAACAGCACCTGGAGCCTATCAGAATTTATTACAATCGGATAAAAAAGTCATCGGTATAGGCATGTTCGTTGAAGAAACGGAAACCGACTTCCAAACCTATCCTGGCTTGTTGGGCTTTCAGGTATGGTTGTCCAGTAAGGCATACAACCACCTTTTCAGCCAACTACTCAATAAAAATATTCCCTCAGCAATAAATATTGATTTAAAAGGTCTGAAATATGGTTGGGAGCCAGATGGTAGTCATACAATTTGGGATATTGATAAAAATAACATTGACGATATACTTCGAATTAGCAGTGTTTCAATCCATTATAAATTGCATCAGCAAACCGCATTAGACATTGAGACTGCCGAAATAATCAAGGAGCGGGAACAGAATGAGAAGAAGGAATTATTAGCCAATAGTGGTGACAAACCAGGGCAGGTAAGTCCGTCTGATTTCAAGAAAATATTAAGCAATATTTACTCTTTGTTAATAGTTATTGCGGTATTGCTGGCCATAAGCATTTTTAAGCATTAGTCGCGATGTTCCATATAGTTTTATTTGAGCCTGAAATCCCGCCCAACACGGGCAATATCATCCGCCTATGCGCCAATACTGGCGCGGATTTACACTTGATTGAGCCGCTTGGTTTTAGGCTGGAAGATAAACAACTGAAACGCGCAGGGCTGGATTATCACGAATATGCCAACTTAAACATTCACAAAAATTGGGCGGATTTTAAGCAAGCCATGCAGGGCAAACGCATGTTTGCTATGACGACCAAAGGTAGCCAAAACTATGCAAAGGTGCAATTTCAGGCAGACGATGTGTTTGTGTTTGGGCCTGAAACGCGCGGTTTGCCTGAAGAAATCCGCAATGAATTTGCGCCGGAATTTAGGTTGCGGTTGCCAATGTTGCCAGAAAGTAGAAGTTTGAATCTATCGAATAGCGCAGCAGTATTGTTGTATGAGGCCTGGCGACAGGTTGGGTTTGAAGGCGGCAGCTAAACCCTAGAGCAACTCGGATTTTTGTTCTCGCCCAAGCAAATCCGTAACGGCCTGTTTGGCCGATTTGCCATGCGTAAGTGCCAGATTAACCTCGCGGGTTATGGGCATTTCCACGCCGATACTTTCTGCTCGCCGCATGACCTCGCGCGCGGTATTCACGCCTTCTGCCACATGGCCCAGGCCCTGCAGAATATCCGCCAGGTCTTTACCACTGGCGAGTTGCAAACCGACTTCTCTATTTCTTGAGTATTGTCCGGTGCAGGTTAAAATTAAATCGCCCACGCCAGCCAACCCCATAAAAGTCTCGGATTTCGCGCCAAGCGCCACGCCGAAACGGGTGATTTCTGCCAAGCCGCGCGTGATCATGGCGGCGCGCGCGTTGTTGCCAAACCCCATGCCGTCGCTAATTCCGGCGGCAATCGCCATCACGTTTTTAAGTGCGCCGCCCACCGAGACGCCGATCACATCGGTGCTGTTATATACGCGCAAATTGTTGCCATGGATTAAATTAGCCGCTTCCAGCGCAAAATTGGCATCATTGGCCGCCAGCGTCACCGCTGTAGGCAAGCCGCGCACCAACTCGGCTGCAAAGCTGGGGCCAGAAAGCGCACCCCAGTGCTGATTGTTGCCAAGCTCTTCCAAAGCGACCTCATGTGGCAGCTTGGCCGATTGCGGCTCTAAGCCTTTATGTGCCCAGATGACAGGCAGAGTGGATTTTAACTTTTTGATTTCTTTTAGAATGTTACGGAACCCCGCAGTCGGTACCACCGACAGAATCAGGTTGGCATCTTGAATTGCCGCACCCAAATCATCTTCAACCTGCAAGTTGTCGTTAAAGCGAAAATCGCCCAGATAAAGCGGATTGGCGCGCGCCTTGCGCATACCTGATACATGCCCGGCATTGCGCGCCCACAGCGAAACCTGATGCTGTGCGCTTATCTGCATGGCAAGCGCAGTGCCCCAGGCGCCAGCACCCAAAACAGCCACTTTAGCCATCAGTTGACGCCCCAAAGTTTGTTGGCTTGCACAAAGCCCGTAATACCATCGCGGTGTTTTACCTTTACCCAGCCATTTTTAATGGCGGGCGTGCCCGGATTAGCTAAAACCAGCTCCAGCATCACGTCTTTCTCTACGGTAGCGACCAATGCTGAAGCCGCATCCTCGGCCGATTTGATATCGGTTTTTGCGACCACCAGCACCATGCGTCTGCTACTAAGTTTCTTATTTTCTATCCAGCTCAGGCTGCCCATTTGATCGCGCACTTTGGTCCAATCGCCCAGATTGACAATCACTTCAACCGGGTAGCCGCCGCTTAGAATAAACAGCTTACTAGCCTCTTTGGAGGGTGCGTCGTATAAAACAGCCTTGGGCGGCACCACCGAACGGAACTCCAACGCCTGGGCAGAAAAAGAAAACACCAGGCAAGCCAGCGCGGCTAAACCCGGTGTTGCTATAGATTGAAGATTAGTTGGCTTTTGCTGCATGTTCAGCTTGCTGCTTTTGCTGCATATACAACGCTTCGAAGTTGATCGGATTCAGCAATACTGGCGCAAAGCCTGCGCGCGTTACCATGTCAGAGACCGCCTCACGCGCATACGGGAACAGGATGTTCGGACAGGTCACAGAAACTATGACTTCCAGGTTTTCTTCCGGCACATTGCGTACCGCAAAAATACCGGCTTGCGTCACCTCTACCAGAAATGCCGTTTTATCGCCTATTTTAGCGGTCACAGTGACTTTGATCGAAACTTCAAAAACACCTTCATCCAGCTTTTGTGCACTATTGCCCAGCTCCACACCCACTTGCGGAGCGGTGCGTTCAGTAAAAATGTGCGGTGCGCCAGGCACTTCTATCGAGGCATCTTTTACATATAATTTTTCGATACCAAAACCGGGTTGGGTATCCTGTTCTGCTTGTGCAGCTTCGTTTAAAGCAGCGCTATTTTCTTTTGCCATGTGATTTGTTCCTAAAACTTGCGATAGTTGTTGTGATTAGTTTGAAAAATAAAACGACTGAAAATCGAAATAATGCTGCATTTTAGCTTTTTATTGGCTTTTATTCATCTAAATATTAGCGAGATCGCTTTTATTCTGCGAGCAATGGGTCTAACCCGCCCGCCAAATCCAGCGCACGTAAATCATCAAAGCCGCCAATGTGTTGACCGTTAATATAAATCTGCGGCACGGTACGCCGCCCGGTTTTCTGCATCATCTCGACACGCAGCTCAGGCTGAAGATCAACGCGGATTTTATTGATTTCCTTCACACCTTTACTAACAAGCAAACGTTCAGCATTGATGCAATATGGGCAAACCCCGGTGGTGTACATGATAATCTTTGACATGTTTTATCTCAAATCAGGCTTTAACCAATGGCAATTTGGCCTCTATCCAGCCACCCAAGCCGCCTTGCAGATTGTGCAAGTTGCTGAATTGCTGCGCCTGCAAAATCGTGCAGGCCGCTCTGGTCCGCGTGCCTGTCTGGCAACACACCAGCACCGGCTTGTCTTTAAACTTCTCGATTTCTTTGAGGCGGCTCGCCAGTTCGGCCACGGGAATATGCTTTGCGCCCTGAATATGGCCGCCTGCAAACTCGGCTGCATCGCGCACATCCAGAATCAACGGTTTGGCACGATTCAGCAGCAGCACCGCCTCGGTTGCAGAGATACTGGGTACGCCGCTTGCGCCACGGCTTAATAATGGCCACAACAAGGCAATGCCCGAGCCCACTGCCAGGCCGATCAATAGTGCATTTTGTTTAACAAATTCAAACATCGTAGATTCCAACACTTTTCCTTTTCAAGTAATTAGCACCAGATGCAATAATTTCAATGGAATTTTGACTGATTGCATGCGCTTTTATCAGCCGCCCATTATAATAGATATCCCGATCGTAATTAAAAGAAACACAGATTAAATCCGCCATGAATGGTCGTGCGTGATTTAACCAGTGTTTACTTAAGGATTTTAAAATGAAGATGACCCCTGTGATTTTGCTGATTTTAGACGGTTTTGGTTATCGCAAAGAAACCCAGGATAACGCGATTGCGCTGGCCAACACCCCCAACCTGGACGCGCTCAAGGCCAACTACCCGAACACGCTGATTAACGCCTCTGAGCATTACGTTGGTTTGCCCGACGGGCAAATGGGCAACTCAGAGGTCGGCCATTTGAACATTGGCGCAGGCCGCATCGTGTTCCAGGATTTTGAGCGCATTAACAACAGCATTGCCAGTGGCGAGTTTTTTCAACACCCCGAATTATGCAAGGCGCTGCAGCAGTTAAAAACGACCAATAAGGCACTGCACATTTTCGGCTTGCTTTCGAATGGCGGCGTGCATAGCCACCAGGACCATATCCAGGCCATGCTGGAAATGGCGGCCAAACAAGGCTTGAGCAAAGTCTATGTGCATGCGTTTCTGGATGGCCGCGATACGCCTCCGGTCAGCGCAGCGCCGTTTATTGAAGCATTGGAAGAAAAAATAAAATCACTTGGTGTCGGTAAAATCGCCTCGATCAGCGGGCGCTTTTATGCGATGGACCGTGACAAACGCTGGGAACGCGTAGAAGCCGCCTACACCATGCTCACGGAAGGTACGGCCGATTATACAGAGACTACTGCCGGCGCAGCCTTGCAGGATGCTTATGCACGCGGCGAGAACGACGAGTTTGTCAAATGCACGGTGATTCGGCAGCCAAACGAAGCGCCCATCCATTTAGAAGATGGCGACTGCGTGGTGTATATGAACTTTAGAAGCGACCGTGCACGCCAGCTCAGTCATGCTCTGCTGGCTGAGGAATTTGACGGCTTTCACCGCCGCCATGTGCCTAAACTTTCGGCTTATTTCACTTTGACCCAGTTTGATAAAAAAGAGGTGAAAGCCATACCGATCTTTGCTCCATATACAGTCAAAAACACTTTTGGCGAACATCTGCAGAACTTAGGCTTGACTCAGCTGCGCATCGCCGAGACAGAAAAGTATCCGCATGTAACCTTCTTTTTTAACGGCGGCGAGGAAACTGTTTTCAAGGGTGAAGACCGCATTCTAGTGCCTTCTCCCAAAGTCGAAACTTACGACTTGCAACCCGAAATGAGCGCACCGGAAGTAACCGATAAACTGGTGGAAGCCATCCTTAGCAAAAAATACAACGCCATTATCTGCAATTTTGCCAATTGCGACATGGTGGGCCACACGGGCAATCTGCAGGCGGCCATTAAAGCCGTAGAAACACTGGATACCAGTGTTGGGCGCGTGGTATCCGCTATGCAAAGTATCGGTGGAGAAGTGCTTATCACCGCAGATCACGGTAACGCAGAGATGATGCTAGATTATATTAACCATCAGCCGCACACTCAGCACACCACTAACCTGGTACCTTTGATTTATATCGGCCAAAAAGCCAAACTGGCAGAAACTGGCGCGCTGTCTGATCTCGCACCCACATTATTGCAGATGATGGGCATGCCGCAGCCAATTGAAATGACGGGTAAAAGCTTACTTAAATTTGATGCCTAAACTGCAGCAGCTGAAACGGCCGATAGCAAAATGGCCGCTCCCGTTATTATTTTTGTTATTGTGCTTTTGCACCGGCTTTATTTTTGTAGGGAATAGTTTTGCCGCTAAAAAAATTGATGCAGCCAAAGAGGACTTAAGCGACATTCAGGAAAAAATCCAGGCGCTTAAAAAAGAACTGGAAAGCAACCAGGAAGCGCGCAAAGACGCAACAGACGCGCTAAAAGAATCGGAAACAGCGATCAGCGTTGCCAACCGGAAACTGCGCGAAATCAATCAAAAACAAAATCAAAACAAAATCACACTCAATTCGCTTAAAAAGCAATCTTTGTCCATTAACGAACAGTTGAGCGCGCAACAGAAACAGTTGAACAGCTTGCTGTACCAGCAATACAAGCACGGCAACCAAAGCTATACCCAGCTTATCCTGCAAAACAAGAATCCCAGCGAAATCGCGCGCGACCTGAAATACCAGTCCTACATCGCCAAGGCACACGCCAAGGTGATTGATGACATGCAGGATAGCTTGATCAAAGTGAAGGAACTCAATCAAAAAACTGCGGCGGCCTTGCAGGAAGTGGCGGATTTAAAAGCCAGGCAGGAATCTGAAAAGAAAGCGCTTGAGCAACAGAAAAATGAAAAATCAAAAGTTGTAAAAAATCTTTCACAACAAATAGCCTCACAACGTAACGAAATTGACAAACTAAAACGTGATGAAAAAAACCTATCTAAACTGGTTGAGCGTTTAGCCAAGATTGTCCCGCCCCGCGTAAAGAAAAAACCGGCAAAACCGCGTTCAAAAGCAGAAACCAGCGACGACAAACCAGAAAACAACAGCAACATCATTGTGGCTAAAAACGAATCGCTGCCCAGCAATGATGTGGCGGGTGTAAATTTTGCCAGCCTGCGCGGCAAGCTGCGTTTGCCTGTGCGCGGCGACGTCACAAACCGCTTCGGCGCAGTCCGGGCAGATACCGGCATTACCTGGAAAGGACTGTTTATCAGTGCTAGCGAAGGTAATGACGTTAAGTCGGTGGCCGATGGCCGTGTCGTGTTTGCAGACTGGATGCGCGGTTTTGGCAACCTGATTATTGTGGACCACGGCGATGGCTACATGAGCCTGTACGGAAACAATCAGGCGGTGTTGAAGCATGTGGGCGAAGAAGTGAGCGCCGGCGATTCGATTGCCTCAGTAGGCAACAGCGGCGGCAACGAGAGCAATGGTCTATATTACGAATTGCGCCATCAAAGCCAGCCGTTTGATCCGCTAAAGTGGAGCATAATTCGTTAAATCCGTAGAAGCTCAATTGTATAACTTCGGCCAAATAAAAAGGCGCACTTTTAGTGCGCCTTTTTATTGATAACAAACTAAATCAATTAGCTGGAGCTGCCTCAGCAGGAGCTTCTGCCGCTGGCGCAGCATCCACTGGTCTGGTTTCGCCTGGTATGCGCTCTTCTGGGGTAGGCTCGTAGCCACCAGGCTCTGCAGTTTCAGGTGCAGTTGGTGCAGCTTCCGCTGCGGGCGCTGCAGTTTCGCTCGAAGGCGCCTCTGCAGCTGGTGCGACTTCTTCTACTGCCTTTTCGCTACATGCTGTTAATAATAAAGCTGTTAATAGTGCTGATATACACAGTGACGTTAATTTCATAAAAACTCCACATTACAAATAAAAACTGTTCAGGTTAGCTGGCAGCCCAAACACCGGGCCAATCTATCAGCATGCAAAAAACAAGCCAATAAATAACTCCGCATTATATCCGATTGTGGATTTTTTTATCTCAGCGTGTGTAATCCGCCGCAATCATACGACCTTTTGCATAGGCTTCCTGCTCATAAGGGCTATCGCGGTATCCTTTCCGGCATGACCACAGGTAATCCCAAAGCCCCATTCCATGCAGAAACTGGGAGACATGCGTAAGCTCGTGACCAAGCAGTTCAATGCCACGTAAAGTATTTGGCTGATAGGCCCCCGCACGCAAAAAAACACGGTGATAAAGCACCACTGCACACATATCTGTACGTAGCCAGAACGGCACCTTTCCCTCCACTATGCGCACCTGGTCTAGCACGATTTGCGCAAAATACGGTTTAAAAATGGTGCACTCCTGCACCGTTAATGGGCGGGCTTGCTCAAACACCTAAGGAACCTCTGATCACTCGCCAATGGCGTGCATAATAATACGGCGCGTGGCGGGCATATGCCGATGTTCAAACAAAAATATACCCTGCCACTGCCCGAGCGCAGCTTTGCCATCTATCATCGGAATCGACAAGCTGGTTTGCGTCAGTGCGGTGCGCACATGCGCAGGCATGTCGTCTGGACCTTCCACTGTATGAATAAACAGCGCATCGCCATCCGGCACAATCCGGTTGAAAAAAGCCTCCATATCTACCAGCACATCACTGTCATAGTTTTCGTTAATCAATAAACTGGCCGAGGTATGCTGGATATACAAGGTAAGCAGCCCGGTATTAAGTCCCAGCTGATTCGCCCAATTAAGTACCTGTGGGGTGATGTCGTAGAGTCTGCGGTCTTGCGCTTTGACACTGATTTGTTGGGTGAATTGACGCATTCTAAATACCTTGTGCCTTGTGCCTTGTGAAAGAATGCTAAATTATAACTTGCTACAAGACTATCATCCATTGGCCTTGCGGCAAGTGGACACTACCTGCGGTGCCTGTAATAAAAACTGGGGCCCCAGTAAAAACGGCTGTAGCCATAGGGATAAAAACCATAATACGGGTAAAAAAATGGATCATAGTAATAGCTTTGCGATCTTGCACGCTCCCGCTCAAGCTGCTTTTGGGCCGCACGTTTTTCCTGCTCGCGTTTATTCATCTCATCAGCAAGCGCATTCTGTTTCGCCAGCTCGTTGCTTTGCTGGATATAATCCAGCACTTTGATATCTACGCCTCGTTTACTTAAATCCAGCGTCTGGGCTGGCGTCAGTTCGTAGCGAGAGTTGCTGGCTTTGATTTTGGCAATAATTTCATCACTAGTTTTGCCCTGCTTGCTGTCCGCTACAATTTCATCCAGGCTCACGGTCGCCACAGCTGGGGGAATCAACTTTGCCAATTCTTCCGGCGTAATTCTATCCACCTGGCCCTGCTGCGTGCCAGTGCTGGCGCAGCCAGCGAGCATAAATAGCGCAACCATCAATGCTGTTAAATAATATGTTTTCATTTTGAACTCACTTTCTTTAGGGCAGGCGATGCGCCGGTAATGCTCGCGTCAAAATTGTGCCTCTTTGATTGATACAGGCCCAACACTTTCTTTACGTACGCACGTGTTTCCTTATAGGGCGGCACGCCTTTGTATCTATCCACCGCGCCTTCACCTGCATTGTAGGCGGCTACCGCCAGCGTCACATCGCCTCTGAAGTATGAGAGCAACCAACGCAGATACGCCACGCCACCCTTGATATTCTGCGATGCGTTAAACGCATTTTTCACGTTGAACCGTTCTGCTGTGGCTGGAATAATCTGCATTAAGCCATTTGCATTTTTATTGGACTTTGCCGATACTTTAAAGTTGGATTCTGCGGTAATAATGGATAGCACTAATTTAGAATCTACGTTATACCAATCGGCGATAGTATCCACCAAACCCACTACCCAGCGCTTGCTTTTGGGCAATTTGGCCACATACGCGTCAATTGCAGGCGAGCCTTGAGATTCTACGTATTGCTGCACTGGCGCACGCTCTGGAGCAACAGCCTCCAGCACACATGGCGGCGTATCGCTGGTTTTGATTTCAATCGTTTCCAGCATTTTTTGCGCTTCAAAATGCCCATGGGTAGAGGCAATGCCAAACAGATTGGCCGCATAATCACGGTTGGCCGGCACGCCTCGCCCAAACGCGTACAACATGCCCAGCCTATACAAACCTTCCGCGCTGCCATAGCGCGCGGCTTCGCAATACAGATTGGCCGCTTTCCAGGCGGATTCACCATTATTTTCGGCATCACTTTCATCGCTTACCAACACGCTTGCGCGCTCAAGCAACGCTTTGACCACCGGCGGCTCATTATCAAATGTTTCCAGCTCAGCCTGGGTATAGGCATAAGAACTCTGGCCTGAAAAAATCAAACTCAAACTTACAAGCCAGAGCCTCACATTTTTGTGCATTTTTACCGATCAGTTCGCCTTGTTAAAGGTCATTTTGCCTGCCATACAGTCAATTATGACTGTATCTTTCGCCACAAAATTCCCTGCCAATATTTCGCGCGCCAACGGGTTCTCGATTTCACTTTGAATCGCCCGTTTTAACGGCCGTGCGCCATACACCGGGTCGAAGCCTGCACTCGCGATTTCCGCCAGCGCGGCATCGGTAATCACGACCTCGATATCCAGCGCATGCAAGCGCTTGGTTAACAATTGCAACTGGATTTTTGCAATGGATTTCACATTGGCTTCATCCAGGCTATGGAAAACGACCACCTCGTCAATACGGTTGACGAACTCTGGCCTGAAGTGCGTTTTCACTTCACCCATCACCGCCAGTTTCACCACCTGGTAATCCTGATCCGCCATGTTCTGTATCATTTGCGAGCCCAGATTCGAGGTCATGATAATCACCGTATTCTTGAAATCCACCGTGCGGCCCTGGCCGTCGGTCAAACGGCCATCATCCAGCACTTGCAGCAATACATTAAACACATCTGGATGCGCTTTTTCCACTTCATCCAGCAGGATGACCGAATAGGGCTTGCGGCGCACCGCTTCTGTGAGCGTACCGCCCTCCTCATAGCCCACATAGCCGGGTGGCGCGCCAATCATGCGCGCGACACTGTGTTTTTCCATAAACTCACTCATGTCGATACGAATCAAATGGTCTTCAGAATCAAACAAAAAGCCAGCTAATGCTTTGCATAGCTCGGTTTTACCCACACCGGTTGGGCCCAAGAATAAAAAGCTGCCGTAAGGTCGATTTGGATCGCCCAGGCCGGAACGTGAACGACGGATCGCATCAGAAACCAATCGCACGGCTTCATCCTGCCCCACCACACGCTCATGCAATTTAGCCTCCATGCTCAGCAGTTTCTCACGCTCACCCGTCATCATCTTGCTCACAGGAATGCCTGTCGCGCGACTGACCACTTCCGCAATCTCGTCCGCGCCTACCTCTGTGCGCAGCATTTTGTTTTTGCTTTGTTCAGCGGTCGACTCGGCACTCGAAGCTTGCTTTAATTGCGCCTCAAGTTGTGGCAGTTTGCCATATTGCAGCTCTGAAACTTTCTGCCACTCGCCTTTGCGCGTGGCCTCTTCCATCTCTTGCCTGATTTTTTCAATCGCCTCTTTGATGTGCGCAGAGCCTTGCACCTGCGCTTTTTCTGCCTTCCAGATTTCTTCCAGATCGGCGTATTCTTTTTCCAGTTTGGTGATCTCTTCTTCAATCAGGCCGAATCTTTTAATCGAGCCTTCATCCTTTTCACGGCGCACTGCCTCGCGCTCGATTTTCAATTGAATCAGACGCCTGTCCAGCTTATCCATCACTTCCGGCTTGGAATCAATCTCCATCTTGATTCGCGACGCCGCTTCATCAATCAGGTCAATCGCCTTATCGGGCAAGAAGCGGTCTGTAATATAGCGATGCGACAGCTCCGCCGCCGCCACAATCGCCGGGTCAGTAATCTCGACACCGTGATGCAGCTCGTATTTCTCCTGCAAACCGCGCAAAATCGCAATCGTCGCTTCTACGCTCGGTTCATCTACCAGCACTTTCTGGAAACGGCGTTCCAATGCCGCATCTTTTTCAATATATTTACGGTATTCGTCCAAAGTGGTCGCGCCTACGCAATGTAACTCGCCGCGTGCCAGTGCGGGCTTCAGCATATTGCCGGCGTCCATCGCACCCTCAGCCTTGCCTGCGCCTACCATGGTATGGATTTCATCGATAAATACGATGGTTTGGCCTTCGTCCTGCGCCAATTCCTTGAGTACGGATTTCAGGCGCTCTTCAAACTCGCCACGGTATTTCGCACCCGCCAGCAATGCCGCCATATCTAGCGATAACACTTTTTTGTTTTTAAGGCTTTCCGGCACTTCACCATTGACAATACGTTGCGCCAAACCTTCCACAATCGCGGTCTTGCCCACACCAGGCTCGCCAATCAGCACAGGGTTATTCTTGGTGCGGCGTTGCAATACCTGTATGGCACGACGGATTTCATCATCGCGCCCAATCACCGGATCGAGCTTACCCATTCTTGCGCGCTCGGTTAAGTCCAGCGTATATTTCTTGAGCGCTTCGCGCTGGCCTTCAGCTTCCTGGCTGTCTACACTGCCATCGCCACGAACCGCATGGATACTGGCTTCCAGAGCAGCCTTAGTCAGGCCATTTTGTTTGAGCAATTTGCCCGCTTCGCCTTTGTCATCCGCCAGCGCCAGCAAAAACATCTCGCTCGCAATATAGGCATCGCCACGCTTTTGTGCGAGCTTATCGGTGACGTTCAAGAGATTATTCAAATCGCGCGAAATCGCCACTTCGCCGCTGGTATCAGGTGATTTTGGCAAATTGCTAATCGCGGCATTCAAGCCGGATTTAAGCGGATTCAGCTGCACGCCCGCGCGTGCAAGCAAAGACGCTGTACTGCCATCTTCCTGATTCAACAGAGCCTGCAATAAATGCTGCGGCTCTATGGCGGTGTTGTCTGCCCCCAGCGCAATGCTTTGGGCATCATTGATAGCCTGCTGGAATTTGGTCGTAAGTTTGTCGAAGCGCATATTTCCTCCTTAAAAGTCTAGTTACCAACAAGGTGGGGCGGCTTTTGCCATTTTCAATGCCTAAGGCGCAACAGCACCTGTTTCAATTTATATCTCACGCCATGCTTGATGCGCTTAAGTTTTACTGATTCCAGTCGTTAAGAATTTACTGATTAATTTTATATGTACAAGCCAATGCGGTGTTAACACTTTTTATCAACCTGTATTGTTTTATTTAGAGATGCTAAAACAAGTGAAAAATTCAACAAAACTAGATCAACCGCTTCTGGTTGCAGGCGACGCGGGCTCTATGAGCGAGTTGTTTTCAGACGAGCGCAAATCCGCCTGGAATCTGCTGGGTTCGCTGCAAGGCGTTGCCATTATTGCCACAGACGAGAAATGCGACGTCAATTTTGCCAACGCTTACGCCTGCGAAATCTTCAGCCTGGATCAGGACAAAGTCGCCACAGGGAGCGGGCAATTGCCCAAAGCGGTCCATAAGCGCGTCATCGCCCACCTGAAAAATCCTGCCGCAGATTTTGTACTGCAGTATGCCTTAAAAAACGAGCTGCGCACACTTAAAGTTTTTACCTCTGAATTTTCAAACCTGGAAAATAAAAAAACCGGCTATGTACTGCACATGCACGACATCACCGACCGGATTAACACTGAACTGCAATTGCGGCAGGCCGAAGAGCTGTTACGCAACCTGATTGACGCCAGCCCTGATTTAATCTGCTTCAAGGATGCAAAAAGCCGCTGGCTGGAGGCCAATAGCAGTTGTCTGGAGCTATTCCAGATTAGCCAGCAGGATTATCAATACAAAACTGATATTGACCTCGCCGGCATCGCAGATCCGATTTTCAGAGAAACCTTCCGCCATTCAAGGGTCACCGACGAGCGGGCATGGCAATCGGGAAAATCCATTCGTAATGAAGAAACCATCGCACTTCCGCATGGCGGCGAGAAAATACTGGACATTATTAAAGTCCCGCTTTTTAATGATGATGGCAGCCGTCAGGGCCTGGTGACGCTGGGTCGCGACATTACCGAACGCAAGATGGCAGAAAATCATTTACGCGATCGCAGCGCGGTGCTGGATGCGCTGATTTCCTGCGACTGGCTGCTTCACTCTGCTGAATCCTGGCACGCAGCAGCAATCGAGGTATTACAGCAATTATGCCTTGCGTTACGCTTTACGCGCGCCACCATTCTAAAAAATGCAGCCCCTAACAACAGCGAATCCAAATCTGCTCCTTGCAAAATATTGTACAAATGGTCGATGCCCGGATTCGTCAATCCACGCAGTGATCTCGAGGCCATCAACTTTAATGACGCACGCTTAAAACGCTGGAATGATGCGCTCCAGCAAGGAAGCCCCGTTTTTGGCGATATCAAAGACCTGCCAAGCGGAGAACGCAAAATCCTCAAGCAACACGACACGCAATCCATTGTCATCGTGCCGCTTTTCTGTGACAACGCCTGGTGGGGAAACATCATTATCGAACGCTGTCATGATTTGATTAAAACCACGCCGCAAGAGCTTGGCTCTTTAATGGCGGTAGGTAGATCGTTAAGCGTGGCCATTCAAAGAGAAAGCGCCTGCAAACGCTTGCATCAGGCCAAAATCGCTTTTGACAGTGCGACCGAGGGCATCATGATTCTTGATCAAAACGCCTGTATCACCGCCATTAACAAGGGGTTCACTGACATCACCGGCTTCACTGAGGAAGATGTTCTGGGTGCCACCCCCAAAATATTGCAAGCGGGCCCGGACAATCTATGGAGCAGTTTATTTAATGAAGGAAAATGGTGTGGTGAAGTTTCAAATCACCGAAAAAATGGTGAGCCTTATCTGGAATGGCTCACTATTACGGCCGTCAAAAATCAGGAAGGACAAACCGTCAACTATGTCGGCGTTTTTGCTGACATCACCGAGTACAAGCGCTCACAGCATCGGCTGCATGAGCTGGTAAACCATGATCCGCTGACAGGACTGCCTAATCGCCGCCTCTTGAATGAATTGCTGGAACATGCCATTAAACGCGCCGAACGTGAAAAACATCAAATCGCGCTGCTGTTTATTGATCTGGACCGTTTCAAAGCGATTAACGACAGCCTCGGCCATCAGATAGGCGACAAACTGTTGTATGAAGTATCAAAAAGAATCCACCATGTGATACGCGAGAGTGATGTAGTGACGCGGCTGGGCGGTGACGAGTTTCTGGTCATGATGGACATGATCAATCAACCGGAAGATGCCGAGCAGGTTGCACAGAAGATTATTCATGCGCTGCAGGCTGAATTTAACATCGACAGCAAAGAAATCTATATCAGCGCAAGTATCGGCATTTCAATATTCCCCAAAGATGGCAGTGATGTCGATAGCGCTATCAAAGCAGCAGATATCGCGATGTATCAGGTAAAAAATAATGGCAAAAACAATCATTGCTTCTATTCGGCTGAGCTCAGTAAAGATGTTGTCGAACGTTTCACCATGGAAAGCCAGCTACGGCGAGCTCTGGAGCGTAAGCAGTTTGAGGTGTACTACCAACCCCAGGTATCCCTTATTACTGGAGAGATTATTGGCGCGGAGGCGCTTATCCGCTGGAACCACCCTGAGTTAGGCCTTGTTTCTCCTGCCAAGTTTATCCCGGTTGCCGAAGAAACCGGCCTGATTGTGCAGATTGGTGAATGGGTATTGCGTCAGGCAGCGCTACAAGCCATGCAATGGATTAAGGATGGCCATGCCATACAGTGGATTTCAGTCAACGTATCTGGCGTACAGGTGATGCGTAGCAGCTTTGCCGATACGGTTTACGGCATTCTGGTTGAAACAGACTGCAAGCCAAGCGTGCTGGAGCTGGAAATTACCGAAAGTACTGTGATGCAGAATACTGAATATGTGATTGATACCTTCAACCGCATCAAGCAGCTTGGCGTCCGATTAGCTATCGACGATTTCGGCACAGGCTATTCATCGCTGTCGATTCTCAAGCGGTTACCGCTGGATAAAATAAAAATCGACCAATCGTTTGTACGTGACCTGCCCCACGATCAGGATGACGCAGCTATTGCCAGCGCTATTTATGCAATGGCACGCAGTTTGGGATTTTCTGTCATTGCGGAAGGCGTGGAAACCATGGCGCATGCAGAATTCTTGAAAAATATGGGCTGTGAAGAAGCCCAAGGCTACCTGTATAGCAAACCTGTGACCACAACTGAATTCAACAAATTATTAGCCGCAAACAGGCAACGAGGTAAATAAAATGCAATCTAATCAACCCCATTTTATAGAAGTTGGCCAACTTCAAGTCGGCTTGTATGTTCACCTTGACTTGGGCTGGATGGATCACCCATTCACCCTGAGCAACTTTAAACTTAAAGATGAAGAACAAATTCTGAAGATCAAGAAAATTGGGCTTAAAAAATTACGCTATGATCCAAAACGTAGTGATTGTGAGCCATTGCCCATATCGCCTGCCATGCCTGCCAGCACGACAACTTCAGCAGTTAAATCTGACAACAGTACAGCAGCCAAAGATGAAGCGCCTATTACTCCATCTAAAGCTGTGCGTCTAGTGCAACTGCAGAAAGCGATTGATGAAAACGAAAAAAAATTCATCACTGCCAGTAATATTACACGCCAGATCACACGCAACATTATTACCGAACCGAAAGCTTGCATCGAACAAGCCACCTTAATGATCAATGACATGGTGGATACCGCGCTGATGGAAGGCGATGTGGCCATCCATGCACTGAATGGCAATAACTCGAGCGATCAAAATTATCAGCACCCGCTCAATGTCACTGTGCTTGCGCTCATGATGGCCAAGTCCATTGAAATGTCCAAAGAAGATGTGCGCCTGTTGGGCATGGCGGCGCTATTCCATGACATCGGTAAGGCTGAAATCGCCGAGCATATTTTGACAAAAAAAGAGCCGCGCACAAAATCCGAGCAATTGCACTACGAACAGCACAGCGAGATAGGCGCGCGTATGGCAAAAGAGGTGGGACTGCCAGTACGCGTGGGTAAAATCATCTTGCAGCACCATGAGCACGCAGATGGCACGGGTTTTCCTAACCGTCTGAATAACGAACAGACAGACCCGCTCGCCAGATTAGTCGCGCTGGCAAATGGATATGACAATCTATGCAACCCAAATAACTATGTGCTTGCCAAAACCCCTTACGAGGCCTTGGCGCATATGTATGCCCATCAGCGCACCAAATTCGATGAATCGTTGCTCAAACACCTCATCAAATCGCTTGGTATTTATCCACCCGGCAGTATCGTTCAACTATCCACGGGCGTACATGCGATAGTGATTTCGGCTAACCCCAACAAACCCTTACGCCCTTACGTGATGCTGCATGACCCGTTGGCAGACCGGAAAGCACCACGCATAGTGGATTTGCGCCAAGAGCCCAACATCAACATCAGCGCCTGTATACATGCAAACCAACTGCCGCCTGACGTGCGAAGCTATTTGAATCCGCGTAACAAAATCAGTTATTTTATGGATACAGGGTTATCAAAAAATGAAGACGGACTAAATTAAATCGGCCTACTTTTTAACGCTATTACAATCAAGCCATCCTGTAGTGTATTCCATACCAGATAAGGCTGATTCTTGTCTTGAATCAGAATCGGGTAATCTGCTTTTTGGCTGGAAGTCGCAAGCGTTTCGGCTTCATTCCATGATTTACCACCATCATTTGAAAACATGCCTAAGATACTGGATTTGCCGTCTTTAATCTCGCGCCAGACTAACCAAGCGTTTTCACCGCCCAATTTATCTGAAAAGCTTAACAGTGCGGGATGGCCTGCCTGTTTGGCATTGTCTCCAAACTTTTTCGCCGGCGAGGACGCCCAAGCCACACCATCCATGCGGCTGTAATAGAGTCCGGGCTTGGCATCGTTACCATCGAAATACGCCATATGGTAACCCCACCAGCCCTTGCCCTCACCCCCACTTGCTAAAGCAGCTCCATGATGCGGGCAGCCATCAATTTGCCAATGCCCAAAGGTGGCGCGGTGCGTGTCGGGCTTTGCGTCCGCTTTCGGGATTTCTGCTATCATGTGGTCGCGCTCACTGCCCTCAAACACATGCCGCCAGAGCGCAACCACAGCACCATCCTGCTTGTTGGTGGTGACAATGCGGCAGCACTCGCAGCTGCTGTCAGCTAGCTTTTGTTCCTGCTTAAAACTCGCACCTTTGTCAGCAGAAACGGCATAATAAATCGCTGCGCCATCGTATTTTTTACCCGCTGCTTTAGCTGCAATCAAATCGCGTTTATCTACCCAGGAAACCGTGATATTGCCATCTGGCGCAACATTTAACGCGTCAAAACGGTGGGTGATTTCGGCGCGATCTTGATGCACAATATAAGGTTTCTCGAAAGTTTTACCCGCATCAATCGACCGCGCAAACCAGATATACCCTGCAAACGGCTTTTTAAGTGCCTCCGTCCAAGTCACGTAGATATTGCCTTCTGGCGAGATGGCGATTTTTGGTCGCGCTTCGCCATCTGCGCCAATTTTTTGCACGACTTGATTCACCTTTACAGATGCTGAAAACGTTTTGCCGAAATCGCTACTTTTATCCACGACCACAAAACCATCATGCACACTGGCACGCCATAAATTTCCCTGCGAATCAAATGCTGCACTGATTGCCAGCATAGATTTTTGCGACCTGGTGTGTTCTTCATGGGCGATGCTTAAAAATGTCGCCAACATCAAACAAAGCGATAAGAAAGTTTTTATCATTTTTTTAACCTTAGTAATCAAACTTCATGCCCGCGAAAAAAGTCCTCTGTGGGTAAGGGTTTGGGTTTACATAATATTTGTAGTTGTTCAGGTTATTGATACCAGCCGATGCTGTCCATTGATTATTTACTTTATAAACAAGTTTGGTATCAAACACCGTGTACCGCGTAGCTGTGGTACCGTAAGTGTTTGGATTGGTTGTATTGTATAGCAGATTAATCTCTTGATTGCCGCTGTAACGCCCAGCTAGGCTTAACGAGAGCTTATCGTTGACATGATAAACACCCACAATAGTCGCGCGCCAATCAGGAATGCGTGGCTGATCTTTACCCACCGTGAACGGATTTTTATCGTTCTTCACAATTTCAGAATCCACATAGGTCACGCTACCCGTTAAATCAAAACCATCAAACCATAAATCGCTCAATTGCAACGCGGTTTCGATGCCTTTGGTACGGATTTTATCGATATTTTGAATGCTCGAAATTGTCACGCCAGGAATCGTTGTAGTATCAGTCTGCGAAATTAGCGCATCGCGTTTATCCTCATAGAATAACGACGTACGCCATAAACCTTTTGACAAAATTTTCTCAACCGTAAACTCACTTGAACGCACATGTTCTGGTTTCAAATTAGGGTCATTCGCCCGCACATTTCCTGGCAAGCTAATGGTTTGAAACATCTCGGCGACACTTGGGTAACGATAGGCTTTACCAAACGATCCACGTAAAATCCAATCGTGCGTTGGCTGATACGACAGCGCAAATTTTGGCGAAAAATCATTTTGTGATCGATCAGCGTAATTCAATTGCCTTTGTACAAAAGGTGTATTTGTAACAATAATAAAATTGCTGCCATCAAACGCTTTCCAATGTTCCCAACGCCCGCCAATAGTGGCTTTCCAGCCATGTGTAAACGCCCAAGCATCTTGCAAATACAGCGCCTGTGTTTGCGTTTTACCGTATGAATTAGTGCGTAAAGTACCACTGTCACTTTTCAACCAATTTGTCACATTTAAAGTTTCAGATTCCAACTCGTATTGATCATAGTGATATCCAAAACTAATTTGATGTTCACTCTTTGTATCACCATCGGGTCTAAAATCACCACGCAAATCAAGCGTTTTCCAGCCTGTACCCTCACCATTTACATACGTACCAGCTGACCTCACTGCGCCTTCGCCATCATCAAATGCGTTGGTTTGCACCGCAGTACGCACAAAATCTTTATTTTGATCATACAAACTGGCTACTGCTTCAAAGTCCCACATGCCGCCAGTATCAGACTTGAGTGACAGGCCATGCATCCAGTGTTCGCTCTCACTATGGCTTGGCCCTGTAGCTGTTAGCGTGTAAAAGTTCGGGTCACCGGCAAATCGTACAAACCTTGTTGCGTTAGTTGGCGATGTAGAGGTTGTGGTGTTTAAAAGCGTTTGCCCAGTTGATGTTTTTAAGTAACTCTCGACACTTCCATCCGAATCATTCTGCCATAGACCTAAGCTATATTTCGCTTGCAGTGTGGGTGAAATATCGTAAGCCAATTTAATAGTGGCGCTGTCCTGAATAGTATGGTCAATACCGGTGGTGCTGGTAATAATACGTAGCTTTCCGGTAGTATCAATATCACGAATTCCACCCGTGACTAAGGTAGAGTTAGCAAGCGTACCACCACTTGCGGCACGAGCCGCATTGCCAAACGTCTGCGGCTGACCGTGGCTATCTAGATGGTCGATATTAATCAAAAAAGATAAATCATTATATTTGCTACCGATAGCCGCATTGCCGTGTCCGCCGCTAAATTGGTCGTCTGCACCATACAACTCAAAACGCTGTGTGAAACCATCTAAAGCCACATGCGCTTCAAACTTTTCTGGCATTCGCGTGGTGATATTCAACACGCCGCCCATCGAATTGCCTGGGTAAAGTGCAGAAAAAGGCCCATACATAATATCGATGCGCTCAATCTCATTGGGTGAAACCATGCCCCAGCGCGGCGGCGTGCTAAAGCTGTTATTGAGAAAGTTGGATAACAGCAAATCGTCTGCATAAACAATCGTTTGCGCACTGGCAATGGCACTGTTAGCGCGCATCACCAAAATACCGTTACGGTCACCAATGTAGCGCTCACGCACATGCACGCTAGGCAGATACTGCAACGCACCCGAAGTAGTGACCGTGTTGGCGCTCTCTTCAATTTGTTTGGCGGTCACACTCTCTACCGTATTGGGAACATTGGCTGGCACACCAGGCTTGGCTGCCCTCACTTCAATTTTTTCTAAAGTTTGTTCTGAGTCTAAATAAGTATCGTGATCTGCCCAAGCAAATTGACTTATGCAAAACAATACGCTCACCGCGCATGTTATTAATTTTTCAATCATTACTCTTTACCCTAATTTTTTACTTTACTATTGTGGCAATTTTATTTGAGATATTCATCGGGCGGAATGTGGCATATTGCCGCGCGACAATTTGTCGCAGCTAGATTTAAGACATTACTTTCGTTAACGTTTTATAATAGCGGCCTATAACAGATTCACCCATTGGGCTAAAACAATAGTAGCTTATGCACCCACACCAACGTATCTTATCAAGCGCAACGCGCCTTAATATGCATCGCTTAATCATATTGCGCTGGGTGGTGATGGTTTCCCTCGGTTTGGTGATTTTTGGCTTACAGCTCGCATCTATCCCTTTACCAGTTTTACATTTATCACTCGCCATTGCAGCGCTGGGTTTATTTAATATCATCGCTTGGTGGCGCTTAAAGCAAACGCAGCAGACCACAGAGAACGAACTACTTATACAGCTTTTGGGCGACATTACCGCTTTTTCCGCGCTTTTTTATTTTAGCGGCGGTTATAGCAACCCATTTATCTGGATGTATTTACTGCCCATTACTGTGGCTGCGGTAGCTTTGCAAGCCCGTAATGCCTGGTTGATTGCTGGCTTGAGCATTGCTTGTTATACCTTGCTTATCTTTTATCACATACCGCTTTCGCACTTACATATGCATGACCATAATGGCATGCAAGCAAATATGCAATTTGACATTCATTTAGTCGGCATGTGGCTGGGCTTTGTAGTGAGTGCGATTATTGTGGCGATTTTTATTACCCGCATTGGACAGAATTTGCGCGATTACGATAAAAAAATTGCCGAAGTACGTGAAAAAGCGCTTGAAAGCGAACGCATGCTGGCTTTGGGAACGCTCGCTACCAGCGCCGCGCACGAGCTAGGCACACCGCTTGCAACTATCGCCGTAATAAGCAAAGAGTTATCGCAAGAATTGAAAAACCAGCCAGAAGCTTTGCAACAACTTGAGATATTGCGTACACAAATCTCACGTTGCAAAGAAATTTTATCTTCTATTACCCGCAATGCAGGACAAAACCGAGCGGAGGCCGGCCTAGGCCTGTCCCTGCGTGATTTTTTAGAGGATGCCATTCAACGCTGGCGGGACACCCGGCCTGCTAGCGAGTTGGTTGTGTCTATGCCTTCAACTGCGCATAATCCTTATATTTTTATGGACAGAACACTCACACAGGCCATACAAAACTTGCTGGATAACGCAGCTGATGAATCTCCAGAGCGCGTGCTTTTTAACGCTGAATGGGATGATAAATTGTTAAAGATTCAGATTCGGGATTTTGGCAGCGGACTGAGCGCCGAAACAAAAAAGCAACTAGGCAAACCATTTTTCACTTCTAAGAATGAAGAAGGTATGGGCTTGGGTGTTTATTTAACACAAACCACACTGGCACGCTACGCTGGCGAGCTGAGCCTCAGCAATCATCCCGATGGCGGTGTAATGACAAGCGTAAGGCTGCCCCTTGAAAAATTGCTTGTAGAAAAATTGAAAGTTTCCAAATGAACGCCTTGAGTACTGAAGAAAACCCCTCGGAAAGACCCACGCTACTTTTAGTAGATGATGACGAGGAATTCTTGAGTGTGCTAGCCCCGGCCATGAAAAAGCGCGGCTTCTTGGTTACTACTGCGAACAGTGCAGAAAGCGCTTTTGAGCTTGCCAAGCAAGATGCGCCAGAATATGCCTTAGTGGATCTTAAAATGTCTGGCAACTCCGGCCTGGTGCTGGTGCGCCAGCTCACAGGCCTCAATGCGGGCACACGCATTGTCGTGCTCACTGGTTTTGCCAGCATTACTACTGCTGTAGAAGCCATTAAGCTTGGTGCGACACATTATCTTGCCAAACCTGTAGATGCTGACGAGATCGTCGCGGCATTCAAAAAAGCATCCGGCGATACCGAGGTGGAATTAGCCGCAAATCCGCTAACGGTAGATCGCCTGGAATGGGAACATATTCAGCGCGTACTCGCAGAGCATGATGGCAATATTTCGGCTACTGCAAGAAGCCTTAATATGCACAGACGCTCATTGCAACGCAAATTAAGCAAAAATCCAACCAAGCCTTAAAATCTAATCTTAAAAAATCAAACCTAGGAAAAAAGTATGGCAGCAGGCAGTTTACTCGCACTTTTAGACGATATAGCAACAATACTGGATGACGTTTCGGTGATGACCAAAGTTGCCGCCAAAAAAACCTCCGGGGTGCTGGGCGATGATTTAGCGCTTAATGCACAGCAAGTCTCAGGCGTGCATGCAGAGCGCGAGCTTCCGGTAGTATGGGCTGTGGCAAAAGGCTCTTTCATCAACAAGTTGATATTAGTGCCGACTGCACTGGCGATTAGCTACTTCATCCCATGGCTAATCACGCCGCTGCTAATGGTTGGCGGCGCGTATTTATGTTTTGAAGGTTTTGAAAAAATCGCACACAAATTCTTGCATAGCGCGCATGAAGATTTAGCACATAATGCTGCACTAGCCGAAGCCGTTGCAGATAAAAAAGCAGATATGGTCGAACTGGAAAAAGAAAAAATTAAAGGCGCAATTCGTACTGATTTTATATTGTCAGCCGAAATTATTGTGATTGCTCTTGGCTCTGTAGCAGGAGTGACTGCAAACTTTAGCAAACAAGTCGCCGTTGTTTCGTTGATTGCGATCATCATGACAGTAGGGGTATACGGCTTGGTAGCTGGTATTGTCAAGCTGGATGACCTTGGCCTGCATTTAATGCTTAAAAGGGGCAAAAGTTTTTATAGACAACTGCAGCGTAAAACCGGCGAAAAAATATTGGGCTTTGCACCTTATTTAATGCGCACCTTATCTGTAGTTGGTACTGCAGCCATGTTTATGGTGGGCGGCAGCATCATCGGTCACGGCGTATCCGCTTTACATCATTTTAGTGAGCATATCGCCGAAGTTGTGCAAGATTTACCTGTAGTTGGTGGTGCATTATCTATTATATCGCCGATTTTAGTCGATGCAGTTATTGGCTTGACTGTGGGGGCGATTTGCCTTGCAGTCTTTGAACTTGGCAAGAGGTTTTTAGCAAAAAAACGATAGCGTTTTTACTAAAAGCTACATACTAATTTCCAGCGTCACTTTTACGGAGTCACTTGCCGCTATTTTTTCTTTTTTGCGCACCTCCGCTTTAATCGGCAAGATGTAAGCATCCGCTTTAGAATGCGGGAAAATTGAAGTCTGCCAAGTCGTATTGCCGATTGTTACCAGCACACGCACGGCACCCCAGCCACGACGTTTTCCTTGCAAGTTCTCGTTGAAAAATTTGATTTCTTCCGATTTATCTTTCGGCAAAGTAATAAAGTGCCAAGCACCTTTGCCTTGCCATAACCAGCACTTTCCGGTGAAAGTGAAACTTAAATCCAGCATAGCTATTCGTCGTCGCTAAAGCGCTGCTCCTGCCAAGGGTCGGCCTCGTTATGGTAGCCGCGCACTTCCCAAAAGCCGGGTCTATCAAATTCGTGCAGCTCGATGGCTTTCAGCCATTTAGCGCCTTTCCAGGCGTATCTTTTTGGTACCACCATGCGTACCGGGCCGCCATGCGCGGTGGTAAGCGGATAGCCAAGCACGCTGTGCGCAACCATCACGTCATCGTCAAGCAAAGCTGCCAGATCAAGGTTGGTCGTGTAGCCATCGTAGCCGTGCAAAGTCACGAATTTGGCCGTTTTCAGAGGCGCAGCCAGCATCAGCAAATGCTGCGCCTTCACACCCACCCAATCCATATCCAGCCTGCTCCAGCGCGTAACACAGTGAAAATCTGAAACACTGGTGGTTTGAGGCAGTTGCTGAAACGCTTCCCAATCCAGGTTCAGCTCGTTTTCTACCAAGCCGAAAATACGCAGTTTCCAATTAGATTTGTTAACCTCCGGCAGAATGCCTAAATCCAGAATCGGGAAATTTTTGACTTCAGTCTGCCCGGCTGGCACACGCACATTTTGATTGATTTTACCGGGTTTATTGCCTTTTCTTGCGATAGCAATTTTGCCTTCGATAAGTTTTTTCCAGTCTGGCATCGCAGTATTTTTAAGCCTTGTCTTGTTTAAAGCTATCCCACAATAAAATCGCCACGCCCACGCTGATTGCACTATCTGCCACGTTAAAGGCCGGCCAATAATATTCATTGATGTGGAAATACAGAAAATCTACCACATATCCCAAAGTCAGCCGATCGTACAAATTACCGATGGCGCCTCCTAACACTAAGGCAAGGCCAATACAAAAAAGTTTTTGCGTTGGATTTTTGCGAATCAAGTAAGTAATCACTATCACAGCGATAGCTGCAATTGCTGTAAAAAACCACTTCTGCCAGCCGCCTGCGCTGCTTAGAAAGCTAAACGCCGCACCCTCATTATGAAAGCGCACCAAGTCAAAAAAACTGGTAACGGTTAAATGCTCGCCATATTCAAAGGCATTTTGCACCAAGTGTTTGGTATATAAATCCAGCACAACGACAATTGCACTGATTAAAAACCATTTACGCATGCGAACGCGCCTCACCCTTTCCAAACAAGTTGCTTACACAACGCCCGCAAATGTGAGGATGTTCTGCGTCTGAACCCACATCCGCACGATAATGCCAGCAGCGGTCGCATTTGACATGAGGGCTTGGGGTTACTTGCACTTCCAAAGCACCAGCACGCTGATGAACTGTGGCGCGTGATGTAATCAGCACAAAACGCAAGTCGTCCTCTAAACGAGTCAATGCCTCGGCTAATGCGGTTTGTGCGTAAATATCCAGCTCGGATTGCAAGGAAGAGCCTACCAACCCTGCAGAACGCTTTTCTTCTATCGCCTTATTCGCTGTAGCACGCACGCCTAAAATAGTTTGCCATGCCTGCATATCTGCGTCCGTCAAACCATGCGCGGGCAATACGTACCAAACCTCTTCAAATACTGTTCTATCAGCATCCAAACCTAATGTCTGCCATATCTCGTTTGCCGTGAAGCTCAGAATCGGCGCCATTAAACGCATCATGGCGTGGGTAATATGATGCAGCGCGCTTTGCGCAGCACGGCGTGCGTGTGAGGTTTCGCCTGCCGTGTAGAGCCTGTCTTTAAGAATGTCTAGGTAAAAACCACCTAAATCTTCCGAGCAGAAACTAACAAATTTCTGTACTGCCAAATGAAACTCATAACGCTCGTAATCTGCCAGAATTTCTGTTTGCAGTTTTTCTGTCAGCGCTAAAGCATAACGGTCAATCTCCAGCCATTCATTGACGGGCAACAAATCTTTACCTGTATCGAAATCTGCCAAATTGGCCAGCAAAAAGCGTAAAGTGTTGCGAATGCGCCGGTAACTTTCAGCAACACGTTTTAGGATTTCATCCGAGATCGTCAGCTCACCCGAATAATCCGTTGAAGCCACCCACAAGCGCAGGATATCCGCCCCGTAGGTATCCATTACCTTCTGCGGGGCGATCACATTACCCTTGGATTTGCTCATCTTGTGGCCGGAGCCATCCACCACAAAACCGTGCGTCAACAACGCATCATAAGGCGCACGCCCATCAATCGCACAGCCCGTTAACAATGATGATTGAAACCAACCACGATGTTGGTCAGAGCCTTCCAAGTACAAATCTGCAGGATGCCGCAGCTCTGGGCGTCGTTTCAATACTGCAGCGTGTGTCGCACCTGAATCAAACCAGACATCCAAGGTATCGGTCACTTTTTTATATTGTTCGGCATTTTGCGGTGCATACTGCACCAGGAAAGCCGCACCATCCAAACTGAACCAGGCTTCAATACCCTGCTGTTCAACTTCCAAACAGACTTTTTCCAGCAGTTCCAAGGTTTGCGGATGCGGCTCACCGGTTTCTTTATGTACAAACAGCGGCATCGGTACGCCCCAGTTACGCTGGCGCGACACGCACCAGTCAGGACGGTTTTTAATCATTGCCTCCAAGCGGGCACGTCCCCAGCTTGGAAAAAACGCCGTATTATCTACAGCTTTATTAGCATATTCGCGCAGACTGATTCCAACCGCATCTTCTTGATACATCCCTATAAACCATTGATGCGTGGCTAGCTGCATCAACGGTGTTTTATGGCGCCAGCAATGCGGAAAGCTGTGATTCAAGCGTGCGCTGGCCAGCAATGTGCCGTTTTCCTGCATTACGGCCAAAATCACTTTATTTGCTTCCTGACGTGATAAGCCGCGTATTTCCTTGAGCTCAACCAAATCACTGGTGAAAAATTTGCCATCTCCTCCAATCAGCACTCGCGGCTTTTCATTTGGAAAATTCGCGCGCATCACCAGCCAGTCATCATTGCCGTGAGCTGGGGCAGTGTGGACTAAGCCTGTTCCTGCCTCGGTGGTGACATGTTCGCCGCAGATGATAGGTACTTGGCGGTTATCGAACGGGTGCTGCAACAATAAGCCTTTGAGTTTTTCACCTGTGCTGGAAGCCAATATGGATGGGTCTTCCAGGCCATATCGTTTGAGTGTGTTTTCGACTAAATCGTGCACCAAAATCAGCAAACCTTTATCGGTTTTCACCAAGTCATATTCCTGCTCAGGATGCACGCTCACCGCTTGATTCGCAGGCAATGTCCAAGGTGTGGTTGTCCAAATCACTGCAAACACATCTTCTTGAATTGTTTCAGTTAAGCCAAACGCTTGACCTAATGCTGCGTTATCAACAACTTTAAACCCCACATCAATGGCTGGCGAATTCACATCTTCATATTCCACCTCGGCCTCGGCCAAGGCGCTGCCGCAATCCACGCACCAATGCACAGGCTTGCTGCCTTGATAGAGATAGCCGTTTTCATAAATCTTGCCGAGTGCGCGCATAATGTCGGCTTCGGTTTTGAAATCCATTGTTAAATAGGGATTATCCCAGTCGCCCAGCACGCCTAGGCGGATAAAGTCTTTCTTCTGCTTTTCTACTTGTTCAGCAGCATAGGTGCGACATAGCTCGCGGAATTTGGCGGGGTCTATATTCTTGCCGTGATTCTTCTCGACAACCAACTCAATCGGCAGGCCGTGGCAATCCCAGCCCGGCACATAGGGCGCATCAAAACCACTCATGGTTTTCGATTTTACGATGATATCTTTGAGGATTTTATTCACCGCATGGCCGATATGAATATCACCATTGGCATACGGCGGGCCGTCGTGCAGAATGAATTTTTTTGCACCTTTGCGCGCTTCTCTGATTCTTTGATAGAGCTTCTTGTCTTGCCACTGTTTCAGCCATGCGGGCTCACGCTTGGCCAAATCCCCACGCATGGGGAAGCTGGTTTCAGGCAGGTTCAGTTTGTATTTACTTTGTTCTGTATTAGCGTTTTCTGACATGACTTGTTTCTTAATCTTGCTTCTTAAAATATTGTCTAGCGACTTCTGTATCGTTTGCAATGTGCGCTTTTAGCGCCTCTAAATTTTCAAATTTCATTTCTTCACGGATTTTATGCATAAATTCTACATGCACATGCCTTCCATATAAATCATCATTAAAATCAAGCACATGTACTTCAAGCAGCAACTTTGGCACGCCTGCGATGGTTGGCCGGACGCCTAAATTAGCCACCGAATTCAGCCCGTCCAATTTTACCGCATAAACGCCGGTTAAAGCAGGCCGCTCGTGCCGCATGTGAATATTGGCCGTAGGAAAACCCAGCTGCCGTCCACGCTTAGCGCCATGCACCACTTTGCCGCTGATGCTGTAATTGCGCCCAAGTAATTGTTTGGTTAAATTCAAATCACCATTTGCAAGCGCTTTGCGCACCCGTGTACTGGATACGCGTTCGCCATCCAAATTGACTTGCGGCAGGCTGATTAAATCGAATCCATTTGACTTAAAATCAGCCACAGTTCCAGCGCGCCCGGCGCCAAATTTAAAATCATCCCCAACCAGTATCGAGGTTACATTGAGTTTCTCGCGCAAAATTTGTTGCATGAAGTCTTGCGCGCTGATGGCCGCGAAGCGTTTGTTAAACGCACACACAAACACTTTTTCTACACCAAATTCTTCAAACCGCTCCAGCTTTTCACGCAAGTTGCTCAGCCGTTCCGGTGCGTTCAACGGTGTGAAAAATTCGCGCGGATGCGGCTCGAACGTCATCACCGCTGGCGTTAATTTTTTATCTTTTGCAACCTCAATTAATCGGTGCAGTAAGGCCTGATGACCCAAGTGCATACCGTCAAAATTGCCAATTGCCAAGGCAAGTGGCAGACAAGGCTGGGCTGGCAGGTGCCGGAATACCTGCATCAGCGCGAAACCCTGCGCGAGAAATCCTGCAGCCTGAAGCCCTGCACCCATAGCGCGGCAAAATAAGCACCGGAGCCCACCGCCAGCAACAGCAGCATGTGCAAGACTTTTTGTATGAATGTGTATTGCAGCCATTGCTGCGGCGCACCCATGCTGTAACCTAGCGCCACCGCCATTACCAGCAGCGCCGCCACTAGCTTGAGAAAAAACACGTCCCAGCCTGTGCGCGGCGTAAATGCGTGGCTATTATGCAAATTAATGTACAGCAAAGCCGCGTTGAGACAAGCTCCCAAGCCGATCGCCAGCGCAAGGCCGACATGCTTCATGTCAAGCACAAACACAAACAGCAGATTCATCAGCTGCGTCATCAGCAGGGTAAACACCGCTATTTTCACAGGCGTCTTAATGTTCTGCCGCGCATAAAAACCAGGTGCCAACACCTTCACCAGAATCAAGCCTAACAGACCTAGGCTGTAAGCGATAAGCGCTTGCTCGGTCATCAGCACATCATGGGCGGTAAACTTGCCATAGTAGAACAGCGTGACCACCAAAGGCTTGGCCAGCAATGCCAGTGCCACTGCGGCAGGCGCGGCCAGGATGAGCGTTAAACGCAGACCCCAATCCAGTAATTGCGAATAATCACTATCCGATTTATCCACATATGATTTCGCCAGACTGGGCAGCAGAATCGTGCCCAGCGCCACACCCAATACGCCGGTAGGGAATTCCATGAGGCGATCGGCATAATACAGCCATGACACACTGCCGGTTTGCAAAAAAGAGGCGAAAACATTGTTGATGACAATAGAAATTTGCGCCACCGATACTCCAAAAATCGCCGGCAGCATTAACTTTAGGATGCGCCTTACGCCTTCGTCCTGCAGGTTCAGCTCATAGCGCGGCAGCAAGCCCAATTGCCGTAAATACGGCCATTGGTAAGCAAGCTGAATCACACCACCCACAAAAACCGCCCACGCCAGCACCTTGATGGAATAATTGACATGCGGCGCTACAAACAGCATGGCGGTAATAAACGACAGATTGAGCCATACCGGCGTGAACGCCGGCACCTGAAACTTGCTGTAAGTGTTCAGCACGCCGCCTGCCAGCGACACCAGCGAAATGAAGAATATATAAGGAAAGGTAATGCGCAACAGCTCAACTGTTAAGTTGAATTTGGCTGTTTCTGCGACAAAACCGGGAGCTGTGACGGCCACGATCAAGGGCGCTGCGAGCATGCCCACAATCGTCACGACCACTAGAAACACGCCCATCAGGCTCGCCACATGGTTAATCAGCGCATGTGTTTCGACCTGTGTACGCTGCACTTTATATTCCGCCAGAATCGGCACAAATGCCTGGCTAAATGCCCCTTCTGCCGACACCCTGCGCAACAGGTTGGGAATTTTGAACGCGACAAAAAACGCATCTGTCGCCAACCCTGCGCCAAACACGCGTGCGATAAGCGTGTCGCGCACAAAGCCCAAAATGCGCGAGATAAACGTCATGCTGCCAACAGCGGCTAAGGCTTTGAGTAAATTCATCTAATCTTTATAAATTGAAAATTACCGCGATTTTAGCATGCCAGCCCCGCTATTTTCAGTTAAGCTGTTCTTCGAAGAATTATTGCAGGCAAATTAAGCTTTTGTTCTTGCAAAAAGTCCCAAAAAACACTAATATGCACGGTTTCGTATTAACACCCGTTAAGCATTAGGATAAAGAACACATGGCAAATACCGCACAAGCACGCAAACGCGCGCGTCAATCCGTTAAAGTAAACGCACACAACGCAGCATTGCGCTCAACTTTGCGTACTGCAATTAAAAAAGTGATTAAGGCCATCGAATCTGGCGATAAAGCAGCTGCAGTGGCTAGCTACCAAGAGAATGTCAGCGTGATTGACCGGATCGCGGATAAGAAAATTATCCATAAAAACAAGGCAGCACGTCACAAAAGCCGCTTAACAGCAGCAATTAAATCATTAAAAGGCGATGCGCCTGTGATGCTGGCCAAAAAAGCCGCGCCTAAAGCCAAAGCTGCTGCCAAACCGGCAAAAGCAGCTCCAAAAGCCGAAACTTCAAAAGCAGCAGCGCCTGCTAAAGCTAAAGCACCTGCCAAAGCAAAAGCTGCTAAATAGAGCGACTTATAAATAAAAAAGCCTCGCATGCGAGGCTTTTTTATTGGCTGAAACTTTAACTCTCGCCCACATGCAGTTCACTGCGCGCAATTAATGCCGCATTCAGCACCGCCTGTTTATCCTGCCCAATCACCGTGAAATGTCCCATTTTGCGGCCTTTACGCGGTTCGTGCTTGCCATACAAATGCAGCTTTAAATTGGCATGGCTGAGCGCCTTATTCCATGCGGGTGCTGAGACATCATTCTGGGCATCTTTTTTTGCGCCAGCAAACCAGCTGTCACCCAGAATGTTCACCATCACGGCATTGCTATGCAAGCTTGCATCACCAAGCGGCAAGCCTGTCATCACGCGCACCTGCTGCTCAAATTGATTGGTCACACAGGCATCGATCGAATAATGTCCGGAATTATGCGGCCTCGGCGCGATTTCATTCACCAAAATCTGATGCCCTACCACAAAAAACTCCACGCCCAGCACACCTATATAGTCCAGTTTTTCTGCCAGTTTTTTTGCAATCTCACGTGCGTTGGCTTTCAGCACTTCACTGCAGCGCGCCGGCACGATGCTGATATCTAGAATACCGTTCAAATGGCTGTTTTCTGCCGTTGAAAAGGCTTCGATATTCCCGTCTGCGTCACGCGCCAGCACGACAGATACTTCCAGATCCAGCGGCAGCATCTGCTCCAGCACGCAGACCTCATGTTTGAAATCGGTAAACGCTGATAAGGCTTCGGCTTGATTTTTTACGCGCGCCTGGCCTTTGCCGTCATAACCAAAACGCGCCACTTTAAGGATTGCCGGATAAAGCGAACTCGCGTCTTCCGGCAGATCGTGCGCACTGTTAATCACCGCAAACGGTGCCACCGGCAAACCAGCAGTTTTAATGAAGTTTTTTTCCAGCACACGGTTTTGCGCAATCGCCACACTGGCCGCGCTGGGACGCACAATAACCGACTCTGCAAGTGTCTCCAGCGTTTTAGCGGGAACGTTCTCAAATTCTGTAGTAACAGCAGCACAGGTTTGCGCCATTTTTTTTAACGCATCTGCGTCATCATAATTTGCACATAAATGCACATCTGCGATTTTGCCTGCAGGGCTGTTTTTATCAGGATCCAGCACCGTTACCTGATAGCCCATTTCGTGTGCGGCAATCACAAAAAAACGGCCTAACTGGCCGCCACCCAGCATTCCCAGCATGGCAGGCGCAAGTATCATGGTTGGCTTCATGGTTTGTCGCTTAGCTCCATTGCATGCACTTTATCAGACTGTCTGGCGCGAAATTCTGCCAGCTTTCTGGCAAGCTCCAAATCATGGTTAGCCAGAATCGAGACTGCAAACAAACCAGCATTGGCGGCGCCCGCCTCGCCAATTGCAAAGGTCGCCACTGGAATGCCTTTGGGCATTTGCACGATAGAAAGCAGTGAATCCTGACCCTGCAAATGCTTGGAAGGCACTGGCACGCCCAGCACCGGCAATGTGGTTTTAGCTGCAACCATGCCAGGCAAATGCGCCGCGCCGCCTGCGCCAGCAATAATCACCTGGTAGCCTTCATTGGCTGCATTTTCCGCAAACTGAAACATCAAATCAGGCGTGCGGTGCGCCGAAACTACCTTGGCTTCATACGCTACGCCAAAATCCGCCAGCATCTGTGCTGCGTTTTTCATCACCGGCCAATCGCTATCCGAGCCCATAATAATGGCAACCAATGGTTTATTCATCGCTTAATCTCTCAAGTTATCCCTAAATTACGTACTTATAAAAGCACCATGTTATCTCTGTGGATGAGCTCAGATTCTTCTACATAACCCAGAATTTTCTCAATCTCATTGCTCGCTTTGCGCATAATCCGCGCGGCTTCCAGTGAATTATAATTCACAATGCCACGTGCGATTTCTGCGCCGGATTCTGACACACAAGCCACTACATCGCCACGCTCAAAACTGCCTTGCACAGTTGTTACACCAATCGGTAGCAGACTTTTGCCTTCAGTCTTAAGCACTTTTACCGCCCCGGCATCCAATACCAACTTGCCGCCGACACGCAAATGATCGGCCAGCCATTGTTTTTTAGCGACAGTTTTAATCTGTGTAGCCTGCAAATGCGTACCGATGGCTTCGCCTGCATTCAAGCGCAATAACACATCTTTCTCACGGCCTGAGGCTATAACAGTATGCGCGCCGCTACTGGCTGCACGCTTGGCAGCGAGTATCTTGGTGAGCATGCCGCCGGTACCGACATTGCTACCTGCACCGCCCGCCATTTGCTCAAGCTCCAAATTACCCGCCGTCTCAAAATTAATCAATTTTGCATGCTTGTCTTTGCGCGGATCTGCCGAATACAGCCCTTGCTGGTCGGTCAAAATCACCAGCGCATCCGCTTCAATCAGGTTTGCTACCAGTGCCGCCAAGGTGTCGTTATCACCAAAACGGATTTCTTCAGTTACCACCGTGTCATTCTCGTTAATGATTGGAATCACGTTTAACTCGAGCAGCGTTTTGAGCGTGCTGCGGGCATTCAAATAACGTTTCCTATCGGCCAGATCTTCATGGGTAAGCAGTATCTGCGCTGTGTGCAGGCCATGCTCCGCAAAACAGCTTTCATACATTTGCACCAGGCCCATTTGGCCGACAGCTGCCGCGGCTTGTAGTTCATTCACTTCTACTGGGCGTTTTTTCCAGCCCAGGCGTTGCATGCCTTCCGCCACCGCGCCGCTGGAAACCAATACAATCTGCTTGCCTTGCTTTGCCAGCTGGCTGATCTGTGCCGCCCATGCAGCGATTGCCATGCGGTCTAATCCCTCACCATTATTGGTGACCAGGCTGGAACCGACTTTTACAATCAGCGTTTTGCTATTGAGTAATAATGACTTGCTCATGATTATTTTCAGACGCTGCATGCGTCGCTGCTCTTGCTTCTTCCAAATGCTCCATAATAGCGTATGTCAGCTCTTTGCAGCCAATCCCGCTAATGGCTGAAATAGCAAAAACTCGGCCTTCCCAACCATAGGCTTTTACAAAGTCCGCAACCGCTTGTTTCGCATCTTGCACCATGTCTATTTTATTCAACACCAGCCAGCGCGGCTTGTTATATAGCTCTTCATCATATTTCTTGAGTTCATTGACAATGGCTTTGGCTTCAGCCACCGGGTCAGTCGCTTCGTCAAATGGCGCGATATCCACTAAGTGCAATAGCAATGAAGTGCGGGACAAATGGCGCAGGAACTGGTGCCCAAGCCCCGCACCCTCGGCGGCACCTTCAATCAGGCCGGGCACATCGGCAATGACAAAACTACGGTTAGCATCTACCCTTACCACACCTAAATTGGGATGCAGCGTGGTAAAAGGGTAATCAGCCACTTTTGGTTTTGCAGCAGAAACCGAGCGAATAAAGGTTGATTTGCCTGCGTTGGGCATACCCAGCAACCCCACGTCCGCCAGCACTTTAAGCTCCATATAAAGCTCAAATTCTTCGCCTGGCTCGCCTTTTGTGCATTGGCGTGGCGCGCGGTTTATTGATGATTTAAAATGTACATTACCCAAGCCATTATTGCCGCCTTTGGCCAACAAGACTTTTTGACCATGCTCTGCCAAGTCAACAATCATACGGCCTGTAGCCTTATCTGAAATCACGGTGCCAACTGGTACACGCAAAATCATGTCTTCGCCTTTTGCACCATAACACTCTGCGCCGCGGCCATTTTCACCGCGCTGGGCGCGAAAAGTGCGTGTATAGCGATAATCTACCAGCGTGTTGATGTTGCGGTCTGCAATCGCATAAATTGAACCGCCTTTACCGCCGTCGCCACCGCTCGGACCGCCCATCGGCTCGTATTTCTCGCGGCGGAAGGTGGCAACACCGTTGCCTCCATCGCCTGCATAGACTTTAATAGTCGCTTCATCAATAAATTTCATGTGTAGAGTGTACCAAATAAAAAAGCCCCATCAAACGATGAGGCTTTATGCATTTATAGCCGCTTAAACCGCTACAATACTTACTGTATGGCGTTTTAATGCGCCTTTAATCGCAAAAGTCACTTTACCGTCTATTTTTGCAAATAGTGTATGGTCTTTACCCATACCTACGTTTTCGCCTGCGTGCATTTTGGTGCCGCGTTGACGCACGATGATGCTACCCGCAGAAACCACTGTTTCGCCGAATGCTTTCACACCCAGGCGTTGTGAATGTGAATCGCGACCGTTACGTGAACTGCCGCCTGCTTTTTTGTGTGCCATGATTAATCCTTACTCAGCTTATTTAGCTGCAATCTTGTCAATTTGAATTTCTGTAAAACTTTGGCGATGGCCTTGTGTTTTACGGTAATGTTTACGGCGGCGGAATTTGAAAATCATCACTTTATCAGCACGTCCGTGTGAAAGCACTGTCGCGCTGACTTTGGCACCTGCCACCAAAGGTGCGCCAATAGTAGTGTTATTGCCATCTGCAATCATCAACACCTTATCGATCACCACTTTGCTGCCTACATCGCCAGCTAATTTTTCAACTTTTAATTTCTCACCAGCGACTACTTTATATTGTTTGCCACCTGTTTTAATTACTGCGTACATGTTTTTGCCTGACTTCTACACGTTCAAATGAATCGCGCATTATACGTAAATTTATCGTATTAGCAAACTAGAAAATAGGCTTTTGGGTAAATTATTGTCTATTTTATGCAAACACGTAGCCTTGTGGCTTGCCATGCTAAAATAACGTCTTATTTAAAATCATTTTTAGCTCGATTAGCGTGACATCCAACTCCATTCACAATTCAACCGAAAATCCCATTCATTCCTGCATCGCGGACGAAATGCGCTTGGTAGATGGCGTTATCCGCAAGTCCCTGCATTCCGATGTTACGCTGGTCAACCAGGTTGCCGATTATATCGTCAACAGCGGCGGCAAGCGTCTGCGGCCAGCCCTAGTGCTGCTTTCTGCCGGCTTGTTTGGCAATATCTCGGCCAATCACCTGCAGCTGGCAGCCATCGTCGAATTTATTCATACCGCCACCTTATTGCATGACGACGTCGTGGATGATTCTTCTCTGCGGCGCGGCCAGCAAACCGCCAACGCCATGTTTGGCAATGCTGCAAGCGTTTTAGTGGGCGATTTTGTCTATTCGCGCTCTTTCCAGATGATGGTGACCATCGGCAACATGCGCGTAATGGAAGTGCTGGCGCAAGCTACCAACGTGATTGCAGAGGGCGAGGTTTTACAGTTGCTCAACGTGCACAATGCCGATATTTCGGACGAGGCTTATCTGCAGGTTATCCGCTACAAGACCGCCAAGCTATTCGAAGCCGCCACCCGTCTGGGCGCCATCGCCTCAAATGCCTCTGCCGCTGACGAAAGCGCACTCGCAGTTTACGGCATGCATTTAGGCACAGCATTCCAACTGATCGATGACGTGCTTGATTTAAGCGGCGACAGCCAGGAAATCGGCAAAAACCTGGGGGATGATCTGGCAGAAGGCAAACCCACGCTGCCTTTGCTTTACGCCATGCGCAACAGCAGTGCCACGCAAAGCAGCATGATACGTAACGCTATTGAAAATGGCGGCCTTGATCATTTGCCGCAGGTGATTGAAATAGTAAAAAATTCCGGCGCTTTAGCGCATGTAAAGAAAATGGCCGAAATCGAAGCTTCTATCAGCCGCGCAGCCATTGCCCATTTTCCCGAAAGCAAATACAAGCAAACGCTGATTGATTTAGCAATGTTCGCTGTGAGGCGTGATTATTAATATTTATGAAAAAAATGAGCCTTGCCTCCCATTTCTGCATTCTATAAACTAAAATCAACAGATGGTAATAAGCGGAGTAATTTAAAAAATGGGTGACGCTAATCAACTTTTATTCGCAAAATCTTTTGCAAATATTGTCAAAGGTCCAATTCTTGAGGTTGGCAGTAGGGATTATGGCAACACACAAAATTTTCGGGGTTTATTTGCGAAAGAGCAGTATTTAGGTATCGACATGCAGGCTGGGAAAGGTGTTGACCAAGTACTGGATTTAGCAGACGACTTCGAATCAATTGATAGCGCCTTACATGGCAAAAGATTTAAAACCATCATTTGCATGAGCGTTCTAGAGCATTGTCGCGACCCTTTTAAGATGGCTAGAAATATACAAGCGCTTATGGCTGACGATGGGATATTGCTGGTTAGCGTTCCATTCTCGTGGGAGATTCATGGATTTCCGGATGACTATTGGCGCTTTACACCAAGCGGCGTGAGAATGCTATTCCAAGAGCTGGATTTTGAAACCTACAAAGGTGCAGCTTTCGCAGGCAAAAATAATCAGGGATCTTCACTTGATGGCGATTTTTTTAAACTCAAATTTAGCTTAAAATCACGTCATCTACTTGGTTTTTTTACTGCATTTTTAGCAGTGGTATTTAAAAAGCTAGGCTTAATGAAGTCAATTTTTGGCCATAGATATATTTTCCCACCAATAATGATTAGCATGGTAGGAAAAAAGAAAACTTAAGAGCTCAAGTTGTAAATATCATAACTATATTACTTAGTTGAGCGTAATCGGCTCACCACTATCCGCATGGTAATAGCTTAAATGCGCACACTCACTGGTGCCAGCTGTCAGGCTGCCATCAAACAAAGCTTTGCCTTCCACATCCACCACCGCATAACCATTATGATACAGCGTCACTTCGGCCAGCTTTGGTGCCAATTTCGGTGACATTTTTGCGGCATTTATTTTGCCTTTTTCTCTCATGGCAAAACTGATGCAGGTTTCGTCCTCATCTTCGCTATAAACTTCCCAATCATTTTCACCTGTCAATTGCGCCAGCCAGCCTGGTAAATCAACCTCAACGCGGCAAATAACCGGCTCATCCCAAGCAGGATGGCTAAAGTTACTCAACTCGATCAAGTCGGTTGCGTTCATTTGCGGTTCATTATGGTCAGTCATTTTAGTTCCTTTACACTTACAACATCATAGACATCTTTAAAATGGTGTTTGTTTACTTTTTTTCAAGCAATTTTTACGCCATATTGATAACTAAAGTTGCACACTTTTAATAACGATGACATGATAATGTTAGTTTACATTAACTTGATGGATGGAATATGTTTGATTTTTTAATGCCGCTGTCTGATTTGCTGCGTAGCGAGCCCACTTTCTTTGTGACATCTTCTGTAATCCTTGGGCTGATGGTGGGCAGCTTTCTCAATGTGGTGATTCACCGGCTACCCAAAATGATGGAGCGCGAATGGCATGCCAATTGTCTGGAATTACAGGGTAAAGAAGTGCCGGAACAACCCAAATATACCATAGTGACGCCGCGTTCTGCCTGCCCCAAATGTGGCCACCAAATCACTGTTCTGGAGAACATCCCCATTATCAGCTACCTGATGTTAGGCGGGAAATGCAAAGGCTGCAAAACGAAAATCGGCATACGCTATCCGTTCGTAGAGGCCCTGACTGGCGCGCTGGTAGGCCTGGTAGCTTACAAATACGGCTACACATATACGACTTTATTTGCGTGGATATTTGTGCTCGCGTTAATTGCTATGACATTTATCGATTTCGACACCCAGTTATTGCCCGACGACATTACCTTGCCCTTGCTGTGGCTGGGGCTGCTGTTCAACCTGAATGGCGGCTTCACTGACCTGAAATCTGCCGTCATCGGCGCCATGGCAGGCTACCTTATTCTTTGGTCGGTGTATTGGCTGTTTAAGCTTGTCACTGGCAAAGAAGGCATGGGTTATGGCGACTTCAAATTGCTGGGCGCCATCGGCGCGTGGTTTGGCTGGCAATTACTGCCTGCGGTGATTTTACTGAGCTCTGTGGTTGGTGCTGTAATAGGCATTGGCATGATTTTATTCCGTGGCAAAACGGGCGGCACGGCGATTCCATTTGGGCCATTTTTAGCCTTGGGCGGAATTGCAGCGCTGTTTTTTGGGCAACAATTAGCTGACTTTTATCTTACATAAATGTACGTAGTGGCACTTACTGGCGGCATCGGCAGCGGCAAATCAGAAGCCGCTAAAATATTTGCCGAACTGGGTGTGCCGGTAACCGATGTCGACGTGATTTCGCACCAGTTGACTGCAACCAAACAGCCGCTGGTTAAGGACATTGAAGCAAGTTTTGGCAGCGCATACATCACGCCGGAAGGCGCATTAAACCGTGCTGCCATGCGGCAACTGGTGTTTAAGGACGATGCCGCACGTATCAGACTCAACGCTATTTTGCACCCTGCAATTTATGACGAAGCATTGAGGCAATTGCAAATACACAAGGATGCGCCATATCAAATTCTGGTAATTCCATTGCTGTTTGAAAGCCCGCACTATTCACCGCATATCAACCGCATTTTAGTGATCGATTGCGATGAAAAAACACAGATCGAACGTGTGCAACAGCGCAGCCAGCTATCAGACACTGAAATTATCGACATCATCAAAGCGCAAACCCCGCGAAAAAAACGGCTGAAACTTGCTGACGATGTGATTGAAAATAACGAAAATATTGAAAAATTGCGTGAAAAAATCCTTCTAATTCACGAAAAATACATTAATACTTGCATACTTAGCAAAACAATTTCATAATTCACGTCAATTTAATAATACAAGTTGGCAGACTCTATTTTTTCGATATGTCTAGCTACGAATTTCCATTTAACGAGCGTATTCGCACTCTTTTGCGACTGGAAGACCTGTTTAGCAAAATCTTGCTACACGTCGAGGCCGGGCATCAGCACAGCCATCACAGCGCGCTCATCTCGCTTCTGCAAATGCTGGACATCATCGATCGCGCCGACCTCAAAATGGATCTGGTTCAAGAACTGGATCGTCAACGGCTTACCATGCAGAACCTGCGCGGCAATCCGGTAATCTCCGAAAAAGTTTTAGATAACATCCTCAAAGAGATCGGCGCATGCTCTACCGCATTGCGGAGCGATAACGCAAAACTGGGCCAACACCTGCGCGAAAACGAATGGCTGATGAGCATCAAGCAGCGTGCAGGCATACTGGGTGGCGTATGTCAGTTCGATTTACCTTCATATCACCACTGGCTGAATCTTGATCAGGCACAGCGTAAAATTGATTTTGACCGCTGGCTGAAACACCTGAGGCCGATGTATGATGCCATCAAGACCATATTGCATATCTTGCGCGGCAGCGGAATCTCCACGAAATACCATGTAGATAATGGATTTTTTCAGCAAATGATAGGCGGGGCGAAACCCGCGCAAATGCTAAGAATTGAAGTAAGTGACAAATACCCATGCTTTCCAGAAGTGAGCGCAAACAAATATGCTATTAACGTGCGCTTTTTTGAGCTGGATTTTGTACAAAAACCTAAGCAATGTGAGCACGAGCTTGATTTCATCATGACATTATGTAATCTTTAAGCAATGTCCGCAGTTAAATCGCCAAAACCAAAACTAGTTGCATGCCCTAATTGCAAAAAGCAATCTGAGTACAGCCCCAGCAACCCTTTTCGGCCGTTTTGCAGCGAGCGCTGCAAGCTGATTGATTTGGGTGATTGGGCGAATGAAAACTATAAAATACCTGATAACAAGCCGCCTGAAGCGCCAGAGGAAATTAATTAATGAATTTATCTGCTTTATTCCTGGTCACAGTTTTAACTTAATTCCGAACCCATAACATTATGAAAATTCTCAAATATTTATTTCTGGCAAGCTTGCTCGCAGCATGTGCTGCAAAAGCAGATATAACCATCACGGATGCCTGGGTGCGCGCTAATGCGCCAGGCCAAAAAGTTGGCGCAGCTTATATGACATTAACCAGCCCGCAGGATAGCGCCCTTGTCTTCGCAGAAACTCCGGCGGCGGGTACAGTAGAAATTCACAGCATGAGTATGGATGATGGCGTCATGAAAATGCGCATGCTGGAAGAGTTGCCGCTGAAAGCAGGCAAGCCGGAGAAGCTTGCTCCCGGCGGTTTTCACCTGATGTTATTCGATTTGAAGAAGCCATTGATTGCCGGTGAAAAAGTGACGTTCAGGCTATGCTTTAAAGACAAGGCCAACAAGATCACCGACCAAGCCATCACGCTGCCGATTAAAGAAGCGAATTAGCCGCCCACGCCTCGCTGAATGGCGACACCCCGCGCACCGTAGGCAAGCGCGACAGGCAAGTCATTCAGCACCATGCCGCCAAGCGCATAAACTGGCAATGTCATGCTTGCGTTCATTTCAGAAAATTTTTGCCAACCTAAAGGCTCGGCTTCCGGATGGCTGAGCGTTGCTTTTACCGGCGACAATACGACAAAATCCAAATCCAGCGCTTGCGCATGTGCCAACTCTGCTGCGTTGTGGCATGATGCCGCCACGATCAATCCCGCGGGTTTCGTTTTCAGCATCAGCAACGCGTGACTCGGCAAATGCACGCCATGTGCACCCAACTCGCGCGCCAACCCGATGTCCTGGCTTATCAACACTTTCGCTGCATAAGGTTTTGCCAGATCAATAATCTGCGCAGAAAATTTCATGAACGCGTCTTTTGAAAGATGTTTTTCACGTACTTGAATAAGCTTCAGGCCGCGTGCCAGCTGATCTTCAAGCATGGCAAAAAAAGCCTGCTCGCCCAACTCCGCCAGATTGCTGATCACATAAACCGGCGGCAGCGCCAGCGCTTTCATAATCGGCGCATTGGCAGGCAAAACAGGTGAAACCGTGATGTTTTCTGTATTTTGCCAGCTTAATCCCTGATTTTCTCGCGGCGCCAATTCGCCGTCCCAGCTGTTTACAAAATAAAAATGCAACAGCACGGTTTTTGCTGGTGAATCATGGGTTTCAGGATAATCAAAACGGCGAATCAGCCATTGTTGTGTAGAAGTCGGCTTAATGCCCAGCTCTTCACCCAGTTCGCGCGTCAGCGCGTGCTCCGGCGTTTCTCCCGCTTCTATTTTTCCGCCCGGAAACTCCCACCAACCGGCCCAACCCTTGCCGTGCGGGCGGCTAGCCAGCAAGAACTCGCTTTGCCCGGCATGGTTTTTACGCTGCAGAATAGCAACAGCCACATGCGTGACCTTACTCATTTAGTTTGCGTTTTCCGGCATAATCCCTGGCAAACTGATAGGCAACACGCCCGCTGCGCATGCCGCGCGTATGCGAAAATCCAAGCGCAGCCTGCTTTGCAGCCTCATCCCAAGGCACGTGAAACGATTTCAGCCAGTTCTCGGCAATCGCCAGATATTCATCCTGATCAAACACATAGAATGACAGCCACAGGCCAAACCGCTCGGCAAGCGCCACCTTCTCATCCATTGTCTCGTTGGGGCGGATTTCGCCATCAGCCTGTCTAAAGGCCAAATTATCCGCCATCATCTCTGGCATCAGGTTTTTGCGGTTTGAGGTCGCGTACACCAGGACATTATCCGATGTATGCGCAATCGAACCATCCAGCACAACCTTCAGTGCTTTATAGCCCGCATCGTTGGCCTCGAATGTCAGGTCATCGCAAAAAATAATAAATTTTTCCGTCCGGTTGCGTATCAAACTCACAATTTCTGCCAAATGAATCAAATCGTGCTTCTCAACCTCAATCAACCGTAAACCCTGGCTGGAATACTCTGTGAGCAAAGCCTTGATCAGCGACGACTTTCCAGTACCGCGCGCACCCGTCAGCAGCACATTGTTAGCAGGCAATCCCTGCAGAAACTGACGCGTGTTACGCACAATTTCAGCTTTTTGCACATCGACAAAATGAATATTTTCAAGCCGGATCACATGCGGATGGAGAATAGCCTGCAAGGCGCCTTTGTTGTTCTGCATCGTCCAGCGCCAAGCGCTGGCAGACCAGTCTATAGGCACAGCATTGGCTGACAGCAAGGTTTCCAGCTTATTGATCAAGCCTTCAGCGCGGGCAATCAAACTGTCTAACTTTTCCATCAGGAACGGTAATCTGCGTTGATTTTCACATAATCATAAGAGAAATCGCAGGTCCAGATCGTGATGTTTTCGTTGCCGCGATTCAAAACCACACGCACCAGAATGTCAGATTCTTTCATAATCGCCGCACCTTGCTCCTCAAGGTAACTGGCTGCTCTGCCGCCCTTTTCGGCCACCAGCACATCGCCCAGATACAGTTGCAGATTGTCGACATCCAGGTCATCAATGCCCGCGTAGCCAATCGCCGCCAAAATGCGGCCCAGATTTGGGTCAGAAGCAAAAAAAGCGGTTTTAATCAGCGGCGAATGCGCAATAGCATATGCCACTTTGCGGCATTCAGCCTCGTTTTTGCCGCCCTCCACCGCCACCGTCATGAATTTGGTCGCCCCTTCGCCATCACGCACAATCGCCTGCGCCAGCTCAATGGCAACTTCTGTCAATGTGTCACGGATTACTGCAAAATTATGGCTATTTTCCGTAATTTCTACATTTCCTGCCTGATTGGTCGCTATCAGAATCAGGCTGTCGTTGGTCGAAGTATCGCCATCTACCGTGATGCAGTTAAACGATTTATTCACTGCATAGTGAATAATGCCTTCCAGCGCACTTTGGCTCACCGCGGCATCCGTCGCTATATAGCCCAGCATGGTCGCCATGTTCGGATGAATCATGCCGGAGCCTTTGCTGATGCCGGTGATCGTCACTGCTTTGCCATCTAATTGAATCTGCCGCGATGCGCCTTTGGCAACAATATCCGTCGTCATAATCGCTTCAGCTGCATTCAGCCAGTTGTCTTCTTTCAGGTTCTCAATCGCAGCCGGCAAACCCGCGATGACCTTATCTACCGGTAAAGACTCCAGAATAACACCCGTTGAAAACGGCAGCACCTGATTGGCGTTGATATTCATTAAGTTACCCAAGGCTTCACAGCTTTGTCTGGCGCGATTCAAGCCATCCTCACCCGTACCTGCATTTGCGCAGCCCGTATTCACAAGCAAAGCGCGAATGCCTTTTTTCGCAGCCAGATACTCTTTACAAAGCACAACTGGCGCGGCGCAGAACCTGTTTTTGGTGAACACGCCCGCGACGCGGCTGCCTTCCGCCAACGTCATCACCAGCACGTCTTTACGGTCCGTCTTGCGCACATGAGCTTTGGCAAAGCCTAATTTAACGCCTCTGACAGGCAATAGGGATGCGGCTTCTGGAGCATTCAATTTAACTGGCATACATCAATTTCCTTTAATACTTTTTTATCTCTAGGCGCGACGCCAGGTCGTGCCTTGCGGGGTGTCTTCTAAAATGATTCCGCTATCAGCAAGCTCTTTGCGAATGCGGTCTGCCTCAGCGAAGTTTTTGGCTTTTTTGGCTTCATTACGATTTTTAATTCTCTCATCAATACTTTGGTCACTAAAAGTAAAGGTATCTGATAAGCCACTTCCACTTAACTTATATTCACCTGGCCCAAGAACATCAACGTAATCTTTACGTCCCTGCAAAAACTCATTTGCATTCTGTTGCAATAACCCCAAAACTCCAGCCAACCCTTTTAGCAAAGAAGCCGCTTCTATTGCCTTAGTTTTATTCACTTCATTCGCCAAATCAAACAGCACCGCCATCGCTTCTGGGGTATTAAAATCATCATCCATCGCAGCCTTAAAACGCGTGGCTTGTGGGTGATTCCAATCGATAGTGTTAGTGCTTACTTCGTGGCCACGCAAGGCAGTATAAAGCCTTGTCAGAGACGCTTTTGCATCATCCAAGTGTTTGTCTGAGTAGTTAAGCGGGCTGCGGTAATGTGCGCGTAAAATAAAAAAACGCACGACTTCCGCATCGTATTTTTTCAGCACTTCGCGAATAGTGAAAAAGTTGCCGAGCGATTTGGACATCTTCTCGTCATCCACACGCACAAAACCGTTGTGCATCCAGTAGTTCGCCATGGTGCAATTATGCGCAGCTTCGCTCTGTGCAATTTCATTCTCGTGATGCGGAAACTGCAGATCCTGTCCGCCACCGTGAATATCAAAGTGTTCGCCCAAGTGCTTCTCGCTCATTACCGAACATTCGATATGCCAGCCAGGGCGCCCCTTGCCCCAGGGAGAATCCCAGCTTGGCTCATGCGGCTTTACCGCCTTCCATAGCACAAAATCCATCGGGTCTTTTTTGAACGTATCAACTTCTACGCGCTCGCCTGCGCGTAAGTCTTCGAGCGATTTGCCTGAGAGTTTGCCGTAGTCGTTAAAGCTGCGTACGCTGTAGAACACATCACCATTGGCGGCCAGATAAGCGTGGCCTTTTTCAATTAATTTAGAAATCATGCCAATCATGCCGTCGATATGCGCCGTGGCTCGCGGCTCAATGTCCGGCCGAATGATGCCGAGCTTGGCGGAGTCCTCATCCATCGCATCAATAAAACGCTGCGTTAGGTCGCCGATAGTTTCGTTATTTTCATTAGCGCGTTTGATGATTTTATCGTCAATATCTGTGATATTGCGCACATAAGTCACATCGAATCCGGATACGCGAAACCAGCGCGACACCATATCGAACACCACCATCACGCGGGCATGGCCCAAGTGGCAAAAATCATACACGGTCATGCCACACACATACATGCGGACTTTGCCTGCTTCGATTGGGGTAAAAGTTTGCTTTTCGCGGAAGAGGGAGTTGTAAATTTTTAACATTTGCGAATTATAAAGCGTTAATACGAACAAAATTGATTAAAAAATGTAATTTATAGCCTTAATGCCAATAGAGCTATTGGATGTTAGCTATGCAATTGATAGAATGGCGTTTTTACTAATGCGCTTGAGTATACCATAATGATAATTCGCAACACTTTACTCTCAAAAATACTAATTAAAATATTGTTAGTTTTATCTTTTGCCGGCTCCTTAACTTTTACTTGCTCAGTTGCATTTGCCAACGAACTCAAAGACATTTCAGCGCTGGCCGAAAGCGGTCAGCAAGCTGCCGCGCTGGAGCGCATTAATACTTACTTGGCAGCCAACCCGCGCGATGCGCAGGCGATGTTCATGAAAGGCATCATTTTAGCCGAGAGCGGCAAACGTGATGATGCGATTAAGTCATTCACTGATTTGACTGAAAAATATCCTAACCTGCCGGAACCATATAATAATCTTGCGGTTTTGTACGCCGATGCCGGCCAATACGATAAAGCCAAAAAAGCGCTGGAAACCGCAATTAAAACTCACCCAAGCTACGCAACCGCACATGAAAATCTGGGCGATATTTATGCGCGCATGGCTTCTGAGGCTTATGACAAGGCGCTGCAACTTGATAACGGCAATGCGCGCGCGCAAAGCAAATTATCGATGATTAAAGACCTGTTTGGCACCGACAATAAAACCGCACTTGCTGCAAAGTCAAATGATGCCAAGACAGACACGAGCAAACCAACCAAAACCGGCACATTGCCGATTCGCCCAGCGGATAAAAAAATTGAGGCCGTTAAACCAGTTGCTGACCTTAAACCAGTCAACGACGTTAAGCCAGCCGCCGATGCTGGGGCAATTGAAGAACAAAATATCACCGATGCGGTAAACAATTGGGCGAAAGCATGGTCTAGCAAGGACTTGGAAAAATATTTTGCCAGTTATGCCGATAGCTTTAAACCAGCCAAAGGTGAAAGCCGTAAAGCCTGGGAGCAAACTCGGCGCGAACGCATCAGCAAACCGACAAGCATCAATGTTGAACTGGCAAACCAGAAAATAGTGATGGATGGCAGCGACAACGCAAAAGTGACTTTTAAGCAGACCTATGTTGCAAATGGCAAACCCATTCGTACAAATAAAACATTGATGCTTAAAAAGACGAATGGCGTTTGGTTAATTGATCAAGAAATTGCATTGAATTGATTTTTTACTGAAATGAACTAAAGATTGAAATGTTTTTAACTCAAAAAGTTAAGTTTCTAAAAGTCATTTTTGTAGTGGCATGTGTCGTATTGCCCTGGAACGCCACGGCTGTTAATCACGGCAGCTTGGTAGACCAGTTGCTTAACAATAAATTTGGGAGGAATCTCGTCGAGAGCCTGCTGGTAAAAAGCCTGCTGGAAATCACCCAAGGTAAAACCAGGCAAGCGCTCAACACGGTGAACGATCTCATTCGCACTGCACCTAACTTCAAGCTGGCCTACCTTATACGCGGCGACCTGCTTGCTTCGCAAGGGCGCGCACTGGCAACATTAGGCGATTCCAGCGCAGTCATCCCGGACAGCACTACCAGCAGCGAAGAAATTAAAGGCTTAAGGGATGAAGCCCGCACCCGTATTGAATACTATTTGTCTGAAAAGAAAACATCACAGCAACCTAACCTGCTTGTTAAATTGAGCGATGAACAAGAGCATTTGATTGTTGTAGATACGGCCAAGTCACGCCTGTTTTTATACAAAAAGGTGGATGGCGCTTTACAATATGCCGCTGATTATTATGTCACTGTCGGCAAGAATGGCGTCGGCAAACAAGTCCAGGGAGACAAGCGCACGCCGCTGGGCGTTTACTTTGCAGGGCAAAAGCTTACCCAGCCATTAGCGGACATGTATGGTGACGCCGCGTATCCGCTGAATTACCCAAATGAACTGGATAAGCATCAGAACAAAAATGGCTATGGCATCTGGCTGCACGGCACCCCCACAAACACTTATAGCCGCCCGCCACGTGCCAGCGATGGCTGCGTAGTGCTAAGCAACCCCGACCTGGAAGCTTTACAGCCAATTTTACAGTCTGGCAAAACACCTGTGATTATTGCGAATAATCTGGAATGGGTATACAGCAGCAAATCCAACGAAAAATTGGAAGAGCAAAAAGCCAGAATGCAGGCCCTGCAAAAAACTATAGAAGACTGGCGTCAGGATTGGGCTTCGCAAAACACTGACGAATACTTGGGCCATTATTCTAAAAAGTTTTTTTATAGCGATGGCGGTTTTAACAAATGGGCAGAGTACAAACGCAGCATTCAAACAGCCAAATCCAAGGTATCGATTCGGCTTGAAGACATCAGCATGTTTGGCTATCCAGATTCTGAACAACCTATTATCGTGGTTAATTTCGAGCAGGATTTTAAAAGTTCATCCTTGCAAAATAAAATGCGCAAACGCCAATACTGGGTGAATGAGGATAATCAATGGAAAATAATTTATGAAGGCGCTGGCTGATGCAAAACATTAAGCTTTATCTTTTTGGTGTATTACTTGCCTGCACAGCCAGTATCCATGCGGCTCCCAGCGTTGAGTTTCAAACCTCCCAAGGCAATTTCACGGTTGAGCTATACCCAGAAAAAGCGCCTAAGACTGTCGCCAATTTTTTGCAGTATGTGAAAGATGGCTTTTACGAAAACACCATTTTTCATCGTGTCATTAACCGCTTTATGATTCAAGGCGGCGGCTTTGAACGCGATTTAACCGAGAAAAACACACGTGCGCCCATTGCCAACGAATCCAATAACGGCTTATTGAACGAAACCGGCACCATTGCCATGGCACGCACGGCCGATCCTGACTCCGCAACTGCACAGTTTTTTGTAAATCTGGCTGACAATCAATTCCTAAACTATACCAGCCCCGATCCAGATCAGATCGGTTATTGCGTATTTGGCAAGGTCACCAGCGGGTTTGACGTAGTGCAGAAGATTGGCCTTAGCCCCACAACCAGCATGGGCAGAAACGCCGACGTGCCGATTAGACCCATCATCATCAAAAGCGTAAAACTGCTTGCTGAAGTAGCCAAGTAGCTTTCGCTTTCAATTTATTTTTTTAACAATTTATTTCTTTAAGGATTTACCGTGGTTAAACTCTCTACCAATTTTGGCGACATCACACTTGAACTTAACGCAGAAAAAGCGCCCACTACCGTGGCTAATTTTTTGAAATATGTCGAAAAAGGATTTTATGACGGCGTGATTTTTCATCGCGTGATTGACGGCTTTATGATTCAGGGTGGTGGCTTTGATATCAATATGAAGCAGAAAGCCACCGATGCCGAGATCAAGAATGAAGCGGATAACGGCTTAGGCAACGAGGCCTACACCATCGCGATGGCACGCACATCCATCCCGGATTCAGCAAGCAGCCAGTTTTTTATCAACGTTGCCGACAACGATTTTCTTAACCATACCGCGCCGACATCAAGCGGCTGGGGCTACTGCGTATTTGGCAAAGTGGTCGAAGGCATGGACGTTGTAGATAAAATTAAAGGCGTAAAAACCACCAGCAAAGGGGGGCATCGCGATGTGCCGGTTGATCCTGTAATCATAGAAAAAGCCAGCGTCATCTAAACATTCATCCATTATTCACATGGATCACTGCTTATTTATATCTGATTTGCATCTATGTGATTCGCGCCCGCACATTACCAAGGCGTTCATTTCGTTTTTGGAGGAAACCGCCAGTAACGCCCAGGCGCTTTATATTCTGGGCGATTTATTTGAATACTGGGCGGGCGACGATGCCATTGCAACCGGCATCCACAAACCCGTCATCGACGCGCTTAAAAACCTCACTAAGCGTGGCATAAAAGTTTTTTTGATACCCGGCAACCGCGACTTTTTAATCGGCGAAGGTTTTGTAAACGCCACGGACATCACAATCCTGCCTGACCCAAACTTAGTCCTGCTTTATGACAAACCCGTATTATTAAGCCATGGCGACGCATTGTGCACAGACGATATCGCCTACCAGCAGTTCCGCAGCGAAGTGCGTGATGATGCCTGGAAAACCCGGTTTTTAAGTCAACCCCTAGCGAACCGTATCACTTATATCGAACAACTGCGAGCCAAAAGCGAGCAGGAAAAATCTGTGAAACCGATGCGGATTATGGATGTGAATCAGGATGCGGTAGCCGTTTTGCTGCGGAAATATGCCTGCCCGCCCCTGTTCATTCATGGACACACGCACCGCCCCAACAGGCATATTCATGCACTTGATGGCAATGTATGCGAACGCTGGGTGCTAGGCGACTGGTATGAGCAAGGCAGCTACCTGAAACTAAGCGCTAATGGCTGCCATGCGCACGCACTATCACCATAGCCATTACAAATAGGCCATGGTAAAAAAAATATTAGTGTGCACTAACTATCGCGCCAACCCCAATCACCCTTCATGTGCGGCGCGCGGCAGTAAAGAAGCAGCTATAGAATTAACGCGGCAATTACAAGGTAAGAATGTAAAGATAGAAATAGAAGAGTCGCCATGCATGGGGTTTTGCAACATCGGACCCAACATGCGCCTAATCCCCGGCGGTGAATTTTTTCACGAAGTTTCCGACAAAAAAATCGCCGAAATCATCGAGACCGTAAAAATATTTCTAAAAACCTGAACCGCTATGATGCGCTATATCCGGGAATGCTGGCCACATCAACTGCATCAATTTGTGCTGGCTCCAGAAACCTCTCCGCATAAGCCAAATAGATTTTTTCACGAATAAATAAATCAAAAATATCCGGATCGATATGATTGTCCAATCGCATTTTGCCCAAAATATTCAGTGTCTCAGAGAGGGTTTTCGCTTTTTTGTAAGGCCTGTCTTTGGAAGTGAGCGCTTCAAAAATATCCGCAATGCCCATCATGCGCGCCGGGATCGACATCTGATCGCGCGTTAAGCCTTTCGGGTAGCCCTTGCCATCCATGCGCTCATGATGCCCGCCTGCATACTCGGGCACGCGCTGCAAGTCTTTTGGGTAAGTCAGCGCATTCAGCATGCTGATAGTCACCGCAATATGGTTGTTAATCACCATGCGCTCTTCCGGCGTCAAGGTGCCGCGCTCGATGGTGAGGTTATACACCTCATCTTCGCTTAAAAATTTAGCGGTATGGCCGGTGTCGTTCAGATACTCATAATTGGCAATATCCTTAATCCGCTGCAGATCTTCTGGCTGCATGGATTCGCTGCCAATATTCATTTTGCGGATGAAGTTTTTATCTTCTTCAAGTGATCTTTTAATAACACTGATTTCATGGTCAAGTTGTAGCGGGTTGACTTTCGTGCCGCTTCTGGCGGATGCAAGCGCTTTACGCAAATAGGCATTCTCACGCTGCGTTTTGAGCAGCTCAAAACGATGATCGATTAAATGAATGCGGTCAAAAATAGTTTCCAGCTTGGTCGCTTTATCCATTACATACTCTGGTGTCGTGACTTTGCCGCAATCGTGCAGCCATGCTGCGATTTTGAGCTCATAGACCTCTTTTTCGGTCATGGTAAAATTTTTCAGCGGGCCTTCATTGGTCTTAATCGCGGCCTCAGCCAGCATCATGGTGAGCTCAGGTACGCGCTGGCAATGGCCGCCAGTGTAGGGAGACTTTTCATCAATGGCATCCGCAATCAGCTTGATGAAAGACTCAAATAAATTTTTAAGGCCTTCGATTAAATTGTGATTGGTAAGGGCAACAGCCGCTTGCGAAGCCAGCGACTCGACCAGATGCTGGTGCGACTCCGAAAACGTAATGATTTGACCGGTCTGCGGATCGATCGCATTGATGAGCTGCAAAACGCCGATAATCTCATTTTCATGATTCTTCATCGGCACGGTCAAAAATGATTTTGAACGGTATCCCGTTTTTTCATCGAATTTTCGCGTGCCGGAAAAATCAAATCCTTCTGTCAGATAAGCATCGGCAATATTCACCGTTTTGGCATTGATCACGCTGTAAGCCGCAACCATATTGATGTTTGGCTTGCCGTCTTCAAGGTAAATCGGCAATGGCGGAAATAGAATTGCCTTACCTGTGGTGCCACCCATCGCGATATCAAGGCTCATTGTACGCATGATCTCGAACTTGAGCTTGGCGTCTTCGGTCACCGTATAAAGTGTACCGCCATCGGCATTGGTAAGTTCTTTCGCCCCCAGCAGGATAATTTCCAGCAGGCGATTGTTATCACGTTCAGCCGAAAGCGCCACGCCTATGGAGTTCAGGCGATCAAGCTGAGTAAGCATGTTTACAGTTTGCATTATGATTTAAACTGAAACATGCAATTAAGATACAACAAGAAATCTGGTCATCAACATCAACCTAGGCCAGATAGAATTCCATTTTTACGCCAGCCAAATCAATCACATCATGGTCATTTAATGCAAAGGCCTGCATGCCAATATTTTGGCCATTTACGATTGGCCGCTTTTCGCCTTCTACATGCGTAATAAAATAGCCGTGTGGCCGTTTTGTAATCACAGCCACTTGCACACCAGGCTTGCCTAAGGTGGTTAATGCTTTATTCAATGAAAGGTCGCGACCAGATTCAGTGCCGTTAAGCACCTGCAAATGACCTGTTTTTTGCACATTTGCTGCCGCTTCTGCGGGAGCTTGCTGAGGCAATGTAGATGTCGCAGTTACGGAGACTTTGTCTTCAGCTGCTTGCTCAAGAGAAGCTTGCTTGTTCGGAATTTTCTCAGCTTCGGCTTCGACGCCGGATGCAGGCACAACCAGCCTTGCAGGCCGCATCACTACGGTGTTCTCAAAACCGTTATGTTTCGGCATTTTTTCTTGTGTTTTATTCTCATACTTGAGTTGATACTTGCCGAACTCTATGACGTCGTTATGCTGCAACACATGCTTTTTGATTGGCTTATTATTAACAAAGGTGCCATTGGTACTATTCAGGTCTTCCAGGAAAGAGTCATTGCCAATCGTGACAATAGCCGCATGATCGCCGCTTACTGCCAAATTATCGATATGAATATCATTGGTGGGGCGGCGCCCGATGGTAATACGCTCTTTGTCTAACGCAAACTCGCCTAGCGGGTTGCCATCCAGCGAAAAATGTAACTTTGCCATAATCACCCTTGTCATATATCCCAGTTTATAGTTACCAGTTTTACTATCGAAAAGCTTCAATATCTGGCGATTTTAGTACTACCAAATAAGTTTTTGAACCAACTCTTTTCAGCCGCAAACGTCTTTTTTACGACCGCAATCACTACAGAAATATTATCTGTTCCACCGTTTTCATTTGCAGATTGAATTAGTCTGGCTGCTGCATGCGCGATATCACCATCAGACTCAATCAATGTATTAGCTATTTCCGTGTCATCAATGAGATCTGACAACCCATCAGAACACAGCAAATATACATCATCCACCTCTACATCCAGTTCCTGCAAGTCCAACTCCACTCCCGGATCCACGCCCAGCGCGCGTGTAACGAGGTTTTTATGATGAGACAATTTCGCCTGTTCCTGAGTCATCATCCCCGCGTTAATTTGCTCTTGCACTACTGAATGGTCTTCTGTAAGCCGCACTAACTGTTCATCACGCAGGCGGTACATGCGAGAATCGCCAATATGTCCCACCACCAGTTTATTATCGGTAAAAATACCCGCCACCAATGTCGTGCCCATGCCAGCGCATTGCGGCTGATTTTGCGAAATCTGGTAGATCGCTGCATTGGTTTTCTCAACCGCATCTGCCAGTATCTGCGATTCCGGCAGCCAATATAGCGCTGATTTCTTCAAACGCGATGCATTCTGCATGGCTTCCGTCACTTCGGCTGTGATCATCAGCACAGCAATTTCACTTGCCACCTCGCCCGCATTATAACCGCCCATGCCGTCAGCCAGCACCAGCAAGCCTATCGATAAGTCACTCGCAACCGCATCTTCATTATGCTCCCGAAGCAATCCCACATCGGTAAACCGCACTACATTTATCGCGTCTGATACATTCAAAGTTTCAAGCCCGCAAATGTATGAATTGTTATTATCATTACTGAATGCCTGATATATCTATTACCGTCTAAACTCCTGCGGCCTTACATTCTCGGCCACTTTATCCAATACGCCGTTGATGTACTTATGCCCGTCTACTCCGCCATACAGCTTCGCTAATTCGACGCCTTCGTTGATGGCAACGCGGTATGGAATGCTCATATCGAACATGAGTTCAAACGATGCAATCCGCAGAATCGCATGTTCTACAGGGCTGAGCTCCTTTAGTTTTCTATCAATAAAGGTTGAAATTTTCTGGTCAAGTTCATTAATCTTGCCAGTCACCCCTTCAAGCAGATGCTTAAAATACGCCTCATCTGCTTTTGTATATTCCGGGTCATCTTGCGCATCCAGAATAATCTGTTTGATTTCACCGGCATTGATCATGCCGCGATACACTGCCTTCAGCACCAGTTCGCGTGATTTGCGACGATTCTGACTTGTTTTTGGTTTTTTAGCGGTCTTGATTTCAATCTTGGTATCACTCATAACGCGCGCACCAGGTTAGCCATCTCAATTGCCACTTGCGCGGCCTCCGTGCCTTTAACCAGCATGCGCGCCAATGCCTGGTCATCATCTTCTGTGGTTAACACCGCATTTGCCACCGGCACGCCCGTGTTGAGCTGGACTTCAGAAATGCCGCGCGCAGACTCGTTTGCAACCACCTCAAAGTGATAAGTTTCGCCACGGATAATTGCCCCCAAAGCAATCAGTGCATCATATTTTTCGCTTAAAGCCATGTGCTGCAAAATAAGCGGCGTTTCCAGCGCGCCTGGCACGGTGGCGATGCGGATATGCTCAGGCTTAACGCCCAGCTTCAACAGTTCTGCATGGCAGGCCGCCAGCAAGCCTTCGCCAATATCGCTATTAAAGCGCGATTGCACGATGCCGATCTTTTTGCCTGCGCCGTCTAAGTTAATGTCTATTTTATTCAATTGATTCTCTAAATAATGTGCTAAAAGCGCTATTTTACCTGATAAGCGCTGACACATTCTGCCGGTTTTATTAAACTCCGCTAAATAGTACCCAGGCCTTTTGCACTGTGCTCCAAACACCATAGCCAATCGGTATCATCACTGCTGCCCATGCCAGTTTAACCAAAATCGGATGCTGTTCCGTATTGCCCATTGAAGCTGCTTTTGCGGAGGCATTTTGCAAGGATTTTTCATGGCTGATTCTATGCACTTCCTCTAATTCCGCATCCGTCATAAAGTATTTATCTGCTACTGGCTTTACCAGCATATTGGCGATAAAGCCCACCACCAACAGGCCAGCCAGCACGACAAAAATCGGTGCGTAAATCTGGTCGAACGGGATGCCTTTTTCCAGACGAGTATCGTGCATATAATTCACCACCACCGGTCCTAAAATGCCCGCAGTTGACCATGCGGTAAGGAGGCGTCCATGAATCGCGCCAACAAACTGTGTGCCGAACATGTCCGCCAGATAAGCCGGAATAGTGGCAAAACCGCCGCCATACATTGAGGCTATCACACAAAAACTTGCCACAAACAAGGCCAGTGATTTCATGCCTGCCATATAAGTGGCGGTGCAATATAAAATGGCCCCTAATGTGAAGAAAATAAAGTAGGTGCGTTTGCGACCCAGCTTATCTGACGAGCTGGCCCAGCCGATACGACCAAAAATATTAAACAGTGAAATCAGGCCAACGAAGCCTGCACCAACCGCCGCAGCCGCAGCCGTCATGGCCTCATCCTTCTTAATTTCCGCAAAACCAATCCCAGGCTGGCCAATCAGCGCGCCGCCAAAGGTTTCCTGCAGCATCGGCGCAGCAGCGCCGATAATGCCAATGCCCGCAGAAACATTCATGCACAGCACCAACCACAGCAGCCAGAACTGCGGCGTTTTATGTGCATTTTTCAGATGTACATGGCGCGTTGCAATCATGGTGTTTTTTGTTGTATCCGGCGGTGTCCAGCCGGCTGGCTTCCAGCCCACTGGCGGCACGCGGTAGCCTAACGCACCGCAAAGCATAAACACGGCATAAATCGCAGCGAGTGCAACAAAGGTTTGCCAAACACCCACACTGGCGGGTGTTGCAAAGTAGGACATTAATTTTGTGGCCAGTGGCGAGCCAATCATCGCACCGCCGCCAAAGCCCATAATCGCCATGCCTGTGGCCATGCCGCGACGATCCGGAAACCATTTAATGAGCGTGGAAACAGGCGAGATATAGCCCAGCCCCAGCCCGATGCCGCCAAGCACGCCGCTGCCGAGCCACATCATCCATAGCTGATGGGTATAAACGCCATATGCAGAAATCAGCAAACCGCCGCACCAGCACAGCATGGAGACCAAGCCCGCCTTACGCGGCCCTTCTCGCTCCAGCCAGCCGCCCCAAAGTGCAGCCGAGCATCCAAGCAGCACGAAAAACAAGGTGTACATCCAGCCCAGATCAAACTGCGTCCAGTTGCAATCGGTCGCGAACAAGGCTTTTGCGGTGCCGGATAATTTATCACCAAATGTGGTGGCGCCTGCAGCACAAGCTGCCAATGGCTTGCCATCTGTGCCCATTAGCGCATTGCCCAGCGGCTTCCAGAATACGCTAAAGCCATACGCCATACCGATAGACAAGTGAATGGCCAATGCGGCTGGCGGCACTAGCCAGCGATTAAAATTTGCATTTGCGGTGATATATTCTTTTGATAAAAAACCTGCCATGCGACCCCCTGAAATATATGTGATATCGTTGTTATTCGAACATGCTACATAGTGTTACAAAATGCCAAAAATGGCAATTGTGCCTGAAATTTTATCTCAAAAAAATTGTTTGAATTTTGTCATGAATATGTCATATTAAAGTCACAAAATGGCCTGGACTGAATAAACGAGAACACACAATGCCAGCAAATATTTTAGTAGTCGAAGACGAGCCTGCGATACAGGAACTGCTTGCCCTAAATATCACACAAGCGGGCCACAACGCCATACGCGCACTCAGCGTGGAACACGCGCAGGAGCTACTTCACAGCACATTGCCAGATTTGATTTTGCTGGACTGGATGCTGCCCGGCATGAGCGGTATCGAATATGCGCGACGCTTGAAATCCGACAACCTCACCAAAGCCATCCCCATTATCATGCTCACTGCACGCAGCGATGAATATGACAAAGTACGCGGTCTGGAAGTCGGTGCGGATGATTACGTGACCAAGCCTTTCAGCCCACGTGAGCTAAACGCGCGCATCAAGGCGGTATTGCGCCGCCGTGCGCCGCAAATGACCGATGACCCGATTGAGATACAGGGCCTGTTGCTGGACCCTACCACACATCGCGTGACAGGCAACGGCACCAACATTGATTTAGGGCCAACCGAATTCAGGCTGCTGCACTATTTTATGAGCAACGCCGAGCGCGTGCATACGCGCAGTCAGTTGCTGGATAAGGTATGGGGCGACCGTGTGTTTGTTGAGGATCGTACGGTAGACGTGCACATCCGCCGCCTGCGTAACGCCCTTGCCGTATCCGGCCATCAGGACTTAATCCAGACCGTGCGCGGCTCGGGTTACCGGCTCTCTGCAGTCAAGGAAAGTTAGCTCAACTTACATAAAAGCTCGCTATAATTAAGCAATTTTAATTTAAAGCTTAATTTGTGCCCGATATTCGCTTAAAAGCTGGTTTGTTCGTCTGCGCATTAAGTGCAATCTGTATTTTTTTATGGCTAATCAGCGGCGCCACCGTCGCGCTAGCCATATTTTCAATCAGCCTTCTGATTTATCTCGTCATCCATATTTCCTGGCTGCATAAACTGCATCTCTGGTTTAAGAACCCAATTTTACAAGAAATCCCGGAAGGCTCAGGGGCATGGGAAGACGTATTTACCGCACTATTGCGATACGAGCGCAATAACATCGCAAACCAGACGCAATTAAACTCAGCGCTGGAGCGCTTTAACCTGACCGCCAATGCGATCCCGGACGGCCTGGTTATCTTAAGTCCCAGCAACGAGATCGAATGGTGCACGCCCCACGCCGAGAATCAGCTCGGCCTGGATTTGGCCACCGATAAAAACCTGCCCATTGTGAATCTGGTCAGAGATAGCAATTTTATTGCCTACTTATATAACGGTGAATATGAAGAGCCTTTCAAACTCAAATCCTGGCGTAATCCTGAAGTGGTATTCGAAATTCGACTGATCCCGTTTGCGTCCAAACAAAAACTCCTAATTTGTCGCGACATGACGCAGCTTGAAAAAGTCGACACCATGCGCCGCGATTTTATCGCCAATGTATCGCACGAGCTGCGCACGCCGCTTACCGTGGTGGGCGGCTTTCTGGAAACACTGAGCGATATGGCAGGTGCGGTGCCGGATGCACTGAAAAGTTATTTCACCATGATGCAAGAGCAGACCGGGCGCATGCGGCGCATTATCGAAGATTTACTCACGCTTTCGACCATCGAAAGCAACACGGAAAACCCTGAAGATGACGAAATCGACATGGAAAATCTGCTGAAAAGCATACAAAACGATGCTATTGGCCTGAGTCAAAGCCTGAACCAGGGCTTAAAAAATGCCAAACATAATATTCACCTGGACGCGGACCCCACACTCAATCTGGCTGGCGCACAAGATGAACTGCACAGCGCCTTCAGCAATCTAGTCAGCAATGCCATTCGCTACACACCCAAAGGCGGCGATATATTTATTTCATGGGGCTTAATAAATGAGCAGCCCGTATTCTCGGTGCGCGATACCGGTATCGGCATCGAGCAGCATCATATCGACAGGCTTACCGAGCGCTTTTACCGCGTCGACCGCGGCCGCAGCCGCGAAACCGGCGGCACTGGACTGGGGCTTTCCATCGTCAAACACATTCTCATCCGCCATCAGGCCAAACTGGAAATCACTAGTGAACTTGGGGCAGGCAGCACGTTCAGCGCCATATTCCCAAAAGCACGCATCGTGCATAAAAAAGTGATCATGCAAGCATGAGATTTGGGTTATTGCTATTGGCTTGCAGCCTGAGTTCTGCGTGTGCCATGAATTCGCCAATTGAAAATAAACCCATCCCCGAGCGCGGTGACAGAAGCTCTGCCAACCAGTTGGCAAAAAATGATTTCGACCGCATGGCAGATGTGGAGATGGCAGAAAACACGCAAAGCTTGCGCAATTTAATGACCAAGCTTTATAAGCGCAACCCGAACCAGCTTGCAAAAAGCACGCCCGACCCGGTAGAAAAAATGGTGGATTGGGTATTTGAAGGTGAGCAGCAACACCACTTTCAATTTAAGGAGATCGACAACAAACAAGGCACCGATGCCATATTCCTAGCGTTCAACCCCGATTATCAGGGTGACCGCGTACTGCCGTTTATTGTCGGCCTGCACACCATGCTGCTTAAGGCGCACGGCAACAAAACCGATTTTTATTTAACCGACACTATCGACCCGCAAAGCGTCTATAACGTCGCCCGCAATATCGAAATTGCCGCATGGAAGCTCTCTACCGCGCGCGATGCCAATGGCAACTTATACCTGCTTACCAACGAGATTAGCGACAAAGACCGCAATTTAAGCTTTGAACGCGAATTTGGCAAAATGATAGGCCGCACCGATTTATACGCCATTGCTCTGGCAGAAAAATCACAACGGCTGATTTCACGCGTGATGCAAAGCCTCGCCACCGCAGTGTTTTTACCGTTTTAAATTAAACAAACTCTTTTCATTATAAAAACACCTGCCCTGCAAGCCGCACCGGTATTGCCTTTCAGAGCATCAACTTAAACAATGAATGTGCGCATACGCGAGGCGAATACACCATCGAACTTCATCTGGTTTGCCAAATCCCCTTGCCGCGCCTTCGGCTTGAGCGGCAGATGGAAAGCGGCGAGGACTGTCTGAGCGCTGAAAGCGCGAGTTCCGCAGCCGCCCAGATGCGGCGCTAAGACCGAAGGAAACAAGCGGCAGCGGGGTAGCTTTTTCTTTCCCCTATTTCTTTTGGCTAAGCAAAAGAAATAGGGTCGCGAGTCGCGCGAGAGCGACTACCTACACATCGACCATTCGACGCGCACGAGTTAACACATGGTCATAAGTTAGAATCGTCAAATTGTGATAATTTGCATTTAGTATTCTATAAGCTTTAATTTGATCATCATTCCAATCGCTAGACCTTCCAAAAATAAGAATACAACGTGGCTTGACAGTCTTTACGCCACCAACTTTTTCAAGAAACTTAACACTATTTGCTTCGCGCTCAACTTCGTAAATGTATATTGAAGCTTGTGTTACAGCCTTTACAAGATCAGATGACGGAACATAATTACCATGGTCTTGAGTTGATGCCCAGAACTGCAACTCCCCGTTTGGCCGCTTAATCTCTACAACATCTAGAAAACCATCATAAGCTTCCATAAGAAAATCTGAAATATTCTCAGTATCAATCGATCGCTCGTCAAGAATACGAACAAACTGACTTCCTAGAACCCAACTGTTAGATTGAAACCATTTTTGCCATTCCGCCTCAACCAAGTCCTTGGTTAACATATTTTCAAATTTATTAATCGCCCTTAATCTTTGAGAATGCCGCAAACCCAAAACCAAATCACCTGGAATTACATTATTATTAAGAATGAACTTTATTACCTCATCTTTGTTTGGTAACGAGAATAATGCTCTGATTTGATTAGCATTTTCTATATCAAAGGGTTGGTCAAGAGGAATGAATGCCTTCACACCTTTACGAAATGGCTCATAATTTTCCTGAAGAAAATCTATAAGAGATTTGAATTCATTATGATTTAAGGTTAATTCACTTTTAGGTTTCAATGATTCAAGCTGTTCTTCATCATGGATACTAATAAAATCTTTAGGTTTTATGTAGCGTCCGAGCTTTAGGCAGACATCTTCTTTAGCAGTATTATGCGCAATCTTCCAAAAAGCCGCACGAGTAATGGTGTTAGCTTTTTCGAGAAGAATCTTAAACAGCTTACCTTCAACTTTCGCCATCGTAGCTCCACACCGTTATGATAAGAATCTAGCTAATTTACACTAATCATAATAAAAAAAGCCGCGAAAGCGGCTTTTTTTATTAGTGTGTTTTACCCCAATGCCACTTCCACCAAATTATCACTAAACGTCGTCGAGTGCCCCATATCCCCAAACTCGGCTGAGCTGATGCAATTGACAGTGCCTTTATTCAACTGACGCCAGTAGCCCAGCGTGGCCACGACAATGCCGGGATTCACATCTTTGGTGATGCGCGCATCGCCCTCAAAAGCACCACGGTCGTTAAACACTTTCACTTTAACGCCCTCTTTAATGCCGCGCATCTCGGCATCAGCCGGGTGAATCATCACAAACTGCTCGCCCTGGCCTTTGATTTTTTCCGCCATGTTGGCGTAGCAGGAGTTCAAAAAACCATGGCTTTTTGGCGAGATGATGTTGAGCGGATATTTCTTCGCCAGCGCAGGGTTGCTATCTGTGCTTTCTCTATTGGCCAAGTAATCTGGCAATGGGTCTAAATCTTCGCCTGGCTGAAAGCCTTCGTACATTTGGCGGAACGGCCCTGCCACAAAGTTTTTCGCGCCTTCGACCATAAACATACATTTGCCTGTCGGCGTGGGAAAGTTGCCTTGTTTGTGTGGTGCACGGTCATCTTTGGTGCCCACTTTAAGCTTGGCAAAGCCGTGCTCACGCATATAGGCTAAATCGTAGCCGTCACACGCGGGCGAATCCCAAGCCACGTAGTTTTCCAAGCATTCGGAATCTGACCATTTGAAGTTATCTTCTTGAAAACCCAGGCGCTTGGCCAAACGGCGGAAGATTTCGTTGTTTGGCAGCGCATCGCCGGGCGGTTCAATACATTTGGCGTTGTAGGTCAGGTACAGGTGCCCCCAAGATAAAATCATGTCTTCCATCTCCGCGCCCATAGCGGCTGGCAACACAATGTCGGCATACGCAGCGGTATCAGAGATAAAGTGATCAGCGACGATGGTAAATAAATCTTCGCGCTCAAGGCCTTTAATAATTTTATCGGTTTCTGGTGATTGCGTGACGGGATTGGTGTTCCATACCATCAGCGATTTAATCGGCGTTTTGAGTTTGATTTCGCCCGTGAGCACACGTCCCAATTGCAGGATATTGGCGACTTGCGTGCCCTTCGGAATCAAATCGGGGCGCGAAATCACATCAAAACGGTAAGGATGCTCCCACACAGGGAATTGCAATATGCCTCCACCCACATGGCGCCAGGCGCCAATGAGCGCAGGCAAACAAGTAACAGCGCGTATGGCCTGGCTGCCGCCATAACTGCGCTCTAAAGCCACGCCGATGCGAATCGCCGCAGGAGATGTAGTCGCGTATTCACGGGCAAATTTGCGAATGTCAGCAGCCGGGATGCCGGTGATTTTTTCTGCCCATTCCGGCGTGCGTGTTTTTGCGCGCTCGGCAAGTTCCTTAAAACCAACCGTATAGTTGTCGATATAATCTTGATCTTGCAAACCTTCTGCAATAATCACGTTCATCATCGCCATTGCCAAGGCGCCATCGGTACCGGGCTTAGGTGCAATGTGCCAATCGGCCTCTTTGGCGGTGCGAGAGGCATAGCTATCCACCACTACAACCTTGGCACCTTTTTTCTGCGCGTCGTGAATAATATGCCAGTGATGCAAATTGGTGGACACAGAATTTGAAGCCCAAACCACGATGTATTTGGAATGAATAAAGCTTTCCGGATCTACTCCGGCAGTCGGCCCCACAGTCAATAACCATGCGGTGCAAGAGCCTTCGCCACAAAAAGTGCGCTCACACACAGTCGCGCCCATGCGATTAAAAAACGCGTCACCGCCATTTAAGCCGTGCACTAACCCTTGGTTGCCCAAATAACTCACCGGCATAATGGCTTGTGAGCCATCCGTTTTAATAATCGCCCGCCATTTATCGACAATGGTATCTAGCGCTTCATCCCAAGAAATGCGCGTAAATTGCTTGCTGCCTTTAGGGCCAGTGCGCTTCATGGGGTAAAGCAGGCGGTCAGGATGGTAATGACGCTTTTCGTAATCTTTGAGCTTGACGCACAAACCACCGCGCGTCATGGGGTGCTCGGTATTGCCTGTGACCGCAACAAGTTTTTCATTCTTGACATGAAACACCATGCTGCAGGTATCGGGGCAATCGTGCGGGCAACCACCATGAAAGGTCTTTACATCGGCATCAACAGGCTTGTTCATTTTAAAAATATCCCCCAAATTGATTAACACATGCTTTTTTGTTTTTACTATATACCCACTTGTATAGCTTGTGTAATTTTTTTAATTGCATCGCAAAACGTGATTAAAATAGGCGAATGAACAAGCCGACCGATACTCCATTACGATTGTTAAACAATTTGACGCCCAGCCAGTTTTTAGCTGAATACTGGCAAAAAAAACCTTTGCTGATTCGCGGCGCGATACCCGATTTTAAGGGGCTGCTCAACCCCAATGAGCTTGCAGGCCTGGCATGTGAAGATGACGTGCAAGCCAGAATTATCAAACATATCAAGGGCAAATGGCAGGTGGAGAATGGCCCGTTTGATGAAGCTGATTTTACTCAACTGCCAGAAAGAGACTGGACGCTGTTGGTGCAGAGTGTAAACCACCACCTGCCCGAAGCGGCTGATTTATTAAGCCAGTTTAATTTCATTCCGCATGCACGGCTGGATGACCTGATGGTGAGTTACGCGCCTGACGGCGGCGGCGTGGGCCCGCACACAGACAGTTACGATGTGTTTTTGCTGCAAGGCAGCGGCCAGCGCCGCTGGAAAATCAGTGGTACTAATAATAAAAATCCAGCCGATTTAAGTCTGATTGAAAATGCGCCGCTAAAAATTTTGAAGCATTTTGAAACCGAGCAGGAATGGGTGCTGGAAGCGGGAGATATGCTCTACCTGCCGCCGCAGATCGCGCACTGGGGAACAGCAGTAGGTGACGATTGCATGACATATTCTATCGGCTTCCGTGCGCCAAAAACGCAAGAGCTGATGCACGAATTTTTAAATTACCTGCAAGATCATTTGAACGCGGAAGGTTTGTACAGCGACCCGGATTTAGCCCTGCAAAACCACCCGGCTGAAATCACTGAACACATGATTAATAAAGTAAGTGAGATGCTGCATAAAATCACTTGGGATAAAAATAATGTCGCAGATTTTTTAGGGAAATATCTCACAGAACCCAAGCCGGATGTTGTTTTTGAGCCTGCCCGCAAAATATCGAAAAATGAATTTACCAAACAGCTTGCCAAAAAGACGTTATGGCTAAGTTTAAAATCCCAGCTGCTATTTACTGGCAACAGCTTTTATTTGAACGGCGAAAAATTAACAATACCTGCGGAGATGATAGGATTTATGCAGGATTTTGCAGATAAACGCCACTTAAAAACACCTGCCCTGCAAGCCAATATCCATGCGGCTCTTGGCGAAGTGTTGTTTGAGGCTTATCTAGCTGGATATATATGCTTAAAGAGCGAGCAACCATGAAAGTGAACGAGCATGAGCGAAACCGAACTGAACCCTGACACGATTATTCTAGGCGAGCGCAATTACGAAGCAGCGCTTGATATGCTGATTGCTGAGGCAACCAGTGACTTGCTTATTTTTGACCAGCATTTTTTAAAGGGTAATTATGCGGGTCAAAAACGTTTTGAGCTGCTTTATCATTTTTTAAGCAGCAACCCGCTCAGCAAACTTACAGTCATTCTGCACGATACGCAGCATTTTACTAACCACTGTCCTAAACTTTTTGAGCTGCTCAGACTTTTTGGCCACAAAATGACCGTATATGAAACCAACGATGCAGCAAAGGTCGCAAAAGACTGTTTTGTGGTTGCCGACAAACGCCATTACCTGCGCCGTTTTCACATTGACCAGGCGCGTTTTAAGTTTGCGTTTGATGATGAAGAAATGGCAGCCAGTTTATTGATGCGCTTTGATGAGTTGCTTGAGGAAACGGCCAGCGTAGTTTCTGTTACACGGCTAGGCTTGTAGATCAGGAAAGGCTTCCATGAAAATTTTAGTTTTGATTTTGTGTTTGCTAAGTTTTTCTGCTGTTGCGGAAACCGAGTTTAAGATCATCACCTTGCAGCATCGGTTTGCGAATGACCTATTACCTATTATTTCTCCGATGGTAGGCGAAAATGGTACAGCAGCAGGAATAGATAATCAGCTGATTTTACGCACCTCGCCGGAACGAATGCGTGAAATCGAGGCCACTGTCGCGAAACTGGACGCGGCAAAGGCAAACCGCAAAATTACCGTAGACACCAGCGACAGCATGCAAACCCGGCAGGAGCGCACCGAAGCGAGCGGCAAGGTAAAAGTGGGCAAAGTGACAGTGGGCAACGACAGGCAAGCGCCTGCAAACAGTGGCAATGTGGATATAGCGCGCAACACACGTAATACTCAAAAGAACAGCAGTCAGTTTATCAATGTTCTGGATGGCGAGCGTGCGTTTATCCGCGTGGGGCAGATGGTGCCGTTCACACAAGAATGGGTGACTATCACGCGGCGTTATGTGCAGATAGAACGTACATCGGATTGGCAGGAAATATCCACGGGTTTTGCGGTGCGGCCGCGTACAGTTGGCAACCAGGTAGAATTAGAAGTCACGCCTCGCATCGCCAGACTGAATCAGCAGGGCTTTATCGACTTTGAAGAGCTCACAACCACTTTGCGAGTAACACTAGGGGATTGGGTAGATATCGGAGCTACGATGCAACAAAACGACGAGGTCAGCCGCAAAATTTTAGGCATACAAAACGAATCTAACCGGCAAAATTCCAGCTTATCTATCAAAGTCGATTAAAAATCGCTGTATTGGACGAGCTGAACTTGAGGTTCCGCTCATAAATTGTTGCAAATCAACGACTTTTTAATTAAAAATCATCAAAAATCCAAAAAATACTGGAATTTTTTGTCATTGCTGGTAAAATGCTGGCACTCGGTTGGGCTAAAGGTGGTCCGCCGTAACTGGTTTAACTTTAGTTCATATCGTAAGGGATACAAAAAATGACACGTTCTGCTCTATTAGCTGCATTATTAGCACTTGCATTAACTGCTTGTGGCGAAAAACCTGCTGAAGCTCCTGCTGAAGCCGCTCCTGCTGCTGAAGCCGCTCCTGCTGCTGAAGCCGCTCCTGCTGCTGAAGCCGCTCCTGCTGCTGAAGCCGCTCCTGCTGCTGAAGCCGCTCCTGCTGCTGAAGCTGCACCTGCTGCTGAAGCTGCACCTGCTGAAGCTGCTAAGTAATTAGCCTTTAGTAACAAGCATAAAAAGCCGACATTTAGTCGGCTTTTTTGTTTTACGGGTCGCGCATCAGGCTTAACAACCCGCTGGGCAAAAACACAACTGCGCTAATCACAGCTGCGCCAGGCGAAGCCTTCCATTTGATCTGCAATCCCGATCCAGTCCATTTCACAACTAAGTACTTGGCTTAATGCTTTTTTGGCTAACTCTTGAGTATTATTTTTTGCGCTTAGATGTGCCGCAATAACATGTTTAAGTCTGGAGTTATCCAGCTTGGCCAATAAGGCGGCCGCGCCGCCATTGTCCAAATGCCCAAGCCGGCTGCCCACACGTTTTTTTAGCGGCCAGGCATATGGGCCATTTTCAAGCATTTGCAAGTCATGATTACATTCCAGCACCAGGGCATCACAATGATTTAGCACCTGTTCTATATGCAAAGTTGAGGAGCCCGCATCAGTCAGCACGCCTAGTTTGTGGTCGCCATCAGTGAAAGTGAATTGTGTTGGCTCCCTTGCGTCATGCGGTACAGGGTAAGGTGTAACTTCTAATTGCTCGATATGGAATATTGTATGACTATCAATGACATTGAGTGAAACACAAGCATCTTCTGGCAGAAACCGCTGCGTCATCCTGAACGTTCCGTGTGACAGCCAGACGGGGACGCCGAATTTTGCCGCAAACCGGAATGCGCCTTTGGCATGGTCATCATGCTCATGCGTCACTAAAATTCCGCTTATCTCTTGTGGCTCTAAACCCAGCCTTTGCAAGCGCTTGATGACTTCGCTTACACTAAAACCGCAATCAAGTAATAAACGCGTTTGCGCCTTCTCTATCACCATGCAGTTGCCAGCACTGCCACTGCCTAGCGAGGCGAAACGCATAAAGATGCTATTTCAGTTGGTCGTACAACAAAGCAATAATACGGTTAGCCGTGGTGCTGCGATTACGCTTATCGTCCTTATCCACCACATTCACGCGTGTGCCGCCACTTTCAGTCTCAACCACTTTAATGCAGTATTGTTTAGACGGATCAGTCTTGCCATCATCGCCTTTCCAGAATTGCAATTTATCGACAATGGTTTTTTCGTCTTTTGGTTTGGATTTATTTTCAACTTCCTCGTCGTCACCCCAGAACTTCAGCGTATCGAGCAGCCCTTTCTTTTTCTTGGGGCCATCATCAATATCTACATCGGCGTAACGCACATAGAACAAGCCGTTTGAACGATCTTTATCTTCTGTTACAAACCCAATCCGATCAAGCGCCAGGCCGACACGGCGCCAGCCGCGATCAAACGGGTCATTCAAATTAAGCGTCACGCTGCTGTCCGCCTCTTTTACGACCTCTGCGCGTTTTTCAGATACGGGATTTGCGACAATTTCCTGGGCGCGCTTCTCGGCTACGCCCAATTTCACCATCAGGCGTCGCAACAGTTCCGCATCTAAATCCGCATCCATTTCCTCGGCTTTGGTCAGAGGCTTTGAAGAGTCCAGACGGTAGCCTGTATCAATTTCACCCAACTGCGTTTTTACGACATTTTTGCCATCATCCGGCGCACCGCTTACGGTACGGTGCGTCATGTAAATTTCGGTTGAGCCTTCTTTTTCACCGCGCTCCAGGCGAGTGCGGAATTTGCGTCTATCGGCCAGCCCGGACAATTTATCCAGCCATGCATCAAACTTCTCGCCTATATTTTTCTTGTCCTCTTTGGCTTTAATCGCATCGGCTTCTACCCATTCGGTTTCCATTACGCCTGTTTCAGCATTTTCCACACGTACTGCAAAGCCCTGGTCTATCCAGAACTCGCGCACCACAGGCCAGATTTTTTCTGCCGGGGCATTCACCACCAGCCAGCGTTGTGCACCCGCTTTTTCCATGCGCACACCATCAGAAGTTGGCAACACTTTCTCTACGCCCGCCTCTTGTCCTTCCTGCGCCTGGTTATAAGTGTTATATGTAGTAGAACCGCCAGGCACGCTATAGGCGTCGCTGGAGCTTACCGAGGTCAAGTCCGGCGGCACTTCAAGCGGGCGTGAGCGCCCAGCGCCTTTGTAGTCTGACGACGAATCGACAAACGGAATGGAGTCGCAAGCACTCACCAGTATTGTAAGCAGCGCTGCTGCGGTTAACTTGAATATCACGCTTTTTTTCATATCTTTACCACCATTTACTGTAATCAAATAAGGTCTGCCTGACGCATCGCGGCGCGCAGCACGTCATGATATTGGGCAGACAATTTCACCATAGGCAACCGTATGCCGGCTTTAATCAAACCCATCTGTTGCAAGACCCATTTCACGGGGATTGGGTTCGCCTCAACAAATAGTTTTTGATGCAGGCCGAATAATTTTGCATTGATCTCGCAGGCTTTTTTTACATTACCTGCCCTTGCTGCCATACACATCTCGTGCATCAATTTGGGCGCCACATTGGCAGTGACCGATATTACTCCATGGCCGCCAAGCAGCATCAGCGCCATCCCAGTAGCATCATCGCCGCTGTAAATCGCAAAATCTTTTGGCACACGCAGCAGTAAATCGGTTCCCCGCTCGATGCTGCCGGTCGCATCCTTAATCCCGACAATGTTATTGACAGCCGCCAGCCTGAGCACGGTGTCGTTCGCGATATCACAGCCGGTGCGGCCTGGCACGTTATACAAAATTTGCGGAATATCTACCGCGTTGGCGACCGCCGCATAATGCTGATACAGACCCTCCTGCGTAGGCTTGTTGTAATAGGGCGCCACCAACAAACACGCATCCACACCTAAGGCTTTCGCTTTGGCCGTTAGTTCAATCGCTTCACTTGTGGAATTTGCGCCAGTACCGGCAATCACCGCGATGCGTCCATTGACATGCTCTACGGTTGTTTCAATCAGCAAACAATGTTCGGCAACATCTACCGTGGGCGATTCGCCTGTCGTACCGACGATGACAATGCCATCGGTACCTGCATCAATATGAAAATCAATCAGCGCGCGTAGCGCATCCAGATCCAAACTTCCATCGTCAAACATAGGTGTGACAATGGCAACCAAACTACCTTGCAGCATATTAAAACCTGCCAAAAATAAAGTGTGTTATTTTAACCGAAACTGCACACTTAATGCGAAAACGCTGTAGTTCTGGCTTTAAATAAATCACATATACAAAATTATGCTAATAATATAATCACATATTCTTTGTAACTATAATAAACATCGCATATATTGCTTGATTCGGGTAACGTGCACCAAAGAGTTTTGGTTGAATTTGCCTGCAGGATTGGGTTCTAAGCAAGTATAAAACACAGTATAATCGCACTTAAATTAACAGGTCCGCCTATGTCACAAAGTTACATTTTAATTTTAATCAGCACGGTATTAGTGAACAACATCGTACTGGTTAAAATTTTGGGCTTATGCCCATTTATGGGAGTTTCCAAGAAACTGGAAGCCTCCATTGGCATGGCCGCAGCAACCGCATTCGTGCTCACCATTGGTTCGATGACCAGTTGGGCAATCAATCATTATTTGCTCGAGCCAAACAACTTGCAGTACCTGCGCACACTGTCATTTATTGTAGTTATTGCGGGCGTAGTGCAGTTTACCGAAATTGTCATGGAAAAAAGCTTTCCATTGTTGTACCAGATGCTGGGCATTTTCTTACCGCTAATTACTACCAATTGTGCTGTGCTGGGTATTCCGCTACTCAATGCGCAATCAAGCCACGGGCCAATAGAATCGGCCATATACGGTTTTGGCGGCGCGGTTGGTTTTTCTATGGTGCTGATTTTATTTGCCTCATTACGTGAACGTCTGGAAGCCGCCGACGTACCAAAAGCGTTTCAAGGCTCAGCCATCGCCATGGTGACTGCGGCCCTGATGAGCTTGGCATTTATGGGCTTTGCCGGACTAGATAAATACTAGGCAAAATATTAATCCATGTTAACAGCCTTATACATCATGATAGGCCTGGCACTGGTCTTGGGCATTTTGCTGGGCTTTGCCGCACTTAAATTTAAAGTGGAGGGCGATCCGCTCATCGCGCGTATCGATGCCATTCTGCCGCAAACGCAATGTGGTCAATGCGGCTACCCTGGCTGCAAGCCTTATGCCACGGCTATTGCCAAAGGCGAGGCTGATATTAACCAGTGCCCGCCTGGTGGTGACGCAGGCGTACGCGCGCTGGCCGATTTGCTGGGGGTTGAATATAAGCCGCTTAACGCTGAGCATGGCGCGCCCAAACCTAAGTCAGTGGCTTTTATTGATGAAGAAGTATGCATCGGCTGTACGTTGTGCATTCAAGCCTGCCCGGTAGACGCCATTTTAGGCGCAGCCAAGCACATGCACACTATTATTGCGAGTGAATGCACAGGCTGCGAGCTATGCGTGGCGCCATGTCCGGTTGATTGTATTTCGATGATACCCATTGTAGAGACGCCCGATAACTGGAAATGGAAATATCCCACCATTCCGATTAAGCCCGTGCCTTTTAACTCAAAACCTGTCTAATGATATGAACAAATTGGCAACATGAACGCACTGGTTAATTTTACTAAAATTTTCAAGTTTCACGGCGGTGTGCACCCGCCTGGACATAAGGCGGAATCTACCCGGCTAACGATTGGTCAATTGCCGCTGCCTGAGAAACTGGTATTACCTTTGCGCCAACACGTCGGCAACATTCCAAAAGTAAAAGTGACTATTGGCGACAAAGTGCTGAAAGGCCAGTTGCTTGCCGAGACGGAAGGCACGGTATCTGCAGCCATTCATGCGCCCACTTCCGGCGTAGTGACAGCCATTGATGATGCGATTATCCCGCATCCTTCCGGCTTGCCGGACAGATGCATTACCATTACGCCCGATGGCAAGGATAAATGGGCTGAACGCCATCCGCAAGATTGGCGCAATACGCAATGCAATGAATTAATCGCAAGTTTGCGGCTATCGGGCATTGTGGGTTTGGGTGGCGCCACCTTCCCCACCCATATCAAGTTTCGCGTCGGTTGCAAATCGGATGTGCATACGCTGGTGATCAATGCCGCCGAGTGCGAGCCCTACATTACCTGCGACGACATGCTGATGCGCGAACATGCGGATGAAATTGTAAAAGGCATTGAAATCGCCAGGCGTCTGCTGGGTGCAGAAAGGGTATTAATTGGTATAGAAGACAACAAGCCGGAAGCGATTACATCCCTGCAGGCCGCTACCACAGACACTTCCATACAGCTAATGGTGGTGCCTACGCTCTATCCTAGCGGCGACGCGCGCCGCCTAGTGCATTTAGTATTAGGTACCGAAATCCCATACGACAAGCGCTCGACAGAAGTTGGTGTACAGGTATTTAACGTGGCGACCATGCGGGCGTTGTATCGTTATTTTGAACTTGGCGAGCCTTCGCTTAGCCGTATTGTGACCATGACCGGCAACGTGCAACAGCCGCAGAATTTCGAGGTGCTTTTTGGTACACCTTTACCGCATTTGGTAAAGGCCGCTGGCGGCGCCAAACAAGGAACCACGCACTACATCATGGGTGGGCCGATGATGGGTTTTGACTTGCCCGACGAAAATGTACCGATTACCAAAGCGGCCAACTGCATCATTGCGGTTTCACCCAATTTATTTGCGCCATCTCCACCTGCTATGCCATGCATCCGCTGCGTGCGCTGTGCAGATGTTTGCCCGGTGAATCTGCAGCCGCAGGAACTGTACTGGTTTGCCAAATCGGATAATTTTGAAAAAGCGAGCGATTATCAGTTGTTCGATTGTATTGAGTGCGGTGCCTGCTCGTATGTGTGCCCCAGCAATATCCCGCTGGTGCAATATTACCGCTATGCCAAAAGCGAGATAATTGCGCTGGATAAGGCACGTGAAGGTGCTGATCTGGCCCGCGAACGCAATGAATTCAGGCTGGCGCGCATTGAACGTGAAAAACAGGAGCGCGCGCAAAAACATGCCGAGCGTGCGCAAGGCTCCAAGCAAGAAGGCAAAAAAACACTTGCCCCGGAAGCCAAGCAGGATGTGCCTTCCAGTCCTGCCACTTCAGGGGCGGAAGACGCCAAAAAAGCCGCCATCGCAGCTGCAATCGAGCGCGCCAAGGCGTTAAAGCTGGCCGCCCAGCAAGCCGGCGAAGCCCCTAAAAATACTGAACCGGCAAGCGCTGAAATAAAACTGGAAATCGCCGAAATTGATGCGCGGCGCAAAAATGTGGGCTTGGAAAAGCCTGCTGCAGGCTCTGCTGCGGCTGACGCTGACAAGCAAGCCAAAATCGCAGCAGCCATTGAGCGAGCCAAAGCCGCAAAAGCAGCAGCAGAAGCGGCCAAGAATGCGAATGACAATTTAATTACAAAGGAATAATTTGAATCGCTCCCCTTACATTTCTGAAGCGCCCTCAGTCAGCAGCATCATGCTCAAAGTATTGCTGGCGCTGGTGCCTGGCATCATCGCCTATGTGTGGGTATTTGGCGGTGGCATTCTGGTCACGATTACATTGGCCACTGTTACTGCATTACTCGCCGAGGCAACAATGCTAAAGCTTCGCAACCGCCCTGTGCAGCCGTTTTTAACGGATTACAGCGCTGTGATCACCGCATGGCTACTGGCGCTGGCGATACCCCCGCTTGCGCCATGGTGGCTAATTGTGGTGGGCACCTTATTTGCGATTGTCGTCGCCAAGCAATTGTACGGCGGATTGGGTTACAACCCGTTCAACCCCGCTATGATCGGCTATGCCGTGCTGCTGATTTCTTTTCCGGCGCTCATGACCAAATGGCCGGCCGCCTTGCAACTGGCGCAAACCAAGCTTGGTTTTGCTGATCAAATCCAGTTTATTTTTAGCGGGATTTTGCCACAGGACGTGAAATTGGACGCAGTCACCTCTGCGACGCCGTTGGATTACTTAAAAACACAACTCACGCTGAAACATGATGTCGCCAGCATTAGAGAGGCGCCTATATTCGGCGCGCTTGGCGGTAAAGGCGGCGAATATATTGCAATGGCCTATTTGTTGGGGGGGCTGTATCTGTGGCAGCAAAAAATTATTTCCTGGCACTTGCCTACGGCTTTTCTAGGCGCTTTGGCACTCATTTCGGGTGTTTTTTGGGTCATTAACCCAGCGCATTTCGCATCGCCTTTGTTTCACTTGTTCAGCGGCGCCAGCATGTTGTGTGCATTTTTTATTATTACCGATCCCGTCAGCGGCCCGACCACACCAAAAGGTAAGTTATATTTTGCAGCGGGCGTGGCGGTCATTGCTTATCTCATCCGCGCCTATGGCGGTTACCCGGATGGCGTAGCGTTTGCGGTGATTTTTATGAATATTTGTGTGCCGTTGCTTGATATGCATACACAGCCGCGTGTATTCGGGCATGAGAAGTAAATATGCCTGAAACCATTTTAAAACACACCAGCAAAACCGCATTTACGCTGATCGCCTTTGCCTTGGTATTTACGTCATTGATGGCTTACGTGTTTAGCATCACAAAAGCGCCGATTGAAAAAAGCGAGGCCGCTGCACGCATGGCTTTGTTCAGGCAAATTGTGCCGGAACACATGCATGACAATGATTTACTCAAAGACACCATCGCCATTGCACCTAACGATTTGTTAGGCAATCGGCAACCCACCATTGCCAGTCGCGCGCGCATCAACAACGCACCTGCCGCAGTGATATTAGAGGCAATCGCACACGATGGTTACAGCGGCGATATCAAGCTGCTGATTGCGATTAAATACGACGGCAGCATCTCGGGCGTGCGTGTGCTCACGCACAAAGAAACACCTGGTTTAGGCGATTATATTGACATTACCAAAGGTGATTGGATTAAACTTTTTAACAAAGAATCACTCGTAAAAACAAGTGACGAAAATTGGAAAGTAAAAAAGGATGGCGGCCAGTTTGATTACATGGCTGGTGCTACCATCACACCGCGTGCGGTAGTGAAAGCGGTACATAAAGCGCTGCAATATTTTGAGGCAAACAAGCAGGCTTTGTTTACCTAAAGGTTAGAGGTTAAAAATGAGTGCATTTAAAGAAATTGCTGAAAACGGTTTATGGAAGCAAAACCCGGGCGTAGTCCAGCTGTTGGGCTTATGCCCAACATTGGCCGTCACCACATCCGTGGTGAACGGGGTTAGCCTTGGCCTGGCGACGGCTTTGGTCATGGCGGCTTCTAACGGCGCGGTTTCTCCGGTACGCAAATACATACCGGATGAAATTCGCGTGCCGGTATTTATTCTGGTGATTGCGGCGCTGGTGACGGTGATTGATCTGGTCATTCACGGCTTTGCCGAGCCTCTGCACAAAGTGCTGGGCATATTTATTCCGCTGATTGTGGTGAATTGTATTGTGCTCGCGCGCGTAGAATCGTTCGCGGCCAAAAACCCACCCGCTCCCGCCATATGGGACGGGTTCATGATGGGCATCGGCCTGACCATTGTATTGGCCATATTGGGCGGCATGCGCGAAATCATCGGTAAAGGCACGCTTTTTTCTGGGCTGGATCTGGCGCTGGGGCCACAGTTCAAACAGTTTATGGTGACGGTCATCCCTGATTATCACGGCTTTTTATTGGCGATTCTGCCCCCTGGCGCATTCCTGGGTCTGGCCTGCTTGATTGCTTTCCGCAACTGGGCCGAGCAGCGTAAATCATCTCCAAGCCAACAGGCCACTGGCGCACTTAAACCCGCGCATTAGCCAATAATTAAAATGAATGCGGAAAAGCGTGCCGAAATTTTTAAACGACTCAGCATCGCCATTCCGCACCCCACGACAGAGCTTGAACATTCCAGCACGTTTGAACTGCTCATTGCAGTAATTTTGTCTGCGCAAGCGACTGATAAGGGCGTCAATATTGCCACCCGCAGGCTGTTCAAAGTTGCCAATACACCGCAAGCCATTGTTAACTTGGGCATCGAAGGTTTGGAAAGTTACATAAAAACCATTGGCTTATATCACGCCAAAGCCAAAAATGTGATTGCATGCTGCGAAATGCTGATGCAACAACATGATGGCCTGGTACCCAATACCAGAGCGGCTCTTGAAGCATTGCCAGGCGTGGGCCGCAAAACCGCCAACGTGATGCTGAACACCGCGTTTGGCCAGCCCACCATCGCGGTCGATACGCACTTGTTCCGGCTCGGAAACCGCACCAGGCTTGCCACTGGCAAAAATGTGCTGCAAGTCGAGCAAAAATATCTAAAAACGATCCCGAAAGAATATATACAAGATGCGCACCATCTGCTGATTCTGCATGGCCGTTACACCTGTACTGCCCGCAACCCCAACTGCGGTGAGTGCTGCATTGTAGATTTATGTGAATATCCGCATAAAATCATCCCGAAACCTCACCTGATGGCCGGGGAGGTTTATTTGAAAGCTGATACAAATTGAAAGTCGCGACAGGACTAGCCATTGGCGCAACGCCCATGCCAGATCTGGCAGCCAAAGCGGTCGAAACGGCCATGGCAAAAGCCAATATCCATGCGCCTTCCAGCGTATTGTTATTTTTAACCTCTGAATTTGCAGCCGATCCGCAATCTGCCATCAAAGCCGCCGCCAAAGCGGCAAGCTGCACGCAAATCATTGGTTGTTCTGCCACCGGCATTTTTACAGAGGAAGATTGGGTGATTGATAGCCCGGCGGCAGCCGCGATGGTGTTTTCAGACTTAAATTTCGGTTACCCCAGAGCGGATGCCACGCAGAAGAGTGGCGACTTACTGCTCACGCTCACCGCACCCAATGCCATCAATACGACCTGGCTGAATCAGTCCGGACTCAGATTCGGCGGCGTTTCGGGCGATGCGATTGGACATGGGCCTTTTTCGGTATGGCAAAACGGCAAAGGCACCACACAGGGCTACTGCGAAGTGACGCTCAACAATATCGCGATGGCTGTAGCGGCTACCCATGGCTTGAAACTGATATCTGCCCCACAGAGAATTACCGCTTGCAATGGCAATGACCTGCTTACCGTGGCCAATCTGCCGGCACTCGCCACACTGTTAGGCGCATGGCAAAAGCACGCAAAAACATCAGATCCTGCACCATATCATCAGCTCATGGCAGTGCATGCCAGCAAAGCCAGCCAGATAGAACGGGGTGATTACAATATCGCTTCCATCATCATCGAGGATGCAGATAATGCCTCCGTTACCCTCACTAAGCCTCTGCAAGCCGGAGATTGGCTTGGCTGGGCGATTCGTGATGTAGATGCGGCGCAAATTGATATTGTCAAAACTGCTACCGAACTTAAACAACAATTGGGTGCAGAGCCTGCGTTTGCCCTGCTGTTTTCCTGTTTAGGACGTGGCCCTTATTTTTATAACGGCACCGATCAGGATTTGGCTTTAATTAAAACACTGTTCCCCCATCTGCCCGTGATTGGTTTTTATGGCAATGGCGAAATAGCACCCATTAACGGTATTAATGAGTTACTGCAGTATTCTGCTGTATTGGGCTTGTTTTCCAAAAGCAAAGTAGCCTATTTATGAGCCTGTTTAACCCTTCCCGAGACGAGGTGCGCGAGTTCTTTTTTGGCATCTGGGGCAAATTCAAGGCTTCGCAAGCACTGACCGATTTAGAAAAAATCGGCTTAGGTGTGATACACATGCACCCCGAATATCACGCCATCTTAGATGCACCGGCACAGTTCAAGCACCAGGCCTACTTTCCGGAAATGGGCAAAACTAACCCGTTCTTGCACATGAGCCTGCACTTATCCATCCTTGAGCAAATCAGCATCAATCAGCCGATTGGCATTGCTGGCATTTACGAGCAATTAAAACTTAAACACCATAACGAGCATGATGCCCAGCATGATATTCTAGAATGCTTGGCAGAAGTGATTTGGCAGGCACAGCACAATAAGACTGCACTCGATGCCAACTCTTATGTACAATTGCTACAACAAAAAGCGGGCAACTCATCACAATGACAATAGCGAATATACACGACTGGCTTAACGATCACGGTGACTTTCTGTATCGATTTGCGCTGGCGCGTCTGCGCGACCCGCATCTGGCGGAAGATGTGGTGCAAGAGACGTTTCTTGCTGCAATCAAATCGCCTAGCTTTGCAGAGCAATCTGCGCCGCGCACTTGGCTGACTGGCATACTCAAGCATAAAATCATTGATGTCATGCGTAAAAATATACGTGAAATTGCAGCTTCCGACTTAATGGACGACGAAGATGCCAATATGGATGAGTTTTTTAATGAAACCGGGCACTGGGCAGAAAAACCATTGACTTGGGACATGCCAGACAACGCGCTTGAGCAACAGCAATTTTTGAGTATTCTACAAGCCTGCATAGACAAACTGCCTGCTAAATTAGCGCAACTGTTTTTGATGCGCTATGTAAACGAAACTGATAACGAAGAAATCTGTAAGGAACTGAACATCACCACGACTAATGCCTGGGTGATGCTGTATCGGGCCCGCATGGGATTAAGAAAATGTTTAGAAATCAATTGGCTAGGGGGCTTGAAGGTTTAATTATGCTGAGTTGTAAACAAGCCAGCCAACTTACTTCGCAATCGCTAGATCGGCCATTAACCTTGCGTGAACGTTTTGCACTACAGTTGCATCTAATGATTTGCAAATATTGCAGAAGATTTAGTCAACATTTGCAAACCTTGCGCGCTGCTATTGGGAAAATGGTTGATTCTATAGAAAATAATGACACTATTAAAATGCCATCCGCGGCCAAAAAACGTATTGCAGATCAACTTGCAACAAATCGCCCGCAACCATGACACTTAACTAATCTTATAGAAGGAATTATTCATGAAAACATCAAATAAAACACTCGCATTGGCCGTTAGCGGCGCATTTGCACTTTCTGTCGGCTCAGCAAGCATCAGCGCTGCAGAAAACCCATTTGCTATCAAACCACTCTCAAGTGGCTATCAAGTAGCTGATAACCATGAAAAAACCAAGGATGGAAAATGTGGCGCTGGCAAATGCGGCGCAGAGATGAAAAAAAGCGACGCTAAATCGGTAGAAGGGAAATGTAGCGCAGAAAAAATGAAAGAGGGCGCCAGCAGTGCTGAAAAAATGAAGGAAGGTGCCTGCTCAGCCGAGAAAATGAAAGAAGGCGCATGCAGCCACGACAAAGCTAAAAAATAAACATTATCTATCGTTCTAAATGCCAACACTGGCTGACATTAAAGGCGTAGGTTTGGGGTTAAAGCGCGAGCTGATACCCCAAATCCAAAGCCTATATCAAACACCCTTATTATCCAATCTCGCTTTTGTAGAAATCGCTCCAGAAAACTGGATTGGTGCCGGCGGCAAAGCCGCTTCTGACTTGGCCTGGTTCGTAGAGCGCTTCCCTATTGTCTGTCATGGGTTGTGCTTATCTTTGGGTGGCCCGGACCCGCTCAATACTGATTTCTTAAAGCAGGTAAAGCAGTTCCTCGAATTCAATAAGATTCCACTTTACACCGAGCATTTGAGCTACTGCAGCGACATTCAACATGGTAAAGCGGGTTATCTGTACGATTTATTACCCATCCCATTTACTGAAGAGGCCGTGCATTATGTAGCTAAGCGTATCCGCCAAACTCAGGACATGCTGGGTCAGCGCATCGCGGTGGAAAATGCTTCGTTTTACGTCGCGGCGCCCATCTCCACCATGGATGAACTCACATTCATCAAAGCAGTGCTGGAAGAAGCTGACTGCTGGCTGCATCTGGATATTAATAACATTTACGTCAACAGCGTGAATTTTGGTTTTAATGCCCATGAATTCTTACGCGGTATCCCGGGTGAACGCATTGTATACAGCCATGTTGCAGGCCATCTGCAAGTACAGCCGGATTTGCTGGTGGATACGCATGGCGAAAATATCATCGACCCGGTATGGGCTTTACTGGATGAAGCATATCAATTATTCGGCACCTTCCCAACATTGCTTGAACGCGATTTGAATATTCCGGCACTGCCTGCGCTAATCCATGAAATGGATAAAATTGCAGCATATCAGGCGCGGCATCAGTTGAAACAGACGAAAGTTGCATAATGCTGGATTTTCAACGCTATCAAATCGCCTTCACGGCACACCTACGTAACCCAACACAGCATAAAAGACCGGCGCATGTCACTGATGCGCGCATGGCAATTTACCGGGAAATTGTGTTCAACAATATATTTAGCTCGGTTTCTGCATGCTTCCCTGTGTGTAAAAATATCTTGGGTGTTCGGGCCTGGCGCAAACTTGTACGGCTGTTTTTTGCAAACCACCAAGCCATTAGCCCAATTTTCAGAGAAATTCCGCAGCAGTTTTTACAGTTTATAAATGACGTTAAAGATTTGCCTGCATATTTACAACAGTTGGCGCATTACGAATGGGTAGAGTTAGCAATAGGCACACAACAAACTGAGGTTATAAAACTAAGCAAGAACATTGATTTGATAAATGAAAAGCCGATACTAGCGCCAGCAAATATGCTATTAGAATACGATTACGCCGTACACAAAATCTCCAAACGCCATATCCCAAACACCACTGAAAAAACCTGTTTGCTGGTTTTTAGAAATAATGCGCATCAAGTTAAATTTATTGAATTAAATGCGATGACTTTTCAATTGTTAACTTTGATTCAAGAACATGAAATGACTGGAAAGCAAGCGCTGATTAAGCTTGCAAAAGAAACAGGCCATCCAGATGCTGAGGCCATTATTCAATTTGGCATGGAAATTCTGAATAATCTAGCGAACCAGCAAGCGATCGCTGGCAGCAAGAAAATTAGCTGAATTGTTGCGCTTCGCGCTCACTCACCTTTAACACAACTTCCTGTTTTTGCTGATGATCTAAATCCCACCATTGCTGAATCTCCTCAATGGTGCGGTAGCAGCCATGGCAAAATCCGGTCGTTACATTCATGCTGCACACGCCGATACAAGGCGACTGTATTTCAACTTCTTTTGTCATTTAAGTAAGCGCGCCATGACATTGCTTATATTTCTTGCCGGATCCGCACGGGCACGGATCGTTGCGCCCGACTTTAACACCTTCGCGCACAACCGGCTTACCACCTGCTAATTGGGCTTTTTCTTCATCACTAAAACCAGCTTGTGGATTCGCCAACGCTTCATCAAAATCGGCATGTTGATATTGGACATTGGCCACTTCTTGCGGTTTTTCTACCGCTTCAACGTCATCTTGCGTTTTCACTTGCACCAGCATTGTAATTTTAGTGACTTCGCTTTTTACCGTGTTGAGCAAAGCCTCAAACAGTTGAAACGCCTCGCGTTTGTATTCCTGTTTTGGATTTTTTTGCGCGTAAGAGCGTAAGTGAATGCCTTGGCGCAGGTGGTCAAGCGCAGCAAGATGCTCACGCCAATGGTTATCAATACTCTGCAGCATCACCGCACGCTCAAACTGGCGCATGGTGTTAGCGCCAGCCAAAGTTTCTTTAGCAGCATAGGCATAATCAGCCGCCTCAAAAATACGTTCGCGCAGCGTTTCTTCATGCAGGTCCGGGTTTTCTTCCAGCCATTTGCCAACTGGCAAGTCCAAGCCGGTTTCTTCATTAATATCTTTTTCCAAACCCGGAATATCCCACTGCTCTTCTACGCTGCCAGGCGGAATATGTGTGGCAATCATGTCTGAAAGTACGTCATAGCGCATTGCACTAATGGTTTCGCCAATATCGGTAGCCTCCAGCAGCTCGTTGCGCTGCTCATAAATCACCTTGCGCTGGTCGTTGGAAACGTCATCAAACTCAAGTAATTGTTTGCGAATGTCAAAGTTACGGCCTTCCACTTTGCGCTGCGCATTTTCAATGGCGCGTGTGACCATGGCATGCTCAATCGCTTCGCCTTCCGGCATCTTCAAACGCTCCATAATGGCCGAAACGCGATCGCCTGAGAATATACGCAGCAACTGATCTTCCAGTGAGAGGTAGAAACGGCTGGAGCCCGGATCGCCCTGGCGGCCAGAGCGGCCTCGCAGCTGGTTATCGATACGGCGTGACTCATGACGCTCGGTGCCAATGATATGCAGACCGCCCGCCGTCACGACTGCATCATGACGCTGTTGCCACTCCGCTTTGAGCTGCGCAATCTTGCTTTCTTTTTGCGCCTCGCTCAAGCTGTCATCCATGCGCACGGCTTGGATGTCGGCTTCCGGATTTCCGCCCAGCACAATGTCCGTACCGCGTCCCGCCATATTGGTCGCAATGGTAATCACGCCCGGGCGGCCCGCCTGCGCTACAATATGTGCCTCGCGCTCGTGCTGCTTGGCATTGAGCACCTGATGCTCCAGCTTTGCTTTCGTAAGCAGAGTAGAAATCAATTCAGAGTTTTCAATTGATGTCGTACCCACCAGTACTGGCTGGCCAATGGCCTGACATTGCTTAATATCCTCGATTACTGCATTATATTTTTCGTTTGCTGTGCGATACACTTTGTCCATCGCATCCTTACGTAACATGGCGCGGTGTGTTGGAATGACGACCGTTTCCAAGCCATAGATCTGGTTAAACTCATAAGCCTCGGTATCTGCCGTACCGGTCATGCCTGAAAGTTTTTTGTACATACGGAAATAATTCTGGAACGTGATAGACGCCAGTGTCTGATTCTCTTTTTGAATCGCCACGCCTTCTTTGGCTTCCACGGCCTGATGCAGGCCGTCAGACCATCTGCGGCCAGGCATCATGCGGCCGGAGAACTCGTCCACGATAATAATCTCGCCATCACGCACCACATAATGCTGATCTTTGTTAAACAGGTTTTGCGCGCGTAGCGATGCGTACAAATGATGCACCAGGGTAATATTGGCCGGCTCATACAGGCTGGAACCCTCTGTTAATAACCCTGAGCTGGCCAGAATTTCTTCGGCGCGCTCATGCCCTGCCTCAGACATGGTCACGGTTTGCGCTTTTTCATCGACCCAGAAATCCCCCGGGCCATCTTCTGTGGTCTGCTTGGTTAGCTCAAGCGCAACCGCATTAATCTGGTTGTATAAATCAATACTATGTTCTGCTTGGCCGGAAATGATCAGCGGCGTGCGCGCTTCGTCGATTAAAATCGAGTCCACCTCATCCACCAGCGCATAACTCAGGCCACGCTGCACACGTTCCTCTGCGGTAAACACCATGTTGTCACGCAGATAGTCAAAGCCGAATTCGTTATTGGTACCGTAGGTAATATCGGCCGAATAGGCAAGCTGTTTGGCATCGTGCGGCATTTGCGATAAATTAATGCCTACACTTAACCCCAGGAAATTGTAAAGCTTCCCCATCCATTCGGCATCACGCTTGGCAAGGTAATCATTCACCGTGACCACATGCACACCTTTGCCCGTGATCGCGTTCAAATAGACAGGCAGGGTTGCGACCAGCGTTTTACCTTCGCCTGTGCGCATCTCGGCGATCTTGCCTGCGTTAAGCACCATGCCGCCTATCAACTGCACATCAAAATGACGCATTTCAAGCGCCCGCACACCGCCTTCGCGCACAACGGCAAAGGCTTCCGGCAAAAGCTTTTCCAGGCTTTCGCCCTGTTGGAAACGCTGTTTGAATTCTTCCGTTTTTGCGCGCAAGGCTTCATCGGACAGCGATTGCATGGCAGGTTCTAGCGCATTGATTTCTTTTACTTTTTGGCTGTATTGCTTAACCAGCCGATCGTTACGACTACCGATAAATTTTCTGAACAACGTGGATAACATGGAATGACACCGATTTTCCGACTTAAGCGGAAACCTCTAAATAGATTGGATGAAAAGATTAGTTTTTTATTGATGCTGGTTCTTAATTCAACTCAGTGTTAACTGAGGGCTTTAATTTTTAATTCAAGGGTTGTATATATCTTTAATTATTGTCGATAGATTAATTCTTTAAGTATCTTCGTGGATCCAAAGCATTCCCATTGAGCCGTATTTCATAATGCAAATGGGGGCCTGTAGAACGTCCGGTACTCCCTACCTCTGCTACCACCTGACCCTTAACCACCCTCTCCCCTACATGAACTAATAGTTTAGATGCGTGTGCATAACGCGTTTCTAAACCAGAGCCATGCTCGATTTTCACTATATTACCATAATCGGAGGCGCGTTCGGCTGCAGACACTATGCCGTCGGCCGCTGCGCGGATGGGTGTACCGGTATTTGCCGTAAAATCCAAGCCTTCATGAAACGCTTTGTTGCCGTTAAAAGGATCAATACGCCAGCCATAGCTGGATGAATTGAAGGCGGCATTGATAGGACTGCTATTTGGCAACATGTCTTTCAGTACACTTTGCTGCAAGATTTTGGCCTCAAGACCACTTAAAGAATCATCGCGCGCATCGACTGCCTGCGTCAGCTCCAGAATTGCCGCTTGCAAATCGGTCTCAGTCATTGGATGTGCATTGATAAGCGGGCCACCTCTATTAGCTGGCAATAAACTATCAGCCGGCTTTTGATTGGAAGGAGCTGTTCCTTGCTTATCTTTTTCGCCCGCCAATTTTGCCAGGCGCTGGCTTTGCGCGTCTAAACGCATCATACGCGCCTGCAACTCCCCCAGCTCTTTAGCGTAGGCGTCCAGATGCACTTGTGATGAAATAATGGAACTTTTAAGATGCGGCGGCAGCAAAGCTTTCATGCCCTGCTCTTTGATATTGCTTTTAGGCGTAATAAACAGCAAAGTGAGCAGGACAGGCACCAGCACCAAGGCGGCAACCAGCATGCCGGCCTGAAATACCGACAGACTCTTGGCCTTTGCCATTTTGTTAGAAACCAGAATTATATTCATAGGATAATATTCATTAGGTAATAATTGTCAGTATTCCGATAGAATTCATTATGCGCAAAATTAACACATTGTTTATCGAGAACAGCCAGCTCAACGCGCTGACCGAGAGCATATATGCACATCAACTCCCTAGGCTGCTTTGGCAAGCGGCTGCACCAAAAATACTGAGTCAGAACAGCATTGCTCGAAGCCTGAACAACGGCCAATTAACTGTTTACGCTGACAGCGCGATTATCGCCAGCAAAATCAAACTGACACACGCTAGCTTATTGACTCAATTACAAAATATTCAAAAAAAAGACCCTTTATTCGGGGAATGTAAAGTTACTGCAATTGTGGTGAAAGTGCAAGTAAAATCTCACCCTAAACCTGTCATTAAAACACCGCGAAAGCTATCGGCAAACGCTGCAACAAGCCTGAAACAATTGGCTCAGGATTTGGGGGATTCCCCTCTCGCGCTAAAACTAAACTCCTTGGCCAGCAAAGCCTAGAAACAATGTTGTTAGGCCGTTTGCAATGTGCTGGCGCAAGTTATTGTCGCGCCCGACTATTAATGCCATAATGCTGCACGTTGTTACAAAAATTTACAATTTTTTCAACGCTATTTCAGTCAATTACGTTTCAGATTTATATCGATAATAAATAGGGAGAAGTCATGTCAGTCGCACTAATGATCGCCATTGCTGCCGCAGTGTTAGCAGTGCTGTATGGCGTAGTAATGAGTAAATGGATTACCAATTTGCCAGCAGGCAATGCGCGCATGCAGGAAATTGCCGGCGCAATTCAACAGGGGGCAGCCGCCTACCTGGCACGTCAATACAAGACCATTACAATGGTGGGCATTGTACTTGCGGTGCTAATCGGAATCTTCTTGAGTGTAGATACAGCGATTGGCTTCGTATTAGGCGCATTGCTTTCAGGCGCATGCGGCTTTATCGGCATGAATGTTTCCGTAAAAGCCAATGTCCGCACTGCACAAGCGGCTACCAATGGCATCGGTCCAGCATTAGACGTTGCGTTTAAGGGCGGTGCGATTACCGGCATGCTGGTGGTTGGTCTCGGCTTGCTCGGTGTGACCGGGTTCTATGCTTATCTGGGGGCAGAAAATGCAGCGAATCTTGATCCCTTGATTGGCCTGGCATTTGGCTCCTCCCTTATTTCAATCTTCGCGCGTTTAGGCGGTGGCATCTTCACCAAAGGGGCTGACGTAGGGGCCGACTTGGTGGGTAAAGTGGAAGCGGGTATTCCTGAAGACGACCCGCGCAACCCGGCGGTGATTGCCGACAATGTGGGCGACAACGTGGGCGACTGTGCTGGCATGGCGGCTGACTTGTTTGAGACTTACGCAGTGACCATAATCGCAACCATGGTATTAGGCAGCCTGATGGTAGCAGAGGCAGGCACAAACGGCGTGATCTATCCATTGCTGCTCGGCGCGGTTTCGATTGTGGCTTCAATCATCGGTTGCTTCTTTGTTAAAGCGTCGCCAGGCATGAAAAACGTGATGCCTGCACTCTACAAAGGCTTGGCGGTGGCGGGCGTGCTGTCACTCATTGCATTCTACTTCGTGACACAATATTTGTTCCCTACCGGCTTTACCCATGGCGATCATGTGATTACATCAAACGCCTTATTCGGCAGTTGCGCTGTTGGCCTGGTGCTAACCGCTGCATTGGTTTGGATTACCGAGTACTACACAGGTACGGATTACGCACCTGTCAGACACGTGGCACAAGCCTCTACCACAGGCCATGCCACCAACATCATTGCAGGTATTGGCGTTTCAATGAAATCGACTGCCTTGCCTGTGATTTCAGTATGTATCGCGATTTTTGCGTCTTATCACTTAGGCGGCCTATATGGCATTGCAATCGCTGCAACTTCCATGCTCAGCATGGCAGGCATTGTGGTGGCTTTGGATGCTTACGGCCCGATCACCGATAATGCTGGCGGTATTGCAGAAATGGCCGAATTGCCAAGCAGTGTGCGTGATGTGACCGACCCGCTGGATGCAGTTGGCAACACCACTAAAGCCGTGACTAAAGGCTATGCCATTGGCTCAGCAGGTTTGGCCGCATTGGTGTTATTTGCTGACTATACGCACAAGCTTCAAGGTGCAGGCATTGATGTCAAATTTGATTTAAGCGACCCCATGGTGATTATTGGCTTGTTTATCGGCGGCTTGATTCCGTTTCTCTTTGCTGCTATGGCGATGGAAGCGGTTGGCCGTGCTGCAGGCGCAGTAGTTGAAGAAGTGCGCCGTCAGTTCCGTGATATCAAAGGCATCATGGAAGGCACAGCCAAACCGGAATATGGCAAAGCAGTGGATATGTTAACGACCGCAGCCATTAAAGAAATGATGATTCCATCATTACTTCCAGTCGCCGTGCCAATTGCTGTAGGCTTATTATTAGGGCCGGTTGCTTTGGGCGGCTTGCTGATGGGCACGATTGTAACAGGCTTGTTTGTTGCAATCTCCATGTGTACCGGGGGCGGTGCGTGGGATAACGCCAAGAAATATATCGAAGATGGCCATCACGGCGGCAAAGGTTCAGATGCGCACAAAGCCGCGGTTACCGGGGACACAGTGGGCGACCCCTACAAAGATACGGCGGGCCCGGCAGTAAACCCATTAATTAAAATCATCAACATCGTGGCGCTATTGATTGTGCCGTTATTACACATGTAGTTCTAATTGTATTAGTTAATAAAAAAAGGCGACTTTGGTCGCCTTTTTTTATGTATAAAGTTAAGTGACGGGCAACAACAAGTCTTCCAGAAAAAATGCAGATAATGAAGACCTTCCTGAGACCCTTGCTTTGCGATAAAGCGCTCTAGCCTGCTCCCTTACCGTCCGCTCGCTGGCACTGCGGATATTGGCAATCTCTTGATGACTGAAGCCTTTGAGCAATAGCAATCCCACTTCTGCCTCTGCATTGCTGAGACCCCAGCGCAAAAATTGTTTCTGGATTTCGGCACCCAGCCCGGCAATTAAATCACGGCTCTCATCCCGCCAAAGCTGTGCCTCTTTGTTTGCCGCAACAAGGTCTGTTTGCAATGTGTGTAAAGTCGATTGTGTAGATTGATAGCGTTTCAACCAAAAAAGACTCAACCCGACCACGGCAATCATTAACACCAGCAACTCTACAAGAAGATGACTCCATTCAATGCCGTCGCCATAATCGCTCAAAATATCCAATGCGATGAGCGCAAAAATCACGCCATATAAAACCATGCCGATTTTAACCAGCCGTTGGTTATTGGACTCTTCTGAAAATATCAAGTGTTCTAGCATACCTACCGCCTCCAGACTCAAACAGGGTAGCAACCCGTCAAATGACGCATTGCTTTTGCACGCCAACAGGCAGATGATACACATCAACGCACTGCAGATTGATTGCATTCAGCGCATTGTATCGCATCGTCAACAAAGGAGATAAGCATGAACACTTCAACAAAATCAGTGAATGTATGGGATCCTACCGTCCGCATCGGGCACTGGACGTTAGTCATCGCCTTTTTTACGGCCTACTTTACAGAGGATGATTTTCTTACCCAGCACGTGTGGGCAGGCTATATCGTCGGCGCTGTGGTTTTATTCAGAATCGTCTGGGGGTTTATCGGCAGCAAGCACGCCAGATTCAGCGGCTTCATTTACTCGCCAGCAGCAGTATTTGGTTACTTAAAAGAACTTATCCGCGGCAAACCGCAGCATTATGTGGGGCACAATCCTGCCGGCGGTGCGATGGTGATTGCACTGCTGTTAAGTCTTGGCGCTACGGTATTTACCGGGCTTTCGCTTTATGCAATTGAAGAAAATGCAGGGCCGCTTGCGGGCATTGTAGCAATAAACAACAAAGCGGTATCTGCATCAATCATCCCCAGTGCTTATGCAGATGAGGGGGAAAGCGAACACGGCGCAATGGTAAACAAAGAAGCTGAAGAGTTCTGGGAGGAATTACACGAATTTTTTGCCAATTTCACCTTACTGTTAGTGGCTTTGCACATTGGTGGTGTGTTGCTATCCAGCTACATTGATAAAGAAAATTTGGTCAAGGCCATGATTACAGGGCGCAAGGAGATTCCAAAAGAGATGGAATAACCGCTTCGGTAAGTTAGAATAGCTAAAATCTATTTTCAACACGCCTGTTCATCGGGCGTGTTTATTTTCACTGGAGCACCGTTTGAGACACTCTGAATTTCATCGTTCACACCGCATCGGCTGGCTACGCGCAGCCGTTCTGGGCGCAAATGACGGTATTGTATCCACCGCCAGCTTAATCATCGGCATCGCTTCTGCTCACGCCTCACATGAAACCATATTGTTAACTGGCATTGCTGGTCTGGTTTCCGGCGCTATGTCGATGGCGGCTGGTGAATACGTGTCTGTCAGTTCACAAGCCGATACCGAGGCAGCAGACTTGGCGCGTGAACGTATAGAATTGGCAACAGACCATGAAAGTGAACTTAAAGAGCTCACAGGAATTTATATTGGGCGTGGGTTAACGCCCGAACTGGCACATCAGGTTGCGGTGCAATTTACTGCGCACGATGCACTTGGCGCGCATGCCAGAGACGAGCTTGGCATCATTGAAACCATGAATGCGCGCCCTGTGCAAGCCGCGCTTTACTCTGCAGCTACGTTTGCCGTTGGCGCATTGTTGCCTCTATTGGTTGTGCTGTTGGCACCAAAGCCGCAACTCATCCTGCACGTAGCCATCATGTCGTTGGCGTTTCTGGCAATTCTGGGTGGTTTGGCCGCAAAAGCTGGTGGAGCTAACCTGTGGAAAGGATCGGTGCGCGTGGCCTTTTGGGGCGTGCTTGCCATGGCGGCTACCGCTAGTGTGGGCAGCCTGTTTGGAGTTGTAGCTGCATAACTTCAAATTCGGCTTGTGCCAATAAAAAAGGTGCGGAATTCGCACCTTTTTTATTTTCAAAGAAATTCCAGAAAATTCTAAAACGCCGGCTTTACCTCAGCACTATTATATCGTGCTACACCGTCCATAATCTCTTTGTGGGCATCTTCAATGCCAACCCATCCCTCGATTTTTACCCATTTACCTTTGTCGAGGTCTTTGTAATGCTCGAAAAAGTGCGCGATCATTTCCAAGCGCCAAGGTGAAACATCTTTATAGGTCTTTTGGTAAGCATATAACCCACATACCTTTTCAACTGGCACAGCTAGCAATTTAGCATCACCGCCCGCTTCATCTGTCATTTGCAGCATACCTAGCGCACGGCAACGCACGACTACCCCCGGCAACAACGGCACAGGTGTAATTACCAACACATCTACCGGATCACCATCATCCGCCAAAGTATGCGGAATATAGCCATAATTACATGGATACTGCATCGAAGTCCCCATAAAGCGGTCAACGAAGATCGCACCGCTTTCTTTATCTACCTCGTATTTAACAGGGTCGCCCTGCATCGGGATTTCGATAATCACATTAAAGTCATGCGGAAGGTTTTTGCCAGACGGTACTAAGTTTAACGACATATTAAATAAAGCCTATTGATTAGAATAATTCATAATTATAAGTGAAAATTGTTTCTACTTTATTGCATGGAATCAAAATTGATTCCGGCTTTAGCGCCTATTCATGTACTTCAAGCCTTGATTTACAAGAAATACGGCAATGACGATTGCCAGCCCAAGCAGCGCTATTGTTCCAAGATGTTTCTGAACAATCGGGATATTTCCGAAAAAATAACCTGCCAGCACACAGACAAGCACCCAGATTACTGCCCCTATAGAAACAGAACGCGTGAATTTAACAAGCTGCATCTGGGTAACACCGGCAAGAAATGGTGCCAGTGTGCGTATCACGGGCAGAAACGGGGAGAATAAAAATCCTATCTCCCCATATTTTTCGTAAAAAAGGTGGGTTTTGTCCAAAGCCTCTTGTTTAGGCCATTTCAAGACATCCACAAAGAATTTTTTACCCACCGCCTTGCCCAGCCAGCAACTAAGCAGACTGCCTAATATGGCTGCCGCAATAAGACTGGGCAACAGTAGCTTTAAGCTAAGTTCACCTGCAGCACAGAACGCGCCGCATACAAACAAAAATGGATTTCCTGGCAGAAAAAATAGAGGAATAACGCCGATTTCCAGAAACACCACCAGGAATAAAATCAGATACACAAGGTTTGCATGCATGGCAATCAGCGCGTGCAGTTGCTGATCAAAATTTAATATCATCTGCCAGACATGCATCATGTACGCTCGCTTTTACATTCAGCTATGACATCCGCTGGCGTTAGTTTCAAGGCAAAATAAATCAACATGGGAATAACAATCACATCATCCAGTTGGCCGATGACTGGTAAAAAATCAGGTATTAAATCAAACGGCATCAGGAGGTAACTGACAGCCAGCCACAGCGACATTTTAGCGAGAACGGGCGTTCTCGGGTGTTTCTGTAGACGCCGGTAAAAATCAAACTCTGCCTTAAGTTTTGCCGCAATATCTTTGAGCTTTTCTCTCACGTCAGTCAGCCTCGCAGCCGCTTGCCCGTCAGTTTTTCAAACACTTCCAGGTACTTTTCCGAGGTGCGTTTTGCTATATCGTCCGGTAATGCCGGCGCGGGCGGTGTTTTATTCCAGCCAATAGATTCCAGCCAATCGCGCACATACTGCTTATCATAACTGGGCGGGTTACTGCCCACTTTATAACTCTCAAGCGGCCAGAAGCGTGAAGAATCCGGTGTGAGCACTTCGTCCATCACGTGCAGTACACCGTTATTATCCAAGCCAAACTCAAACTTGGTATCTGCAATGATAATGCCCTTAGTAAGTGCATATTCGGCAGCTTCGGTATAGAGTTGTATAGCCACTTTCGCCACTTGCTCAGCCATGTCCTGGCCAATCAAATCTGCGCATTGCTGCAAGCTGATGTTCTCATCATGCTCACCTACTGCGGCCTTGCTGGATGGTGTAAAAATAGGCTGCGGCAGCTTCGATGCCTCCTGCAGGCCTGCCGGCAATGCAATGCCACACACCGTTCCTTTGGCTTTGTATTCTTTCCAACCGCTACCCACTAAGTAACCGCGCACGATCGCTTCAATCGGCAAGGGCTTGAGCTTTTTCACGACTACGGCACGGCTTAAGCCTCCAGTACCTAGCTGGGCTTTTTCTGCGGTATCGCTCACAACCGAGTTAGGGTCGATACCTGTCAGGTGATTCGGTACCACATGCTTGAGCTTTTCAAACCAGAAATTCGCCATTTGCGTGAGCATTGCGCCTTTATTGGCAATACCGGTAGGTAAAATCACATCGAATGCGGAAAGTCTGTCGGTACTTACCAGCAACATGGTATTTTCATCTATGTCGTAAATATCACGCACCTTGCCTTGATGAATACGTTTTAGGCTTTTGATGGTTGTTTCTAACAAGGGTGTACTCATGAGGTTGCTTAAATGTAAAAGGTCAAATGACATTATAAATTGCACATGGATTTCAAGCTAACTTTCATTACATTCATTTATTTATGATCGCTGATCTTTATAATTTTAAGCGTATTCGTGCCGCCCGGGCTTCCAATCGGCTCGCCGAACGTCAGAATGACCAAATCGCCCGGATTTACCACTTTCTGCTGCAATAACACCTGTTCCATTTCATGCAGAATTTCATCCCTGTTTTTATTTTCCTGCAGGATGGGGTAAGGATAAACGCCACGATGCAGCGTTAACTTTCTGCGTGCAATTTTTTCAGGCGACAATGCATAGATAGGCACTTCGGTATCCGCACGCGACAACCACTGTGCCGCATTGCCGGACTGGGTCAGCGCGGCAATCGCCTTGATTTTCAGGTGCTGAGCAGTATAAATTGCCGCCGCGGCAATGGCTTCATCCGTTTGTTTTAGTTGGTGTGTTCTTCGATCTGCATGTTGCAAACCTTCATATTCTTTTTCTGCCTCCATACACACGCGGTGCACGGCCTGCACGGTTTCTAATGGATACTGTCCGCTCGCAGTTTCGGCTGACAGCATCACCGCATCCGTGCCATCCAGCACCGCATTTGCCACATCCGAAACTTCTGCACGTGTCGGAATAGGGCTGCTGATCATTGACTCCATCATTTGCGTTGCCGTAATCACCAATTTGTTTTGAGCGCGCGCCATGCGTATCATGCGTTTTTGCAGGCCAGGCACAGCAGCGTCGCCAACCTCAACCCCCAAGTCGCCGCGCGCCACCATGATGGCATCGGAGGCTTCAATAATCGCCTCCAAGTCTTCAA